>Ga0315282_10001073_pt1 | contig 52612 bp, 44 predicted proteins | sample YL17G07_20_MG_FD_203693 | JGI IMG/M metagenome (GOLD analysis project Ga0315282, IMG submission 203693) | Sediment microbial communities from Yellowstone Lake, YNP, Wyoming, USA - YL17G07_20 | ecosystem: Environmental > Aquatic > Freshwater > Lake > Sediment | place: USA: Wyoming | collected...
AGGAGACCGGGGCCGGCGCCGCGACAGCCGGCGCGGCGGGCACCGCGGCCGCGGCCTGATTCTTGTAGAAGGACACGGTCAGGCCCGAACTGTCCGAATCGAGCGAGTACACGCCGGGCTCGTTGAGATCGAAGACGAGACGCGTGATCGCCCGCGGATTGGCTTGCTGGAATTGTCCAACCCTGACCCTCTGGACCGACGTTTGGGCGTTGGCGACCGACCAGGTGTCGGTCTTGGCCGTCAGGATCGTGTCGTAGAGGTCCACGACGAGGCGCGAGGGATTTTCCAGGGCGAAGACCTGGGCGACGGCCTCGCCGGTCAGCTGGGCGCGGAACGAGACCTTGTCGGCGGCCTGGGTGTAATCGATCTTCTCGAGGTAGATGTCACTCTTGAGCCTGCGGTCGAGCTGGGCCTGGGTTTCGGAGTCGACGAGATAGCCCCCCTGGCCCCGCTGGATCTTGGCCAGCTCGACGACGGTCCGGCCCTGTTCGTTCCGGACCCGGATGGGGACGCGCTCGTTGAGCCGGACGAGGAACCGGAGGTCCTGGAGTCCGGACTTCTGGACCTGGATGTCCCGGATGAACTGGGACTCGGAGGAGGGGACGAGAGGAGCTTCCGCCGTCTTGGCCTTGTTGAGATCGAGAACGAGCGTCTGCGGGGAGCCGGGGAGATAATAGGCCTTCGGGGCGATGAGCGGCGCGTCGGATTGAAGGACGAGCTTGGTCGCCAGAGCGCCCGGCTGGACCTGGATCTTGCTGATGGTGACCACGGGGTCCAGGCCATCGGCGCGCAGGACGGCGAGCGTGAGCACGCACGCGGCGAGGATAACGACGGGCACAATTTTCTTTTTCATGTTAACGCTCCTCAGGATTGATTTCCTTGACGATGTCCCGCGGGCGCATGAGGGGAATCCCCCGCTCATGCGTTTTGCGGAATACAACCTGGGCCGGGCCGATGCTCAGCACGTATCCGTCGCCCACTTTATCGCCCACGGCGAGAAAACGGGGAAAACCCTGGGTTGTCCCCACGATCGCGGTATAGCCCCTTTTGGCCTTGATGATGCCGATCAGGAGGAGGTCCTCGACGGGGGTCTGGGCTTCGCCGGTGACGCTCTTGTCACGGACGTCGCCCCCGCTCCCCATCAGGTCCCGGAAAGGATCCCTCCGCCCCTCGGCGTTGTACAGGACGGCCCCGGTGCTCTTGACGACCGGCTTGTCCTGGGCCGCGGCTCCCCCGGGTTTCTCCTGGGAGAGAAGGGGAACCAGGCCGACGAGACTCGCGATAAGAATGAAGGTCAGCAGCTTTTTCATGGTCAGGACCTCTTCGCGGCGGGTTTGGTTTTGGCCTTGGCGGCGGGCGTCGCGGCCTCCTCGAGGAAGAGATATGTCTTGGCCGTCCAGTTGGCCGAGATCGTCAACAGGTCGTTCTGGCGCGTCAGGGCCTTGATCGAGAACTTGTCGATGCTGAACAGCCGCGAATACTGGCTGAGCCGATCGAAATAGGTGCCGAGGTTGTGGTAGGTCCCGTTGACCTGGATGGCGATCGGCCACTCCGCGTAGAACTCTCGGTTGATCTCCTTCTGCTGCGTGAAGTTCGTGACGTCGAGCCGGGCGTCATAAGCCAGCTGCTGGATCTGCCGCAGGATGTCGGCCTGCTCCTTGCGCTGGGGGATGATGGCTTCGAGCCCCTTGAGCTGGGCCGTCATGACGACCAGCTCGGCCTCGATCTTGTCGAGCTCTTTCTTCTTCTGCTTGAGGTCCTTGACTTCGTTCTCGATCTTGACGCGGTCGGCCTTCAGCGCCTGGAGATTGGTGTTCTGCGGGCTGAAATAGAAGAAATAGGCGAGGGCCAGGATGATGAGGGCGACGATGAGCGATCCGTACCAGGGCATATTTTTCATGGCGTTCACCTTTTCTTGGCGGGGGCCTTTTCCGCCGGCGCGGGGTTGACGGCCGCCGGCGCCGCCTCGGGCTTCTTTTCGAGCGCGGCGCTGAGCGAGAATTCCAGGTACTCGTTCCGCTGGTTCTTCTTCTGGATCGAGGTGATGAGGGCGACGTTGGCGAGAACGGGGCTGTTCTCGAGGCTGGTCATATAGTCCGCGATGAGGTTGTTCGAGAGCGCCTTGCCCTTGACCTGGAGGCCCTTGCTGTCATAGGAGATCTCGGTCAGCCAGACCCAGTCCGGCAGGCTCCGGCTGAGCTGGTCCATGATCCGGACGGCCGTGTCCTGCTGGGAGCGGAGATCGTTGATGAGGTTGATCTTGCGTTCCAGGGAGGCCTTGAGCTTCTTCTGCTCCTCGAGCTTGGCCGTGACGTACTGGAGCTTGCTCTTCTCGGCCTTGGCCGTGGCCAGGAGCTCCTCTTCGCGGCTGAAGGCCTGGCGTTGCATGTAGAGGGCGCCGCCGAGGACGACGACGAGCAGGAGGAAGATCAGGCTGCCCAGCTTCGGCTGCTTCTTGACCGCGACCTCCGGCGCGCCGGGCGCGACCGCCGTTTCCTTGATGTCTTTGGTTTCCGGCTTTAAGAGGTTGATCCGTATCATGGTTACTTTTCCGCCTTTCGGGTCGCCAGTCCGACGGCGACGCCAAAGATGGGTGCCATCTCGTTGAAGAAGATCGCATCGAACTTGCTGTCGTCGACGTGGATGTTGCGGAAGGGATTGAGAATCTCGGTCTTGATCCGGAACTTCTGCTCGAAGGCACCGACCATGTTCGGGACGTTGGCCAGGCCGCCGCTGAGGAAGATCTGCTCGATCTTCCGCTCCCGCTTTTCGGAGGCCTCATAGAAGGAGAAGGTCTTCTCGATCTCGTCGAGAAGATCGCGGACGTTCATGGACAGGACGGTCGCGAACTGGTCGGTCGTGACCGACTTGCCCGGGATGCCCTTGAGGAGCTTCTCGGATTCCTCGAAGCTGATGTTGAGCTCCTTGCGCATGTTCTCGGTGAAGAAGAAGCCGCCGAGGGAGAGGTCGCGGAAGAGCTGGGGCGTGCCGCGCTCGACGATGACGACGTTGGTGATGTTGGCGCCGATGTTGATCAGGGCCACCGTCTTCTCGCTGAAGATCTCGGGATAGTTGATCTCGAGGACGTTCTGCAGGGCGAAGACGTCGACCTCGATGCTCTGGAGGTTCTTCCGGGCCTGGTTGACGACGTTGCTGTAGTTGGCGATCTTGTCCTTTTTCGCGGCCACCAGGAGGATGTCCAGGTTCTTGTCCTCGGCGGGCCGGGACGGCTTGAGGATCGCGTAATCGACGTTGGTCTCCTCGTAGGGGTAGGGGATGTTGTGCTTCGCTTCCCAGATGATGGATTCGGCCAGCTCCTGCTTTTCCATGACGGGAAGGGAGATCTTCTTGATGATGACGGAATTGCCCGAGATGGAGATGCCGACGTCCTTGCCGGCGATCTTGTTCTCCTCGAAGACCATCCGGATCGTCTCGACGACGGCGGACGAATCGATGATGGTCCCCTCGACGATGGCGTCGTGGGGAAGGGCTTCGTAACCGATCTTCAGGAGCTCGTAGGCCGAGCGGTCTCCCTTCTTCTTCGCCCGGAGTTCGACGGCCTTGACGGCGTAGGAGCCGATGTCCAGCCCGACCAACCCTTTGTCCCGAGAAATTCCGAACATGTTTGCCCGCCTTATTTAGGAATTTTGACTTTTCTTGGTTTCCCGATCTTTTCGTGAAGCCTCCGGGCTACGAGCTCGGGGACGATATCGTCGACGGGGCCGCCGAAGGAGGCGATCTCCCGGACCATGCTGGAGCTGAGGAAGGAATATTTCACGTTGGGCATCATGAAAAACGTCTCGACGTCGGCGGCCAGGTTCCGGTTCATGAAGGCCATCTGGAGCTCGTACTCGAAGTCGGAGATGGCCCGCAGTCCCCGGATGACGACTCGGATCTTCCGGGACCGGGCGAACTCCACCAGCAGGCCGCGGAACGATTCCACGCGCACATTCGGCCTCCCCGCGAAAAGCTCCCGAATCATAATCATCCTCTCTTTAGTCGAAAAAAGAGGGGCTTTTTTGGGGTTTTCCAGAACGGCCACGACGATCTCGTCGAAAACATTCAATCCCCTTTCGATGATATCCACATGCCCGTTGGTGATCGGGTCGAACGATCCCGGATATATGGCTCTTCTTTCCATTTCGGGACCCTTCGTCAAATCCTCGTCAAAACTCATCTTCCAAATATCAAATTTAACTCATGTTGTCAACGGAAATTCTCGCCGGCAACAGGGAAGAAAAATGAATTCCGGCCGTTTTGGATGACAAAAATTGGCATGGCCGAGCGGCCGGGAAGGGCTCCGGCGGGCTGTGCGTTTTCGTAATCGTTCATGTTCATAGTCCTGGCCTGCGGCGTCAGAACATCCGTCGTCTATTTTCCATCACCCCCCGGAGGGGTCAATCACCCCCGGAGGTGAAAGAGGGGAGGATATCTCCCCCTCCCCGGAGAGCCCGGGGCGGCCCCGGACCCGCATCCCCCTTCTGGGGAGGGCCCCGCGGGCCTTTTTCCCGGGCGGAGGGTATGGGATAATAGAGACGCTCGGCGGAACAGAGAGGCCTCATGCGAGAATCGTCTCGTTTCCCCAAACGCCCCCTGGCGCCGGCGGCCGTCGCCGCGGCAGCCACGGCGCTTGCCGTGATCCTGGCGGCCTTCTGCCTTTTTGGCGGCGCCGCCGGGCAAGCCTCGCCCCGCGACGAAGAGGCGTTCACCCGGAAACGGATGATCATGGTCGATGAACAGGTGGCCGCGCGGGGCGTCCGTGATCCCGACGTCCTCAAAGCCCTGCGGGCCGTGCCGCGGCATCTCTTCGTTCCGCCCGAGTACCGGGACGAGGCCTACGGCGACTATCCGCTGCCGATCGGCGAGGGGCAGACGATCTCCCAGCCGTACATCGTCGGCCTCATGACGCAATGCCTTGGCCTCGGGAAAGGGGATAGGGTGCTTGAGGTGGGGACGGGGTCCGGCTACCAGGCCGCCGTCCTGGCCCGACTGGCCGGGGCCGTTTATTCCATCGAAATCAACGAGAAACTGTCCCGGAGGGCCGCCGGCACGCTGAAGGGCCTGGGCATCGTGAACGTCAGCCTCAGGTCCGGCGACGGCTTCTTCGGCTGGCCGGAGGCGGCGCCCTTCGACGCGATCATCGTCACCTGCGCGACCGAGCGCGTCCCGCCGTCCCTGTTGGACCAGCTCGCGGAGGGCGGCCGGCTCGTCCTGCCCCTGGGCGATTCGCGATCTTTCCAAACGCTGACGCTCATCGTGAAAAAAAACGGGAAGCTCGTCGTCCGCGACATCCTCGATGTCCGCTTCGTCCCCATGACCGGCGGCAGAGAGCGCAACGAGCGGCAGAAGCACGGCTGAGAGCTCGAAGCCGCGCTTCCTCGATATGTCTTGAATGAATCCTGCCCCCGGCCGGAGTTGCAATTCCAGGCGGCGTGTGGTACTTTTTTTTCAAATGATGATCCGTTTCGGCACGTCGGGCTGGCGTGGCCTCATGGGCGAGGAATTCACGTTTCATAACGTCCGGGTCGTCGTCCAGGCCGTGGCCGAGACCGTCAAGAAGAAATTCCACGGCGAGCCCATCTCCCTGGCCGTCGGCTACGACACGCGGTTCCTGTCGGAACGCTACGCCCTGGAGGCGGCCAAGCTTCTCTCCAAGAACAACGTCACCGTTTATCTCGCCGAGCGCGACGCGCCGTCCCAGGCCCTGGCCCTCCAGGTCATCAAGCGGAAGTGCCACGGAGCCATCAACTTCACGGCCTCCTTCAACCCCCCCTGGTACAACGGCCTGAAGTTCAACGTCGAGACCGGGGCGCCGGCCCTGCCCGAGGTGACGGACAAGATCGAGGAGGAAGTCCGGCGGCTGATGCCCGGCTTCCCGCACGTCGCGTATTATTCGCCCCGGGAGAACATCACGCGGATCGACCTCCAGGGCGATTACCTGGATTTCATCCAAGACAAGATCGACTTCGCCGCCATCCGGGACGCCGGGCTGCGGGTGGGCGTCGATCTCCTCTTCGGCACGAGCCGCGAATACCTGGACGAGGTCCTGGAGGAGAACGGCGTGGCCGTCGAGGGGATCCACGGCTACATCGATCCCTATTTTGGCGGCGTCATCCCGTCCTGCACGGAGGCCAACCTGGCCGAGCTCAAGAGCCTGGTTCTCGAGAAGGACTGCCGGCTCGGCATCGCCACGGACGCCGACGGCGACCGGTTCGGGATCATCGACGAGGAAGGGACCTTCATCCACCAGAACTTCATCCTGGCCCTCCTCCTCGACTATCTCATCCGGAGCAAGGGCTGGCGGGGAGGCGTCGCCAGGTCCATCACGACGACGACCCTCCTCGACCGCATCGCCGCGAAATACGGGCTTCCCCTATACAAGACCAAGGTCGGATTCAAGTACATGGCCGACCTGTTTCTCAAGGGGCACATCATTTTCGGCGGCGAGGAGAGCGCCTGCATCGCCGTCAAGGACCATCTGCCCGAAAAGGACGGCATCTTCGCCGGCCTGCTCGTGGCGGAGATGATCGCGGTCACGGGCAAGAGCCTGCGCGCCCTGCTGGACGCCCTGTTCGCCGAATACGGCACGACGATCGGGGGCCAGCGCACCGTCCCCCTGACTCCCGAGAGGGCCAAGAAACTGAAGGCCCTCATCCAGAATCCGCCGGCGAAGGTCGGCCGGCGCAAGGTCGTCTGCGTCGAGACGATCGATGGGATCAAGCTGGAGCTCGAGGGCGGCGATTGGCTCCTCCTCAGGCCGTCCGGCACGGAGCCCGTCATCCGCTGCTACGCCGAGGCCGCCTCCAAGTCGGCCGTCGACGGCCTGCTGCGGAAAGGCATGGAGGCCGTCCGGTGAAAGACGATTCCCTCCATCGCAGTCCGGCCTTCCGGAAGAAGGTCCTCATCCTGGGGATCACCTGCTTTTTTCTGGTCCTGGTCGTGACCTCGATCTTCGGGAAAAAGGGGGTCATGGACATCCACCGGACCCGCCAGCAGCTGGCCGGTCTCGAGGCCGAGGTCAAGCGGCTCGACCGCGAGAAGGCCCGGCTCGAGGCGGAAATCCGCGAGCTCGAGACGAATCCGAAGGCGGTCGAAAAGGAGGCCCGCGGCAGCCTGTGGCTGATCAAGCCCGGCGAGAAGGTCATCGTCGTCCCCAAGGACCGGAAAAAGTAGGCCCGGCGGCCGCCCCCGTCGCATGCCCCGCTCCCGCGCCAACGAACGGTACCCGGAGAAAAAGGACCTCCTCGAACCTCTCAATCCCGCCCAGCGCCGGGCCGTCCTCCACGGCCAAGGCCCGCTCCTGATCATCGCCGGCGCGGGCACGGGCAAGACCAAGGTCATCACCCACCGCATCGCCCACCTCATCGCTTCCAAGCGCGCCCGGCCCGAGGAAATCCTGGCCGTGACCTTCACGGAAAAGGCGGCCAGCGAGATGGAAGCCCGGGTGGACGTCCTCGTCCCGTACACATACTCGTTCGTCGAGATCAGCACCTTCAACTCCTTCGGCGAAAAGGTCCTCCGCGACTACGCCCTCGACGTCGGCCTGCCGCCGGACTTCAAGCTCCTCGACGACGTCGAGCAGGCCATCTTTTTCCGCGAGAACCTGTTCCGCTTCTCGCTGGAATACTACCGGCCGCTGAGCACTCCGACCCGGCACATCCAGGAGCTCCTCGAAGCCATCCGCCGGCTGAAGCAGGAGGACGTCCGGCCGGAGGATTACGAGCGCTACGCCCGCGGCCTGGCGGACCGCGCCGCCGGGGAGGGGGAGAAGGAGACGGCCCGCAAGCACCAGGAAGTCGCCCGGGTCTTCGCCGAATACCAGGCCCTCCTCGTCCGGGAGGGGATGATCGATTTCGAGGACCAGGTGACGCTCGTCGCCGGCCTCTTCCGCTCGCGCCCCTCCGTCCTCGAGGACATCCGGAAGAAGTACAAGTACATCCTGGTCGACGAGTTCCAGGACACGAACTACGTCCAGTTCGAGCTCCTCAAGATGCTGTCCGCCGAGCACCGCAACCTGACCGTGGTCGGCGACGACGACCAGAGCATCTTCCGCTTCCGGGGGGCGTCGCTCAGCAACATCCTCGGCTTCGAGGAGGTCTATCCCGAGGCCAAGAGGGTCGTGCTGACGAAGAACTACCGCTCGACCCAGGCCATCCTCGACGCTTCCTACCAGCTCATCCAGCACAACAATCCCAGCCGGCTCGAGGTCAAGGACAAGGTGGACAAGCGCCTGCGGGCGGCCGCGCCGGGCTCGGGGAAGAGCATCTTCATGCTCCAGTTCGACACGCTCTCCCACGAGGCCGACCGGGTCGCCGGTCTCATCCTCGAGAAGCGGGCGGCGGGCGTCGCCTGGAGCGACATCGCCGTCCTCGTCCGCCGCAACGCCGACGCCGACCCCTACCTGCGGACCTTCAACGTCAAGCAGATCCCGTACCGCTTCTCTGGCAGCCGTGGCCTCTACCAGCAGGAGGAGATAAAGATCCTGACCGCCTTCATCGAGTCCCTGACCGACTTCGAGAACAGCCGCGATCTCTTCTACCTGGCCCTGTCCGACGTCTACCGGGCGAACTCCTACGACATGACGCGGCTGGCGGGCTTCGCCAAGAAGACCAACCTCTCGCTCCACAGCGTGTTCAAGCTCGTCGCCGAAGGAGCCAAGCCGGTCGAAATCTCCCCGGAGGCGGAGGAGATCGTCAAACGGATCTTCGCCGACCTGCTCTTTTTCGTCGAGCTCGCCGGCGCGAAAAACGCCGGGGCCGTCGTCTACGCCTTCCTCGAGCGGAGCGGCTACCTCAAGTCGCTGGTCGAGAAGATGTCCCTCGAATCGGAGATCCGGATCAAGAACATCCGGCTCTTCTTCGACAAGATCAAGGGCTTCTCGGACCTCACCGAGAACGATTCCATCCATTCGTTCGCCCGCTACCTCGACCTCCTGCGCGAGGTCGGCGACAATCCGGCCACCTCGGAAGCCGATCTCGATGAGGACGCCGTGAACGTCCTGACCGTGCATAAGGCCAAGGGGCTCGAGTTCGGGAGCGTTTTTCTGGTCAGCCTCATCGAGGACCGCTTCCCCGGCCGCGAACAACGCGAGAAGATCCCGGTCCCCGACGCCATCCTCAAGGAGAGCCTGCCGGGAAAAGAGAATTATCTCCAGGAAGAGAGGCGGCTGTTCTACGTGGCGATGACGCGGGCCCGGACGTCGCTGACCATGACCTGGGCCCGCGATTACGGCATCAAGCGCCTGAAGAAGGTCAGCCCGTTCGTCCTCGAGGCGCTGGACATCCCCAAGATGCCCGACGAGGTGCTGCGGGCCTCGGCCATCGAGGAGATCCGCCGCTACGCCCTGGCCGAGGAGCGGCCGCGGGCCGCGGCAGCGGTCCGCAGCCGGGCGCCGGCGATCCTGGCGCTGAGCCACGTCCAGGTCGAGGACTATCTCACCTGTCCGCTCAAGTACAGGTTCCGCCACGTCATGCGCGTGCCCGTCCTGCCTCACCACACGCTCGTCTTCGGCCGCGTCCTCCACGAGACCATCCATTTCTACCTCAGGAACCGGATGCGGGGAAAACCGGTCGGCGAGGAGGAATTCCTCAAGGAGTACGCGAAGAACTGGGTCAACGAAGGCTTCCTCAGCCGCGAGCATGAGGAGCTGAGGAAGGCGGCCGGCGAAAGGGCCCTGCGGCTCTTTTACCGGCGCGAGGAGGCCTCGGGAAGCGTGCCGGCCTACCTCGAAAAGACGTTCCGCTGGCAGGAGAGCGGCATCCGCTTCTCTGGCCGCTTCGACCGCGTGGACTTCGAGGCGGAGGGCCCCGTCATCATCGATTTCAAATCGAGCGAGGCGCCGTCACAGAAGGACGCCGACCGCCGGACGGCCGACAGCCTCCAGATGGACATCTACGCCCTGTCGTTCCTGAAGACGCAGGGGCTTCTGCCGGCGGAGACGCGGCTGTGGTTCCTCGAGTCGGGCATCATCGGACGCGCCCGCAAGGGCGAGCGCGAATTCGAGCGGGCCGCCGACAAGATCCGGCGGTCGGCCGAGGGCATCCGGTCCGGAAGCTTCGAGGCCACGCCCGACTGGCACACCTGCAATTACTGCGAGTTCAAAACGATCTGCCCGTCGTCCTACGCGTACTGATCCGGGGGCCTGGGGACGAGAGAAACATTCTGCGCGGTTTGATTTTAATAAAGTGCTTAAATAAAAAGACGGGTGGCACGGTGCCAGCCCCTTCCGCCCGCAACAGAGCTCGGGCGCTCTGGCGCTGGGAAGCGAAGGGATGCCTAGGATGAACTGGGCAACGCCGGCTGCGAGCGGAGCGAGCGGCAGAAGAGCGGTCGAGGGCTCGAGGCCGCACTTCTGCGAAATATCTTAACTCTTTTCAGATATTTCCCAGAATCACAGCTCCGGGTCACTCCGCTGTGATTCTGTTGGTCACTCCGAAGACTCCGTTCCCTGCCGGACAGAAGGGGCGCACCGGGGCAGGACCCGTTGACCTGTTTATCGCGGCTGAATGTCGAGGGGCATGATGGCCCAGATTTTCGTCTTTTGCATGAGCCGCGCCGTCCGCAACGCCCGGTCGAGCCCGGGCGCCGACTTCAGGCTGATGCCGAGCCCCTGGGCGTCGAAGAACGACTGCCAAAAGGAGCGCTTCTTCGGCCAGACGGCGAGCCGGACCTCTTCCTCGGTCGGGATGCCGGCCAGCTTCTTGGCCAGGCCGAGGGCCGTCGTCAGGCCGCCGATCTCGTCGACGAGCTTGATGTCCTTGGCTTGGCGCCCGGTCCAGATGCGGCCGCGTCCGATCTTGTTGACCTCTTCCTTGGTCATGTTCCGTCCCTCGGAGACCTTGGTGAGGAACTGATCGTAGGTCCAGAGGATCTGGTCCTTGAGGATTTTTCTCTCCTCGGCCGTGAAGGGGCGGAAGGGGGAGAAGACGTCGGCCTTCTCGCCGAAGGTCAGCTTCTCGGACGTGATCCCCAGCTTGTCCAGCAGCCCGGCGACGTCGAACTTCCCGGCCAGGACCCCGATCGATCCGGTGATCGTCTGGGGCTGGGCGACGATCTTCGTCGCGCCCATGGAGATCCAGTAGCCGCCCGAGCCGGCGACGTCGGACATGGAGACGACGACGGGCTTCTCCTTCTTCGCCAGGAAGACCTCGCGCCAGACGACGTCGGAGGCCACCGACGAGCCGCCGGGGCTGTCCACGCGGAAGACGATGGCGGCGATGGACCTGTCCTCGCGCGCCGCCCGGAGCCAGCGGGCCACGGTTTCGCCGCCCATGATCTCGGACGACGTGCTTTCGCCGGACATGATCGTCCCCACGCCGTAGATCAGGGCGACCCGCCGCCCCGTCTCGAGGCCGACGGTCGACGGCTTCATGCGGGTGTAATCCTCGAACCGGACCCGGGCCAGGCTCGGTCCCCGGTCGCGCAGGAGATTCTGGAGCTCGTCCTCGTACAGGCAGGCGTCGACGAGCCCGGCCTTGAGGGCCTGCTCGCCCTGGAAGAATCCCGTGTTGATGAGGGCCCGGACCTCGTCCTCCGTTTTGCCCCGCGTCTTGGCCACGGTCGCCACGTACTGGGCGAAGATGTCCCCGTAGAGGGATTCCATCTCCTCCTTGTGGGCCGGCGTGAAGCCCTTCTCGGTGAAGCTGTTGTAGGCGGTCTTGTATTCCTCGACGTGCTCGAATTCGGCCCGCACGCCCAGCTTGTCCAGGGCGTTCTTGAAGAACGGCACATAGCCGCCGATGCCGTTGATGCCCAACCAGCCGAGCGGATGGAGGACGATCTTGTCGCAGGCGGTGGCCATGTAGTATTCCATGTCGAAGTCCGGCGCCTCCTCGATATAGGCGTAGGCCTTCTTGCCCGAGCGCCGGAACTGGAGGATGGCGTCCCGCATCTCGGTCGCCTTGGCCCAATTGCACTCGAGGAGGTCGAGGCGGATGAGGACGGCCTTGATGCGGGTGTCCGCCGCGGCCTTCCGCAGGTTCATCCAGAAGTCGTAGACGGAGAGCGGAGTCTCCCGCAGGTGCAGGGTTGAGAAAAGGTCGGGCTGAACGATCTCCGCGACGGCGCCGGACAAGCCGATCTCCAGATAGGCGCGGGCCGGGACGTTCACCGATGTCTGGCTGAACGCGGCCGCAAAGTAGGAAACGAAGGCCGCCCCCGCGAGCAGGAAGAAGAACAGGACGATGATCAGGACGTAGGTTCTCTTTTTCAGGCTCATGTCGATTCCTCCAGGCCCGCCGGGAGACGAGCTCCGGTCCGGACGTCCTAGTATATACCAGAATGCCCCGGACGGCGGAAGGAGGGATTTTCCCCGCCGGGGGGGCTTGATTTGTCCCTGGGAATTATGGACAATGACCTCTCCTCTTATCACGTGCGATCCCGGCCGGGGGCGTGACAGTGATGAGAGAGAGAGGAGGTAATGGTTAATGTCGTTTTCAAAGCTTTATGTGGGTAACCTCAACTACAGGACCACTGAGGACACGCTGAAGACCCTGTTCGCGCAGTTCGGCGAGGTTACCTCGGTCAACATCCTGCAGGGCCGCGGCTTCGGGTTCGTCGAGATGTCCACTCCGGAATCGGCCCAGGAAGCCAAGGGCAAGCTGAACGGCTCCGACTTCGACGGCCGGAAGATCATCGTCAACGACGCCCGTCCCCGCGCCGAAAGACCGCGGACCGACAGGTCGTTCGGACCCGGCGAAAGAAAGGGATTCTCCAGATTCTGATTCGATAGATCAGGCTTTTCTCCGACCTCCTCGACATCTCCCCTGAGGGAGCCGCCGGCGGATTTCTTCGTGCGGCGGAGACATTTCCTCCTTTTCTCGCCAGGCCGCCCGCTCTCCCCATCCCGGCCTTTCCCGGTTTCCCGCCCCGCCCCCCGTTTTCCCCTGAAAAATATCCATGACCGGAGGGAGAACCTTTCGCCAAAACCGTTCGTAGTACCCTGAGAAGGAGCCATGGAGAACGACATGCAGGCGACATCCGCGGGCCCGGCCGGGAACGGACATGACTTCGGCCCCGGGAAGAGCTATGATCTCGAGGGAAAGGCCGACATGACGGACCCGTCCGACGTCTCCTCTCTTCTCGAACGCATCCGGCGGGGAGACCGCCGGGCTTTTGTGACGATCGTGGAGACCTACCAGCAGAAAGTGTTCGTCATGGCCTTCTCCATCCTGCGCAACAAGGAAGACGCCCTGGACGCCGTCCAGGAAACGTTCCTCCGCCTTTACCAGAAATCCGATATGTACCGCCCCGGCCGCAATTTCCAGGCCTGGCTCCTCCAGATCGCCAAGAACATCAGCATCGATTATTACCGGAAGCACCAGCGGAAACGGCGGGAGTGGGAGACCTCCGTGCCGATCGACGACATTCCGGTGGCCGTCGAGGACCGCTCCTTGGACAGCAGCGATTCGGACCTGCGGGCGGCGTTCTCGCGCTGCGTCGAAAAGCTGGCGGAGCGGCAGAAGATGGTCTTCGTCATGCGGCATTACAACGAGCTTCAGTTCAACGAGATCTCGGACGCCATGCGGATCTCGGTCGGGACGGCCAAGTCGCTGCACTTCAAGGCCGTCCGCAACCTGCAGAGATGGCTGACTCCGTACCTGGGGATGAAACCATGAGCGCTTGCCCGATCAAAAAAACGGACGTGACGGCCCTCCTCTCGGGAAACCTGGAGGAGGAAAGGAGAAAAGCCGTGACCGAACATCTCAAAGAATGCCGGGAGTGCCGGAAGGACGTCGAGGATCTCCGCCGCATCTTCGAAGAGGCGGACGCCGTCAAGGGCGAAATTCGCGAGGCCCTCGGCTCTGTGGACTGGAAGGCCCTGCCGGACAGGATCGCGGACTATGTCTTCGCCCAGGCCGCGGCGCCGGAGAAGAGGCCCTCTGCCGGCGAGCGCTTTCGGGCGTGGATCTTTCAGGCGCGCTTGAGGCCCGTGCTGGCCGGCGTCGTGATGGGGGTCGTCCTCGGCTCCTTCGGGATGTATATGGCCCTGAGGCGGCCCGCGCCGCGGCCGGAAGCAGGCTTCCAGGCCTCGGGCGAGTTCCTCGACAAGGTCGAACTCGAAATGGCCAGGCGCGAGACCGTGGACTACCTGGAAAAGAGCCAGTACGTCCTGCTGGATTGCTTCGGCGCGGCGCCCGGGCGGGCGTCGGTCCGGTCAGCCTTCAACACGGCCCAGGCCAAGGAGCTGCTGTCGAAAAAGAAATATCTCAATCCTCAGCTCGACAAGCTGCGCATGGCCAAGGCCAGGGTGATCTGCGACCAGATCGAGATGCTCTTCCTCGAGCTGGCCCAGGTCGGTGACGGACTCCCGGAGGCCGAAATGGCCAAGATCCGGGGGTTCGTCGAGGATCGGCAGCTCTTCCTCAAGATCAATCTCGTCAAAAAAGAACTGCAGAACGGGGTTTAACATGAACAAGATCATTGCCACGGTCGGTCTCGTCCTGGTCCTGGGGCTGGGGCTCGCGGCCCCGGCTTTCTGCCAGGCCTCGCCGGACGAAAAGCTTTTCCAGGACGCCAAGCTCCTCCTCTTCGACAAGAAGTGGGACGAGGCCCTGGGGAAGCTCCAGGAGCTGATGGACGACTACGCCAAGAGCTCTTATTACAACCAAGCCATTTTCTACAAAGGGGAGTGCCTGAGCTCGATCAAGGGGCGCGAGCGGGACGCCCTTCAGGCCTACAAGGCGTACATCCGGCTCGGCGACGCCAATCCGAGCCTCGTCGAGAAGTCCGAGGGGTCGATCATTGACCTGGCCTTCGGCCTCTATGAGAATGGGGACCGCGCGGCCGTGAAGGAGATCGAGGGGCGGCTCGGCCACGCGAACCGGGCGATCCGCTATTACGCCGCGTACAAGCTCAGCCTCGTTCCGGACAAGTCGATCGCGACCAAAGCCGTGCCCGTCCTCGACGGAATCATCAAGACGGAGAAGGATCCCGAACTCACGGACCGGGCCCGGATCGCCCTCATGCGCGTCTCCCCCGAGAGCCTCAAGTCCGTGGAAGGCCGGCGGCCGGCCGGCGAAGAGCCCCGCATGCTCCGCATCCGCGTCACGAAGAAGGGCCAGAAGGAGCCGACCGTTTCCATCAACATCCCCTGGTCTCTCGCCGACCTGGCCCTGAACGCCATGGACGAGGAGAGCAAGTCCGCCATGCGGGCCAAGGGCTATGACATCAACAGGATCATGAACGATCTCGCCAAGTCCAGGGAGAAAATCGTCCGCATCGAGGGCGAGGACGGCGAGATCATCGAAATCTGGATCGAATAGAAAAGGGAAAGGAGAAATGAATATGAAAAAAACAGCCATCGTCATTCTCGCGGTCGTGGCCTTCGCGTTCCTGGCCGCCCCCGTCATGAGGGCGGAGCGCAACGACGATTTCAAGGCCATCCAGAAGGCCGTCAAGCAGAACCCGGCCTACGAGGAAGGCAAGGAAGCCAAGTGGTTCAAGGTCCTCATCACGGACACGAAGAGCGGCCAGGAGAAGGTCAAGGTCACCCTGCCGCTGTCCCTCATCGAGCTCCTGGTCAGCTGCTCGGATGACAAGCCGATGAAAGTCGGCGAAGGGAAATGCGAAGTCGATCTCAAGACCCTCTTCGCCGAGATGAAGAAGCTCGGACCCATGGCCCTCATCGAGATCGTCGACGAGGGCGCCCTGATCAAGGTCTGGTTGGAATAAGCCGCAAGAGCATCGCCTTCACAAGGGGACAGTCCCTCTTCGGGGGCTGTCCCTTTTTTTTGCTGAAAATATCGAGAGTTCGGGGTGCTTCCCGGAGGGAGGCCTGTCTACAGAGCGGGTTGGACACGCCGGGGACAACCCGCCTCCGAACGGAGGGGAGACCCCGAGATCGACATCCTTTCGGGCCATCCGTTGACAAGGCCCATCCGGCCCCCATAAAATGGGAGGGCGAGGAGGCACCGGTGGGCAAGACTCTGACGGAGAAAATACTCGGCCTCAAGGCCGGGAAGGATGTCGTGGCCGGCGAGGTCGTCACGGTCTCCCCGGATTATGTCCTCTCCCACGACAACTCGGCCGCGATCATCCAGGAATTCAGGAAGATCGGCGTCAAGAAGGTCCGCGCGCCCGAGAAGATCATCATCGTCCTCGATCACATCGTGCCGGCCTCGGAAGAGAAATACGCCCAGAACCATAAGTCCATTCGCGAGTTCGTCGCCGAGCAGGGCATCCCGAACTTCTTCGACATCAACGCCGGCATCTGCCACCAGGTCCTTCCCGAGCAGGGGTTCGCCCTGCCGGGCAAGGTCATCGTCGGCAGCGATTCGCACACCCCGAGCTACGGCGCGCTCGGCGCCTTCGCCACGGGCATCGGCCGGACCGAGACCGCCTGCACCTGGGCGACCGACGAGATCTGGCTGCGCGTGCCCGAGACCATGCGCATCGACCTCGAAGGCCGCCTGGCGCCCATGGTCTCGGCCAAGGACCTCAGCCTGAAGATCATCGGCGACAACGGCGCCGAGATGGCCAATTACAGGGCCGTGGAGTTCGACGGCCCGGCCGCCGGCGATTTCAGCGTCGGGGCCCGGCTGACCCTGGCCAACATGTCGGCGGAGATGGGCGCCAAGAACGGATACTTCGCCCCGGACAAAAAGACCCTGGCCTGGCTCAAGAAGCGGGCCCGCGGCCCCTTCCAGGTCGTCGTCTCCGACCCGGACGCCCGCTACGAAAGCGTCCTCCGCTACGACCTGGCCGCGCTCGAGCCCCAGTTGGCCTGCCCCCACACCGTGGACAACGTCAAGCCGGTGGGCGCGGTCGCGGGCAAACCCGTCAACCAGGTCCTCATCGGCACGTGCACCAACGGCCGGCTGGAGGACCTCGACGCGGCCGCCCGCATCCTGAAGGGCCGGAAGGTCCATCCCCGGGTCCGCGCCCTCGTCATCCCGGCGTCATGGGAAGTCTACCGCGAGGCCCTGAAATCCGGCACGCTGGCCGTCCTGGCCGAGGCCGGCTGCGTCATCCTCAACTCGGGCTGCGGGCCCTGCCTCGGCGCCCACGAGGGGATCATGGCCGCGGGCGAGGTCTGCGTCAGTACCTCGAACCGGAACTTCCGGGGCCGCATGGGCCACCGCGACTCGGAAATCTATCTCGCCTCCCCGGCCACGGCCGCTGCCTCCGCCGTCGCCGGGGAAATCGCCGACCCGAGGAAATTCTCATGAGCAAGGGACGAGTCTGGAAATACGGCGACAACGTCAACACCGACGTCCTCTATCCCGGCCGCTACACCTACCAGATCCTCAAGCCCGAGGAGATGGCCAAGCGCGCCCTCGAGGACCTCGACCCGCAGTTCGCGCCGAACGTCAAGCCCGGCGACGTCATCGTGGCCGGCAAGAACTTCGGCTGCGGCAGCTCCCGCGAGCAGGCCGCGGCCTGCCTGAAATACGCCGGCGTCCAGGCCGTCATCGCCCGGTCGTTCGCCCGCATCTATTTCCGCAACGCCATCAACCTCGGCCTGCCCGTCATCCAGTCCGAGGAGGCCTGCGTCGCGCTCGAGAAGGGCGACGAGGTCGAGGTCGATTTCGCCCGCGGCGAGATCCGCTCGACGCGCGGCGCCTTCCGCTTCCTGCCTCTCCCGGAGTCCGTCATCGGCATCCTCGAAGCCGGCGGCCTCCTCGAATACACGAAAAAGAAGCTGGCCGCTGCGGCCGCCAAACCCTGAGCAAAGGAGCCCTCCATGCCCAAGTACAAGATCGCCATTCTCCCCGGCGACGGGGTCGGGAAAGACGTCGTCGAAGCGGCCATGATCGTCCTCAACAAAATCGGACTGGACGCCCAATATATCTACGGCGACATCGGCTGGGAATTCTGGCGCCGCGAGGGCGACGCCCTGCCCGAGCGGACGGTCAAGCTCCTCCGGGAGACCGACGCCTGCCTGTTCGGGGCCATCACCTCCAAGCCAAGAGAGGACGCGGCCAAGGAGCTCGCGCCCGAGCTCAGGAACAAGGGCTTGTCGTACTTCAGCCCCATCGTCCGCCTGCGGCAGGAGTTCGACCTCTACCAGAACCTCCGCCCCTGCAAGGCCTACGCCGGGAGCCCCCTGAATTACAAGGAGGATATCGACCTCGTCATCTTCCGCGAGAACACGGAAGGCATGTACGCCGGTGTCGAGTTTTACCCCCTGCCGCAGGTCGTCCGGGACGCCCTGCTGACCAACCCCAAGATGAAGCGCTTCAAGGACGTGCCGGCCGACGAGATCGCCGTCTCGACGCGCATCATGACCAAGTCGGCCTGCGCCCGGATCGTCAAGGCGGCCTTCGAGTTCGCCCGCAAGTACAAGAGGAAATCCGTGACTCTCATCGAAAAGCCCAACGTCCTGCGCGAGACCGGCGGCCTGATGCTGGCCGCGGCCCGCGAGGTCGCCAAGGGCTACCCGGACATAAAGTTCTGGGACGCCAACGTGGACGCCATCTGCATGTGGCTCCTCAAGAACCCCCACGATTACGACATCCTCGTCGCCGAGAACCTCTTCGGCGACATCATCTCGGACTTGGCCGCCCAGCTCGTCGGCGGGCTGGGCTTCGCCTGCAGCGGCAACATCGGCGACACGTACGCCGTTTTCGAGCCGACCCACGGCTCGGCCCCGAAGTACACGGGGATGTACAAGGTCAATCCCATCGCCACGATCCTGGCCGTCAAGATGATGCTCGACTGGATCGGCGAGACGGGCCAGGCTGCGGCGATCGAAAAAGCGGTGGCCGCCGTCATCAAGGAAGGCAAGGTCCGGACTTACGACATGGGCGGTTCGGCGACGAGCCTGGACGTCGGCCGGGCCGTCGCGGCCAGGCTCTGAGGCAAGATGCTCATTCTCGCCGTCGATACGACGACGCCGGGCGGCTCGGTGGCCCTCGTCCGCGACGGCGATCTCATCGGGGAATTCGACCTCGAGTCGCCGTCCACCCATTCGGCCCGGCTCCTCGGCTCGATCGACTTCCTGCTCGGGGCGAGCGGCCTCGACGTCCGGGCGGTCGACGCCTACGCCGTGGCCGCCGGGCCGGGCTCGTTCACGGGTATCCGCATCGGCCTCAGCGCCGTCAAGTCCCTGGCCTTCGCCTCGGGGAAGCCGGTCGCCGCCGTATCGACGCTGGAAGCCCTGGCCGTGAAGATCGCCGAGGCGCCGACCCGCCTGGTCTGTCCCATCCTCGACGCCAAGAAGGGCGAGATCTACGCCGCCCTTTTCGAGGTCAAGAGATCCGGCCTCGTCGAGGTCGTGCCGCAGGGAGCCTACGATCCGGACGCCTTCTTCGCCCGCCTGCCGGCCCGCCGCGTAACGTCCTTCATCGGCGGCGGCCTGGCCCTCTATCGCGACAAGCTCCTGGGCTACGTCCGGGACATGGCCCGCTTTCCCGGCCGCACGCCTTTCGTCGCCGCCGAGGTCGGACGGATCGGCCGGCGGATGATCCTCGAGGGCAGGGGAGTGGCGGCCGCCGGGCTCGAGCCGATCTATTTCCGCAAGTCCCAGGCCGAGGAGAAAAAATCACCGTGAGGGCCAGCGAGGACCGTTATTTCATCCGCCGGATGAAGGTGACGGACCTGGCCGCGGTGCGGACGATCGAATCCCTGTCGTTCTCCAATCCCTGGAGCGAGACGACGTTCCGGGGCGAGATCCAGAACACGTCGATCTCCTTTCCCCTGGTCGTCGTGCGGAAGCCCGAAGACATGGTCATCGGCTACATCATCTTCTGGCACATCCGCGACGACGTCCAGATAAACAACATCGCCGTCCACCCTGACTACCGGAGCAAGGGGATCGGCGAGGCGCTGATGCGCCACGTCATCGACAAGGTCCGCGAAAAGGAAGCCGCGTTCATGACGCTCGAGGTCCGGCCGTCGAACGCCGAGGCAGTGGCCCTGTACAAGAAGCTCGGCTTCGAGATCCTGGGAACGCGGAAAAACTATTACACCAATCCCAACGAAGACGCCTACCTGATGGGGCTCGTCCTGAACGAGAATCAGTAGTCCACCCGGATGAGGCACAGCCCCTTGGCCGGGGCCGTGGCGCCGGCGAGAAGGCGCTCCTTGCGGCGGAAAATCTCCTCGATGTCTTCCGGCTTGATCCTTCCCCGCCCGACCTCGAGGAGCGTGCCGACGATCGTCCGGACCATGTAGCGGAGGAAGCCGTCGGCCTCGATGGTGTAGATGATCTCGTCGCCGTGCCTTCGGATCTCCGAGCGCCGGACCGTGCGCACGGGAGTCCTCTCCCGGTTCGAGGATAGGGCCGTGAAGTCCGCCCTCCGGGCGAACAGGGGAGCGGCGCCGCGCATGGCCCGCAGATCGAGCGGGTACGGCCAATGGAGGGCGTAGCGGAAATCGAAGGGGCCGATCCGCGGCGTGTGGATGATCCGGTATTCGTAGACCTTGCCCTTGGCCGACTTTCGAGCGTGGAAGTCCGCCGCGGCCCGCTCGAGCGCGAGGATCCTGACGTCCCAGGGCAGGACGGCGTTAAGGGCGCGGAAGAGGTCCTCGTCGGCGAGCCTGGTCGCGACCCGGAAATGGGCCGCCTGGGCCCGGGCGTGAACGCCGGCGTCGGTCCGCCCGGCGCCGTGGACGGTCGTCTTCTTCCGCGTGATCTTGAAGACGGCGGCCTCGAGCGTCCCCTGTATGGTCCGCGCGTCCGGCTGGCGCTGCCAGCCCTTGAAATCCGTCCCGTCGTAGGCGACGAGGATCTTGTAGCTCTGCATCTCGCCCGCGCTATTCTTCGAGGGCCAGCCGGACGGCCTCCTCCGGCGTGTCCGCGGTGACGACACCCTTGACGTCCCAGGTGCCGAGGCCGACGACCTTTTTCCCGTGGATCTTGCCGTAGGCGATCTCCGACAGCGTGCCGTATTCGCCGTCGACGGCGATGACCGCGTCGGCGTTCATGACGACGAGCGCGTTCCGGGTGTAGCCCAGGCCGGTGGCGATGGGGACGTCGACCCAGGAATTGGCGTCGGCGGGGGAGTTGCCGGGCAGGATGCCGACGACCAGGCCGTCTTCCTCCCGGGCGCCGCGCGAGGCTGCCTCCATGACGCCGCCGAGCCCGCCGCAGACGAGGATGGCCCCGGCGCGGGCGATCAGGCGGCCGACCTCGCGGGCGGTCTCAAGCGCCTGCCGGCCCGCCCGGCTGCCGCCGATGACGGCGATGCGTTTCTTCTTCCGGATGTTTGTCATGGGACGTCCTTTCCCTGATGGTGGCCGCCCCATTCTATCACAACCGGAGCGGTTTTTTCCGGTCCGCGGCCGGGCTCGAGAGGGGTGATGATGAAATCTCCCCCTTATGGGCGATTGACTTCAATCGTCCCGTATGCTAACTATGTATCACACCAAGGGTGGTGTACTCTATGGCGGTTGTCAATTACGCGACCAAAAACCTGGCCATCAAGATCGTTTATTACGGTCCTGGCCTGAGCGGAAAGACAACCAATCTCCGTTATATCTATTTCAAGCTCGACCCGGCCAGCCTAGGCGAGCTCATCTGCCTGGAAACGGACACCGAGCGGACGTATTTCTTCGACCTCCTGCCCATCAGGGCGGGCATGATCGGCGAGTTCAAGGTCCATTTCCAGCTGATGACGGTCCCCGGCCAGGTCTTCTACGAGGCCTCGCGCAAGAGCGTTCTCAAGGGCACGGACGGAATCATCTTCGTCGCCGACTCGCAGATCCCCCTGCTCGACGCCAACCTGGAGAGCTTCGACGGCCTCCGCCGCAACTGCCTCCAGCACGACATCGACCTCAACCAGATCCCCCTCGTTTTCCAGTACAACAAGAGGGACCTCAACTATCTCATCCCCGTCGAGACCTTCAACAACCTCCTCAACCCCCGGAAGTGCCCCCACGTCGAGGCCGTCGCCATCAACGGGGTGGGCGTCTTCGAGACCCTCCGCGAAATCTCCAAGCTGACCGTTCCGGCCGTCCGCGAGAAGTATTTCGGAGAGAAGCGCCGCGCGGAAATCGGTCCGGCCGGGCCCGCGGTCCCGGACGCCGCGGGACCGGGCGCGTCGGCGTCGTCCCAAGGCGCGGCGGAGGGCGTCGACTTCACGCCGCCGATCGAGGAGGAGTCCTTGCAGGTCACGAAGGTCAAGGTCAAGTCTCCGAGGGACGTCGAGGACGAGCTCGACAAGCTGTCGCGCGAGTACAGCGAAAAGCTGAAATAATCCTGGCGTCCGGCGCGGAGAATCTACGCCTTTTTGCCGGCCCTCAATAAAAAGCCTTTGGGATCTCCATCGGCTTCGGCGCTTTGAGCCGGAGCGCCAGCATGGCGGCGTCATCCTCGAGAACGCCGGCGGAAAAATCGAGGAGGGCTTTCCAGATCCGTTCCTGCCCCTCGGCCAGGGACTCGGGGCCGGCCTCGTCCAGCAAGCGGTCCAGGCGGGTCGGACCGAACTCGGCCCCGGCCGGATCCCTGGCTTCGAGGATGCCGTCGGTGAAGAGCCACAGGGTGTCTCCGGACGAGAGGGGAAGGACGTCTTGCCCATATGTCCAATCGGGGAAAAAGCCGACGATTCCGCCGTTCTCCTTCAGAAGCACGCGGCTGCCATCGGCCCGGCGAACAACCGGGGGAGGATGGCCGGCGTTCGCGTAGGTCAGCGCGGACTTCCGGAGATCCAGCACGCCGTAAAACAGGGTCACGAACTTGTTGATCCAATGGTTGGCGCACATCAGTTGGTTCAGGCGCGAGACGACCTCCGCGGGTCCGGATGAGGCCGAGGCGAAGGATCTCAAGCCGGCCTGAAGATTCGACATGAGGAGCGCGGCCGGCAGTCCCTTGCCGGCGGCGTCGGCGACGCAAAATCCCAGTCGATCGGAGTCCAGGAGAAAAACATCGTAATAATCTCCGCCCACCTGTCCTTTCGGCTGCCAGCGGGCGGCCATCTCGACCCGCTCCATCTCCGGAAGCGAAGGGGGGAGGAAGGCGCGTTGAACGGCCTCGGCTTCCGCGATCTCGATTCTTCCCACCGCCAACAGCCGCTCCTCCCGCCGGCGCACTCTCCCTCTCTCGATCTGATCCCTGATCATCTCCAGGAGTTTTTGGTTCTGCCAGGGCTTTTGGATGAAGTTGACCGCCCCCATGTGCATCGTTTCGACGGCCAGGTCAATGGACGCCCAGCCCGTCATGACCACGACGGGCAGGAGGGGGTCCAGCTTTTGGACCTGGGAGAGGAGATCGATCCCTTCCCGGACCGTGGACGGGCCGCGGGCGTAATTCAAATCCATCAGGAACAAATCCATCTTGGCGGTCCGCAGGATCGCCAGGGCGGCGGCCGGAGACTGGACTGTTTTCGGCGCATAGCCTTCGGATCTCAAAAGGATTTCCAGGGCGAAGAGGATGTCATCCTGATCATCCGCGATCAGGATCTTCGGTTTTTCGCTTGTCATTGTTCAACTCGATTCTTCGGCGATCAGACACATCATAGTGCAAGCCTTGTGCCAGAATTCCGCCCTGGATCAGAAGCCGGAGGAGAAAATAACTCTCATATCCGGGCAGGCGGGTGTTCACAAGCGGACACTTAAGGGCCAGTCCGGCGTATGGTTTACCCTTGAGCCGCAATCGGGAGGGTGCGTAACTTTTGTTGATCGTCGCTCGTCTTAATTAACGAACGTACAGCATGATCGACCTATGATGAGGAGGCAACCCATGGTCAGCGCAAGATGGCTTCCCGCCGGCCTCGTCCTCGCCGCCGTCTGTTTCGCCGGAAGCGTAGGTTCCGGGGCGCAGTCTCGGGCCTCGGACCGTGAAGCGCTCCTCCGGAGCGCGGTCAAGGAAGGCCGGATCGCCTATAAGCTTACGGAAACTGAAGAGATCCGAACACTTCTCGGCCCGCCGGCCAAGGAGTCCTCGAGCCCGGACGGGGAGTGGATCCTGATCAGCTGGGAATATCCTGAGGTCACGGTGACCTTTGGGCGTTGGACGCGCGGCAAGGCCCCCCTGGTCCTTCTCGGCATCAACAAGGGGGAGGAAGAATGGGATATCGGACGGGGACGCAAGCTCGCTCTGAGGTCGGAGAAGGACATGGCCAAGCTCGATTCCTTCTCCGGCGTCCAGAACGTCGACCTCAAGCGCCTCAACCTGAGATCGATGAAAGAGGCCCTGGCCTCCATGACCTTCGACAGCCTGACCGAATGGCCCGCTCCCGACAAGCTCCCGGCCGGCTTCGACCCGGCGGCCGTGCTGGAGCTCGGCAAGAATCCCGGGCTCGGCGTACGAGGGCTTCATAAAGAGAATATCGACGGGCGGGGCGTGGGGATCGCCGTCATCGACCAGCCGCTCCTCCTCGGCCATGAACAGTACGCTTCGGGCATCCTTCGCTTCGACGCCACGGGCATGACGGACGTCCCGCCCCAGATGCACGGCCCCGCCGTGCTCAGCGCCGCGGCCGGGCTGACCTGCGGCGTCGCGCCCAAGGCCGCGATCACCTACTTCGCCGTTCCCATGTGGGAGAACTCGAACAGACCCTACGTCGCCGCCATGAACAGGATTTTTGAGCTCAACGCCTCCCTGCCGCCGGGCGAGAAGATCCGGGCCGTCAGCATCTCGACCGGCATGTTCCGCAATTATCCGGAATACGAAACCTGGAAGGCGATCTGCGAGAGGGCCGCCCGCGAAGGGATCTTCCTCATCACCTGCGACGGCACCCTTATCGAATACGGGATGCTCGGCCGGTCCGGGGACGGCGATCCCGACGATCTCCGTTCCTACCGGCCGGGCCTCTACTCACGCAAGAGCGACAAGCTCCGGGTTCCTGGAACGCGGACCCTGGCCAGTTACCGGGCAAACAGCGCCTATACCTACTTCCCCGAGGGAGGCATGAGCTGGGGCGCGCCCTACCTGGCCGGCTTGGCCGCCCTGGCCTTCCAGGTCAATCCGAAGGCGAGCCCCGGCGATGTCGTCGCCGCCCTCCTCGAAACGGCGGTCATGACGGAGGCCGGCCCGGTCGTCAATCCCAGGGGGTTCATCGATCGGCTGCGGCGATAAAACCCGTCGCGGATACCTATTTAATAATACATAACGATTCCCTTTTTCCGCGGTGCGAAAAACGGGACCCTCGCGGCGTCCCTCTCTAGGGGACGAATGCTGTTCAAAATCGCTAGCGCCGCGCTTTTGGGGATCGAGGGATACCCGGTCGAGGTCGAAGTCGACATCTCGGGCGGCCTGCCGACGTTCATAACGGTCGGCCTGCCCGACCCCGCGGTGCGCGAGAGCAAGGAGCGGGTCCGGGCGGCCCTCAAGAACTGCGGCTGGGAGATCGACTCGCGGAAGATCACCATCAACCTGGCCCCGGCCGACCGCAGGAAGGAGGGCTCGGCCTTCGACCTGCCCATCGCCCTCGGCTTTCTCGCCTACCTCGACGTCCTGCCAGGCGACCGGCTCCGCGATTACCTCTTCATCGGCGAGCTGGCCCTCGACGGGTGCCTGAAGCCGGCTCGAGGCGTCCTGCCCATCGCCCTGATGGCCAAGCGGGAGGGATTCGTCGGCATCGTCGTGCCGAAGGCGAACGCGAAAGAAGCGGCCCTCGTTCGTGACCTTCAGGTATATGGGCTCGACAATCTCGTCCAGGTCGTCCGGTTCCTGGCGGCGCCTGGCGAGTTTCCCGCCAGCCGGTTCGCGATGGAAGACCTCGTGGCGCCGGCCGCCGAGACCGTGGACTTCGAGGAGGTCAAGGGCCAGTACCACGTCAAGCGGGCGCTCGAGGTGGCGGCGGCCGGGGCACACAACGTCCTCCTCGTCGGTCCGCCGGGAGCGGGCAAGACCATGCTGGCGAGGCGCCTGCCGACCATCCTGCCCGAGATGACTTTCGAGGAAATGATCGAGGTCACCCAGGTCTGGAGCGCGGCCGGGCTTCTCCAGGAGACGGGCGCCGTCAGCCGCCGACCGTTCCGCGCGCCGCATCACACGATCACCGACCCGGCCCTCATCGGCGGCGGGCTCGTGCCGAGGCCGGGCGAGGTGAGCCTGGCCCACCGCGGCGTCCTCTTCCTCGACGAACTGCCCGAATTCCGGAGGCGCGTCCTCGAGGATCTGCGCCAGCCGATCGAGGACGGCCGGGTGACGGTCTCGCGCTCGGCGATGAGCGCCGTCTTCCCGTCGGCGTTCATGCTCGTCGCGGCCATGAATCCCTGCGAGGACGTCTTCCGCGGGCTGGCCGGATCGAAGGGGCCGTGCACCGAGAGCGAGAAGGCGCGCTATTACTCCAAGATCTCGGGGCCGTTGCTCGATCGTATCGACATCCAGGTCGAGGTCCCCGAGGTCAAGTTCCGGGAAATCGTTTCGCGCGAGGCGGCCGAGAGTTCGACGGCCATCCGGAAACGGGTGACGGCGGCGCGCGACCGGCAGCTTGGGCGCTTCAAGGGGCGGAAGATCTACGCCAACGCCCAGATGGGGCCGCGCGACATCAAGCGGCACTGTCCCATTCCGGCTGAGGCCGAGAAGCTCCTGGAGACGGCCGTGACCAGGCTGGGCTTCAGCGCTCGGGCCTACGACCGCGTGCTCAAGGTCGCCCGGACGATCGCCGACCTCGAGGGAGCCGACGGCATCACGACCGTCCACGTCTCGGAGGCCGTCCAGTACCGGATGATGGACAGGATGCGGTGAGGCGCGGCCGATCTCAATAAGCGGCTTTCTGAGTTTCGGCCTCGGAACGCGGCCGGATTATTCCGATATCCTGTACTTGACGACGTGAGGCATCTCGTCGCCGCCCTGGTCGACCACCCAGAGGCAGCCGTTTACCATCCGCGATTTCGCCTTATAGATGGGGAACTGGATATCCCCTTCGACATGGACGGTCGCGATGAATTTCCCCGCCGGATCGAAGGCGTCGAAATAACGGTACATATCCTCGGCTTTTTTCTGATAGGGATTGACGAGGATGTTGCCGTCGGAATCGACGATGAGGGCGTTGAACGCCGGTTTGACTTTGGGAAACGTCGTGTTCTTGACGATATGCTCGGGAGCGCCGCGTTGGATGCCCGTTCCTGTCGTATAGGTCATGCCTTCGAAGAAATTCTTTTCGTCCGCCTTCGTGACCTTGACGGGATCATAAGAGTGAGCGAGCATAGATCGTTTCGCGCCGTCCCTGCCGTAAATGCCGATCTCGTATTTTTCGGAGAATCCCACGACGATGTCGCCGCCGGACGAGACATCCCAATAGACATCGGGACAGAACGGCTGGATAATATTCCATGCGATTCCACCGGCTTTAATATATTTGTTGCGTAGGACGGCCCGCGAATAGATACTTTTTGTTGCCTTCAGGTCGGGGGAAAGGATATCGAGAAAACGGTCTTGGGGCCGATCGGTCTCGCCGAAGTAGGTTTTCTCAGTTTCGAGGACGATCTCGCCGTTCGGAAGGGCTTCGAGGTTCCATGGCATCCCCGAGAAGGCCGCGTAGTTCTCGGCTTTCATGTACTCGCCCGACAGGGTCAACGCGCATATCCGCCGGTTCCCCATATCGAGGACGATCAGCCTATCCCCGGTGACGGCGAGACCGGCGGGCATGTTGAACTCGCCCGGGCCTTGGCCTTTTCTGCCGATGACACGCAGGAACTTACCCGCGGCATCGAACACCTTGATGTTGTTGTCCGAGAAATCCAGGACGTAGACGTTACCCGCCGCGTCACACTCGACGCCGCTCGGCCCCACGAACAGGACATCCTTCGGCATCGTCTTCTCGTCGAGCGCGAGTTCCTGGACGAAACGCACTTTTCCCGTCTTGTACAACTGCGCCAAGGGCTTATGTTCGTCAGAGACGGCGAAATTCACGATAGACGCGGCAAAGATCATAACGAGGGCTTGTTTGCGAAATCTCACGGAGTTTGCCTCCTTATTGCTGAACCTGACATTATCCTTAACACGATATGCCTGCCAAAGACAAGATGCCCCCTCGGGCAAAATTATGGCCGTTTTCGACAGTCTCCGACTGCCGACATCCAATAAGCTTACGCCTGGAGAGGTTTGTCCGTTCAGCCCCGCCTCCTCGAGGCAATTTCTGGATCAGGTCATGCTCCTCATATCAGGTCTCTTGGCCCATAACGATTCCGGAACGAGCGGTGTTATAATTAATTGAGGGGATATACGTTCATTCTCTTATGAGAAATTTGCCAAAACCCCGCGGTCTTTATCTAAGAGAAGAAAACAGAAAGGGTGGATTCTGTCCGGGCGCGTGTGGAGAAAAAGAATGAAAAGAGCGTCGCTCGTCGGAGCGTTATTGGCTCTCTCCCTCTGCTTCTGGAACTGTTCGAAGGCCCGGATGGCGGTCCCTTCACTCATCGACGGCGCAAACCCCTTGCATGTCTATGGCAGCGAGCAAAGCGGCCGGTACTACAAATCCATTCACCATTTCTTCCTGGACAAAAAGGCACGCGTTTACCTCTGGGATGTCGTCACTTTCGATCATGTCGACGTCTATGATGAACGGGGCGGTTTTTTATTCCAGTTCGGAAGGAACGGCCAGGGGCCGGGCGAGCTTCAAGGCGTCATATGCGGGGCTGTCGACTCAAAGAGCGATATCTGGCTGGCGGATGACCAAAAGTCGCTGAAAATCTACTCCGCCAACGGCGAATTCAAACAGAACTGGCCGCTTCCGCCCGATGTCGCCAAATCATCTATATATAAGCTGGCCTTCGACAACGATGACGATCTCTATATTCTGGGCATGGGCAATCAAGGCCAAGCGCAAATTTATCGCTGTGACGCGAAAAACGGACAGTGCCGCCAGGTTTATTCCGAGGAGAGGCGTCAGCGCTCCCAGTTCGTGCTTTTTGTGCCCGACTTTGCCCTCGATGATGACGGGAACCTGTACGTTACGGACGGTTTCGACTATCGCCTTCATGTCTTTGATAAAGAAGGAGAGTCCCTGAGACAACACGATGTCAGGAAGGGCGGAATGAAGCGCATCGTCGAAGCGGACTTCGATATGTTCGACGTCGATTCTAAGGTCATCCGCTTTTCTGGATATGAGGCCATCCTTGGATTGCTGACGGGCCCGTCGCGCTATTATCCCGAGATCTTCGGTGTCAACATCGACGGCGGGCTTATATACGTCTGGACCGCGGAAAGGGACGACAAGGCGAGATACATCGTCGACGTGTACGACAAGGATTTTAAAAGGATCGGTCAGGCCTGTTATTTCAACATGATCAGGGAGAACGCCGCGACGATCATCGACGGCAAGCTGTACATCCCCAGCATTGAAAACTACGACACGAAGCTGACAAAAAAGGTCGGGCCGCTGGCCTTCCTGAACATCCCGGACCGCTTGAACGCTTATCCGGTAACGAAAATGATACAAGAGCAGCCCTGAATGGCCGCGGATTCGTTGACATTTTGACCCGAAAGATGCATGCTTTTGTGAGCGTTGGGGCGTGAATGATACTCTTCATTTATCGTCCTTTCCGGCCCGCACACTAGATTTCTGCCCTTAATCGGAGGTGGGAATGCGCATACCAAAGCCCGTGCTCGGGGGGGTCCTGATCCTTGTCCTGCTCGCCGCCGGAGCCTACCTTATCTTCTTTAATAAGGCCCCGGCCGCGCCCGGAAGCCAGGGAGCGGACGCATCAGTTGCCCCCGGCGCCGGACAGCCCTCCGATCAGGCTTCCGGCCAGAAGCCGGCGACGGCTCCGCTCCCCGTCAAGGCCGTCAGGGCGAAGAAGGCCGACCTCGTCATCACCCTCAAGTCTCCCGGCGAGGCCTATACCCGGCAGCAAATCGTCCTCAAGGCCGAGGTCGAAGGCGTCGTCAAGAACCTTTACGCGGCCGAAGGACGTCACGTCAAGGGCGGGGACCTTCTCGTCGAGCTCGACGACCGCAGCTACCGGCTCAAGCTTGAGCGCCAGGAGGCTCTGCGCCTCCAGAAGCTCTCCGAGCTCTACCTCGAAAAGCAGTTCGCCTCCTCGAGCCAGGAAGCCCCGCCCGCCGCGATCGCCCGGCTCAACACGACCGAGGCCGAGTTCGCCAAGGCGACGTCCGCCTTCCAGAAAGGGCTGATCACGCAGGACGCCTACGAAGCCGTCCAGAAGGATTACGAGATCGCCCTGATCGAGGCCGGCCGCAAGAAGGACGAGATCATGGCCACGACCAAGGGCCTGACCGGGGCCGAGATCGACGTCAAGGCCGCCCGGATGGACCTGGAAAAAACGCGCATCCGCGCCCCGTTCGCCGGCATCCTCACGGACATCAAGATCTCGGCCCTGGAGCACATCGACGCCGGCCGCGAGATCTGCACGCTCGTCAACATCAGCCGCATTTGGGTCAAGGCCAGGATCCTCGAAAGCGAGATCGGCAAGATCAAGCCCGGCCGCGAGGTGGACCTGCGCTTCAACGCCTATCCCGGCAAGGTCTTCAAGGGCACGGTCGAGGCCGTCAGTCCGGTCGTCAACGCCGACGATAAAACGTGCGCCGTCCACATCGCCCTGAACAACCCGTCCGAGGAGATCAAGCCCGGCATGCACGCCGAGGTCGAGATCGCCGCCGAGATCTACAAGGACCGGCTGCTCGTGCCGCAGGAAGCCATCCTCGTGCGCGGCGGCCGCAAGCTCGTCTTCGTCGTCGAGAACGGCCTGGCCAAGTGGCGCTACATCAAGGTCGGTCTCGAGAACGAGGCCTTCGCTGAAATCCTGTCCGGCGAGCGGCCCGAGGAGATGGTCAACGAAGGCGATCTCGTCATCACCGAAGGCCATTTCACCCTGGCCCACGACGCCAGCGTGACGGTCAAAGAATAAGGCTCGCGGCCATGGGTCGGCGCCGATGGGGGAAACCATGAAACATATCGCCAGGACCTTGTTCCTATGCGCGCTCCTGTTCGCGGCGGCCGCGTCTTTCCTGCCGTCGCAGCAGGGCCTAGCTGAAAAACGCGCCCTCAGCCTGAGGGAGTGCCTCGTCCAGGCCCTCGCCAACAACCTCTCGCTGACGGTCGAAGCCTTCAACCCGGCCATCGAGGACGCCGCCGCGGCCGAGGCGAGGGAAGAATTCCTGCCCGAGTTCGGGGCTTCATTCATCAGGCAAAAATATATGAGCCTCGGCGTCTGGGGTCTGCAGGGAACGAGCTATCCCTACAGATACAGTTATTATGATTTCAGCCTGAGCCAGAAGATCGCAACGGGAACAACGCTCGCCCTTTCGGTGGAAAATTTTTCTTCGACCACGGGCCAGAAATATACGATCATCAATCCTTCCTACGAGGGCACGCTCAGGATGATCGTTACCCAGCCGCTGCTCAAGGGTTTCGGACCCAAGGCCAACAGGGCGGCGGCGTACCAGGCGGAGCGGCAGAAGGAAATCGCCACGGCCGTCCTCAAGGCCAAGGCCCTCGAGGTCGTCTATGATGCCGAGCAGGCCTATTGGAACCTCTACAGCGCCCTCGAGAACCTCAAAGTCCAAGAGTCGTCGCTCGCGCAGAGCCGCGAGGTCCTGAAGCGGGCCAGGGAAGGCGAGCGCATCGGGAACCAGTCGGCGCTTGACGTCCTGACCGCGGAGACGTCCGCCGCCGGCTGGGAGGACGGCGTCGTTTCGTCGCGGCTCCTGGTGGAGAAGAGCGAATCCGCGCTGAGGAAGATCCTCAACCTTCCGCCGGCGGCCCCGGACTCGGTCGAGAGGCCGGCCCTTTCGGACGCGCCGTCGGTCGAAAAGATCGAAACGAACTATGACGAAGCGCTGGCCGCCGCCCTCGTCCACAGGCCCGAGATCGTTGAGGCGGAAAAGCAGATCTCCATCGCCGCGAGCCGGGCCGGCTACGCAGCCAACCAGGTCCTGCCCCAGCTCGACCTGAAATTCAGCGGCTGGAGCCAGGGACAGTCGGGCATCAAGTACCTCTATGAGAACGATGATCCCATCAACGGGGCGCCTTTGGGCCAAATCGTCGGCAGCCGCTGGGACGCCTTCAAGCAGGCCCTCAAGGGCACTTATAAAAGCTGGTACGTCGCGCTCGACTTGACCGTCCCCCTGGCCTCCATATTTTCGCGCGCCGGCCTGCGCCAGGCCAGGCTCCAACAACAGCAGAGCCTGGCCGCGCTCGAGACCGAGAAACAGACCGCCGCCTTCGAGGTGGCCGGGGCGCTGAAAGAGCTCCGCAACGCCGAAATACGCATCCAGTCAACGACCGCCAGCCGCGTCCTCCAGGAAAAGCACCTGGCCGCCCAGCTCCAGCGCTACCAGCTCGGTCTCGTCGACATCCAGTGGCTCTTCGAGTACCAGCGGCAGCTGGCCTCGGCCAGGGAGAGCGAGATCCAGGCCGCGATCAATTACCGCCTGGCCGCCGCCCGCCTCGAGCAGGCCACGGGCACGACCCTCGAGAAAAAGGGCCTGACGTTCCGCGATTACGCGTTCTAGCGGGGGAGGGGAGACCGGCACCATGAAAATCATCCGCTTCGCGATCGACCGGCCGGTCACCACGCTGATGTTCTACGTGGCGGTCGTCCTTCTCGGCTTCGTCTCCCTGGGCCAGTTGAGCGTCGACCTCCTGCCCAACATCAGCTACCCGCGCCTGTCCGTGATGACCCAGTATTCCGGCGTCGCGCCCGAGGAGATCGAGACGCTCATTTCCATGCCGCTCGAGGCGGCCGTCAGCCGCGTTCCGGGGCTGAGGCGCGTCGAATCGGTCTCCAAGGAAGGCGTTTCCTTCCTGACGCTCGAGTTCGCCTGGGGGACGAACATGGATTTCACCATGCTCCACACCCGCGAGGCCCTGGACAACGCCCGCCAAAGGCTTCCGGACCAAGCCGGAAACCCGACCATCATCCCCATGGACCCCCAGAGCAAGCCCATCCTCGTCCTGGCCGTCTCCGGCTCGGCCAACCTTCTCGAACTCAAGGATTTCGCCGAGGAGCTGGTCAAGCCGCGTCTCGAGCAGATCCAGGGGATCGGCTCGGCCGAGGCCACGGGCGGCGTCGAGCGCGAGATCCAGGTCGAGGTCAATCCGCGCCTGCTGGCGCTCTATGGGCTGACGATCAACGACGTCGCGGCGCGCGTCGAGGCCTTCAACCGCAACCTCCAGGGCGGGACGATCCGCAAGGGCACGTTCAAGTACGCCATCCGCGTCGTCGGCGAATACGAGTCCCTCAAGGAAATCGCCGAGATCAACATCAAGACGACCAAGGACAGGGGCATCGTCCGCCTCAAGGATGTGGCCGAGGTCAGGGACGCCGTCAAGGAGCGGCAGGGCATGACGCGGCTCGACCGGCGGGAGAGCATCGGCCTGCTCGTCCGCAAGGAGGCCTCGGCCAACACCGTCAAGGTCACGCGCCTCGCCAAGGACGTCATCGCCCAGATCAAGAAGGAGAATCCCGGCGTCGACATCTTCGTCGTCTCGGAGCAGGCGAGCTACATCGAGTCTGTCGTCAAGGCCCTCAACGACGAAATCGTCCAGGGCATCATCCTCGTCTTCCTCGTCGTCCTCATCTTTCTCCAGGAATGGAAGACGCCGATCATCATCAACCTCGTCCTGCCGATCTCGATCATCGCCACCTTCAACCTCCTCTATTTCGGCAATCTGACGCTGAACATCATGTCGCTCGGCGGCCTGGCCCTGGGGGTGGGCATGCTCGACGACTGCGCCGACGTCGTCTCGGAGAACATCTTCCGGCACCGGAGCCTGGGGAAGAGCGCGGCCGAGGCGGCCTACGCCGGCGCCAGGGAAGTCGGCGGGGCCGTGGTCTCGACGGCGCTGACCACGGTCGTCGTTTTCCTGCCGATCATCTACGTCCACGGCATCGCCGGGCCGCTGTTCAAGGACGCGGCTCTGACCGTCTCGTTCTCGCTGATCGCCTCGCTCGTCGCCTCGTTGACCCTCCTGCCGATGCTCCAAGCGCAAACGTTCAAGTTCGGCGCTTTGCGGCCGGGGCCGGGCGAAAAGGCCGTCCTCCCCGGAGAGCCCGGATGGAAGCCGGGCGCCGCGCCGAGCGGGGTGCTGGGCTTTCCGGCCCTGGCCTGGAAAGGGCTGAGATGGCTGATGTCGATAGTCCGGAAAGGCATCTTTCACGCCGTCAACTTCGTCGTCAGCTTCCTGGCCCAGTTCTTCGCCTTCGTCTTCAAGATCCTGGCCTGGCCTTTCAAGCCCGTCCTGGCCGCCGTCTTCCGGGCCTTCAACAGCGTCTACCTGCCGTTCCGCGTCCGCTACGAGGGCTGGCTCGTCTGGAGCCTCGACCATAAGGGCAGGATCGCGGTCGGCACGCTCCTCTTCTTCGGCGCGACGTTCGTCATCGGCGCGATCCTGCCGCGGGAGCACATGCCGCCGATCAAGGCCCTGTCGTTCGAGCTCCAGCTCAAAACGCCCGTCGATTACTCGCTCGAGCAGACGTCCGACATTGTCGCCTCGATTGAGCGGGACCTCGGGGCGCTCAAGGCCGTCAAGGTCACCTTCTCCCAGATCGGCCTCGTCGGCGGCACGGCGGGCCTCGACGTCGACACTTCGCTCAATTCCGGCCGCATTTTCGTCGGTGTCGCCAAGCCGTCGGACCTCGAGCCGACGCTCGAGAGCCTGCGGCAGCGTCTGGCTGCCTTTCCCGACGTCGGCTACACCGTCGCCAGGGAGGAATCCGCCCTGGCGGAGTTCCTGGCCTTTTCCTCCGGCGCGGTCAGCCTCAAGATCCAGGGCACCGACCTCAACCGCCTGAAGGGGTTGGCCGCCGACCTCACCGGGAGGCTGAAAGGAATCCGGGGCATCGTCGACGTCGGCACGAACATCGGGGAAGGAAAGCCCGAGTTCCTGATCAGGATCCGGAAGGATGCCCTGGCGAAATACCCCGATCTCTCGCCGGCCGCAGTTTCGAACTTCCTGGTCAACGCCGTCCGCGGCAAGGTGGCCACCCAGTTCAACGAGCTCGAAAAAAAGTACGACATCCTGGTGCGCCAGGACGAGGCCTCGCGGGCCGAAATCGAGTCGCTCCTCGACGGCCGCCTGCCGCACGGCGAAACACTCATTCCCCTGCGGGACCTCGTGACCTACGAGACGGCCAAGGGGCCGCAGGAGATCCGCCGCGAGAACCAGCAGAGGGAAGTCGTCGTCTCGGCCAACCTCCGCGAGGCCAAGATCAGCCAGGTCGTGCCGGCGATCAACGCCGCGGTCAGGGACATGCGGCTCCCCGAGGGCTACCACGTCTCCTTCGGCGGCGAGCAGGAGGAGATGTCGAAATCCTTCAAGAGCCTGATCCTGGCCCTCGTCCTGTCGGCCGTCCTGACCTACATGATCATGGCCGCCCAGTTCGAGTCGCTTCTCCACCCGTTCCTGGTCATGCTGACCCTGCCCATGGGCGCGGCCGGCGCCTTCGTCTCCCTCTTCCTCACCGGTCAGACGCTCAACGTCATGTCCGTCATCGGCATGGTCGTCCTGGTCGGGCTGGTCGTCGACGACGCCACGGTCGAGGTCGATTACATCAACCAGCTCCGGCGCGGCGGGAAGCGCCTGCGCGAGTCCGTCGTCGAGGGCTGTATGACCCGGCTGAGGGCCATCCTGATGGCCTCGCTGGACACGGTCTGCGGCCTCATCCCCATGGCCCTCGGCCTCGAGCGCGGCTCGGAGCTCCTGAAACCCCTGGGCATCGTCGTCGCCGGCGGTCTGCTCTTCTCGACCTTCCTGACGCTCATCCTCATTCCCGTCGTGTACGAGGCCGCCGAGAAGCGCAAGGAGGGGGCGGCCGGCCTGAGGGCCGCCTGAGGCGGGAAGTCCATGCTGAAATTCTTCGTCGAGAAGCCGGTGGCCACGGCCATGCTCTTCCTGGGCCTGCTCGTCATGGGCGTCTTCTCCTTCCTCAACACGCCGCTCGAGCTCGAGCCCAAGGAGGATTATCCGCAGGTCAACGTCATGACCGCCTGGCCCGGCGTGCCTCCGGAGATCGTCCAGACCAAGGTCACGGCGCCGCTCGAGGAGGCGCTGGCGGCGGTCAAGGGCGTGCAGAAGATGACCTCGTCGTCCTCCATCGGTTTGTCGACCATCATCCTCGAGTTCGAGCCGAAGACCAACATGGAGTTCGCGACCCTGGCCATGCGCGAGGAGATCGCCAAGGTCCGGGCCGGCCTGCCGTACGGCGTGCGCCCGGTCGTCGAACCCTACGTGCCGGAAGATTTCCGCGCCCGGTCGTTCCTGAGCTACACGATTTCCGGGAATTACTCGCTCCAGAAGCTCCGCGAGCTCGTCAAGGAGAAACTCGAGTTCGGCCTGGGCTCGGTCCAGGGGGTCTCGCAGGTGGAGGTCGGCGGGGGATCGGAACCGGAGATCCTGGTGAGTCTCGACAAGGCCAGGCTCAAGGCCTACGACATCCAACCCTACACCGTCACCCTCGCCATCCGAGACCGCCTCCAGATCTATCCGGCCGGAACGCTCAGGAAGGGAACGCAGGAGTTCCTTTTCAAAATCGCGGACTCGGTGACCGGCCTCCGGGAACTCGGCGAAACCGTGGTCGCCAGGAGCGGCCGAAACGCCATCCTGCTCAAGGACGTGGCCCGAATCGTCCCGACCTACGGCGACGTCCTGTCCATCCATCGGATCAACGGCCAGCCGACGATCAGCCTGACCGTCGTCAAGGAAAAAGGCACAAACACGCTCAAGGTGGCGGCCGAGATCAAGCGCAGGCTCGAGGCCATCAAGAAGGAGCTGCCGGCCGATCTGATATTCAAGACGGTGGAGGACGAAAGCGGGGAGATCCACAAGAACCTCGCCGACCTCTACCGCCTGGCCGGGTTCATCACGGCCATCGTCTTCATCATGATTTTCATCGTCCTGCGGCGCTTCCGGCCGTCGCTCCTCATCCTGTCCTCGATCGCCTTCAGCGCGGTCATCACCTTCAACCTGATCTACGTCTTCAGGATCTCGATGAACATGCTGACGCTCGGGGCCCTGGCGCTGGGCTTCGGCATGTTCGTCGACGATTCGATCGTCGTCTTCGAGAACATCCTCCGGCTGAGGGAAGGCGGCGCGGCCCCCCGCGAGGCGGCCGTGCGCGGCGCGCGCGAGGTCTTCGTGGCGGTCCTGGCCTCGACGCTCACCGTCATCGCCGTCTTCGCCTGCTTTCCGTACTTCCAGGGGCGGCTGAAGATCTATTACCTGCCGCTGGCCGTCGTCATCTCCTCGGCCCTGGCCGCCTCGCTGCTCGTCTCCTTTTCGCTCATCCCCGCCTTGAGCCAGAAACTGCTCGAGCGGAGAAAAAGCGCGGCGGCGGAGGCGGCCGGCCGCCGGTTCGAGCGCTTCCTCGGCCTCGTCCTCCGCCATCCCGTGGCCATCCTTCTCTTCGTCGTGGCAATCCTCTTCGGAAGCTACCGGTGGTTCCGGGCAGAGGTCACGGTCGGAGACTGGTTCCGTTGGTACTCCCAGGAGCGGCTCAACGTGTACATCGGCATGCCGGCGGGGACGGCCATCGAACAGACCGACATGACCATCCGGAAGTTCGAGGAAAAAGTCCTCGAGCAGCCGTACGCCAAGGAAATGAATGTCTACATTTCGGCCGAGCGCGCCGGCCTGATGATCTCCTTCCCGCCGGCGATCGAGCGGTCATACCGTCCTTACGCCCTCAAGGAGGAACTGATCGGGCTGGCCACCCAGTTCGCCGGGCTCGACGTTGGCGTCACGGGTTTCGACCCGCAAGGCTATTACTCGAGCATGGGGGCGGGGACTTACTTCAGCTCGCACATAAAGTTTTTCGGCTACAACCGGAAGAAGCTCAAGGAGATCACCTCCGCGCTCGAGAGGCAGTTGAAGCGGAACCCGCGGATCAAGGAGGTCCGGATCTTCTCCAGCCGCTACGGTTATTATTACGGCGACTCCTTCGAGACCATCCTCAAGATCGACAAAGACATCCTGGGCCGTTACGACATCGATCCCCTTTATCTGTACGCGCAGCTTTCCGCCCTGCTCAGTGGGAGCTTCGGAACGCCGGTCCAGCTGTTCATGGAGGGCAAGGACATCGACGTCTCCGTCAAGTTCCCCGAAGCCGACCGTCTTGATCTCGCCGCGCTCCAGGACGTCCTCGTCCGGACGCGGAGCGGCGAATACCTGCGCCTGGGCGAAGTCTCGACGTCCGAGGAGCGGGCCATCGCCGGCTCGATCGACCGGGAGAACCAGCAGTTCCAGCAGACGGTCACGTGGGAGTTCCGCGGCCCGGCCAAGGCCGAGGAGAACTACCGGAAGGCCGTGTACGCGGGCCTGACCCTGCCGCCCGGGTTTTCGGCGAGCATGGAGGAGAGCTGGCGGATGACCGGCGAGGAGAAAAAGCAGATCACGGCGGCCATGGCCATCTCGCTGGTCGTCATCTTCATGATCCTGGCCGCGCTCTACGAGTCGTTCCTCCACCCGTTCTTCATCATGCTGGCCGTGCCACTGGCCCTGATCGGCGTCTTCGCGGGCTTTGTCATCGCCGGGTACCCGTTCGATTCCTCGGCCTACATCGGCGTCATCCTGATGAGCGGGATCGTGGTCAAGAACGCGATCCTCCTCGTCGACCACATCAACCTCAAGCGCCGTCAGGGCCTCGGCTTGCACGAAGCGGTCATCCGGGGGACGAAGGACCGCATCCGGCCGATCCTGATGACGACGAGCACGACGGTCTTCGGCATGCTGCCGATGCTCCTGATGCAGGCCGAAAGCGGCGTTAAAAGGCAGATCTGGTCCACGCTGGCCCTCTCGACCGTCGGCGGGCTCACCACTTCGACGCTTTTCCTCCTCCTCGTCATCCCCATCTGCTATTTCTACGGCGACCGGCTCCGGGGCTGGGCGGCGGGAAAAATCGCGGAAATGAGAGACGTTTAATGATCGCCATGTTTTCGCCGAGGGGAACGGATATTTTGGCCGGAATAGGAATTTCTGGGATCGCGGATCCGCGCGGGAGCGGACATACGTAGGCGATTCAACGGCAGATCTCGCGATAAGGGGGTAAAGATGACGAGCCGGATGCGCGCCTGGATGTTCGCGGGACTCACGATCCTTGGCGCCGCAGGTTTGTTTTATGTCGCTTCAAATAGTCCGCGAGTGGGCGACCGGCCGTCTCATACGGAAGGCTCGGTAACGCCGGCCGGGCCGATCAGGCTTGTTCTGAGGGACAGTTTTCCCGGCTCGGAACAGGAAAAAGAGGACGTCTACCTCTATCAAGGCGTGTCGGTGGCCAAAGACGAAGCAGGCCACATCCTTGCGCTGGATTTCAAAGCGAAAACCGTCCTCGAATTCCAGCCGAACGGCCGGTTTGTCAGGAAATTCGGCCGGGGCGGACAAGGCCCGGGGGAATTCGGCTTTCCCGTTAAAATCCTGTGTCATGGCAAGTCCAGATATGTCTTGGATTCCCGCCGCATTCACGTCTTTGACCAGGCGGGAAAATACAAGCGGGGCATGATGACTCAACGCTCCTATTTTGATTTGGTCGTGAACGCCGACGGCACGCTGTTCGCCGCCAGGCAGATGAAATACGGAGGCGATCGGCTCGTCGACGCTCTGGACAGCGAAGGCCATATCCTCTTTTCTTTCGCCGAACTGGAACAGCAGGGGAGTATCCCTCCCGGATTGTTGAACGAGGTGCGGCTGGCGACGGATGATCAGGGCATGATTATCCTCGCCTTTCGGACATTGGGAAAACTTCGCGCCTACGAAAAAAAGGGGGTCAAGCTCCGGGACGTTCAACTCCAGGGCCAGGATATCGACCGGGAGCGCGCCTATAATATGCACCAGTTTGCCGTGTACACCCCGGGCGGAACCGGCTACCATCACATCATCGAGGCGGTCCGCTGTCGTAATGGCCGGACATATGTGATGCGGATGCTGGATAAAGGCCTCGAGATCATGGCCCTCGACCGTGATTCCCGACCCATCGTGGTTTTCCGTTATGCGACGGCTGAACAATTCCTCCCCTCCGATTTTGAAGTGGCGGGAGATTCGCAAAATCCGGTGTTCTTCGTTTTAGAAAACTCTCCTGAAAACAGGATCGATGTCCTGGTCCCCGGAAAATCCAGTCCGTGAATAATAGGGAGGTAATGATCTTCCCTGAATAAAACCTGCGGGAGGGAGAGATGAATAAGAAGCGGAACGTTCGGATCGGTCTCCTTGGAGCGGCTCTGATCTTCCTCGGATTTGTTTTTCAGGACGCGGCGGCGCCGGACAAGGCGCCCGTCCGGAGAGCGGCGTTCAAGGAGGATCTTTCGATCGGGGTCAAGACGGGCGATCCGCACTATATGTTCGGCGGTCGCATTTTCATCGGCGTGGACGACGCGGGCGCCATTTACGTCTCGGATTTTGATCGCGAGGGCATCCAGAAGTACGACGCGGCGGGCGCCTTCGTCATGACGATCGGCAGGTCGGGCCAGGGGCCGGGAGAGTTCGAGCGCACCCGCGAGCCCCGATGGGACGCGGCCGGAAACCTCTATGTCACGGACCCCATGAAGGGGGCGATCATCTTCTTCGACCGGTCCGGCCGTTACTTGAAAACGATCACGCCCAAGACCGCCGTCTTCGATGTCACACTGCTGCCCGACGGCAGGATGGCCGGCATGCAGAGTCAGGTGATCCCCGTCAGCGGAAAACCGCCGCAGTACATAGGGGTTTACGGCCTCTTTGATCCCTCCGGGCAGGCCGCGATGGAATTCTCCCGCCTGGTCACCACTCTGCCTCCGCCTCCGATAAAGAAGGTTACGAAAGCCGAAAGCCTCGCCGGCCGCATGCGCGACGCCCTTCTGCCGCAATCCTTCATGGCCGTCGGCCGCGAAGGGCGGATCTATTTCGGAAATTCAGCCGGTTATCACATCGACGTCTATTCGCCGGCCGGCAGGAAACTGCAGACGATCGCGCGGGACATCCCGATGGCCCGGGTCGGGAAAAAAGATATCGAGATCCTGGCCGAATCCAGGTTCAGCGCGGAATCCGAGGAGCTGAGAAGAGAAGCCATCAAAGTGGGGGAGTTTCCCGCGGTGAAACCGGCTTTCCGGCACCTCGCGCCCCTGGAAGACGGCGGGCTGGCCGTCGTCGTCGATATCACGGGGAAGGACCTCATCCTCATCGACCTTTTCGACTCGGCCGGCAAGTTCCTCGAGCGGGTCGAGGCCGCGATCTCTTACAAGAACCTTCTCTTCAAGAACGGCAAGGCGTATGCGGTCAAAACCGACGCCGAAGGCTACAATTACGTCAAGCGGTACAGCTATTCTTGGAAATAGTCCTCTGCGGGGGAGCGAGTACTCTCTATTCATGAAATAGACAATTTCGCAGCTAGGAGGGAAGATGATCAAGAATAGAAGCGTCCGGATCAGCAGCCTGGGCGTGGCTTTGTTTTCTCTCGGACTTCTTCTTCAGAATGCTCCGGCGCGGCAGAAGACCGAATTCAAGATGGAAGCCGGTGTGACGATTATCAGCAATCCGAAAAAGCCAAGTCCCAGACCCGGAGGTCCTTCTCGGCTCCTTCTCAAAGAGGACCTTGTCATCGGCCGTGAATCAACCGCCGGGGGATATCTTTTCGCCGACTTACGGTCCGTGGGAGTAGACGACCGGGAAAACATCTGGACGCTTGATTGGAAAGATATCAAGGTCCGGGTGTTCGATAAAACAGGCAAGCTCATCAGCGCCTTCGGCAGGAAGGGTCAGGGCCCGGAGGAATGGCAGGCTCCAGGCAGAATGGTTGTCCTGGCCGACGGAACGGCCGCCATCCGCGATCTCAACAAGCTGACCTTCTATTCGCTGGAAGGCAAGTGCCTCAGAGAAGTCCCGCTGGTCAAAACGAACATGAGCCGGTTCAGAATCGATTCAAGAGGCGTCATTTACGGCGACCGTATAGACGCCGGCGAGAAGTACGTGATCAAGCTCATCAGGTATGATCAATCCCTGAACCCCGTTGCCACCCTTGCCGACGTGGAGGAGCCGATCAAGCCCGGCGCTCGTAACTATTTTCTCACCTTTTTGTATTGTCACGTGACCGGCGATGACAGGTTGATCTGGATGTCCAACGCGACATATGCGTTTCATGTCCTCAATCCGGACGGCAAACCCGTCAAGACGATCACCAAGGATTATGAGCCGGTGAAGATCACGGACGGCGAGCGGAAAGCCATGCTCGCTAAGTATAAGGAAAACCCCGCATATCAAAAGCAGATGGTCTTCCCCGCAGCCTATCCTCCGGTCAACTATTTCGTGGGGGACGCCGAGGGGCGGCTCTTCGCCCAGACGTACGAGAAAAACGATAAGGGAGAGCTCTTATTCGACGTCTTCGATGCCGACGGCCGCTGCATCACCCGGTTTTCCCTTCCCGAGGATGAAACGCTTTCCGCCGTTAATAAAAATAAGCTCTACGTTCTCGTCAAGGAAGATGCGGAGGGCCGGCCGCTCGTCAAGCGTTACGCAATGGAATGGAAGTGAGTGAGGGGGGGCCCTTCAGCCCTCAGCTCACCACTTTGTACATGACGATCTGCATCAGACCGTCGGCCCGCTTTTCCCGGACCAGAATGGAATCGCCGTGCGTGTTGACGAGCGTGCCGCTGACGTTCAGATAAACGGCGTCGACGTATTTCCCTTCGAGATCGTAGACGTCGACGAGGACGCCGCGCTTGTCGTCCTTGGTCGAGGTCATGGCCCAGAGTCTGTCTTTGAAGACGAACAGGCCGCCGATGTCCGGCAGGTATTCGACCCCCGGCGCCTCGTAACTTGTGCCGTTGAGGATGATGGCCGGCTCGGCATATCCCTTGGGCCGCTTGACCCGCGCGTACTTCCGGCCGAAGGTCCTGATGATTTTCCCTTCGCGGCAGTCGAACTCGTCGATCTCGTAATTCCGCGTGTGGGAAATACACAGGTACCTTTTGCCGAGGGGAGCGAAAAGCAGATCCTGGCTGACTATTCCGCCGCCGGCATGGAAGATCCTGTTGGCGAAAGAGGCGAATTCGCGGACGTCCCGGCCATCCTCGGAGACCGCCGTGAGGATCTGGGGCATATCGGCCTCTTCGGGTTTGGCGGAGAAAGCCGGCACGGCATATTGGAATAACCAGTACGTGCCGTCCGAATAGAACGCGAACTCGACGCGGCGCCCGATCCGACCAAGCGAAACGTCCTTCGCGAGACGGCCGGACAAATCGAACCAAACCGCCTTTTCCGGATAACTGCTCTGGACGATCAGCCTGTCCCTGTCGAAGTCGAAGTTGGAGACGTAGTTCACCTCGCCGGGGCCCTGGCCCTTCTTGAAGAAATCGCCGAGATAGCGGCCATCCCGGTCCAAGTGATAGAGGTTCTCGCGTTCGAGGATGAAGAGGGAGCCGTCGGGCGCGGCCTTGACGATCCGCGGCCGGCGGAGAAAGAACTCACCGCCCTCGTCGGTGATCCGCATCTCCTCCCGGAGCTCGAGAACACGTCCGGCCTTCGGATTCAAAGGCTTGTCCGGGTTGATGATGACGTCCTGGGCGGACAGGAAAGCGCAGATCGCAAGGAGCCCTGTTAAGGAAAAACCGACCCGCTTCATGATCATCACCCTCGACCTTTCAGAGGAGGCGGTCGGCGTTTCCCGGCCGACCCACCCAAGCCGAATTATAGCATTCTCCGGGCCGGCCATTCAAACCGGAAGCGGGGCGGAGGCGGAGGTCTTGCCCTTTTGACGGCGTCCTGATAAAATCGGCAGCCTCATGCGCCTTTCTGTGACGCTTACCGGGATTTCCGTTTCGATTCCTTCCTTCTTTTCTTTTCGATCAACCCCCTTTTAAGGAGATATCATGGACGAGAACATTCAAGCCTGCGCGCCGGTCGACAAAACCAAGCTCGCCCTGCCGCGGATCCTGAGCCTGTGGGACGTCGTCATGATCGTCATCGGCGGCGTCATCGGATCGGGCATCTTCCTGTCGCCCTCCGAGATCGCCTCGGCCGTGCCCGCCCCTCTCCTGATGCTGGCGGTCTGGGTCATCGGCGGCATGTTCAGCTTCTTCGGCGCGGTGGCCTTCGCCGAGCTCGGCGCGGCCATGCCCGAGGCCGGCGGGATCTATGTCTTCCTAAGAGAAGCTTACGGCCCGCTCATCTCGTTCCTCTTCGGCTGGACCCTTTTCCTCGTCATCGACTCGGGGTCCATCGCCACCCTGGCCGTGGCCTTCTCCCACAACATTCTGCCCCGGTTCATCGGGATGTCGCCGCTGACGATGAAGATCGTCGCCGCGGCTTTCGTCGTCTTCCTCGGCGTCGTCAACTACGTCGGCCTGCGCTGGGGGGCCCTGCTCCAGAACTGGACGACCTATCTGAAGACGGGCGCCATCGGCATCATCGTCATCGGCGTCTTCTTCTTCGCCAAGAGCCACGGGAACGTCAAGAACTTCGTCGAGCCCGGCCCCGGCCCGTTCAACCTGCCGCTCCTCGGCGCGTTCGGCATCGGCCTGGTCGCTTCCCTCTGGGCTTATAAAGGATGGGAGGCGGCGACCTACAGCGCCGGCGAGGTCAAGAACCCGAAGCGGGACCTGCCGCTCGGGATCCTCATCGGCACCATCGCCGTCATCATCCTCTACGTTTTGGCCAACCTGGCCTACCTCTACGTCATGCCCGTCGGCAAGATCGCCGCGTCCGAAGGCCGCGTCGCCCTGGACGTCATGCAGACCATCGGCGGCCCGTTCCTGGCCTCCCTCATCACCCTGCTCATCCTGTTCTCGATCCTGGGCGCGGCCAACCAGAACATGCTGACCTCGCCGCGCGTCTATTTCGCCATGGCCCGCGACGGCATGTTCTTCAAGAAGATCGCCGAGTGCCACCCCAAGTTCCTGACGCCCCACGTCGCCATCATGGCCATCACGTTCTGGGCCGTTATGCTGACCCTGACCGGGACGTTCAACCAGCTCTTCACCTACGTCATCTTCGGCGAATGGATATTCTTCGGCATGACCGTCGCCTCGGTCATCGTCCTGCGCAAGAAAAGGCCCAACCTCGAGCGGCCCTACAAGACCTGGGGCTACCCCGTGACGCCGATCATCTTCGTCCTGGCGGCCATCTACGTGGCCATCAGCGCCCTGATCGGTCAGTTCAAGAACGCCATGGGCGGACTTCTCATCATCATCATCGGCATCCCGGCCTACTTTTTCTGGAGAACCGATCGCAAGGGGATCAAGCTGTCCATGATCGGGATCGGTATAACCCTGGCCGCGGCCTTTGCCCGGTTCTTCCTGCTGGCAACGAAGGGCGGGCCCGTCCGGTCGGTGATCTGGGGGCTTGGCGCCATTGGCATCGTCATGATCCTCGCGGGACTGGTGATGGCTTTAAGGGGAAAAAAGGACACAACGGCGGTCTGATAACGAAATTGCCGGGCATGAAAAAGCCATGAAGTATTTTGTCCTGGGCGCGACGTACATCATCCGTCTGGACGCGGGCGACAAGATCGTCGCCTCGCTCCGCTCGCTCTGCGAACGGGACAAGATCGGCGCCGCCGTCTTCAACGGCCTGGGAGCGGTGGGGGAGGCCGAGCTCGGCTGGTTCGACCGCGAGGCCAAGGACTACCGCGTGATCCGCGTCGCCGAGCCGTGCGAGATCGTCTCCCTCCACGGCAATGTCACGCTCCTCGACGGCAAGCCCTTCATCCACTGCCACGTCGCCCTGTCCGATCGGACGTTCGGCGTGCGCGGCGGACATCTCCGCGAGGCGGTCGTTTCGGCCGCCTGCGAGATCATCCTGACGAGGTATTTCGAGGAGATCGGGCGGAAGAAGGACGAGGCGACGGGCCTTTGTTTGCTCGATCTGAAGCCCGAGGGGGATTGACCCGGCCAGGCCCGAGTTAGCCCGTTCCTCGAGCCCCATCCTCGCCGCTTTTCTTTATCGAGAGCCGGCCCGCCCCTGTTCCTTCCGGCCTGGGCTTGCCGGCCGGGGCCGGCCCTTATCTTCTCGACCTGGAGCCGGAAGGCGACGGAATCACTGCCGCCCTCCGGAACGAATGGCGGGGACAGGGGGCCCATTTCCGGAGAAACGGGTTGACGATCCAGAGGGGAGCGCAATTCCGGATTTTGATGAGGTTGAGAATATAGAAGCCCGGTCGGATGCGGCCGTTCATGCGGCGACGCCCGTCCTCCGGCCGTCCATGACGGCGGCCTTCCCGTTCTTGAGGACCCAACGGATGGGATTGGGGCCGAGACGGTAGGCGAGCGAGAGATAATCGGAAACATCGAGGAGCAGGAGGTCCATCTTCTTGCCCGGCTCGAGCGTCCCCACCTCGTGCCGGCGGTCGATGGCGCAGGCGGCGTTGGCCGTGCAGGCGTTGATGGCTTCCTCGACGCTCATGCCGAGCGTGAAGACGCCGAGCTGGAGGACGAACAGCATGGAGCTCAGGTGGGAGCTCCCGGGATTGAAGTCCGTGGCCAGGACGACGGCGGCGCCCGCGTTGATCAGACGCCGGGCCGGCGCCCTTTTCTCCGTCATCAGGAAAAACGAGACGCCGGGCAGGAGGACGGCCGCCGTGTCGGACGCGGCCAGACTTCGGATGCCCTCGTCGGAGATGGCGATCAAGTGCTCGGCCGAAACCGCGCCCAGGCTGGCCGCGAGCTGGGCGCCGCCGAGGGGGGAGAACTCGTCGGCGTGGACCTTGAGCTTGAAACCCGCGTCGCGGGCCGCCCGGAGGAGCACGGCCGTCTCTTCAACGGAAAAGACGCCGGCCTCGCAGAAGACGTCGAAGAACTCCGCCAGGCCCCGCTGCCTGACCTCGGGGATGAGGGTCCGGATGAGGAAATCGACGTACTCCCGGCGCCGGCCGCTGTACTCCGGCGGGACCTCGTGGGCGCCCATGAAGGTCGGGACGACATCCACGGGATGGAGAGGAGCGAGATCCCTCAGGACCTCGAGCTGCTTGATCTCGGCGTCGAGGTTCAGGCCGTAGCCGCTCTTGGCCTCGGCCGTCGTCGTCCCCGTGAGAAGCATGTCGTCGAGCCGCCGCAGGCAGATGGCCCGGAGTTCCTCCCGGCTCGCCGCCCGCGTGGCCTGGACCGTCGTCTGAATGCCCATGCCCTTCGCGGCCAATTGCTGATAGGTCGCGCCCTGGAGCCGGAGGCTGAACTCCTGCTGCCGGTCGCCGGCGAAGGGGAGGTGCGTGTGGGCGTCGACGAAGCCGGGCATGGCCACCAGGCCGCCGCCGTCGATCCACTGGGCGCCCGCCGCGGTCTCGACGCCGTGCCGGAACTCGTTCTCGGTTCCGACGAAGACGATGCGGCCGTGGTCGGAGGCGATCCAGCCGTTCTCGACGAGGCCGAGATCGCGAAGGGCCTCCCGCCGCTTGGGCAGGGGGCCCCGGCAGGTCAGGACCTGGCGGCAGCCGGCGACGACGCAATCAGCTGATATCATGGGGCGTTTTTCTCATGGACGAGTGCTTGGTCCTGCGGATGAAGGACGGCGTCTCGTAGGAATCCCACTGCTTGTCGCTGAAGCCCGGCTCCCAGACGGGCGAGCCGCTGCTTTTGGGCTCGAAGATGTAGGCCGGCGTGTCCTGGCGGACGGGGAAGGGGGGAGGCGTCTTGCTCCGGCTCGTCGACATCGCCGGCCGGCTCGCGGGCTCGGGCGCCGGGAGCTCCCTGGACGCGCCGTCCTCGAAGCCGGTCGCGATCACGGTCACCTTGACCGTGTCCTTCAGGCTTTCATCGATGACCGTGCCGAAGATGATGTTGGCGTCGGGATCGGCCAGGCTGTGGATGAGCTGAGAAGCCTTGGAGACCTCGTGGAGCGTCATGTCGCGGCCGCCCGTGATGTTGATGAGCACGCCGTGCGCGCCCTCGATGGACGTGTCGACGAGCAGGGGGCTGGAGATGGCCTTCTGGGCGGCGTCCACGGCCCGGTTCTCCCCTGAGGCGAGGCCCGTGCCCATGAAGGCGACGCCCATGCCCTTCATGACCGACTTGACGTCGGCGAAGTCCAGGTTGATCAGGCCGGGCTTGGTGATGAGGTCGGAGATGCCCTGGGCCGCCTGCCGCAGGATGTCGTCGGCCATGCGGAAGGCGTCCTGGATGGAGGTGTTGAGGTTGACGGTCTGGAGGAGCCGCTCGTTCGGGATGGCGATGACCGTGTCCACGGCCGACTTGAGCTCTCGGAGCCCGTCCTCCGCCTGCTTGGCTCGCACCCGCCCCTCGAACTCGAAGGGCATGGTGACGCAGGCGATGACCAGGATGTCCATCTCGGCGGCCAGGTTGGCGATGATGGGCGTCGCGCCCGTCCCCGTGCCGCCGCCCAGGCCGGCCGTCAGGAAGACCATGTCGGCGCCCTGGAGGATCTCGATCAGGCGCTCGGTGTCCTCCATGGCCGCCTGCTTCCCGACCTCGGGCCTGCCGCCCGAGCCGAGGCCCTTGGTCAGCTGGTTGCCGATCTGGACCTTGACCCGGGCCCGGCTGGTGTTGACGGCCTGGAGGTCCGTGTTGACGACGATGAACTCGACGCCCTGGACGCCGTGTTCGATCATCCTGTTGACCGCGTTCCCTCCGCCTCCGCCGAGCCCGACGACCTTGATCTTGGCTCCGGCGAGGTGGTCCTCGACCAGGTGAAATTTCAGTCTGCCGCCGTCGTCTGACATGTGAACCTCCTTATCCTTCCTTGAACCATTCTTTGAACTTGGTCCAAGCGCCTTTTTTTCTGTCCCTGGACAGGCCTTTGTCCTGCCAGATATGAAAACCGTAGAGGGTGAGTCCGACCGCCGTCGCGAAGTCCGGCGTGGAAACCCGGTCGACCAGGCCGCCGACGCCGCTCGGATCGCCGCGCCGCACGGGCAGGTCGAAGATCTCCTCGGCGACCTCCTCCAGGCCCTCGAGGAGGGCCGTGCCGCCGGTCAGGACGATGCCCGAGTTGAGCGACTTGTCGTAGCCCATCCGCTTGATGTCGGAGTCCACGAGCCGGAAGATCTCCTCGGCCCGGGGCTGGATGATGTCGGCCAGGAGCTGGCGGGAGAGGACGCGCGGCTTGCGGCCCTTGCCGACCGAGGGGACCTCGATGGTCTCCTGCTCCTCGACGAGGGGGCCGGCGACGCAGCCGTATTTCTTCTTGATCCGCTCGGCCTCGGGGATGGGCGTCCGCAGGCCGACCGCGATGTCGTTCGTGAAGTTGTCCCCGCCGATGGGGATGGTCGACGTGTACCAAAGGCTGCCCCGCTCGAAGATGGCGACCTCGGTCGTCCCGGCGCCGATGTCGATCTGGCCGACGCCGAGCTCCCGCTCGTCGTGGGTCAGGACGGCATAGGACGTCGCGATCTGGTTGAGGACTATCTCCTCGATGCCGATCCCGGCCCGCTCGATGCAGCTCTTGAGGTTCTGGACAGAGGTCAGGGCGGCGGTGATGATGTGGACGCAGACCTCGAGCTTGATGCCGCTCATGCCGGCCGGGTCCTTGATGCCGTCCTGGTCGTCGACGATGAACTCCTGGGGGATGATGTGGATAATCTCCCGGTCGGGCGGGATGGGGATGGCCTTGGATTGGTCGACGACCCGGCGGACGTCGTCGCGGGTGATCTCCCGGTTCTTGCCGGAGGCGGCGACGACGCCGCGGCTGTTGAAGCTCTTGATGTGGGCGCCGGAGATGCCGAAAAAGGCGGCGTCGATCTCGACGCCGGCCATGAGCTCGGCCTCCTCCTGGGCTTTCTTGATGGCCGCGATCGTCGCGTCGAGGTCGACGACGACGCCCTTGCGGAGGCCGTGCGAGTCCGCCGTGCCGATGCCGATGATCTCGACCTTGCGTTCGTCGGTGATCTCGCCGATGATGGCGACGACCTTTCGCGTCCCGATGTCGAACCCGGTGATGTAGGTGCTCTTGGCCATTATTCGGCCTCCTTTTGTGACTTGGCGGTCTGGGACCCGGCCTCGGCCTGGAGCTGCGGTTGGGGCTCTATCGGCCGGAGGATGACCCGTCCGTCGAAGCGCAGGTCGACGGTGTCGAGGGCTCCGAAGCGGCTCTCCCATTCCTTGCGGCGGACGGCGACGAGGTCCAGCTTCTCCCGGACGACCGTTCCGTCCAGGACGAGCCGCAGGGCGTCGTCCCTGAACGTGAGCGTCAGCCGGCCGTCGTCCGCGCATTCGACTGAGGCCAGCCGGGCCCGCTCGGCCGGGGACAGGGCCTCGAGGCAGGCCCTGGCGGCTTCCCATTTTTCCTCGAACCGTCCGGCGAACGCGCCCTCGTCCCGGACGACGGGCAGAGGCCAAGCGTCGGCGGCCGCGGACGGCTCGAGCACGGTCCCGTCCTCGGCCAGGAGCGCCAGGCCGTTCTTCTCGAGAAGGGCGAAGGGCGTCCGCTCCGTGATCTCGATTTTCAGGGAGGAGGGGAAGACCTTCTGGACGCGCGCTTCCCGCACCCAGGGACAGGACTTGAGCCTCCCCTGGAGCACCGCGAGGTCGCAGAACAGGATGTTGCCGAGCGGCCGGGAGGAGAGCGTGGCGTTGAGCGTCCGCCGCACCCCGGCGCTGCCGCCGTGGAACTCGAACGTCCGGATCGTCAGCCTGTCCCAAGAGGCCACGAAGAGATAGATCCTGCCGAGGGCCAGGAAGAAGGCGACGGCCAGGGCGAGCAGGCCCAGGACGTGCCGGAAGCGGAGGGCGACCCTCTTCCGGTTCCTCGGCTCGGCCGCGGACCGCGGGCTTCTCTGGAAGACGAGCGGGCGGACGTCGAGGTCGAGCCTCTTGCCGCCGGCGCCGCGTCCGATCATCGTGGCCATGTCAGCTCCGTGCCTCCAGCTTGGCGATGATGTCCGGAATGATCCGGTTGATGTTGCCGGCCCCGAGGACGATCACCATGTCGTTGGGGGCCGCGATCTTTGCGAGCAGTGCGGGGATCTTCTTGACGTCGGGCTCGAAGCGGACGTTCTTGTGCCCGAGCTGCTTGAACTCGTCGAACAGGGCCCGGCCCGAGACTCCGGGGATGGGGTCCTCGCCGGCGGGATAGATCTCGGTCAGGACGAGGACGTCGGCCTGGTCGAAGGCCGTGGCGAACTGGGTCATGAGCTTGGACAGGCGCGTGTAACGGTGGGGCTGGAAGACGGCCACGGTCCGGCGCTTCCAGCCTCGCCGGGCGGCCTCGAGGGTCGCCTTGATCTCGGTCGGGTGGTGGGCGTAATCCTCGATGATCATGACGTCGTCGACGATCTTGCGGAGCTCGAAGCGCCGGCCCGTCCCCGTGTATCCGGCCAGGGCGCCGAGGATGGTTTCGGCCGGGATGCCGAGGTCGAGGCCGACCGCCGCCGCGGCCATGGCGTTCGCGATGTTGTGCAGGCCGGGGACCTGGAGGCTCAGGCGGCCGAGCTTTTTCCCCTTGTAGAAAAGGGTCGAGTCGGACTTGAAGCCGTCGAAACTGAAATCCCGGGCCGAGACGTCGGCCGCGGCGGAGAAGCCGTAGCTGATGATCTTCCGCTCGATGTCGGGAATGATGGCCTGGAGGTTGGGATCGTCGCAGCACAAGACGACGGGGCAGTAGAAGGGGACCTTGTTGGCGAAGTTGACGAAGGTCTTCTTGATGTCGTCGAGACTGTGGTACTGGTCGAGGTGCTCCTCGTCGATGTTCGTCAGGACGGCGATGAAGGGGGAGAGGTAGAGGAAGGAGCGGTCGCTCTCGTCGGCCTCGGCCACGATGAAGTCGCCCGCGCCGAGCTTGGCGTTGGCGCCGATGGTGTTCAGGCGGCCGCCGACGATGATCGTCGGGTCGTAGCCGCCGGCCTCGAGGACCAGGGCCGTCATGGACGTCGTCGTCGTCTTGCCGTGAGAGCCGGCGACGGCGACGCCGTATTTCATGCGCATGAGCTCGGCCAGCATCTCCGCCCGCGGAATGACGGGGATATGGCGGGCCCGGGCGCGCTGGACCTCGACGTTGTTCTCGCGGACGGCCGAGGAGATGACGACGACGTCCGCGTCGCCGAGGTTCTCGGCCCGGTGGCCGATGGAGATCGCGGCGCCGAGGCGGGCCAGCCGCTGGGTGGCCTCGTTCTCCTGCAGGTCCGAGCCGGCGACGTGGTAGCCGAGGTTGAGCAGGACCTCGGCGATGCCGTTCATGCCCGTGCCGCCGATGCCGACCATGTGGATATGGTTGAGCTTGCGATAGACTTTCTTGGTCATGAGCGTTTCTCCCGCGCGCGCCCTTCCATCAGGGACAGGCAGAGGCCGGCGATCTGCGCCGCCGGGTTGTCGATCCTGAGGGTGAGAAGGGCCTTCTCCATGGCGTCGAGCCTGTCCGGATAGGTCAGGTAATGGAAGAGGCGTCCGGCCGCGATTTCGGGCGTGAAGAACATCTCGGGGACGACCTCGGCGGCGCAGACCCGCTCGAGTTCGCGCGCGTTTCCTGTCTGATGGTCCTCCGACGCCCCGGCGAAGGGGACGAGAAGGGACGCCTTCCGGGCGGCGATGAGCTCGGCCAGTGTCGTCGCCCCGGAGCGGCAGACGACCAGGTCGACCCGGCCGAAGGCCGCGGGCATGTCCGAGATGTACGGGGCCACGCCGGACGGGTCGAAACCGTGCTCCCGGTACTTCGCCGCGACCCACTCCAGGTCCGCCGGCCCGGTCTGATGGACGAAGCGGAAGCTGTCCTTGACGGCCGCGAGGTGGGGCAGGGCCGCCGTGATCCGTTCATTGAGGAAGCGGGAGCCCTGGCTGCCGCCGAAGACGAGGACCGAGAGCGTTGTGCCCCTGGGCTTGGCCGGCAAGGAGTAGAACTCCTCCCGGACCGGGTTGCCGAGGCAGATCCCCTTGCCCCTGAAATAGGGGAGGGAGCTTTGGAAGGCGACGACCGCCCGG
>Ga0315282_10001074_pt1 | contig 52606 bp, 51 predicted proteins | sample YL17G07_20_MG_FD_203693 | JGI IMG/M metagenome (GOLD analysis project Ga0315282, IMG submission 203693) | Sediment microbial communities from Yellowstone Lake, YNP, Wyoming, USA - YL17G07_20 | ecosystem: Environmental > Aquatic > Freshwater > Lake > Sediment | place: USA: Wyoming | collected...
TCGCCGGGCTCAGCGGCGAGCGCGCAACTCACGAGAACGCAGGCGAAGCCCGCGGCGGCCGCTACGCACAGGATCGGTCTCATGGCTCCCGGCTCCTCTCGGTCTACGGAGCCCCTCAGCAGTGTTCACGCCCGCCCACCGCGTCACCTGGCTGCGCGAGGATCGGCCAAACAGCTTGCGGAAGAAGGCGCCTCCGACAGAAGGAAGTGGCGTCCGTGCTGCTGGCGATGGACCGGCTCGAAGGCGTCAAATACCCATTGACACAACTGCGGGGGGGGGGGTACTCTGATTGCAGTTGACCGGATATGGTGCAGGAAGGGGCCATCCCTGCCATGTCTGACCGCGCCGCGCGTGCCCTGTCGCGCCTCCTCTCATCGCTGACAGTCCTCTCCTTCGCAGCGTCGCTCGACCGCTCCGTACTAGCGCAGGAGACGCTCGCCTTTCCGGAGGACGCCACATTCGCGGACATGGTGGAGCTGCCGTTCGTCGGGCTCCTCCCCGACGACCCTAGGGCGTTGGCCGACCCCGAGGCCTACTTCACGGAGAAGATCAGGAAGTGGGAGCTCGCCCCGGTGAAGCTCCACTCGGGAATCACCATCGCGCGGCCGCCGGCGCTCCCCTTCGAGCCGCCTGCGGACTACCTTCGGTTCCACCCCCAGCACCGCATGGTCACTCCGGTGCTCGAGTTGCTCGGAGCGTTGCCCAAGGAGTCGCTGCAACTGCTCGTAGAAGGAGGCGTCGCGGACATAACCGCGTTCCGGGACCGGGTACACGAGATCCTCACTGTTGAGGATGAGCAAGGCAACCTACACATTCAGGGCGGCATGAAGGAGACGGCGTTCGCGTCGGCGCCGCTTATATGCGCTCAGGTTCACCCATTCGCTCAGGCCGTCCTGAGGTCCCGCGGCCCTGGCGATCCAAGCCCCGTGGTCATCACCTGGAGCGAGTCGCGGTTCAAGCCGGCCTTCGCCCAGGCGTTGGATGGGGTCTCAGCCGCGATGTACACGCGAGAGAACGGACTGGTTCCCCCAAGCGGGACTCTGGGGTGGTATGCGGACATACTGCCGGTGGGCGGGTTCGATCCCCACGACACATGGTGCGACGCAGAAGTCGGAGCCGCCGTGTGGGCCTCCCAACAGCGTATCAGGCTCGCGGATGCGAGCGGCGCCTCCCTGGCAGACCTCGCCAACGCCCTCCAGCCACATTTGCCGCACCCGATCGCGGTAGACGGCGACATCCGCAGCCTACGCCTGTGGGTGAAGCCTGCCGGCGACGATGACGAGGTCGCTCTGGTGGACTTGGCTGACGCGGCTCTTGCGTGCTGCTGGGCGCGCTACGGGCGGGACGATCCTGAAGCGACCGTGCCGCTGGCGGACCTGAAGGGGAAGACCACTGCGGAGGTCGCGAACCTCGCGTCCGCTGCCCTTGGGGTGTCCCTCGAAGCACGCCCCGATAGGGCGGACCGGGTCCTGGGAGACGGGCCACGGCGACCCTTGCCATGGACGCAGGTGGCGTCCATGGTCCTCGGTGTGGACTGGCCCGGCGTGTGGTGGGATCAGCTAACGACCCGACCGGTCTACATCCACGTCGATCCGACTGGGCGTCAGTTGGCCAGCAGTCGCGGCAGTTCGGCCCTCTACTCCCCGGACGCGGATGTCTCGGCACAAGGCTTGGCGCTACTCGGCGGCGCCCTGCACAGGTCGCCTCAGCCAGTGCCTGAGCGATGGCGGAGCGCCCGGGAGGCGCTGTCGGCGGCTCGCCACTCCGAGCCGTACCCTGCACTGCCGCTCAGCGTGGAGTTGCTTCGACAGGGGTGGAGCGGGCGGCTGTCGCAGATGTCGGAGGCCAACGCAACCGCGATTCGTGAGGCCGTGCGCAGGGAGCTGGCCGCACACCCCAGGTTCGAGCACTGGGTGTCCTTCGTCGCCTTCCCAGTGCTCAATGCCGACCCCGGGGATCCCCGGGCGGAGGTGGACTTGCACGTCGGCTTCTGGGTGAGCATCTGGGTCTGCGGCGTCGGCGGGTATGGGAATGGGCAGTTCGGCGCCGAGCCCCCGCCGGCGGGGGACCTTGCCATGGTGGGCGGCGACCCCGCCAGGGAGGCCCTAACGGCGGTCGGCTACACTCGGTCGGTTTACTAGTGCGCCAGTTGTGCGATGCGAGAGGAGCGGGGTGTGTCATGCTTTGGAGGCCGCAGTTTGTGCTGACGACGTGTGTCCTGCTAGCGGCTCTATGCTCTACGCCGGTTATCGGAGACAGCGATGGGGGAGGCGGCGGCTGGAGCAGTACGCCTCCGCCGACCCTGATCCCGGACCAGCATGGGACGGGATACTACCAGTGCGGCCAGACCTATGGACCTATCGAGGGCGAGCTTAGCGACTATGACACTTACCAGTACACGCAGTACCGCGACGTGGAGTGGGACTGGGATTGGGTCCATGACGCAGGAGAGATCGAGGGCACCGGCGAGGAGGACTACCTCCACGGCTGGCAGTCATTCGTGAACTGGATTGCGCCTTCTGAGGACTTCGGGGAGCTCATCGGCGTCTACGCGATCGCTAGCAACTGGAACACGAGCATGGCCTCCGACGGGGCCCAAGGCTATGTCCCTGGCGTGGGGTACATCTGGTCGGCTGCGTACCTGCACGACCCCAACTGCCCCTACCACTGAGTGGCCGTACCCGGCTGGGCCGCCGGCCCACCGCGTCACCTGGCTGCGCGAGGATCGGGCGCGCGGTGGGCCGAAGCTGTGGCCCGGGTAACCGGAGGTGGCGTCCGTGCTGCTGGCGATCGGGCTCGCAACGTGTTCCGCCGTTCTGGTGTCACCGACTGAGAGCGAAACCAGAGCCTGCCGCGACTGGGCCGCACGCGCGTTCTTCGGGATAGAGCCGGCGGACGAGCCCACGGCCCCGGGCCTGTACGTGCGTCGGCAGACCAATGGGACTCTGCGCATCAACTCCTCGGCTCTGGGCACTCCGCTCAGGCCGGGCGGCCACTCCTGCAAGCGGGGCCTCGGCACGCACTCGGTCTCGGAGATCGTCGTCAGGCTGGCTGAGCCGGCCCGACGCTTCCTAGCGATCGTGGGGATCGACGACAACCCGGATACGCGGCGCGGCTCGCCGAGCGTAGAGTTCGTCGTTGCCGCGGCCGGGCACGAGCTGTGGCGATCGTCGGTCATGACCCTGGGCTCGGCCCCCGCGCGCGTCGACGTGAGCCTTGCCGCGGCTAGGGAGCTGACCCTCTCGGTGACGGACGCGGGGGACGGACCGGGCTGGGACCAGGCCGACTGGGGAGACGCATGCGTAGAGCTCGAGGATGGCTCGACGCTGTACCTCGACGCACTGCCTGTGGCCTCAGGGCCGACACGAGCCGTCGAGGCGCTCCCGTTCTCGTTCAGCTACGGAGACCGCCCGTGGGCGGAACAGCGCGGAACCTGGCGGCGCGAGACGCGCCTCGCGGAAGACGGCGGACAGGTGTCCTTCATTGATCCGGCGTCCGGGCTGTCCGTCACGGCACACGTCCGCGTGTTCGACGACTTCCCCGCGGTTGAGTGGATGCTTGAGTTCGCGAACGAGGGAGATAGTGACTCCGCGGCCATCGGCGACGTTCGCGCACTCGACCTGACGCTCACCACTCCGCCCGGGGAAGCCTGCACCGTGCGGCACACGCGTGGAAGCACGTGCGAGCTGACAGACTTCATACCGATGGACGAGGCCCTGCCTCCGGGCAAGGAGGTGCGACTGGCGCCCGTGGGTGGCAGGTCCTCGAACGGTACTCTGCCGTTCTTCAACCTCGAGTGGGGCACGGGCGGGCTGGTGACCGCTATCGGCTGGTCCGGCCAGTGGGCGGCTGAGGTGACCCGGCCCGATGCCGAGGTCCTGCGGGTGACCGGGGGGATGCAAGACCTGGCGACCAGCCTGCGGCCGGGCGAGCGGATCCGGTCACCGAGGATCCTGCTGCTGCTCTGGAACGGCGCTGACGCGGCGCGTGGGCGGAACCTGTTTCGGAGGCTCATGGTCGAGCACTACTGCCCTCGCGATGAGCGGGGCCCGGTCCAGCCGCCGGTGGCACACCCCACCTCATGGGCTGTGCTGTCGAGCGGCGAGGCGGCCAACGAGACGAACCAGCTAGAGATGCTGCAAGCCGCGCATGACATCGGCGCTGAGGCCTACTGGCTCGACGCCTACTGGTTCCCGGTCGGCTTCCCTGGCGGGGTCGGCAACTGGTTCCCGAGGCCGGAGGACTTCCCGCGCGGGCTCCGTCCGCTCGGCGACGCAGCGCACGAGCGCGGGATGCGGTTCATCCTGTGGTTTGAGCCGGAACGCGTCGCGCGCGGCAGCGCGATCGCGACCGAGCACCCCGCCTACTGCCTCGAGGCCGGGCCGGGCGACCTGCTGTACGACCTCGGCCATCCGGGCGCGCTGAAGCACATGTCGGGCCTGCTGTCCGATGTCATCGAGCGCTCCGGAGTGGACGTCTACCGCGAGGACTTCAACATCGACCCGTTGCCGTTCTGGCGAGCGGCCGACGCACCCGGCCGCAGGGGCATGACGGAGATGCGGTTCGTGGAGGGGCTCTACGCGCTCTGGGACAGTCTGCGCGAGCGGCATCCGGGCCTCCTGATCGACAACTGCGCGAGCGGCGGCCGCCGTATCGACCTGGAGACCGTGTCTCGGTCGTACGCCCTGTGGAGAAGCGACTTCCAGGACATCGGCATCCTGTCGTACCCCGACTACCCTTGGATCGCCGCGATCGCCAGTCAGGTCCAGAATGTGGGGCTGGGGATGTATGTGCCGATGCACTCATGCGGGGTCTACGACTTCAGCCCGTACAGCGTCTACAGCGCTACGAGCGGCGGGCTCAATCCATACATCGACCTGCGCGATCCGAGCATCGACCGCAACCTGGCGCGGAGCGCCGTAGCGGCGGTCAAGGAGTTGAGGCCGTACTTCCTCGGCGACCTGTACCCACTCTTGCCGGTGACTGTCTCCGCCTCGGATTGGTGCGGCTACCAGCTTAACCGGCCCGATGACGGGGACGGTATCGCGCTCTTCTTCCGTCGGCACGAGAGCCCGTACCTGGCGGTCGCGGCCGGCCTGCACGAGATCGACGCCGGCGCGCGCTACGCCTTCGCCGTCATACACGAGTACTCGGCGCCCGAGTGGAGGGAGTGCGGCGGAGCGGAGCTGGCGGCGGTGACCGTGGGGATAGACACGGCCCCCGGTGTAGCGCTGCTGCGCTACCGGCGGCTCCCATGAGCCCCTGCGCCAAGCCGGCAGACCAGCAGCCTTCCCGCGTCGTGCTCTACAGCGGCGGGGTAAGTGGCCGCGAGCGCGCTTGCCCCCTCACGGTCGGTCACGACCAGGGCTTGTCCTTTGTCGCTAAGCGCGCGCTCGAGCATCGAGACGAAGGACGGGTCGTCCTTGTTGAGGAGAGCCACAGAGCGGTCAGCGTAGTAGACGATCGTCGGCTCCCGCGGGCCATACGTGAGGGCGGGCACTGTGGCGTGGGCGGCGAGGTAGCGCCCAAGGACCACCTGCGGCCCCGACAGCTCCCGGATGACCGACGGGACGCAGACGAGGCCGAACAGCGAGATCGTGGCCCCCCACGCGACGCTCATCGCTACCACGGATGCCACCCGGACCCGGCCCGCCCATAGTGCCACGAACAGAGCCAGGGCTGCGAGAACCCCGGCGGCCGAAGCAAGCAGGAGCTGCGACATCGGGGAGCCCGACAGCGCGTCACGGTAGTTCGCGGGCGCGTATCGGCTCACCGACGGCGTCACCGCGAGCACAGTGGCAAGGCACAGACCGAGCAGGACCGTCCCCGCGACCACCGCCGCGGCGACGCCCTCGCGCTCGCGGCTGCGGAGCACGCGCTCGATCCACCCGGCCGCCAAGATGGCGGCCGCCGGCGCCAGAGGCAGCGCGTACGACGGCCACTGGCCCTTTGACGCGCTGAATGCGACCAGCACACACCAGAACCAAGCCTGGGCGAGCTCATGCAGGGGTTGGCCCCGGCCACCTGCGGGACGGCGGAGAGCACCAGCGAGGGACAGCGGAGTCCACGGCGCCAAGCCCACGAGCATCGCGCCGACCACCACCAGGCGGCCCCAGATCCGAAGCCCGGTCGGCCCGCCGGCCCCCTCGATCAGGCGCCCGACATGCTCCTCGTCGAACACCTCGAAGAACCCGACGCCGTCTCGCAGGTACGCGGCAACGTACCAGGGCACGCCGATGGCCAGGAACACCGTAAGCACCGTGCCCCACGGCACGCGCCGCGTCTCCGAGAGGAGACGGCGCCTCCTGGCCAGGTAGATGGCGAGAGTGACAGCGAACAGCAGCGGCGCGGTGGGGCCTTTGGTCAGCATCGCGAGACCCGCGCAGGTCGCCGACACGACGTACCAACGCCGGCTCACACGACCGTCACACTCGGTGGCGCGCCACCCGCTGAGGATCGTGCAGGTCAGCAGCAGCGTGAGAACGGAGTCGGTCGATGCGGCCCGGGCCCACAGGACCACCAACGGAGCTGTCGCGAACGCGGCCGACGCGATCCACGCGGCGCGCCTGCCCCACCGACGGCGGACCGTGAGGTGAATGAGGGCGAGAGTCCCGAGCGCGGCGAGCGCCGACGGGAGCCTCGCGGACCACTCGCTCGGCCCGAAGGCCGCCATCGACCCCGCCATCAGCCAGTAGATGAGCACGGGCTTCTGGTACCTAGGGACCCCGTTGAACTGTGGGACCACCCAGTCATGCGTCTCTAGCATCGTGCGCGCGGCAGCCGCGTAGCGCGGCTCGTCACGGTCGAGGAGAGGTGCGTGGACCGGCCACGAGAGGTAGAGTAGGCCGGCGACCGCGAGCAGCGCCACCAGGTCGAACGTGGCGCCGCCTTCCGGCTTGGGGGCGGGGCGGGGTCGGGTGTCGGGGACGGTCAGGGGCTTCACCGGGCGCGCATCAGCCTGACTCCCCATCGTGCGGGCTCGGATGGGCGGGCATCGTGCCTGACATCGCTTCGCGTATCTGCTCCTCGGTCAGCGGTGGGGCCTTTCTTCCCTCCGTTACGGCGGGGTGGCCGGGAAAGAGCATGCCGCCGGGCGCCGTCGGCGTCGTGCCGCGCCTGGGCCCACCGAAAAGCACGGCGCCGAGGAGCACGCCGAGGGCGAGGACCACGGCGTGAGTGAGTACCGGGTGCCAAGGCCCGGACGCGGGCCGCGCGGGCTCCTTGCTCGCCCTCGCCTTGGGCTCTCCCAGCCGCGCGCCGCATCCCGCGCACTCAGTATCGCCGGGTTCAACCGCCATTCCGCATCGCGGGCACTCCATCTATTCCCTCGCTTCGCCGTCTCGCTGGGACGAAGATTACCACGAGTGCGCAGTCGTCGCCACGCGGGCTGTTCGGGGTCAGGCGCCAACAGGCCTGTCCCGCCCCCTGCAGGCCCCTGCCAGCCAGCCTCCGAACCCTCCTGCTCCGTAGCAGCCCCGAGTCTCGGAAGGAGACCGCCCGATGAAGCTCCCCATGCGGCAGATACACCTCGACTTCCACACCTCGGAGATGATCGGGGGAGTGGGCGCGGACTTCGACGCCGCGAGGTTCGCCGACACGCTGAAGGCCGCGAACGTCAACTCAGTCACGCTCTTCTCGCGCTGCCACCACGGGTGGATCTACCACGACACGAAGTTCGAGCACCTCCGCCACCCGCATCTGGAGTGCAATCTGCTCGCCGAGCAGATCGAGGCGTGCCACGCCGCGGGGATCGCCGCCCCGATCTACATCACGGTGGGCTGGGACGAGCGGGCGGCGCGCGAGCACCCCGAGTGGCGCGAGTACCACCCGGACGGCCGCCTCGCCGGCGCGGGCCCTCTCGACGCGGGCTGGAAGACGCTGTGCTTCAACACGCCCTACATCGACTTCGTGATCGAGCAGACCGAGGAAGTCATGGTCCTGTTCCCGGTCGACGGGATCTTCTTCGACATCATGCTCCAAGGTCCATGCTGCTGCACGTACTGCCTCGGTGAGATGCTCGCCCGCGGCATCGACCCCACGGACGCCGCCGCCCGTTCGGCATTCGCGCACGAGGTCCTCGACCGGGCGAAGCGGCGCATCTTCGCCGCGGTTCGCAAGCACAGCCATGCGGCGCGCGTCTTCTTCAACGCGGGCCACATCGGACCGTACATCCGGTCATCACTCGACACCTACACACACCTGGAGCTCGAGTCGCTGCCGAGCGGAGGCTGGGGGTACATGCACTTCCCCGTGACTGTCCGCTACGCGCGCAAGCTCGGCCTACCGACCCTCAGCGTGACCGGCAAGTTCCACATTACCTGGGGACACTTCAGCTCGTTCAAGCACCCCGCGGCCCTCGAGTACGAGGCGCTCGTCGGACCCGCCAACTGCGCGGCCACCTCGATCGGAGACCAGCTCCACCCACGCGGGGTGCTGTGCGAGGAGACCTATGCGCGCATAGGCCGCGTCTACGGGCTTATCAAGGAGCGCGAGCCGTGGTACGAGGACGCGGAGCCTGTCACCGAGGTGGCGGTGTACAACACCGAGGCGTGCCTACACGACGGCATCAGGATAGACCCATCGATCACCGGCACGACGCGGGCGCTGCTGGAGGGCGCGCACCAGTTCGACATCGTCGACGGAGAGATGGACTGGTCGCCCTATTCGGTCGTTGTCCTGCCGGACGTAGTGACTCTCGACGAAGCGCTCGCCGCCAAGGTCAGTGCGTACCTGGCCGGCGGGGGCGCCGTCCTCGCGACCGGCCGTTCCGGCCTGGCCGCGGACGGGTCCGGCTTCGCGCTCCCGGAATGGCCCGTGGCCTACGTCGGGCCGGCCCGCATCAACCCGGACTTCGTTGAGGTGTTCAAGCCACTGTCCCACGACATGCCCGGCGTGCCCTTCGTGGCCTACGAGCCGGGGCTGGAGACGAGGCTCCGCGATGGGGCGGAGGTCCTGGCGAGCACGCACCTGCCTTACTTCCCGCGGTCGTTCGAGCACTTTTGCTCCCACTTCCACGCGCCGATAGAGAAGCAGGCCGGCTACCCGTCGGCGGCGAGGCTCGGGCGCATCGTCTACCTCGCGCATCCGCACTTCGCCGCCTACGCCAAGCACGGAGCCACGGAGGACGCCCAGATCGCCCGCAACGCGCTGGACTTGCTGCTGCCGAGACCGCTTGTCCGCAGCGATGCGCCTTCCACGTGCCACATCACCCTCAGCCGACAGGCCGATCGTCGGCGCTGGATCGCGCACCTTCTGCACTACATCCCCGAACGCCGCAGCGACGGGCGTGACATGATCCAGGACATCATTCCGCTGCGTGCGGTACGGCTCGAAGTGCGGACACTCTCGGCGCCTTCGGCATGCTACGTTGCCCCGAGCACCGAGAAGCTGGCCTGCGCGTACGAGGACGGATACGCCAAGGTCACGGTGCCGGAGGTAGGGGGGACCGCGATGGTGGTGTTCGAGGGGGTAGGGTGACCGCGGCCCGGGGTCCCGGGGGTCTCAGTGTGCGCAAACTTCCGGTCCGGTGGGCGGCGCCTCCCGCCAAGATAAGGACGGCACGCGAGCCCACGGCGGCGACGGCGTGCACATGGGCCGTTGGCCCACCCCCGCCTTGTGCGGACAAGAACGTCAGAGGAGGATTTGCGATGCGGAAGTTCTGGTTTGTTATGGCGCTCATCGCCGTGTTCGCCGTCACCGCGCTCATGGTCGGCTGCGCGAAGAAGGAGCCGCCGCCCACCCCGGTGGGCCCCATGGGCGGTGGCAAGATGACCGGTCCGAAGGCCCCGCCTGAGACCCCCAAGGCCACGGACGAGAAGAAGACCGAGGAGACCGTCGAGCCCGCCAAGGGCGAGACCAAGGAAGGCGTCGAGGGCGCGAAGACCGAAGAGGGCAAGGCTGGCGCTCCCGAGGCGAAGGGCACCGAGACGAAGAAGGCCGGCACGGCCGAGCCGACCAAGGGCGCTCCCGAGGTTAAGAAGGGCGGCCCGCCCCCCGCGAAGAAGGCCCCGTAACTAGCGAGTATCGGCTCTGCCAACATGACCCTGACACGGAGGTCTACAGATGCACCGCATGACCGCGCTCGTGATGACCACTCTCACCCTGGCGGCGGTGTTCCTTCTCGTTGTTGGTGTCGCCGGTTGCGCGAAGCAGAGCCAAGCTGATTCGGTTGCTGCGGGCCCGGTCTCCGGGCCCGCAGCGGCGAGTTCGGGATGTCCGCTCGAGAAGCCGGGAGCGGTCTGCCCGGCGGAGGCGACGGGCACCTGCCCGATGCAGTCGGGCTTCAGTGCCGAGCACCCCAACTGTGTTGAGTCGGAGTGTGGTGGCGACTGCGAAGTATGCCCGAACGACAGCAACGAATGCGCCGCCTGCCCCAACGTCGAGAGCTGCACCACGTGTCCCGAGGAGCAGCGCGAAGCCGGCAAGCGCATCAAGGCCGAGCGCGAGGCCAAGGCGTCGGCCGAGGGCGAGTCACTCCCGGCCAAGCCCGGCGGCTCGTGAGGCGTGTAGCAACCGTCGCCCGGTCGGGCGACCTGCGGCACCAAACCGCCCGCTCACCCCGGCCCTCTCACCCCGAGCGGGGGGAGGGAGTTCACGCGCCGTGCTCGATGGGGTAGCCCCAGTCCTTCCAGACTTCCAGGCCACCCTCAAGGACCCACACCGCCGTGTACCCCAGCGACTGCAGGGTACGTGCCGCCAGCAGCGCTCGCGCGCTGGCGCGTGAGACGAGCAGGAGCGGCTGGGCCGTGTCGGGCACCGCCTCCTCGATGTAGAACTCCAGCCCGCCTCGGCTGATGTTCAGCGAGCCGGGGACGTGTCCCCCCTCGAACTCGTCCGGGTCGCGAACGTCGACGAGCACCAGCTCCGGCATCTCGCGCATCATCCGCCTGGCCTCCCGCGGCCCCACCGACGGCACGTACGCAGCCGCCTCGACGAGCATGTCCTCGACCGTTGTGCGTCGGAACCCGCTGATCTCGTCCGGCAAGGCTAGTCGGTCCCCTGGTCCTTCAGCGTGCGCCTAAGGTCGTGCAGCAGCGTGAGGGCTTGCATCGGAGTCATATTGTCGACGTCCAGGGCCTTGAGCCGCTCCACGTATTCGACCCGTGGGTCGACGGCCGGCTCGCCGAACAGCGAGAGCTGCCCTCGCGCCGGCTGCGGAGGAGAGAGGAGAGCCGGCTGGGGCGCCGAAGCGACCGTGCGGACGTCCTGGCCCTCGAGGCTCCAGAGGACCTGCTTCGCACGCTCGACAACCGCCTGCGGAAGGCCCGCCAGGCGCCCGACCTGTATGCCGTAGGACCTGTCGGTGCCGCCTGGCGCAATCCTTCTTATGAACACCATGCTCTCGCCCTCCTCCCGGACCAAGACACGGAAGTTCCTCACACGGGGCAGCTCGTCCGCGAGCGCGTTGAGTTGGTGGTAGTGGGTCGCGAAGAGGGTCTTGGCGCCGATGGCGTTGTGCAGGTGCTCGGCCACCGCCCACGCGATCGAGAGGCCGTCGAATGTGCTCGTGCCTCGGCCGATCTCATCCAGAATCACCAGCGAGTTCCTGGTCGCGTTGTGAAGGATGTTGGCCGTCTCGGTCATCTCGACCATGAAGGTGGATTGCCCGCTCGCCAGATCGTCATGGGCCCCGACTCTGGTGAAGATGCGGTCGACGGTGCCGATGTCAGCCTCACGGGCCGGGACAAACGAGCCCATCTGCGCCATCAGGACGATGAGCGCGGTCTGCCTCAGGTACGTCGACTTGCCCGCCATGTTCGGCCCGGTGACGATCGCTATCTGCGTGCCGTCGCACGCAAGCTCCGCGTCATTGGGGACGAAGCCCCCCACCGCGGCGAGGCGCTCCACGATCGGGTGGCGCCCGGCGGTGATGAGGATGGTGTCGCCCCTGGCCACTTGCGGGCGCGTGTAGTCGTTGGACGCGGCCACCTCCGCCAGAGCCGAGAGGACGTCCAGCGTGGCGGCGGCGCCCGCAGTCGACAGAAGCCGTTCGGCCTGAGCCGCGACCTGACCCCGCAACGACAGAAACAGGTCGTACTCCAGCTCGGCCATCCGCTCCTGCGCCGAGAGGATGCGCTCTTCCATCGCCTTGAGCTCCGGCGTCACGTACCGCTCCGCGTTGCGCAGGGTCTGCTTGCGGATGTACCGCTCAGGCACGCGCTCGGCGTTGGCGTGTGTGACCTCCAGGTAGTACCCGAAGACGCTGTTGTAGCCGACCTTGAGGCTTGGGATCCCGGTCGCGCCACGCTCCGTTGCCTCGAGCTCGGCGATCCACTCTCTCCCGCCCGAGGCCAGGCCCCGGAGCTCGTCGAGTTCGCCATTGTACCCGTCCCTGATGACCGCGCCTTCGCGAGCGGAAACGGGCGGCCCGTCGACCAGGGCCGATGCCAGCAGGTCCCGCAGGTCCTCCATCGGGTCGAGCGCGTCTCGGATGGTCGCCAGCAGGCTCGGGACATCGCCGTCGAGCATGTGCCTGAGAGCGGGCAACGCCTCGAGCGTGGCGCGAATCGCCGCGAGGTCCCTGGGAGATGCGGTCCCGGTCGTCGCTCGCGACGTCAGCCGCTCGAGATCACGCACGTCGGACAGCGCCGTCACCACATCGCGCCTGAGCAGGCTGTGGGACACGAGGTGCTCGACAACATCGAGGCGCGCGCTGATGGCGTCGGGGTCGCGCAGGGGCTCGAGGATCCACTTTCGCATCAGCCGGCCACCCGGCAGCGTGCGCGTCCGGTCGAGCACCTCGAGCAGCGTGCCATGCGTGCCGTCGCCTCTCAGGGGCCTGACGAGCTCCAGATTCCGCTGGGTCGACGAGTCGAGGATCAGCACATCCTCGGCCTGGCGCAGCGCAATGGCGCGCACGTTGCCCGCCAGGTCGAGCCGAGTCTTGCTGAGGTACCTCAGCGCGACGGCCGCCGCCTCGACGGCCGCGTGCTTGCCCTCGATGCCGAACCCGAGAAGCGAACTCACGCCAAAGTGCCGGCACAGCTCCTGATCCGCGGACAGGAAGCGGACCGGATCCTCGAACACCGAGACCGTCGGCCCGCGCGGATCAGACAGCGACCCGTCAAGCGCCAGCTCCGCCGCGAGTGACTCCGGCACGACCACCTCGGCCGGGGCGAGCCGCTTGATCTCCTCAACGAGAGCCGCGCGGCCGCCGGGTACTTCGGCGGCGCGGAACTCGCCGGTCGAGACGTCGATCCACGCTAGTCCGAGCGGCCCGACGACCGACCCACGCCCCACGGCGGCCAGGTAGTTGCTCGCCCGCCCGTCGAGCAGGAACTCCTCCAGCGCCGTGCCGCGCGTGATGACCCGGATGACATCGCGGTCGACGAGCTTGGGGGACTGCTTCGGGTCAGAGGTCTGCTCGCAGATCGCGACCCTGAGCCCGGCTTCCAGGAGGCGCGGGATGTACCGCTCGATGCTGTGGTAGGGCACCCCGCACATCGGGACCTTGCGGCCGGCGGACTCGCGCGCGGTGAGAGCGATCTCGAGCACCTGGGACGCGATCTCCGCGTCCTCGGCGAACATCTCGTAGAAGTCGCCCATTCGGAAAAGGAGGATCGCGTCGGGGACGCGCTCCTTGGCCTTGCGCCACTGACGGAACATCGGAGTGAGCTGTGGGTCGGTCGCTATGGCGCACCGTCCTCGAGTCATGTGCTCCCTCGGGCGACCTGCCGGTCGACCCTACGTGCCGTCCGTCGGCCGCCCTACGCACCGGCCTTGCGCCCGCGGGTCGCATTCGGTACGCTTCCATCGGCCGTGGTCGGCGGCCCGACCACAGGTGGCGGCGGGACAATGTTACGACGTTGGCGCCCGTGCGCGTCAATAAGTCGTCTATCGCCGGTTGGAGGCACACGGGAGATGCACATCGGGGTCATGACGAGCGGCGGTGACTCGCCGGGCATGAATGCCTGCCTTCGGGCGGTCGTGCGCACGGCGCTGCACCACGGCGCGCAAGTCACCGGCATCATGCGAGGCTTCATCGGCGTCGCCGGGCCTGAGGCCGACATGCTCCTTCTGTCCACCGAGTCGGTCTCCAATATCCTGCAGCGCGGCGGGAGCTTCCTCAAATGCGGCCGCTGTGCCGAGATGCACACCGAGGAAGGCCAGGAGCGCGCCGGGCGGCGCCTGAGCGAAGCCGGGATAGACGTCTTCATCGGCATCGGCGGCAATGGGACCCTGCAGGGGCTGCTGGCGCTGCTGCCCCACTGGGACGGCGGCGTGATCCTGCTGCCGGGCACCATCGACAACGACTGCGGCGGCACCGACTACACCATCGGCTACGACACCGCGCTCAACACCGCCCTGGAGGCGATCGACCGCATCCGCGATACCGCCGAGGCCTTCGACCGCGTGTTCCTTGTCGAGGTTATGGGCCGCAACTGCGGCGCCCTCGCCGTGGGCGCGGCGCTCGCCGGCGGGGCGGAAGAGGTCATCGTCCCCGAGACGCTCACCGACCTGGAGGAGCTCGCAGGACGGCTCATCGCGGGCCAGAAGGCCGGGCGCGGGACGAGCATCGTCGTGATCTCCGAGAACGACGACGCGGGCAGCGCGCCGCAGATCGCCGAGTGGCTGAAGAGCCACCACGGCTTGGAGACGCGGGTGTGTGTCCTCGGCCACGTCCAGCGTGGGGGATCCCCGACGGCGCAGGACCGGGTCCTCGCGAGCCGGCTGGGAGCGTACGCCGTGCAGGTCGCGCTCGAGACCCAGGGCCGCATCGCGGCCGCGATCGGAGTCCGCGACGACAAGATCGTCACGACTCCTCTCGCCGAGGCAGCGAAGCAGGCGCCCTGCGCGTCGGCGGAACTCATCGAGCTCGTGGACGAGCTGTCGCGGTGAGGAGGTGGTGTAATGTCCCTGCTTGCCGATCGGTCCACAGCACTGCTTCTCGTGGTCGACATCCAGGAGAAGTTCATGCCTCACATCCACGAGGCTCAGCGAGTCGTGTCGGGCACCGTGAGGATGCTCCGGGCCGCGAAGGTGCTGGGGCTTCCCGTGCTCGTCACGGAGCAGTACCGCAAGGGGCTCGGCCCCACCATCTCCGAGGTGCTGGAGGCGGCCGACGGAGCGCCGGTGATCGAGAAGATGACCTTCAGTTGCCTCGGGTCCGAGGCGGTCCGTCAGGCGATCGACAATGTCGGCGCCCGCACCGTGGTCCTCGTCGGCATCGAGACGCACGTGTGCATCCTCCAGACCGCCATGGATCTGCTCGACCTCGGCTTGCGCCCGCAGGTCGTGACCGACGCCGTGAGCTCCCGCCGGGAGACAGACATGCGCGTCGCGCTCGAGCGGATGCGCCAGGCGGGCGCCGTGATAGCGACCAGTGAGATGACGATTCTCGAACTGGTGCGCGACGCGTCGTCACCCGAGTTCAAGTCGATTCTGCCGCTGATCAAGTAATGCGGGCGTGCCGGCCGGTTGGGGGCGTCGGCCGCGCCCGGCCCGCGTCGGCCCTCGAAGCTCTAGCCGGCCAGCGCCGCGTCAACGGCCCTCGCCACTTCCTCTTCGCCACCGGTCTCGTAGCCGATGTGCTTGAGGGTCACCTTCCCCGCCATGTCGATGACGACGGTGTATGGAATGCTCTCGACCCCGAACAGCTTGCCAAGGGCGTGCGTTTGGTCGAGTGCCACGTTGCATGTGACGTTGTTCTTCTCGACGAACGGCTTGACCGACTTCGCGCCGTCGTCGTCCTGGCTGACAGCGTAGAACACGGCGCCCTTGTCCTTGTACCTCTCCGCCAGCTCAGCAAACTTGGGCAGGTACTCCGTGCAGGGAGGGCACCACGTCGCCCAGAAGTCGATGACGACGACGTCCTTGCCGACGTGGTCGGCGAGGGCGACCTTCCTCCCGTCAAGCAGCTCCAGCGTGATGGCCTTGACATCGGGCCCGCCGCCCGACGGCTGCGCAGCCACCGTCTTGGCAGCCGGATCCGGCCCGGTCGGCTCAGACGGTCTCTGGCACCCGGCCAGGACCATCACCACCAGGGCCGCGAGGGCGACGAAGGTAAGAGCGCGTGCTACGGAACGCGTGCTCATCGACTGCTCCCTTCACGGATGGGACCGGCGCGTAACACCGGCCACGCTCACTCGTTGGCCTCGGGTCGCCGTCCTATCGTCATTCCCGGTCCGGAAATCACTCTCTTGGCACAGACCGTTACGGCTACGCCCGGGCGCCGCGCGCCGTCAACGCCCCGACGACCCGCGGACCATCGTACACGAATGTCCCGCCGACCGGAAGCCTGAGGGCCGATCGGCGGGACGCCGCGGATCGCGAGTGGGAGCAACCTGTCACGCGGTAATGTCGATGTTCCGTCCGAGATGGGGCACCCGCATGTACGTACCGGTCTGCCCGGCTAGACTGGGTAGCGAGTGAAGGAGAGATGCGGCCTGCTCGCCTGCGAGGTCGAGCGACTTCTTGAGCATTGATGTGCCGGCCTCGACCTGGACGCGCTGAGTCGCAAGCGCTATCGAGGCGGCTGCGATGGACTGCACGATGCCTTCCATGGATCTCACCTGCCTCCGCGATCCGTGCGGCAGGTCGATTATGCCACAGATGGGGCGGCACGGCCAGCCGGAACTACCCCGCCGCCTCGTCAATTGCCGCGAAGAAGGCGGCGATGTTCTCCCACGGCACCTCGGGCTCGACCACGTGGGTGGGAGCGAGGAGCAGCCCGCCGGACGCGCCCACCGTCTCGATGAGGTCGAGGACCGTCCGCCGCATGTCGTCAGGTGTGCCGAAGGGGAACGTCGTTTGCGTCCCCACGCACCCCCAGAACGCGAGGTGCTTTCCGTACTCCGCTCGGAGCTCCTTTGGGTCCATGCACTCGGGCTGGACCGGGTTGAGCACGTTGACGCCGGCGTCCATGAGGCCCGGGATGATGGGTCTGATGTCTCCGTCGGAGTGGTACCAGATGTGCACGTTTGGGTTCACGGCCTTGGCGGCGTCCACCGAGCGCTTCAACCGCGGGAAGAACCACTCGCGCCACATCGCCGGAGACATCATCAGGCGATCCTGCATCCCGACATCGTCGCCGAACATGACGACATCGCACCCGGCCCGAGCCGCGGCGGCCGCGCACCGCGCGCAGTTGTCAGCTATCCGGTCAAGAAGATAAGTTGCCATGTCGGGACGCTCGATGAAGTCGAGCATCAGCCGGTCCATGCTCCGCACCTGCCACGCCACCTCCCAGATGTGGCTGGTCCAGCCGCCGACCGCGTACCCCTTCTCATGCCACCGGGCCACGGTGTCCGCCGCGTCGCCCGGGTAGCCCCAGGTCGGCCACGGGTACTCCTCCCACTGCGCGACCGACTCCAGCCTTTTGGCGGGATAGCGCAGTCCGGTGAAGTGGTAGAACCCCGATGGCACCTCCGCGATGCCGTAGTCCCCTATCCAGGCGTCCTCGGGCAGCTCGCCCTCATCGAAGTACGGCCGGTAGTCGGCCGGCTCCGAGGTACGGACGGGCCCGACGTGCGCCACCTCGAGCCCGAAGTACACGAACGGGTCATCGCTGCCGGTCGCATGCCTGAATGTTTCGAACGCGGCCGGAGTGAAGCTTATGTCCTTGGGAAACAAGCCGGGATGCTCGTGGCGTAGCGTGCGCAGGACTCTCTCGCGCGGGGTCAGCATATGCGCCTCCGTGGGCCGGCTGGTGTGGCGTAGCTACGGCGGGACAACAACGGACGAGAGGATCTCCCTGAACTCGCCCCGCAGGTGGTCCCACTGGTCGGTCTGGGCCGTGAACGTGACGGTGACGACGTCGCCCGAGCCGCGGACGAAGTAAAGCTGCATGACCTCGAGCGTATCGGTGCCGTTCGTGCATGTGAAGACGGCTTTGTGGAAGGGCGGGCGCTCCGTGGGGAGGTCCTGCTCCGCCACAACCCGGTACGCTGTGAGCTCGTTGCGGAGCGCGTCCCTGGCGCGCTCGGCGTACTCCGCCGGGCTCTGAGCCTTCTCGCCGTTGGCCACCACCGTGACCTTCGGGCTGAAGGGGCGTTCCGAGTTCGACCGAACGTACCGGAAGAGCACACCCGGTGCCGGGCTCGGGGTAAGATCCCACCCGGCTACAGGGGCTGCGGTGACCTTGAGCTCCGCCCGCGGCGGTGCCTGTGCCGGCCCGGTCGCGGTGGGTGGAGGCGACTCTCGTGCCGCGGGCACACGGGGCAAGTTCCCGGTGTCCTTGGCGGTCTTCTGTCTGGTGCCGCAGCCCGTGACCAGGAGGCCGATGGCCACCAGGACCGCGGCTGTCGGCAGGAGAGCCTGCGCGACGATGCTTGCGATCCGGTGTCGTGTCATCTGACAGCCTCCGGGAGGCGCGGTTGCCTGTTAGCGCGGTTAGGTTCAACGGATACGGCGGGCGACCTTCTCCGAGCGGCGAATCCCCGTTTGCTCGCGGCATTGACAGCCCGGAGGCACGGTGCTAGGTTACGTCCCTGTGGTCGCGGTCGGGGGCCGTCGGGCGGGCGCGAGGAGCGCTCTTCCGACCGGCGCATCGCCGGTCGGCATTATCAGCGGGGTCGGGTAAGTGCGGCCATCTGACGACCCAGTTCCCGGTACGCGCGGTGCCCGTGTGCGGAGCAGGCTTGGCGCACACGCGCTCGCGCTCGTCCTCTCGGTTTCGGCCGCATTGGCGGGCGGCAGCGCCGGCTCGGTAACGGAGCTGTGGCGAGTGCTCGCGAATCCCGCGCACTTCGACGGCAACCTGGTGACCGTCCGCGGGCTGGTCGGCAGCCCCGCACTCGCTTCCGCGCCGGAGGGCTACCGTCCGGCTTTCACGCTGGCCACCCCGAACTCCGATGTCGGTCTATGCGTTATCACGGAGCCGGAAGTGCCCCCTGGGCGGTACGCGGAGGTGACCGGCGTCGTCTGCCTGAACCCGACGACGAACGCCCCCTACATGATGGACCCCTCCGTCACTGTTCTCCATGAGCTGCCGGTCTGGCTGCGGCCCTTTGATCGGCAGACTCTCTGGGCGTTCGGGGCCGTCCTCGCTCCGTGCGGCGCGGCCATCCTGTTCATTCTGGCAGCAAGAATGAGTCGCCCGCCCGGCCCGCGCTCCGCGGAAGCCTGCCGACGCGCGCTGGCGGCCGCCGTGCTGAAGCCCACACAAGCACCCGAGGCCGTCGCATCCGACCCCGCGCCGGCCGGGGCGCCCGCGACGCCGACTGTGATCCTCGAGGCTCGCTCGGGACCGGACGCCGGGCGACGGTTCGTCGTCCGCAAGCAGGAGGTCAGCATCGGGCGGCACGCCGATCGCGACGTCGCCCTGACGGACATCGCGCTGTCGAGGTACGAGGCCAGCATCGTTCGGCAGAACGGCAGCGTGCGGGTGCGAGCGGAGAGCCCGTCCGCTATCGTCTCGGTGAACGCGCACCCGGTCGGGGAGGCCACCATCAAGCCCTCAGACGTGATTCGCCTCGGCGGCACGGAGCTCGTCGTCGTGGCCACCGACAGTGAGGAGGATCCCGCGGCCGGCAGGGAGACCAGGGAACCCGTTCCATGACGAGAGCGGCCGGCGCGGACGAGCGCCATCTCGCAACGGAGGCACCGGCTGAGCCGCCGTCGGTCAGTCAGATGGGTGGATGCGCGTACTGCCCGCCGGATCATGAGGCCGCGCAGGCGATCCTCGTCCGTCACGCGTCCCAACCCACCGCGCCAGCGGCCCACCAAGGGTTCATAGCCGTCGCGGACGGCGCTTCGTCCACCGTGCACTCCGATCTTGCCGCAGCGCTTGTGCTGGACGCCTTCGAGCGCGCACTTGACAACCCGAAGGCCGCCACGGTCGGGGCCGCACTTGCCCTCGGCGCGCACGCTGCGGACGAAGCGCTGCAGGTGCGGGCCGGCCTGCCCGGCGATCCTTGCGACTTGCGCTGTAGCGTCGCCGCGGCGGCCTACCACCATGGATCGTGGACCGTGATGCAGTGCGGGTCGGCGGTAGTCTACCTGTCGCGCGGCAACGCTACAGGCCCAGTCCTGCGGTTGTCCGAGCAGGACGCCGAGCTAGGGGCGCCCGTGTGCGTGCCCCGACTGGAGACTTACCGAGCCTATCCGGGCGACCTGGTCTTCGTGGTGCCCGGCCCCACGGCGGCTTGTCTGCGTACGCCCAAGGCCGCCGAAGCTCTACGCAACGCGCCCGCCCTGTCGGACGGCTGCCGCGGCCTAGCCGAGGCCGTGGCGGCGTCGTACCCGCAGGCGCACGGGTTGGCCGCGCTGAAGGCCCCGGAGCGGTCCTTTGACCGGCGCGCCGCACTGCCCGTCGTTCTGGCAGCCGCTGTCTTCCTGCTTGCCGGGATGGCGTTCGCCCTTCTGTCATGGTCCAGCGGGCCGAGCAACCCCGTGGTACCGCCGTACGTGCGCGACCAGGCCCTGGTCGGGATGGCGACGGCTACGGACGCCACCGGTGTCGAGCCGGCCTCGCAGAGCCCCGTCGCGCCCACGACGGGGGTGACCGTCGAGAGCACACCGCGCGAGCTGCCGCTGATGCCTGTGCCCGGGGTCAAAGACCTGGAGCCGGAGAAGGCACTCGCGACGCGCCCCAACCTCGACAAGGTTCCCCCGATGGGAGGCGCGACTCGCGGTTCGCGGACGGGACAGATCAAGATAGTTGGGCCCATCGGCACCACGATCGAGCTGCGCCCCGCGGACGAGACAGGGCGTCCGCTCACCGGACAGGTCCGCGAGGGTGGGGGAGGGTCCTTTGTCTTCTACAAGCTGCCGGCGCAGACAAGCTACCTCGTCACGGTCTGGAGCAGCCCGGCCAAGAGCCGCGTGCTCCTGCGGGACTCGCGGGTGTTCCTCGGCACCGGGCAGGCGAAGATCGACGTCACCGCCGAGCACGGGCCCGCGGCCGAACCGTAGCGGGCGCGAGGCAGGGCTCCGTCGGGTGCGGACGGAAACGGGTGGACTGCGACCGCCAACCGAGAGGATGCACCGCCCTCATGCAGGACACCCCCGAACTCCGCGCCAGGCTCAAGGAGCTGATCGTCGAGCGGCTCGCGCTCTCTATGAAGCCGGAGGAGCTAGGCGACGCTGACCGGCTCATGGAGGACCACGGTGTGGACTCGGTGGGCCTGTTCTGGATCGTCGTCGGCCTCGACGAGGAGCTTGGCGTTCAGATCGGCGAGGACGAGTTCGACCTCGACACATTCAGCAGTGTCGACAAGCTCGCCGGGTTCCTAGCGTCCAGAGGCGAGTAGGGCCCCACGATGGAGACCTACGAGTACATCCCCGTTCGCGGCGAGCGCATGTTCCTCGGTCTGCACATCCCGGACGAGACGCACTCGTCGCGGCTGGACTGGAAGCCCGGGTGCGTGGTGATAGCCTCACCGGTCCATGAGGAGAAGAAGTCGGCGCACCGGCCGCTGGTCGATCTGGCAAGGGCGCTGGAAGCACGCCGCTTGCCTTGCGTACGCTTCGACTACGTGGGCACGGGCGACAGTACCGGTGACCCCTCGTCCGTCACACTCAGCGGCATGACCGACGACCTCCGAGCGGCCGTGCAGCACGCGCGAGACGCCACCGGGGTGAGCAACGTGGCGTTGGTGGGCCTCCGCTTGGGAGCGGACGTGGCGGCACTGGTCGCCGAGGACGACTCGGACGTCCGCCTGCTGGCGCTTGTGGCCCCGGTGGGCCAGGGGCGGCGTTACGTTCGCGACATGAGGATGCGCAGCAGGATCCGCGGCGCGATGACCGAGCCCGTCGACCGGTCGTCCGAACATGGGGACGTGGCTGCGGCGCCCTCACCCCCGTCCCATCTCCCTAGGGAGATGGGCGCTCGACCGGAGGAAGGGCCGGGTGAGGGCGGAGCGTCCGGCCGCCGGGGGGAGGCGGGCCGCCTTGCGGTACCGGCCATGACGAGGACGGCTACGGTGGCTCTCGACTACGACGGGCACCCGGTGTCGCCGCGGATGATCGCGGAGCTCGAATCCCACGACCTACTGTCTCGGACCGCGTCCATCGGGGCCTCGGTTCTCTGCCTCGATGTCCGCGCAAAACCGCAGCCGAGCGCGCCGCTGACCGCGTTGGCAGACGCGCTGCGGACGAGGGCCGCGTCGGTAGACGCGCGGGCGGTCGTTGACGAGCCGTTCTGGAACGCCCTCGGCCCGGTTGAGCCGTGGGAGTGCATAGGCGCGGTCACAGACTGGCTGGACTAGGAGGGAGCCGACGGCTTGGCCGGCCGATGCCCCGAGAGTTACGCTGAAGCGACGCTCCATGGCGCTGTCATCCGTGGGATCGTGCATGCGCCCGCAGAGCCCTCGGGGCGCCCGCCGGTCATCATGCTCTCCGGCTGGGGCGGCACCAGGTACGGGCCGAACGGAATCCTGGTCGAGGCCGCGCGCGCGCTCGCGGAGGACGGTCGCGCGGTAGCGCGGTTCGACTTCCGGGGGAGGGGCGACTCCGACGGGGCGGTGTCCGAGCACGACCTCGCGTGTCACATCGAGGACGTGCCGGCGATGGCAGAGTGGGTCAGGCACGAGGTCAGCGACTGCCCACCTGTGCTGCTCGGGATCTGCTCGGGCGGCGAGGTGGCGGTCGGCGCGCTCTTCGGCGGGATGGACGTGGAGTCGGTGTGTCTGTGGTCGGCGCCCGTCTTCGCCGCGGAGTCCACCGCCGCGCGTCGGTCGCGCAAGCGGCTCGGCTACGTGCTCGACTACGGCCGCAAGGCCCTGCGCCCGGAGACCTGGTCGAAGCTCGTATCGGGACAGGTCAGGTTCGACATCGTCCGTCGGGTTCTGGGCGGCGCCGGAGTCCACAAGAAGGCGGAGGACGAACCTACCGAGCTCGACGGCGCCGCGGTCTACTCCGGCCGGTGCGGAGGCGTGCTCCTGGCGTACGGGACGGCCGACCCGGTGGCGCGGGAGGCGGTTGCCGCCTACGAAGGCTTGTTCGGAAGGGCTGGCTGCGGGTGCACGACACATTGGGTGAGTGGCGCCAACCACGGCTTCTACGGGTTACACTGGAAGACTGAAGTTATCCGCGTCACCCGTGAATGGCTGGCCGGCCGCTAACCATGACACGTGTACTCTACGTCAACCACGTCGCCGAGATGAGCGGCGCCGAGCACTCGCTGCTCACGCTCGTTGGCGCGCTCGACCGTGGGCGCATCGAGCCGCACGCCGCGATGCCGCGCGTGGAGGGCCCTCTCGGTCAGGCGTTGGACCGCGCGGGCGTCACCGTCCACGGGGTGCGGCAGCTCGGCCTTCTCCGCAAGCGCGACCCGACCGGCCCGATACGCGCGCACGAGGGCGCAGCGGCGCTGCTGCGGCTGTGCCTCAGCGTACGACCGGACATCGTGCACGCGAACTCGCAGACCGCGATGGTGTACGCCGCCGGCCTGTGGCGGAGCGGCCCGTGGCGGATCGTCTGGCACATGCGGGACCTGCCCCGTATGGGGGCTCTTCGCCGAGCACTCGCCGGCTGGCTGCGCCGCCGCAGTCACGCCAGGATCGCGGTGAGCCATGCGGTGGCCGAGAGGTACGGCGTGACACCCGGGACGCGCGACCGCGTCATCCCCAACGGGGTGGACCTGTCGCGCTTCCGCCCCGGTGCGCCTGACGGCGGGCTCCGCGCCGAGCTGGGCGTTCCGCCTGACCAACCGTTGGCGCTGTGCATTGGTCAGTGGGTCGGGTGGAAGCGATTGGGCGACTTCACCGGGCTCCCCGGCGGCGAGTACGAGCGGCTGCTGGTCACCTATCCGCCGCCCGGTACGCGGACACAGACCCGCGTCGGACCGCGCTCCGGCCTGCATGTCCTGGGCTATTGCACGGACGTAGAGCGCGTGTACGCGGCGGCCGACCTCCTGGTGCACCCGGCGGTGGGTGAGGCATTCGGCCGAACCGTCGGGGAGGCGCTAGCTTGCGGCCTCCCGGTTGTGGCGTACGATCACGGTGGCCCCGCGGAGCTGGTGGCACACGAGGTGAGCGGGCTGCTCGTCCCAACGGGAGACACGCAGGCGCTTGCCGCTGCAGTGCGCCGGGTGGCGCTCGAACCCGAGCTGCGGGCGGAGCTGGCCAAAGGCGCCGTGGCCGCGCGCGATGGCCTCTCGAGCGAGGCGCACGCCGCGGCCGTGCAGGCTCTGTACGACGAGTTGATGTCAGGCGGTGGGCCGACGTGAGGGTGGGCATAGACGCGACGGTGCTGCACGGGCGCTTCTCCGGCGTCGAGAACGCGGTCAGGGGCTTGCTGCTGGGGCTTGCTGAGATCGACCGCGCGACCGAGTACGTGCTGTTCTGCGGGCGCCAGGCCCCCCTTGCCGGCCCGCTGCCGCCCAACTACAGGTGGCATTGTCTGCCCTTCGACGCCGAGAGCAAGCTCCGTCGCATCGCGTTCCAGCAGACAGGGCTGCCCCGGCTCGCCCGGGCTCTCGGCCTGGACGCGCTCCACGGACCGGCCTACGTCACCCCGATCGCGCACACCGTGCCCACGATCGCCAGCATCTACGACCTCATGATCTTCCTCTACCCCGCGCTGTGCGCTGCCTCGAACAGGCTGCACTACCGTCTCGTGCTGCCGCGCAGCGCCCCGCTCTGTCGTCGCGTCATCGTGCCGAGCCACGCCGTCGCGCGCTCCGTGGAGGATGTCCTCGGCATCCCTCGCCAGCGGGTGGTGGTGGCGCACCTGGGCGTCGACCCACGGTTTTGTCCGCCCGGGCCCAACACCGACCGCGAGGCCGAGCGCGATAGGCTGGGCCTCCCCCGGCAGTACCTCCTCTACGTTGGGAACATCGAGCCAAAGAAAGGGCTGGATACGCTGTGCCGCGCGCTCGCTATCGCGCGCCGTGACCTGGGCCTTGCCGTGCCCCTCGTTATAGCGGGCAAGCGTGCGTGGGGGCTACCCGGGCTCGACGGGCTCATCCGGGACGCAGGGCTGGGCGACGCCGTGCTGTTCACCGGGTACGTTCCCGTCGAGGAGCTTCCGCTTCTGTACGCGCTCGCGGAGGCGTTCGTGTTCCCTTCGGTCTACGAGGGGTTCGGGCTGCCGCCGATCGAGGCGATGGCGTGCGGGGCGCCGGTGATCGCCTCGGACGCCGGGGCGCTGCCCGAGGTCACGGGCGACGCCGTGCTGCGCGTGCCGTCCGGGGACGCGCGTGCGCTGGCGGGCGCTATGCGGCGTCTCTGCGACGACCGCGATCTCCGTGCTTGCCTGTCGGCGAAGGGTCTGAAGCAGGCGGCGCGGTTCTCGTGGCGAAAGCACGCGGAGCAAGTGCGCAACGTCTACGTGGAGGTGACCAATGGCGCCTGAGTCCACGGTGGCTTACGTTGTCGGCTGCTTTCCGGCACCAACGGAGACGTTCGTGTTAACCGAGATGTCACTCCTGCGGGCGCAGGGATTCGAGCCGGTGGTCTGCGCCCTCGAGCGCGGCCCGGACGTGGGCGATGAGCGCACAGGCCCCCTGCTCCGCACGGCAAGGTTCCGCCCCGCGCGCTACGCGTGCCTGGCGCTCAGCCTGCTGTACGGGGTCGGCGGCTCGGCACAGAGGCGGGCGCGCGGGGCGGCGGCGTGTTACTTCGCGGAGCGTCTGCTGAGCCATCGGCCCGTTCACGTTCACGCTCACTTCCTGGGCGCGTGTGTAGAGGTGGGGCATGACCTGGCGTGCATTCTGGGCACGAGCTTCAGCTACTCGTGCCATGCGTCGGATGTTCTAACGTCAGGCCCTCCGACTCCCGAGGAGCACGCAGCGGTCCACACCGCGCACCGCGTCATCGCCTGCACGGAGTACATTCGCAGCCGCCTGATCCTGGACCGGGGATACCCGCCGAACAAGGTCGTGCGGATCCCCCACGGTACTGACCTGTCGCTTCTGCCGGAGCCGGCTGAGGCCGCGCCCGGCGGGCCGCCGGTCATCGGCGCCGTGGGCCGGCTGGTGCCCAAAAAGGGCTACGACGTGCTCCTGAGGGCGGCCGCGCCGCTGCTTCGCGAGAGAGAGGCCGGCATCGAGCTGCGGCTGATCGGCGACGGCCCGGAGCGGCGGGGCCTCGAGGCGCTGGCCGGCACGCTGGAGGTTGCTGAACACGTCCGGTTCCTCGGGACGTTGCCTTGGGGGAAGACGCTGGAACGGATGCGCGAGTTCAGCGTTCTGGCGGTGCCGTCGGTGCAAGCTCCGGACGGCGACACCGACGGGCTGCCGAATGTGCTTCTCGAGGCGGGCGCCCTGGGAGTACCGATCGTCGCTTCGGAGATCGCCGGGATACCCGAGCTGATCCGTACCGGCGAGACCGGCACACTGGTTCCGCCGGGAGAGGTCGAGCCGCTGCAGCAGGCGTTGAGTACGGCCCTGGGCAGCGGAGAGGACACGGCGAAGTTGGCGAGCGCGTTGCGCGCCGAGATAGGACGGAACTGGTCGGCCGCCGAGTCGGCTGCCGGCGTGGCCGCGGTGTTCAGTCAGGCGGTGGCGACGCGAGCCGGAGTTGTCCGCGGCGCCGCCGAGGAGGGTGCTGCGTCTTGACGTCGGCGGGAGGCCCTAGTGCCCGCATCCTGGTCGCCGATGACGACGTGCAGTTGTGCGCGTCGCTCAAGCTGCTCTTGGCGGCGCATGACTATGACGTGGCCACCGCGCACGACGGCCGCGAGTGCATCGAGGCCATAAGACGGCACCAGCCCGATGTCCTCGTGCTCGATCTCGCGATGCCGGAGCTCGACGGCTTTGGAGTGTTGCGCGAGCTGGACGGCCTCCAACTCGACGCTCAGCCTCCGGACGTGGTGGTCCTGACCGGCCACGGCGGGATCGCGGACGGCGCCAGGGCGATCAGGGAAGGCGCCGTTGGGTTCCTCACCAAGCCGGCTCGCAACGTGGAGCTGCTCACGCTCGTGTCGCGAGCTATCTCCGGCCGAGAGGCTGTCTACCAGACAAGACGTGTGTCAATCGACTTCAGGAAGCACTGGGAATGCTCCCTCGCTTCCCGACGCGACGGTGTCGCCTCTGTCGTGAATCATATGGCAGCCGAGATGCGGCTCACCGGTCTCGTGCCCCCGCCCATCATGCGGCGCATCCTGATGGCAGCGGACGAGGCAATAACCAACGCGGTCATCCATGGCGGGCTGGAGATCGGCTCGGCCCTCAAAGAGCACTCGGACCCCGCCGCGTTCGAGGAGGCGTGTCGGGAGCGGGAGCGGGATGAGGACTACGGCGGGCGCAAGATCCGCGTGTCAGTGGACACCGAGCCCGGCCTGGTGACGGTCACTGTACACGGTCCGGGCCCCGGGTTTGATGCGCGCTCAGTGCCCGACATGGACGACACGGAGGCGCTGCTCATGACCAGCGGGCGAGGGCTGGTCATCATGCGCTCCTTGGTGGACGACGTGAGCTTCGACGACGACGGCCGACGAGTCGTGCTCCGGAAGCGGCTGTAGTAGGCGTACGACCGGCCGCCGAAGCAGGTGATCTGGCGGTCGGCTGTGTATACTGGTAAGATGCTGGCGCGTTCGCCCCGCGCGTCGCGGCTGGGTTGCGCGTGATGCGAGCTTCGGCGTTGGGGCGCTGAAGGAGAGGCCGGTTCTAATGCAGAGGGTTGCCGTGATCTGTGCGCTGTTGTTGGCCGTCGGCATCGCCGTCGGCCTGGCGTCCCACCACCCGAGTGACAGCTCGGGCATTGTGCGTGCCCAGACAGGGTCTGGCGACGCGTCCGGTGGCACAGGGGGTGGTGCCGCGGCGACACCGGCAGCCGGAGGAGCGGCGCCCGCAGCCGGCCCGGGCGCTCCCGTCGCGGCAGCCGCTCCCGGTGCGGCAGCCGCTCCCGGCGCAGCCGGCGCGGCCGGCGCTGGCGGCGCAGCCGGGGGTGCAGGACTGACGATGACCGCCAAGCGCGGGCGCCACGAGGTGCCCGAAGGGCAGGATGTCGTTTCCGACGTGATCAACGGCGGGCTTCTCACACTCGAGAAGCTCGGGCCCGTGCACCTGGCCGGGGTCGTGTTGCCGCGCGAGTACGTCACCCGTAGGTCCGACTACCTCGCCGTGGAGGGCACACATCCGGAAGGCGATTGGCGTCGCTACAACGGGATGCTCTACGACGAGGCGAAGATGCCCTCGCTGTACACCTATCGCGTAGGCGATGACGAGCTACGCGCGTTCGTGTTCTACGCGATCGTGAACCGCGTGGTGGAGGTCGAGGAAGTCGGCAAGTACGAGGTGGCCGTGCCCGATGCCGACGCGATCGAGATACCCGATGTCGTCGTAAAGTACACGCTGCCCGCTGTGCTGAAGTCCGATGACACCGGCCCCTTCAACCTGAACGAGCAGGTGATCGCGAAGACGAAGTCCCTCGGCCTGTGGCAGTGCCAGTGGGATGAGGGCAACCCGAAGCCGTTCGACTGCACGACTCAGACCTGGGCGAAGTAACGCTGCCATGGCTCTACCTGAGAGCGGCACGAGATGATACGAGGGGCGCGGCACATGCCGCGCCCCTCTCGCGTGTAGTGGTCGCGGGGCGCGACGAGCAAAGCCCCAACTCCTACTCCTTCTCGTCCTGGGCCTCGCCCTTAGCCTCCTCGTCGGCCTCGTCCGTCTTGATAACGCGCTTCTTCGGACGTATGTCGAGTGTGGCGGCAACTGCTAGTGCTCCGAGGACGGCCAGACCAACTGCTGCGAGGAACCACCTCATGTTGACCACCTCCAGTGACAAGGACGTTTGGAGAGACGGGAGGTGGCGCCCCGTCCCCGCCGGCGGAGAGGGGGCCCGGGGGGTCAGGTCGGACACACTCGAACATGCCAGCCGGATAGCGAAACAACCCCGCCGCGCTTCGCCCGCCTGTTGCCCGCCTGCCGGCGGCTGGGATAACATGCGCTGCCTGGGAAGGCCGCGCTCTTGGGGACGGTAGAGCACAGCATCTCGGAAGTCGGCGACCGTTGAGCAACTTCACGACACAACTGCTGTCAGGCAACGAGGCTGTCGCGCTCGGTGCCTGGCAGGCCGGGTGCCGTGTCGGAGCTGCTTACCCCGGTACCCCGTCGTCTGAGATCCTGCCGGCGCTTCTCGAGTGCGGCCGGCGCCTGGGGGGCGACGTCTACTGCGAGTGGTCGGTCAACGAGAAGGTAGCCCTCGAGGTCGCCCACGGCGCCGCGATCGCGGGCGCACGAGCCCTAGCGGCGATGAAGCACGTGGGACTGAACGTCGCGGCGGACCCGTTCTTCACTATCGCGTACACGGGCATCGAGGCCGGGCTCGTGGTCGTCTCAGCCGACGATCCGGGGCTTCACTCCTCCCAGAACGAGCAGGACAACCGCTTCTACGCAAGGCACGCCGGCGTGCCCCTCCTCGAACCGTCGGACAGCCAGGAGGCCTGCGACTTCGCCAGGCTCGCGTTCCGGCTCAGCGAGGAGCACGATCTCCCGGTGATGCTGCGCCTGACGACGCGCGTCGCACACTCTCGGGCTCCCGCCACGTTCGTCGCCGAGAGATCCAACCGCGAACCCGCCGGCGCGCCGATCAATGCGGCGAAGTACGTCATGATCCCCGCGAACGCGGCGCGGAGGCATGTGCGGCAGGTGGAGCATCTGCGCGCCGTTGCCGAGTGGGCGGAGGACGCACCCATCAACCGCGTTGAGGACGGGGTGGGCGACGTGGGCTTCATGACGGGTGGGCTCGCGTACCAGTACCTGCGGGAGGTAATGCCCGACGCCCCCGTACTGCGCCTCGGGCTCCTCTACCCGCTGCCGGAGCGGCTCGTCCGCTCCTTTGCTGAGCGCTATGCGCGCACCATTGTGGCTGAGGAGGGCGAGCCGTTCCTTCACGAGCAGGTGAGCGCGCTGGGCGTGCGAGCGGAACGGATGCCTGACGGGCTGCGCCTGGGGGAGCTGACCGTCGAGCGGCTCAGAGCGGCCCTGGCGGAGCTGGGCCTGCTGCCCGCGGCGACCGACCCGCCGGCCGCCCCGAGGAGCGATCTGCCCGCGCGCCCTCCCGTCCTCTGCCCCGGCTGCGCTCACCGTGCCGCCTTTGCCGCGCTCCGCAGGCTGGGCGTCTTCGTCGCGGGCGACATCGGTTGCTACACGCTCGCCGCTCTCGAGCCACTGGCCGCCCTGCACACGTGCCTCGCGATGGGCGCCGGGCTGAACCAGGCCCACGGGATCGCAAAGGCAACCGGAGGCAAGCGGAAGCCGGTCGCCGTTATCGGCGACTCGACGTTCACGCACATGGGCCTGCCGGGGCTGCTGAACGCCGTCTACAACGGCGGTGACTACGTAACGGTTATTCTCGACAACCGGAGCACCGCGATGACCGGGGGACAGGACCACCCCGGAACCGGCCGCACCCTGATGGGTGGCGAGGCGCCGGCGATCGACTTCGCCGCGGTCGCGCGTGCTCTCGGGGTGTCGCTGGTCCTGCAGGTGCTCGAAGGCGGGGCCGACCGGATCGAGTCGGCGCTTAGGCAGGCCATGGAGCATGACGGGCCCGCGGTGGTGATCTGTTCAGGCCCGTGCCCGCTGCGGTACAACGTCCGATCCGAACCCCTGAAGGTGGTCTCCGACGAGTGCCAGGAGTGCGGGCGCTGCCTGGACATCGCGTGTCCCGCGCTCGCGTGGGATGAGGTGGCCGAGAGGCCGGTGATCGACCAGGCGCTCTGCACGGGCTGCGGGCTCTGTGCCGAGGAGTGCCCGTTCGGCGCGATCGCCCGGGCGGGCGAAGGGAGCGCGCGATGACCACCAACGTGCTCTTCGCCGGCGTCGGTGGGCAGGGGATCGTCACCGCGAGCGACGTGCTCGCCCAGGCGGCCATGGTCGCGGGCTGGAGCGTGAAGAAGGCCGAGACGCACGGGATGGCGCAACGCGGCGGAAGCGTCGTCAGCCACGTGCGCTTCTCCGCGGACGGCCAGGTCTACTCCCCACTCATACCCGCAGGCGAGGCGGGCTTCCTTGTCGCGCTGGAGGTGCTCGAAGGCCTGCGGTGGCTCTGGATGCTGAGGGCGAGTGGACGCATCGTGTGCGACGACCGGCGCATCCCGCCGATCACGGTGTCATCGGGCAATGCGCGCTATCCCGCGGACGCGGCGGAACGTGTTGCCGAGCGGGGCGTGCTCGTCCCCGCGACTGCGGAGGCCTCGGGCCTCGGTGAGCCCCGCGCGGCGAACGCGGTGTTGCTCGGCGCCCTCAGTCCATTTCTGGAGATACCCACGGGGGCGTGGAGGGCCGCGTTCGCCGAGCGGCTCAAGCCGCGCGCGCTGTCCGTGAACTGGGACGCGTTCGCGCGCGGGCGGGCCTTTGCTGACGTGGCGCCCTGATCTGCAGGCGGCGCCGTCCCTGTCCGCGAAGGTCCGGGTAGTCGAGCCTTACTGCATCGCGCGCTCGTGGGGCAATGCAAAGCGGGTCATCGGCAGACCGCAGGAGGTGTGAGGGATGCTCCCCGAGCTTGCGACGAAGCAGGTGTCGGTGTTCCTGGAGAACAAGGCGGGGCGGCTCGCCGATGTGTGCAGATTGCTCGGGGCGTACGGCATCAACCTGCGCGCCTTTAGCACCGCCGACACGGCACAGTTCGGCATCCTAAGGATGATCGCGAGCGATCCCGACCGCGCGTCGGGAGTGCTCGAAGCGGCCGGGTACGCGGTGCGGCAGAGCACAGTGCTGGTAGTGGTGATCGAGGACAGGCCTGGCGAGCTGGCGCGGGCCCTCGGTATCCTCGCCGACGAGGGCGTCAACGTCGAGTACCTCTACGCCTTCGCCGCGCCGACCCGTGGAGAAGCCTTGGTCGTGATGAGGGTGCTCGATGACGTGCTGGAGCGGAGCATCTCCCTGCTCCAGGCCAGCGGTTTCGCCATCACGCCGGCCGAGCGGGCCTATACACTCTAGGGGCGGTTCCCCAAGTCATGTTCAAGCTCGTCGCCTGTAACGTCTTCATGCGAGAGGCAAGCCTGTGCCTCGCGGAGTCGCCCCACGTCATCGACGCCGAGTTCACCGAGGTCGGCGAGCACACCAGCCCTGAGCGCCTCCGCGAGCGGCTGCAGTCAATGATCGACGCCACTGAGGAGTCTCCCAAGCCGTACGAGGCCGTCCTCCTGCTCTACGGACTGTGCGGGAACGCCGGCGTGGGGCTCAGCGCGCGCGGCATCCCTCTCGTGATCCCGCGCGCCCACGACTGCTGCACCGTCCTCCTCGGCTCCAGGCTGCGCTTCCGAGACCTGTTCAAGGACAACCCGAGCCGCCCATTCACCTCGGTCGGGTACATGGAGCGGGGCGAGTACTTCATCCGCGTCGAGGACGGCGAGAGCAGGATCCACTACGGCGACGTGTACGCGGAGTACGTTGAGAAGTACGGGGAGGAGAACGCCGGGTACATCTGGGAGGCGATGCATCCGCGGGCCGCGACCAGGGACGGAGAGCCCGCTGTGTTCATCGACATCCCGGAGACCTCGCGCCTCGGCTACGTCGACCGGTTCCGAGAGCGCGCCGCCGCTGAGGGCGTTCCGGTCGAGATCGTCGCGGGCAACCTCCGGCTTATCCGGGCCCTGCTGTCCGGCGCGTGGAACGAGGATGAGTTCCTTGTCGTGCCGCCCGGCCACACCACCGTTGGCGTCTACGACTGGAACGAGGTCATCCGAGCCACTCCGTAGGGGCGACCGGCGGTTGCCCGGGGTCGTTTGACCGTGGCGGCGTTGCGCCGACGACCTCACCCCCGGTCCCTGGTTCCGCCAGCGACCACCCTTCTCCGCTGGCGGAGAGGGGGCACGCCCCATAGGCGGTCACATAGCGAGCTCTGGGTCGGCTGCGACGCCCTCACCCCCGGCCCCTCTCCCTGGCGAAAGGGGTGCCCGACCCTGAGCCAGCCGAAGGGGGGGCGGGGTGAGGGCGGATCGCGAGGCCGCCAGACTGAGTTGGCGGTCCCTAAGTTGCCGCCCATGGGGCACGGCCCTGAGCCCTGAGCGTGTCGAAGGGGCGAAGGGACGAAGGGCAAGGGGGTCAGGTCGGGTCGGCACGAGCCAGCGCTCGCAGGGCGGAACCGCCGCGGCGGTTGCCCGTCATGCACACGAGGTGCCGGCGCCGGAAACGCTGAACCTGGCCGACCGGCGGGACGGCGCGCGGGAGGGTCCATGTTGCGCGCGTCTCTCGTGGTTGCTCTGTGCTGCGTTACCTTGTTGACAGCCGGATGCGGAAGGAAGAAGGCGTGGACGGAGACGGCCGGCAACAGCCCGATGGCCGCGGCGTCAGGCTTGGCTGAGGCGTTGCGGGTCGGCAACGTGGACGAAGCTGCCGGCTACTGGGCCTATGACTCGGAGGCCAAGGCTCAGAACGAGGACTGGAACTCGATCCCCCCGGGCCAGCGCCAGCAGATCAAGTCGAAGATGCGTGACGCCCGGGCCAAGACCCTCGAGCCCCTTGTCGATGTCGCCAGACGGGGCCAGGGCAGCCTGCACGTCACCGGCACCGGGCCGAATGTGGTCGTCATCGACGACAACAACGCCGTGGTGCTGGTCATCACAGTCGCGCAGGAGGGTTCGGGGTACAAGGTCTCAGCGGCCGAGGCGCCATCCGGTCGGTGAGGGCCGCGCAGCACAGGCACTCGTTGCGGCAGACAAGGCCGTGCATCTGCTCCCCGCGGACGTGACGGACCGAAGGGTGGGGCGGCGGTTCCCTAGCAGGTCGAGGCCTGCTCGAGCCTGTTGGTGAGCACGGCCAGGCTGGCGCCCAAGTCAACGTCCTCGACTAGGACTCCGCGCGGCACCTCCAGCCTGGCGCCGGTGAAGTTCCAGACCGCCCTAATCCCGCTCAGGACCATCGTGTAGGTCACGCTCTGGGCTTGCCCCGCCGGAACCGTCAGGATACCCACGAGCGCACCCGAGCTCTCGGCAATATCGGGCAGGTCGTCAAGGTGACGCACGGGACGACCCGCGACCTCAGTGCCGACAAGCGATGGGTCGATGTCGAAAGCCGCGACGATGCGCAGCGCGTATTGCGCGAACCCCTCGTACGCCAACAGAGCTCTGCCCAGGTTACCGGCGCCGACCAGCAGAGCGTCGGTCCGGCGATGCCAACCGAGGAAGCGCTGGATCGCCGCGATCAGCTCGTCGACCCGGTAGCCCACCCGCGGCGTGCCGACTATCCCGGTGCACGACAGGTCCTTACGGACCTGGGTGAAGTCGAGCCCCAGCTCCCGGCCTATGGCGGTGCAGGAGACCGTGCGCGTGCCCTCAGCGTCCAGGCGCGTGAGCAGACGCAGATAGACAGGCAGACGTCGGAGGCTGGGTTCGGGCGCGAGCTTGCGCGCTCCCGCGGGGGGCATCGAAATGCTCCAATGCAGGATATCCGAGAAGGGCATATCGATACAGCGGTATCGAAAGCGACGGTACTACCGGCAGCCCATGGCGTCAAGGGCTCTGCTCCAGGGCCGTTTGGTTCTCCGAGCGCTAGAGCAGTCCGACCCGGCCTCACCCCCCGGCCTCCGGCGGTTCGCCCTCTCCGCTGGCGGAGAGGGAGTGATCCCTCGCGTGAGGTCGTCGGCGCCACATCGCGACAATGAGATGACCCTGGGCTCTGCTCACCGCTCAGTTGCCCTCGCCGGGCCCACCGGGTAGAATCGTCACGCTGTCAATGCGCGGCCAGAGGAGCGCAGCCCGTGCGGGAGTTCGGCGTCGGCATAATCGGGTACGGGTTTATCGGAAAAGTCCACACGTACGCCCACAAGGTCCTTCGGTTCTTCTACGATCCTCCGCCCTGCCGAACCAAGCTCATCGGCGTCTGCACGTCGAACTGGGAGACAGCCATCGCGGCGCGCGAACACGGCGGGTTCGACTTCGGGACGACATCGCCGGCCGACCTGTTCGCCCGCGACGACATCGAGATCGTGCACATCTGCACACCGAACGACAGCCACGCGAGCCTGATCGAGGCCGCTTTGGACGCCGGGAAGGCGGTCTACTGCGACAAGCCGCTCTGTGTTACCGAGGCGGAGGCGCAGCGGATCGGCGAAAGGGCTTCCACGGCGGCGAGGCGGCACCAGATGACCTTCAACTACAGGTTCGTACCTGCGACGATGCGCGCGAAGCGCCTCCTGGAAGAGGGGGCGGTGGGGCGGATCTACCAGTTCCGCGCGGCCTATCTCCACTCGGGCTACATCGACCCGGCCCGGCCGCTGTCCTGGCGTCTCGACCTCAAGCGCAGCGGCGGCGGGGCGCTCTACGATCTGGGGGCCCACGCGGTCGACATGATGCGGTGGCTCGTGGGCGAGTTCGACCGGGTCAGCGCGAAGCTGCCCATCCTGATCACCGAGCGGCCCGTCAAGAGGGGGGCGACGGAGCGACGCCCGGTCGAGGTAGATGACATCGCGCTGCTCACCGTAACTGCCCGCAGCGGGGCTGTGGGCACCATCGAGGCCACGCGGCTCGCGACCGGGGCCAACGATTCGCTGAGGTTCGAGATCCATGGCTCCGACGGGGCGCTGACCTTCGATCTCGAGGCGCCGAACTGGCTGCACTTCTACGACTGCAATGCGGCCGACCAGCCGCTCGGCGGGACCCGCGGCTTCACGCGCATCGAGTGCGTGCAGCGCTATGACCCGCCTGCCGGTTGGCCGGGTCCGAAGTTCACCCCGGGCTGGCTGCGGTTCCACGTGGCGTGCCTGCAAGGCTACCTGAGCGCGCTGGCAGCGGGCACTCCGCCTCAGCCCGACCTGATGGAGGGCGCGCGGACGCAGCTTGTTCTGACGTCGGCGCAGCGGAGCGCTGCCGAGGGCTGCGAGGTCCAGGTCGCGAGGCCTCGGGGCGACCGCGGTTGATCGTCGATCTTCACTGTCATACACGCCGGCTCTCGCCGTGTGCCGCGGACGATCTGCGCTCCGTCGTCGCGGCTGCGCGGAGGAGAGGCATTGACGGGATCGCCGTGACGGAGCACGACGTGATGTACCCGGCGGAGCTCCTGCGCGAGGATGCCGGGCCGGCGGACGGCATGGTCGTGCTGCGTGCTGTCGAGGCCACGGTCGAGGTGGTCGCGAGCGAGCCGGTGACCGGTCACGTGCTCGTGTTCGGAGCGGACATCGCCAAAGGGCCGTGGCACGATCACCGGGCCTTCCTGCGGGCCGTGCGCGACCAGGGAGGGGCGACGGTGCTGGCGCACCCCTATCGGTACGAGGACGGCGCGGAGAGGCTGGCGGAGCTGCTGCGAGTGGACGCGGTCGAGGTGGCCAGCGTGAACGTGCGGCCGGAACAGGCCGAGCTTGCGAGGAGCCTGGCCCGGAGGCTGGGCCTGCCGATGGTGGCCGGCAGCGACGCGCACCAGGCAAAGCATGTCGGCCGTTACGCGACGCGCTTCGTCCGGGGCGTTGCCACCTCGGCGGAAGTGGCCGAGGAGATACGGGCCGGAAGCGTGGCGCCGGTTGAGGGGCACGGTATCGCGGGTCTGTGGGAGTGATGCTGCGTGGCCGAGCTGTTGGATGTCGCCATCATCGGAGCCGGGCCGGGCGGGCTCTGCGCGGGGCTCTACTGCAAGCGCGCGGGTCTGTCCGTGGCCGTGCTCGACATGGGTTTGCCGGGGGGCCAGACCAACAACACCGAGGCGGTCGAGAACTACCTCGGCATCAAGTACATCGAGGGGCCGGCGCTCGCCCAACAGATGGCTGAACACTGCGCCTCCATCGGTGTTGAGACCACCTACGCCAACGTGCAGCGCGTGTCGAGGGACGACGAAGGCCTCTTCACGATCGCGACCGAGGACGAGCCGATCCGCGCTAGGGCTGTCATCGCCTCAACGGGCAGCCACCCGCGTTACCTCGGTGTGCCGGGTGAGCAGGAGTACCGCATGGGCGGCGTGAGCTACTGTGCCACCTGCGACGGGTTCTTCTACCGCGGGAAGGACGTCATCGTCATCGGCGGCGGCAGCGCGGCTGTCGAAGAGGCGGTCTACCTAGCGAAGATCGTCAACAGCGTCCGGGTCATCCATCGGCGCGACCAGTTGCGCGCACAGCAGGTGCTTCAGGATCACGCATTCGCGATGCCCAACATAGAGTTCGTCTGGGATACGATCGTCGAGGAGATAGTGGGCGAGGGCGGGCGCGTGAAGGGCGTCAAGACGCTCCACAAGAAGACCGGTGAGCGGGGGCTCGAGGAGTGCCACGGCGTCTTCATCTACGTCGGGAACCTGCCCAACAGCGAGGCGCTCCGCAGTGTCTGTGAGCTTGACGAGAACGGCTACGCCGTGGTGAACCTGATGATGGAGACGAGTGTCAAGGGTCTCTACGCGATCGGAGACGTGCGCGTGCGTAGCGTGCGTCAGATCGCGTCCGCCGTCGGGGACGGAGCCACCGCGGCCGTCGCGGCGGTGGCGTATGTGAACAGCTTGTGACGCGCCCGTCGGGGCCGCGGGCCTAAGCCCGCGGCTCCCTGAGCCCGCGGCCGCCTGCCAGGAGGCGACGATGGACACCATCGTGCTGTTTGACTGCGTGTCGCCGCTCGACTTCCGCTACTACGGTGGCGACGAGCGCCTATTCAGGCTCTTGGCGCCCTACGTGTCCGAGGCCGCGCGCGTGCGGTCCGAGGCGAGCATCGAGGCCGCACTGGTGCGGGTACTCGCGCGGCGCGGGCTCTGCTCAGCCGCCGACGCGAACGAGATCGAGCGCGCCTGCGAGGAGGTCACGCCGGAGGAGGTCGCCGCTGAGGAGCGGCGGATCCACCACAACATCCGCGCGCTCGTCAACTGTATTCGCGAGCGCGTCCCGGAGCGGTCGCGGCGCTTCGTCCACTGGACCCTGACCAGCTTCGACGTGATCGACACGGCGATGGCGTGGCGGCTCAAGGCCGCCACGAACGATGTGGTTGTGCCGGCGCTGCGCGAGCTGGAGCGGGTGCTCGTGGAGCTCGCGGAGCGAGAGGCCGAGACGCCGCAGATGGGCCGCACCCACGGGCAGCACGCGGTGCCGATCACCTTCGGCTTCGCGATCGCCGAGCATGTCGCCCGTCTCGGAGAGCGCATCGTGTCGCTTCAGGACGCGGCAGGACGCCTGACCGGCAAGATAAGCGGTGCCGTCGGCGCGTACAACGCGTCCTCCCTGTTTCTCAACGATCCCCTGCGGTTCGAGTGCGAGGTGCTCGCGGAAGTCGGCCTCGAGCCAGGGCCGCACTCGACGCAGATCGTCGCGGCTGAGCCCCTGTGTGACCTCGTGCACGTGCTCACTTCGTGCCTCGGCGTCATGGCCAACCTCGCGGACGACATGCGGCACCTCCAGAGATCGGAGATCGCGGAGGTCGGCGAGGCGTTCGAGAAGGACCAGGTCGGGTCGTCGACCATGCCGCACAAGCGGAACCCGTGGAACTTCGAGAACGTGAAGGCCTTCTTCAAGGCTTTCGCCCCGCGCATGGTGACGATGTACCTCGACCAGCTTTCCGAGCACCAGCGCGACCTCACCAACTCCGCGACGAACAGATTCGTGCCCGAGCTCGTGGTGGCGGTCGTCTGCTGCGCCGACAGGCTGCGGAGGACAATGAGCAAGCTTGTTGTTGACCGGGAGTCCCTCGATCGCAACCTTGAGATGTCGGGGCCAACGGTGCTGGCCGAGCCGCTGTACATCATCCTCGCCGGCCTGGGGCACCCGGACGCTCACGAAACGGTGCGCCGGCTGACGCTCAAGGCTGAGACGGAGCGTCGCCCGCTGATGGACGTTGTGTCGGAGGACGGCGATCTGGCCACCTATGTCAGGCAGATGACTGAGGGCCAGCGGGCGGTTCTGGGGGACTACAGGCTGTACACCGGCCATGCCGGCGAAAAGGCTAGGCTGGTCTGCGACGAGTGGCGGCGGAAGCTGGGGATCTGAACGTTCGGCCCCCGCGCGGCCCGGACCTAGTCCTCAACCCTCGCGGGCACGCGTGGATGGCTGGGACGCGTGCCGGGTCGGTGATGGAGGAACTCCCCGACGCGGCTTGGCCCGCGCGGCCGATCTGTCCACAGGATAAGGAACAAGCCCACCGCGCATGCTCCGACGCCATCGGCCGCCACGTCCCAGACCGAGGCGTCCCGCCCGGGTACGTAGGCCTGATGCAGCTCGTCCGCCAGCCCGTACAGGATGGCACACAGGACCGCCGCGAAGACGGGAGCGCGGTAGACAAGCGGCACGTGACGCGAGGCCGTCAGGCGGTAGGTCAGCCACGCGAGCACTGCGTAGGCCATCCCATGGACGATCTTGTCCCCCTCGACCAGGCCCCAGAGGCGCGCGGCAGGCCCGAGGTGCGCCTGGTCGGAGAGCACCCACAGCGTTCCCATCCACGCGAGCAGAGGCATCCAGAGGACGAGGAAGGGCTTCCTGTCCCGCAGCCGGCCGACCCGTCGAGTTCGGCTCTTCACCAGCTCTGTCTCCAACAAGCGGCTTCGGCGCGGCGGCGCCCTACGGCGCCTGCCCCATGCCCACGCTCACCATTCTGTGAACGTACGCGGAATCCGTCAAGGCGGTCCAGGCCGGTGTGCGTGCATGAGGGCGCGGATCAGGCCCACCCGGGCCGCTCCCACTCGCTCTCACGGAGTACCTTCGCCTGCAGCTTGCGGACGTAGTCGCGGTCGTACTCGTCCAGGTCGTCCGGTGGCTCCAGGCTCCGCACTCCGTCCCGGGCGGATCTCAACGGCGCGTCCGCGCATTCCTCCAGGAGCCACCGATAGACCCTGTTCCTGGGGCGCACGCGGATCGCTTGCTTCAGTGCGTCGATCGCCCCCTGGGGGTGCTCAGTCATGAGGTAGCACATCGCGAGCAGGGCCAGGTAGTAGTCATCGCACGGCTCGAGGGCGACCGCCACCTCGAGCTCCTGCGCGGCGTCCTCCGTTCGGTCGACCCGCACCAGCGCGTTGGCCAGTCGGAACCGATGGTAGGCCACGCGAGGGTCGAGACGGGAGGCTTGTCGGAGGGCTTCGACCGCGGCGTCCACCTGACCCATCGTCAGGTGCGCCTCCCCCAGCCGGAGGCGGTAGTACGAGTTGCCCGGGTCGAGATCCACGGCCGCTCGGAACTCGTCGATCGCCCAGGCCGTGCGGCCCATTGCGCTGAGGAAGTCGGCCATGTGAAGGTGCGAATCGGGGTCATCGGGGTTGAGCTGCAGGGCCTTGCGATAGGTGCGGAAGGCCTTCTGGGGCAGGCCCATCGCGAAGTAGCTGTCCGCGACTCGCCGGCGGTACGTCGCCGACTTGTTCAGCCTCGCCGCCTCGCGGTAGTCGCGAAGCGCGCGCTCCACGAGCCCCAGTTCGGAAAGCAGATCGCCCCGCTGGAGCCTGACGGCGGCCCGCTCCTCGGCGGTCATGCCATCGACGTCGACGGGCCCCAGAGCGTCCAGACGGTCGGCGACCTTGGCGTCAACGGCCGCGTCGAGGTTCGGGTCCTGCTCGTCCTCGTCGTCGTCCTCGACGGCTTCCTCGAACTCCGCTCTACTCATCCGAAGCGCTCCCGGGGCCGGTCCGTCCGTTGGGGCTCTCCACGATGACGGTGACCGGTCCGTCGTTCTCAAGCCTGCAGTGCATGTGCGCCCCGAAGACGCCGCGCGCCGTGGGCACGGCCGCGGCCGCGGTCCGCTCGCACACCAACTCGAACAGCGCCTCACCCTTCTCCGGGCCGGCGGCGTCGACGTAGCTGGGCCGGCGGCCCTTCCGCGTGTTGCCGCACACGGTGAAGTTGGGCACCATCAGCACGGCCCCCGTGGGCGAGAGATCGGTGACCGCCAGGTTCATCTTGCCGGCGTCGTCGGAGAAGACGCGCAGGCCCATGAGCTTCCGGGCCATGAAGTCCGCATCATCCTCGCCATCGGTCTCCGAGATGCCGAGCAGGACGATCAGGCCTTGGTCGATGCGCCCTCGGACGCTTCCTTCGACCTCTACCTCGGCCCAGCTCACTCGCTGCACGACAGCTCTCAAACGCGACCTCCGAACCGCGCCACAACCAAGTAAGAATGCCAGAAACGAGGGGTCGGTGTCGAGGGCTGCGACGCGCTCCGCAGGGCCGTTTGGTTCTCCGAGCGCCGGCGCATGCTGACCGAACCTCATCCCCCCGGGCCTCCGGCCGTTCCCCCTCTCCGCTAGCGGAGAGGGGGTGATCCCTGGCGCAGCCAGGGACCGGGGGTGAGGTCGTCGGCGCCACATCGCGACAGTGAGATGACCGTGCGCGCTCCGAGCCATTGCCAAGGATGGGGGCCCCCTTCGGCAGGCTCAGGGCACGCATCGTCGCGGGCTTCGCCCCACTCAGGGGCCAACGGACTGCGAAGGTCCCCCGGCCCGTCCAAGCCTACCTACCGCGACTCCCGGCGGACGCTGATCACGTCTCCGAGGGCCTCTAGGCGAGTGATCAAGGTGGTGATCTGGGCGGCGCCCATCACCTCGACGGTGACATGCAGCACCGCGCGGTGCGCCTGATGCGAGTCGACGGAGATGTCCGTGATGTTGAGGTCGGCCTGCGTGATCACGTCCGTTATGTCATGCAACATACCGACGCGGTCGCTCACCACGACCTCCAGCTTCGCCGGGTGTGTCGCGCCCTCCGGCACCACCCACTCGCAGCGGAGCATCCGCGAGCCGTCCTTCGCCATCAGTGCCCGAAGGTTGTGGCAGTCGGGGCGGTGGATCTTGAGGCCCCTGCCACGTGTGACGTACCCCACGATCTGGTCGCCGGGCAGGGGCTCGCAGCACTTCGCGACAGAGAACTCCACGCCCGCGATGCCGGCGGCCGTTATGTCGTAGCTGCCGGCGCGCGGCTTCCCGGTGGCCAGCTTGATGAGATCCAGGTCGCCGAGCGACCTTATCCGCTCCTCGGTCTCGAGAGTTCGCAGGCGCAGCAGTACCGCGGCCGCGGAGAGGTCGCGCGAACCCACGTGGGCGAGCATCGTGTCTACGGCGATGTAGTTCAGGCTCTCCGCGACCTCTTGGAGGCGCTTGTCCGACAGCAGGGCCTCCGGCGACTCGCCGGCCCTGGTTACCTCCCGCTCGAGGAGAGCCCGGCCCGCCTTCACGTGCTCGGAGAAGCTCTGCTTGCGGAAGAACCCCCGTATCTTGGCCCTGGCGTGGCTCGTCTGCACGAAAGAGAGCCAGTCCCTACTTGGCTGGCTCCCGCGCTTCCGCACGATCTCGCAGATGTCGCCGTTGCGCAGCTCGTAGTTGAGCTGGACCGGCTTGCCGTTCGCTCGGGCGCCCACGCACTCATTGCCGATGTCGGTGTGAATGCGGTATGCGAAGTCGACCGGAGTCGAGCCGCAAGGCAGCTCCACGAGCTCGCCCTTTGGGGTGAACACGAAGACCTGCTCCTGGAAGAGGTCCTCCTCGAGCGACCGCATGAATTGCCCGTCCTCATTGACCTCGGACTGGAGCTCCAGAAGCTGCCTGAGCCAGGCCAGCTTGCGGTCGAACTCAGAGAGCGAGCCGAGCCCCTCCTTGTAGGTCCAGTGGGCGGCGATGCCGTACTCGGAGACCCTGTGCATGTCCCGGGTTCGTATCTGCACCTCCATCGGGGTGCCCTGGGGCCCGATGACCTTGGTGTGGAGCGACTGGTAGCCGTTGGGCTTGGGCTGGGCGATGAAGTCGCCGAACATCTGCGGGAGGGGCACCCACAGATCGTGGACGATGCCCAGGGCCGCGTAGCACTCGGGTATGGTCTGCACCAGGACGCGGAGGGCGATCAGATCGAAGATCTGCTCGAAATCGACCTCCTCCCTGTACATCTTCCGGTAGATCGAGTAGAAATGCTTCGGCCTGCCGACCACCTCGGACCTGATCCCCGCCTCCTCCAGCTTGGTGAGCAGCTCGGCGGCGGCGTTCCCAACGTACGCCTCGCGCTCGCGCCGGGTGTGGCTGACCTTGACCTGGATCTCGCGGTAGGCCGTGGGGTCGAGCACTTGCAGCGACAGGTCCTCGAGTTGCCATTGCAGGTGCCTGATGCCGAGCCTGTGGGCGAGGGGAGCGTAGATGCGGACCGTCTCCTCGGCAACGGACCTCTTCTTGGGTTCGGCGAAGGGGTCGATGGTCCGCAAGTTATGGAGTCTGTCGGCCAGTTTGATGACCACGACCCGAATATCGTGCGCCATGGCGACGAACATTTTGCGGAAGTTCTGCGCCTGGTTCTCGACGCGACTGCGGAAGTTGAGGCCCTTCAGCTTGGTAACGCCGTCCACCAGGTGGGAGACGACCGGTCCGAACTCGTCCTCGATCTGCCCGAGGGTGACCTCGCCGTTGTCTTCAACCGTGTCATGGAGCAGTGCGGCCTGCAGGGTCGGCAGCTCGGAGTCGATCTCGGCGAGGATCCGGGCAACGGCGACGGGGTGTGCGATGAAGGGCTCACCGGTCAGGCGCTTCTGGCCATCGTGAGCGCGGTCGGCGAAGTCATACGCCCGGCGCAACACGTCCAGGTCAGCGTCGGGACTGTAGCGCTGAACCTCGCCGATGAGGTCCTCTAGGCCTGGAGTGGCCACTACGGAGACGGTCAGGGCACTCTGACTCCTCGTCAGACAGGAGGAGTCACCTCCTCCCAGGCTAGTGTAGCACAGCGATCCGCGCCGGCTCAAAGGATCGCAGGACAGCGGACGCGACGGGGTGAATGCCGTGTGGCGCGGGCCCGGGCCCCCACCGCCCGAACGGAGAGGTAGTGTCGCTTGAGAGCAGAGTCGCTTGAGTTCCTTCGCAGCCTGCAGGAGGCTCCGAGCCCTTCCGGGTACGAGCAGCCCGCGCAGGCGGTCGTGCGAGAGTACGCGGCCGGGTTCGCCGACGACGTGCGAACCGACGTAATGGGCAATGTCGTGGCGACCAGGAACGAGGCGGGCCGGCCCCGGGTCATGCTCGCCGGTCACGTGGACGAGATCGGCCTGATGGCCACCTACATCGATGATGAAGGGTTCATCTCGGTGAGGGGGATAGGCGGCTGGGACACCACGGTTCTGATCGGTCAGTATGTGACCGTCCACACGTCGTCCGGCCCGGTGCCTGGCGTCGTAGGGCGCAAGCCGGTCCACCTGCTGTCCCCCGACGAACGGGGCAAGGGAATGCAGATGGACGACCTGTTCGTCGACCTCGGGATCGCCGGCAAGGAAGCGGTCTCGAAGCTGGTGCGGGTCGGCGACCCGATCACCGTGGGCCGGCCGTTCCAGGAGCTGGGGCCCGGGATGGCGGCGGCCAGGTGCTTCGACGACAAGGCGGGCACCTGGGTCGTGATCGAGGCCCTGAGGCTCGTTTCGCGGCGAAGGCCCGCGGCAGCCGTCTTCGCCGTGTCGACGACGCAGGAGGAGATCGGTCTGCGCGGCGCGATCACCTCGACCTACGGCATCGACCCGGACGTCGGGATCGCCGTGGACGTGACATTCGCCGACGACGCAGCCGGCGACACGAAGAGGAAGAACTCGGACATCGCGCTCGGCAAGGGCCCGACCGTCTGTCGGGGCGCGAACATTAACCCGCGGGTGTACGACCTCCTGGTCGAGACGGCCCAGGCGAAGAAGATCCCGTTCCAGCTCGAGGCGGCGCCCGGTTCCACCGGCACGGACGCGGGGGTCATGCAGGTCGCGCGGGCCGGTGTGGCGACGGGGCTGATCGGAGTCCCGCTGCGGTACATGCACACCCCCGTGGAGTTGCTCGCCCTCGCCGACCTGGAGAACGCGGCCAAGCTGATCGCCGAGTTCATCGTGCGACTGGACAAGAAGACGAGCTTCATCCCGTAACCCCGGGGAGGCCCGCCATGATCGACTTCCACGTCCACCTCGGTAGGCTGTTCCGGGAGCACTATCCGGCGCGGCCGCCGGCCGGCGTGCATCAGCTCATCGACCGCATGAACCGCGAGGGGATCGACAAGGCCGTTCTGCTGCCGCTCGAGAGCCCGGAGGGCGGCTGGGGATACTGGCTGACCGAGGATGCCGTCGCCGCTAGAGACGAGTACCCGGGCCGCTTGATCGCGTTCGTCTGCGTCGATCCGCGCTACCCGAACTCGGCAACGCTGATCGAGCACGCCGTGACGAGACTCGGCTGCAAGGGGTTCGGCGAGCACGTCTGCGGCCTCGCGCTCGACGACCCGCTGAACCTCGAGGTCTACGGCAAGTGCGATGAACTCGGGCTGCCGCTGGTTGTTGAGCTGAACCACGACCTGAACTGGGACGAGCCCGGCCTGCCCCGGCTCGAGCGGTGCTTGCGCGAGTTCCCGAACGTGAGGTGGTGCGGGCACGGGCCCGCGTTCTGGAGCGCCATCTCGGCGGACGATCCCAGGCAGGGCTACCCGTCGGGACCCGTGCGGGAGGGCGGCGCGCTCGACAGGCTGCTTGCGGAGCACGACAACCTGTACGCCGACCTTTCGGCGTATTCCGGCTACAACGCGATGACGCGCGACCCCGGGTTCGCCGCCGGCTTTGTGGACCGCCACTGGCCGAGGCTGCTGTTCGGCACGGACTACATGTGGCACGCGCACGAACTCCCGATCGTCGGGTGGCTGAAGGAGCTCGACGTGCCGGAGGCGGTACGCCACGCCATCGCTGCGGGGAATGCGGAGGAAGTGCTCTCGTAGGTCCGTCCGGTGGGCTATACTGGCGATCTGGCGCGGTGTTGTGACGGAGGCTGATGGCTACGTGAGCAGCGTGACAGCGACCCGAGAGTCTGCTGCGTCGGCGGAGGTCGGGGGTTCCCGGTACGGCGTGGAGGTCGACCGGATGGTCCGGGACTACCCGGAGGTCGAGCCGCTGCTGTCCCAAATGAGCACGGCGGCGCGGCTCCATTCTGGACCGTCGGTGCGAGTGGAGTTCACGGTGGTTCCGGACCCGGACTCGGGCAACTCCAGGCAGTTGCACGCGACACTCCGGTGCGCGAGACCGCGGCGGGAATTGCGGAGCATGTTGCGAGACTTCGAAGGAATGCATCGGTTCGCGCATCGTCGGGAGGCGGGTGATGGTGACCGTGGATGCCCGAACCGACACCGTTTGACTGGGTGGGCTACGACCGGTTGGCGGAATCCCTCGCCACGTCCTCCCTCAAGCCTTCGCAGGCTGAACTGCGGACAGCGGCGAGCCGGGCTTACTATGCGGCGTTGGCTGTGCTCGACGCTGGCTGCGGGTGAACGCCGATGGGTGAGAAGGCGAGCTTGCCAGTCACATCCAGCGGCTCAGTCGGGTTCCAGAGCTTGGCGAACATGGGCGGGTATGGTACCACTTCCGTCATGTGTGCAAGCTTGAGGGGTTCGACCAGGTCGGGGACCTGGGGTTCAGGGCGAGAGCCCGGCGTGTAGAGGCTGACTACGAGGATCTGGTCGAGCAGCCGGGCGACTGCGCAGCCGACGCACTGGACGACGCCCTGGAGGTCCTTGGGCTACTGGGATACCGGCCGTAGGAGCGACACCGGCGTGCGCCGCGTGAGTGTGTAGGAGGCCGCCCCGCATGGACGACGAGACCATCCTTGTGAACCGTGCACCCGTGCTCACCCTCTGGGCAGCCGTTGTGGCCGAGCGGGCTGGGTACGGCGAGGACGAGGCGCTGTCCCTCGGCAAGGCCGTCGCCGGGCTGAACGCGCAGGCGAAGGGCCGGACGCTCGGCATCTACGGCCCACCCAAGGGCGGCAAGGGCAGCACTCCCAAGAAGGTCGGACTGGGCGAGGACTACTGGGTGCAGGTGTGTGGACGCCCGGTGCCTGTCAAGGACACGGAGGCCGGCGTCCGGGCTGTCGTGCTGGACGAGCCCATCGATCCGGGACCTGTGAGGAAGTACCTGGCGAGTAAGTTCGGAGAGGCGCTGGACCGCGTGCGCGCGACGATGGCCGAGCTGGCGGCCGCGTTCGAGCCGGAAGAGCTCGAGGAGGTGTCCTACGGCCTCTACGAGCGCTTCAGGCCGCAGATCGCGCGCGGAGAGGCGGGCTGGGGCCAGAAGGGCGAGCTCAAGCTCGAGCTGCTGCGCTCGCTGGCCAAGCGCGGCGGGTAGGACCGGGGGAGGCAGGAATCCCCGAGTCGCGCCAGAACACCAGGCGCGGCCGGGGTGGAACCAGCCGGCCGCTCGGTCGTTAGTGTACTGGCGCGGATACGAACCTCCTGCGCATGTGTTTCGGCCTACTGAAGGGAGCACTGCCAATGCGCTTCGTCTGCCTTGCGGTCCTGGCGGCCGCGGTAGCCGCGGCTCTCGCCGCGGGCTGCGCATCATCCGTCCTCCAGGGCACCATCGAAGGCACGGTTACCGATGACGCAGGCAACCCGGTCGATGCCGCCGTTGTGGTCGTCCTGCGGGGTGGCGTCGAGATAGCACGTGCCATCACCCATGACGGCGGGCACTACCGGGTGACCAGCCTGGAGCCCGGCACGTACGACCTACACGCCGAGGCGACCGGCTACACCGATAGCGCCGTAGCCCGGGTGGTGGTCGTACAGAGCAGCCACGCGACCAGGAACCTCATCCTGGGCACGTAGCACGGCTGCGGCAGACGGCCGGACGCGAGCCCCCGTGTGCGCTTGGGACGTCTCTATGTTCGCCGGAGCGCGTGGCAAGTCGGGCAACAAGGAGTGTGAGGGATGAGACGCACCAGGCTCCTCATAGTCGTCGGGTCGCTGGCAGCCGCCCTAACCACTGTGGGCTGCAACACGTCCCAGCTCACCAAGGGATCCGTGACGGGGAAGGTGATCGACACCGCGACGGCCGGGGGAGTGCCTGGCGCGATCGTCACGGCCTTCAACAACGGCGGGGCGCAGGTTGGTTTCACCCTGACGGACGATCAGGGAAACTACCGCATCGATGACCTTGTGGCCGGATCGGTGACCCTCCACGCGACCGCGGACGGCTATGATGAGGGCACGCTGTCGGTACTCATCGACAGCGGCGGTACACTCCAGCACAAGGACATCGGCGTCTCACCGCACCGCGGCGGCATCGAGGGCACCGTCCTCGATGCGGATGACAACCTCCTCAGCCCGATACCCGGCGTCCGCGTCAGGGCCCAGATGGCGGGGGGCAGCGGCAGGTCGGCCACCACCGACAACCAGGGCCGCTACCAGATCGACGGCCTCGTGGACGGGGACTACACAGTGACCGCCACGCTCGCCGGCTTCGTGGAACAGGTCAGAGACGTCACGATCCAGGACGCCGGTACTGAGACGGTCAACTTCGCGCTTAACCGCGCGCCGTAGCCCCTGGTTGCGGCTGTCGGAAGGCCCCGGGCCGGGTGGGGAGAAGCCCCACCCGGCCCTTGCTTGTACTGAGGCACGGAAGGTGAGCTTCCCTTGCTTCTCGTGCAGTTCGGGGCGGGCAACATCGGTCGCAGCTTCATAGGCCAGCTCTTTGCGCGAGCGGGCTACGAGGTGTGTTTCGTCGACGTGGTGGACGCGGTCGTCGATGCGCTGAACCAGCGGGGGGAGTACGTTGTCGAGGTGCGCGATGACCCTCCGGACCGGCTCCTTGTGTCGGGCGTCCGAGCCGTCCAAGGACGGGACGCCGGCGCGGTCGCCGACGAGCTCGCGCGCGCCGACATCGCCGGGACAGCCGTGGGGCCGGCCGCTCTGAGGCACCTGTTCAGCCCGATAGCCCGGGGACTGGAGCGGCGCCTGGCCGCCGGCCGGGGCCCGCTGGACATCATCCTATGCGAGAACCTCCGCAATGCCGCGGACCACGTGCGGGACGGCCTGGCAGCGGAGCTTGGGCCCGGCTTCCCGCTCGACGAGACGGTCGGACTTGTCGAGACAAGCATCGGCAAGATGGTGCCCCTCATGACCGACGAAGACCGGGCGTCAGATCCGCTGCTCGTGTTCGCCGAGGCCTACAACACGCTCATCTGCGACGGTGGCGCCTTCAGGTGCGGCGTGCCGGAGGTACCCGGGCTCGACCCGAAGGACAACATGCCCGCGTACGTGGACCGCAAGCTGTTTGTGCACAATCTGGGCCACGCCACGTGCGCCTATGTGGGCTTCCTGCAGAGGCCGGAATTCCGCTTCATCTGGGAGGTCGCATCAGTGCCCGAGCTGCGCGACGCCGCGCGCAGGGCAATGTGGGAGAGCGCTCGCGCGCTGCTCGCGGAGTATCCCGGCGAGTTCACCGAGGCGTCGATGGGCGCGCACATCGAGGACCTGCTGCGCCGGTTCGGCAATCGCGCGCTGGGCGACACCATCTATCGCGTCGGCCGCGACGTCCCGCGCAAGCTGGCGGGCGACGACCGCCTAGTCGGGGCGCTGCGGCTGGACGCGAAGCACGGCGTGCCCGCGCCCGCGACGTGTCTCGCGGCAGCGTGCGCGCTCAGGTTCGACGCGCGCGACGAGCACGGCGAGCCGTACGCCCCTGACGCGGAAGCCATTGCCCTGCGCGAGCGCGAGGGCACCGCCGCGGCCCTGGCCGGGCTGTCGGGGCTCGACCCCTCGGACGGCGGCGACGCGCGTGTGCTGGACGAGTGCGCTCGGGCCGAGCAATGGGTCCGGAAGGCGCTCGGCGCGGGCCATCCGCTCGTGCCGGCGTTCTTCGCGGAGAGAGGTGAGTGACCGCTGTGTCAACACTGGTCCCGGGCGAGCCGCCCTATCACGAGGAGGAGCTGACCCCGATCCGCAAGGCGATCGCGGATAGGGTGAGCAGGAGCCGAACCGAGATCCCCGAGTTTCACGTCCACGCTGAAGTGGACGCGGAACACGTTCTCGCGTTCCGGGGCGGGCTCAAGGAGCGCGTGAGCCCGGTGCCAACGATCAACGACATCATCATCAAGCTCTGCGGCATGACGCTTCGCGGGCATCCCGTGCTGAACGCGGCGTTCGTCGATGGCAAGGTGCGCGTGTACGAGGACATCAACGTCGGCTTCGCGGCCGCGACGCCCAAGGGCGTGCTCATCCCGGTCGTCAGGCGAGCCGACCGGAGGCCGATTGCGGACATCGCCCGCGAGACCAAGGAGATGGTGGAGCTGGCCCGGGCGGGCAGACTGCGGGCGAGCCTCCAGCAGGGCGGGACATTCACGGTCTCAAACATGGGGCCTGGGCACGTCGACAGCTTCAACGCTATCATCAGCCCGCCGCAGACGGCGATTCTGGCGATCGGCTCCCTGGCCCCCAGGCCTTTCGTCGCGGACGGCGAGCTCACGGTGCGACGCACGATGAAGCTCACACTGACGGTGGACCATCGAGCCGTGGACGGTGCCGACGCGGCCAGCTTCATGAACTCGTTGGTGGAGGCGGCGGCCGAACCCGCCGCATCGTGCGCGGCGGACTAGCCCTCGGGAATCTGGGCAGGCTATGTGGTGTCGCCACGACAACGGGCGGACCGGGTGCGCGCTCGGGCCTTTATGCGCCTGAGCACATCGTCGGGGAGCGCCGGGTAGCTCGCGGCGATGAGCGCGCCCACCCATCCGCCGATCCAGGCAGCGGCCCATATGTCACTCAGGTAGTGCCTCACGAGGGTGAACCGCGCCGCGAACAGGACCAGGGGAAGCGCGAGCCAGAAGGGCCTGCCACGCGGGTAGTAGGCCAGGCCGATGATGCAGAGAGCCATCCCGAAGGCGGCGTGGCCTGACGGGAACGACTGCCAGCGCCAGAAGGGGTGCCAGAGGTCGTGCCACTCGCCGCCGCACATCGCGAGCGCGAGGATCGGCCTCTGACGGCCGGTGATGAGCTTGATGGTCTCGGTGACGGCCACCTGCAGCAGGCCGGCTCGCAACACAACGGGCCCGAACCGCGCGAGGCGAGGGTCGTCGCGCCACTCGCCGATCGCCCAGCAGGCCAGGCCGGCAACGATGACCGGAAGTGTCGTGAAGGCGACGGTGGCCACGGTAGCGAGGAACGTCAGCGGGCCCATGCGAGCGTCCGCTCCCCAGGTCGCGCGCGCCACCGCGAGGTCGATGTCGCGAATCCACTGGGCGACGGCGACGCCCGGCCCGTCGAGCTTTAGGATGAGAAGCACTGTGCCCAGCGCCACGCCCAAAAACGCCATTGCCGGCACATTCGGCAATACATAGAACGCGCGCATGGACCGGCGAAGGCGGGAGAGCTTGTCGCGGAAGGCTATGATGCCGCACGCTCCTTCCCCCCCGCGTCCGGTGGATCAGCCCTCACCCCGCCCTCCCCCTCGGCAGGCTCAGGGTCGGGCACCCCTCTCCCTGGGGAGAGGGACCGGGGATGAGGGCCGCGCCGCAACGGGCTCAGACCCATTGACCCCTACACGAACTCGACGTTGAGCATGTGCGTCGCGCATGAGATGCACGGGTCGTACGCGCGGACGAGCATCTCCAGGAGGAGCGCGATCTCGTGCTCGGGCCGGTCGAGAACGGTCGGCACGAACGCACGAAAGTCGGACTCAATGTTCGCCAGGTTCTGGCCGGTTGGGATGACGAGGTTGGCGTCGACGATCGTTCCCTCGTCGTCGACCGTGTATTCGTGAAACAGCAATCCGCGCGGCACCTCGACGGCGCCGACGCCGCGGCCCGCCCTCACCTTCACATCGCGAGCGCCGTTCTCAGCCGGGTCGAAGCCAACGCCCAGGAAGTGGTCTATGAGCGAGATCGCGTCCTCGGTCGCCTGGGCACACTCGACGACCTGGGCTATGCTGATGAAGAACGGGTTATGGCAGGGCGCCTTGAGGCCGAGGTGGTCGGCAACGGCCTTCGCCGACGGATGCAGGAACTCGTGATTCAGGTTAAACCGAGCGAGCGCGCCAACCATGTAGCTGTCGCCGCTCGAGCTGCACTGCTTCGCGTGGCTGTGCGGCACGGTGACCTCGATGACCTTTGTGCGGTAGTCGGCCGGCTCGATGGGCGCGGTCGTCGTCGAGCCCACGGCGCCGGAGTAGAACTCGTACCTCGGCGGGTTCGATAGGGCGACGCACTCGCACTCGCGGCCAAAGTCCGGCAGCTTGCCGGCCAGCGAGGCCACGAGCTCGACGGTGGCCGCAAGGTCCTTCCTCGACGCGACGAGGCGCTCGCGGAGGGGCTCGAGAGCCTTCGGGTCCGGGAGCTTGGCGAAGCCGTTCACCTTCATCGCGACGGGGTGGATGTGTCGCCCGGCCACGGCACAGCAGATGTCGTTGGCCAGCCGCTTCTGCCGTAGGGCCATCTTCACTACGTCCGGGTGAGTGCCCGCCAGTGGCACTACGCTCTGCACCCCCAGCAGATCAGGCGCAACGAGGAAGTAGACGTGGAGGTAGTGGCTCTGCAGCGTCTCGCCCATGAGCGCCAGCTTGCGCAACAGGTGGGTCTGCTCAGAGGGCTGGACGCCAAGCGCGCGCTCCATGCCCTGTAGGGAGCTGCAGGTGTGGCCGATTGAGCAGATCCCGCAGATGCGGCAGGTGATGTGCACCGCATCGTACCACTGCCGGCCACGGAGCATCTCCTCATAGTAGCGCGGAGACTCAGTGATCTCGAGCTTCACTTCCTCAAGCTCGCCGTTGGCAGCCCTGATCCTGATGTTGCCGTGGCCCTCAACACGGGTGACGTTCTCAACAAAGACTGACATGTCGCTCATGGGAGCGGCACCTCCAGCTCCTGGCAGGGGTACGAGTTGAACAGCAGGTAGCGCAGGCGGACGGCCTGTCCGGAGCTGCCGTTCTCCCGCAGCATCTGCTGGTGGGAAGCGAAGTTGCCGTCAGGCAGCAGGCCGCGGCAACCCTCGCACGGGTCGACGTGCGACGGGCAGATGGCGCCACATCCGGCCTTAGTGACGGGGCCCATGCAGGGGTCGCCGTAGGCCTGGACGACGCACACGTTGTCCGCCATCTTGCACTCGACGCACACGGCGTAGTTTGGAGCGGACGGGGTGCGGCCGACAAGCGCGGCCTC
>Ga0315282_10001075_pt1 | contig 52514 bp, 55 predicted proteins | sample YL17G07_20_MG_FD_203693 | JGI IMG/M metagenome (GOLD analysis project Ga0315282, IMG submission 203693) | Sediment microbial communities from Yellowstone Lake, YNP, Wyoming, USA - YL17G07_20 | ecosystem: Environmental > Aquatic > Freshwater > Lake > Sediment | place: USA: Wyoming | collected...
ACCCGCATCCATCTATAATGATCCCCGATATTTCAGCAGGTATTCAAAAATGCAGACCGTGAGGTGACATTATCCCTGCTAACAAATAGTGACATTAACTCTGCTACTCTACACCTAGGCTCATACAGCGCCTAATACTCGGCTCACCTCTGTTCGTGAGAAAATTATAATGCGAAACGGAATAATACCGGTTGGCCAACGAGAGCTAAACTCGAGGAACTTTGGCTCAAGGATGTTGCCGATGAGCTGGCACGCATCAGCAAGTTGCCTTAGCAAGCCAGCCTATGAGGCGGTTGGGGAGTATCCTGTGTGTAGGCTGGGAACATGCTAAATGGGATACCGATGATATTCAGATATAGTACTATCTCATCAGGAAAATCATTCCTAATCATCACGAAAAATATGCCCAAATCCCCTGAATCTATCGAAGTAGAGGCTGATGCGATGCTTCCCGGGAGACATCGTCTTGCCGCAACCTATGGGGAGGAGATATCCCCTTCGGGATCGACGTTCACAATACGGAAGTTCAAGGAGGAGCCATACAGCATAATCGATCTGATCGAGCTAGGAACGATAGATGAAAGGATCGCAGCATACTTCTGGCTCGTGCTTGAGAATAGACTGACCGTCATGACGTTGGGGGGCACTGGAGCCGGGAAGACGACGCTCCTGAACGCCCTTGCTAACCTATTCAAGCCCGGTATGAAAATTATTACCGTTGAGGAGATTGCGGAACTCAACATCCCACATGAAAATTGGGTCCAGTTCGTGAGTAGGGAAAGCTACGGGCTGGGTCAGAATAAAATCGGTTCTATATCGCTCTTCGACCTAGTGAGGACATCGCTTCGTTACAGGCCTGATTATATCATAGTAGGGGAGATCCGAGGTGAAGAGGCATTCGTGCTCTTCCAGGCGATGGCGACGGGACACGGCGGATTTAGCACGCTTCACGCCGAGAACCTGGACTATGCAATAAAGAGGCTGACAAGCCCGCCCATGAACGTGGCTCCAGCCTACATACAACTGATGAACATCACTGCCATAGTTGAGAGGGTCTACCTGCCCAAGCAAATACACGGCATCCCATTTGGCAGGAGGATCCGACACATCTGGGAGCTCTACAAATACGCAAAGACCAAGACGATAGCTGAATGGGACCCGGTAACCGATACGTATAAGGTGAATGTCGAGGAGAGCGACCTCCTTAAGGAGCTAACGATGAGGACCGGGAGACCTGCCGACTCCTACCTTGAGGAGATAGCCTGAAGGGAGGAAGTCCTTCGTTGGATGAGGGCCAGAGAGATAAGAAACGTAAGGGCGGTGGCTAAGGTCATAACCCAATACTACCAGGGAGCCCGTCCACCTCCCAAAGCAGAAGCCCTTCCTGTCGCGCCTCCGACACCTACGAGCACTGTCTCTTAAGCATACGATTTTTCGCATGGTTTATACCTTCTGAGGGTCAGATGACCGTAGGAGTATTTCTGATTCCATCTGAATGATATTGGATCTAAAATCATATATGGGTAGCAGACCAATATCATCTTATTAGAAATTCTATTAGAAATTTCCTATATAATTTTCTTAGAATTTTTCATAGACTATAATTTACGAATTTTGCGATCTATGTAGCATATCCAATAAATCGCATACTAGTAAATTTTTCTTTTCTCTACCGTTGTTATAGGTTTGAGGAACCTCTGGATGACACCTACACTGTTCCTGTGGCGCTTCAAGGCGCCAAGGCTGATGAAGTAGCCCCTCTTTCGTCCATCTCTCCCCTTCTGCACATAACCGAGCTCCTCTAGCCTTTTCAGCACGTACCAAGCAGTCCTTTCAGGGCAGATCTTCTCCTCTTGAAAGAATTTACGCATTTGATAGCTCGAAACGAATGGTAATGCGAAGGTCCTACTGCTGCTCTGATGGGTGTAGTCTACAAAACCTATAGATCTGCCCTTCTTCATGAAGTAGGATAAGATCCTCTGTCCAATGTTCGTCTGATTGGCGTTAAGACCGTCCGCAGCAAGGATATCCGTTATGGTGCTCTTCTGAGTTACTATCATGTTACCTATTGTGCAAGCATCCTTGCATAAATATTTTTCCAAGGGGAAGAGACTAGTGCAAAAAACCTTGCCTAGACCCTAGAGAAAAATACAAAGAATCCCCATTCATCGATAAAAGAATCCTCAACCGCCGTTTTCCTAGGAAAACTGTAAAAACCACTAAGGCATTAGAAGAGAGGTTCACATTCCTCAAACTGTAGCTATCACATCCCAGGAGAATTTTGTAAAATCAAGAGTAATCTTAGTATGATGCCGTTCTTAGAATATCCGAACAAGAGCTAAGCACTTTAGATAGGCGGTATAATATATAACAGAATATAAAGAAAAAGGGGGGATTCACATCCTTTTGGGGCTGAGACCCCCGGTTAAACGTTCTTTAGGTTATCGCGTATTAATGTCGTACCTCTTTCATCCTTATAATAGCTATCAATGACCGAATGGTCGATTTTGAGGGGCATTCGATTTTTTGGATATCTCAAAATCATACGATTTTACATATACGATATTCTAAGAGAATTTCTATTAAAATTTCTTATAAATATTTTCCTAGAATATTCCTATCGATCTGTTCTGTCATTCACATTTTTATTCCAATACTTTTAACGATAAAAATCCCATGCATTACCTTTCAGATTTCCAAGAACCATGCGTTTTTTCGAAGGTCTAGAAATGCCTGAATACGAGTATAGGCAGTTTGTAGGGAGAGATCCGCCAATTTCGAGCAAGTGTGATATATGTGAATGGGGAGGCCTTGTCAGGGATTGGGATGGCTGAATTCATCCTTGGATTGGATGGAGGCGCTACAAGGACGAGGTGCATCCTCGTCACTTTGTCTGGCGAGATCCTCTCTGTTGGGGTTAGTGGGCCTTCTAACTATCATAATGTTGGCATAGATGGTGCTAGGAATGCTCTTCTTGAGTCTGCTCAAAAGGCGTGCGCAAGCGGTAATGTCGTAAGCAATGACTGTCTACTGGCATGTGCTGGGCTGGCTGGCTTGGACTGCAGCTACGATGTGAAGCTCCTGAACGATGCTATAGGAAAACTGTCAATTGCAAGACGCATTCTGATCGTGCATGATTCGCTCATAGCGCTATACGGAGCAACCGGCGGGATGAGTGGGGTGATCGTTAACGGCGGCACTGGCTCCATGGCGGCAGGGATGAATATGGCAGGGAGGACCATCAGGGTTGGCGGATGGGGGTCGATTGTCGGGGATGAAGGCAGCGCATACGATATAGGTAGAAGGGCGATAACAGCTGCTCTATGGGCCTTCGACGGAAGGGGACAGGAGACGGCTCTTCAGGAGAAGATAAAGAAACACTACAACCTATCCTCGATGGATGACATCATCCATGAAGTTTATGGGAAGAAGATGAGCGTAACTGAAATGGCTTCTTTGGCCCCGATCGTCACAGATAGCGCAAGGGAGGGAGATGCGATATCTCGGGATATTTTGAGGATTGCAGGGGAGGAACTTGGCAGACATGCTGTTACTGTAATCGAGAAGCTAAGTATGCAGGATGAAAGCTGCCAAGTAGCACTCGTAGGAGGGGTCTTGAATGCGGGCGAATTCGTCCTTCTGCCCATGAGGGACATGATAGCGCATGTTGCTAAGAAAGCGATCTTGGTGAAGCCAAGGTTCAATGCCACGATCGGTGCTGCCCTAGTAGCCCTTCGGAACGTCGGGCGTGAGCTTGACGATGGGCTTTTGAATCGGATCGAAGAGTCAGCAAAGCGTCTATCGCTGTCATGATCACAGTCTAGAGCGGTTCGAGTCGAACACCACATCTATCCTTGGCTATTGATACGCCGACATTCACCGTTGTAGCATACGGGTCAGAATCATTCTTCTCGACCTGCACCATCACCATTCCCTTCGATGGCAGACTTGCTATGCTGATCGATCCATCCACATATATCGTCAGATGGGCGGCAACATGCTTTCCAACGGTATTCATACTTCCCATAGTTAATTAAAACTGCTTATAAGCTCCCATATATTTTCTGCCCCCTCTAGGCCTTTTTTGTTCATACCTCAGTGAAAATGGAGATGCACCAATGTTTATCCCCTTTCTGTGATAGGCGGTAAACTATGGCAAGAAGAGGAAAGAGCTTCGAAGCGAAGCCAAAGGGGGAAGAGGGCAGGCAATACCATATTCGCGTTAAAAGTGGGGAGCTGGCCCCTTATGTCCTCCTTCCTGGCGATCCGGATAGAATTCCCAAAATCACATGCTTCTGGACAGAAGTAAAGGAGATCACAAGGCACAGGGGATATGTGGTTAATACCGGCAAGATGGGGGCACACCCGATCTCAGTCTGCTCTACTGGGATAGGAGGACCTTCAACTGCCATCGCCGTCGAGGAGCTTGCCAGGTCAGGCTGTAAGACATTCATCAGAGTTGGATCTATGGGCGCAATTCAACCGAAGATAGGGTGTGGCGAAATCGTGATCGCCAGCGCGGCCGTTAGGCTGGAAGGATGCAGCAAGCAGTACGTTAGGCCCGAATATCCGGCATCTGCCGACATACAAACGACACTGGCACTGATAGAGGCTGCGCAAGCCCTTGGATTCAAGCATCATATCGGCTACGTCGCTTCAACCGACTCCTTTTACTGCGGACAGGCAAGGAGGGGCTATGACGATTACTGGCAATCTTGGATGGATGACATCATCCCAGATCTACAGAGGTCGAGGGTTTTGGGGTTCGAGATGGAGAGCAGCCTGCTCTTCGTCCTATCTGCTCTATATGGCTTGAGAGCTGGTTCCGTCTTGGCTGTCTTCGGAAACAGGGCCACTGGCGAGAGTTCAGTTTCAGGGGAGAGCGATTGTGCCCGAGTTGCCTGCGAAGCCGTAAGGATTCTTTCCGAGAGAATATGAATTAGATACCGAACTAGTATCGATCATGACAATGGTTTCATCATAGGAGGAGGTAGCATTCCAGACCTATAGTCCACACTTCCTATAGAATGTCAATAATGTTCCTTCTCAGTTCTACAATTTCTTTAGGCAGTTATTGGAGGTATTATTACGAATGTGAAATAGCCTTATGGGCTGGCCCATCCTTTTTTCAGCATGAATTGAGTTGTTTTTAAAAGTGGACATAACATAATCATTGATTTCAGAGAGGATATGTTTATGAGTAGACAGAAGTAAAGCTCAATGTGTTGCGTCTAGAATGGGTAAGCGAAAAAAATCTGATAAAACTTTTAAGAGCGCCAAGGGCAAGATGAAGCCAGCTAGACCCCCTCGAATTCCCCTTAGCGATCTGGCGAGATTCCCAGCCGAGAACCCAAACCCAGTGTTTAGGCTGAATTGTGACGGTAGGATTCTATATGCTAATGATGCGAGCCAAGCCTTACTTAGGGATTGGGCATGCGAAGTTGGGGGATATGCTCCGAAGTTCTGGCAGGATTTGACCGCTAAAGTATTGACAAGAAAAGTAAGTAGAACGATTGACATTAAGCATGGCAAAAAAATTTATGCTTATTTTATTACGCCAATCGCAGATAGGAGATATGTCGATATCTATGCGAGTGACATCACCGATCGAAAGTTGGCTGAAGAAAGACTACAAATCTCTGAGCAGAGGCTAAGGGACATGATGGAAAATGTCCCAGCCGGCATCTCTATAGCCACTCCTGAAAGAAAAGTCATCGCCACAAATCCCTCTCTTTGGAAGATGTTCGGCTTTAATTCAGAAGAGGAATTTTTAGATGTAAGGTACCGGTATCCTGATAGATTATTTTTTAGATGTAAGGTACCGGTATCCTGATAGATTATTTTTTAGATGTAAGGTACCGGTATCCTGATAGATTATTCGTCAATATGAATGACTACGATAAATTTTACAAGGATATGGCTAAAAAAGGTATTGTCAGGGATGTAGAAATACAATACAAGCGTAAAGATGGCACAACTTTCTGGGGCTCGTTGACTTCGATAGCTAGTGTGGCCGTAGGGGGTGAAGTCCGGTATGTCAATATTATACAGGATATCACCTTGCGCAAGATGGAAGAGGAGGAGGAGTTGAAGGCCATAAGCAAAGCAGCTAGGAGCATCGCGCATGACATACGCAACCCCCTCTCATCCATTCGTACCGCTACATATCTCCTCAGAAATTGCTCTGAGGATGAGAAGTTCAAGATGCTCAAGTTGATAGATCGCAACATCATATATGCCGACATACTCGTGAAGAATCTCCTGGACTTCTCCGCTCCGCAAAAGTATGAATTCGTTGAGGAGGACTTCAACGCTTTATTACGAGAGAATCTAACCCAAACAATCTTTCCAGACAATGTGAATCTGACTACCAGATATGGAGAAATTCCTCGCATAAGGTTGAGTAGAGACCAATTGGGCAGAGCCTTTACAAATCTCATTATGAATGCCATACAAGCAATGCCTGATGGCGGTGGACTCGATATCTCTACCGAACAAGTGGGCGGCTTCATCGAGCTCAGAATAAGGGATACGGGAGTGGGCATGTCGAGAGAGACCCTTGAGAAGATTTTTGAGCCGTTTTTCACTACAAAGGCGAAGGGCATCGGCTTAGGTCTATATAATGCCAAAAAGACGATCGAAGGCCACGGCGGCATTATTGCTCTAAATAGCGAGGAGAACAAGGGCAGTACCGCCATCATAAGGTTGCCCATCAGTTGATTTTCATACTCGTATCCCCTTCCTTAGTAGTACACACTACTGTTTATTGAAAGCGCCCTTGTCGAGCAAAGAAATTGAAAGGCCTGGCTTTACCCACCGCGTGTTGAAAAAGACTTAACTAACGTACCTTAGTGGTCCACGAATCGATGAGGAAAGCACTGTTAGTCCTGCTAATCAGCTACTTGGTAGCCCCGTGGCTGCAGGCTATCGCCGTTCAAAATCTAGCCGTCTCGATCATCGCCCCAAAAGACGGTTCTTACATATTCCCCGACTTTGAGCTTAGGTGGTCGATAAGTGGAGTGGCAAATAGAACGGAGATATACGTGAATGACCAGGTCGTTAAGGTCGACCTGAACCCTTCCGTGGGATCATATTACTTGACTAACCTGGCGAACGGCTCATGTCGGATAAGGGTGAGGGCCGTTGGTGCCAATAATCAGAGCGCAGAAGATGCCATTTTCGTGACAGTGCTGACGGCACAAACGAACATTGCGATATCGTCGCCGGAAAGTGGACTTGTGACGAATAGAACCTTTGTCATCGTAACATGGAACGCTACTGGGCCGATCGGTACGCTTAGGTTTTCGTCGACCGAATCCGACGAGGATGTGATGTTAGATAAAGGACAGAGGAGCTACAGACTAACGCTTGGGACCGAGGGTGAGGTCGATGTAAGGCTTGATGCCCTCGATCTCAGGGGGACAACATATACTAATACGATCAGTTTCATCCACGACAGTTACCCCCCATCCTGCGAGGTGATCACCCCGGCTGATGGACAAGCCATCCAGCAGTCCATTGTGATAGCGCAGTGGAATTGTTCCGATCAAGTCAGTCAAGTTAGAAAAACCCAGATATATCTCGATGGAACCATGGTCTCCAATCTCACACGGGGCGAGAGGCTCCTCACAGACCTCTCCGACGGCGAGCATACACTCAGAGTGGTGGCTTTCGACGAAGCTGGCAACAGAGGCGAGGCGTCTGTGAGATTCACGATTTCGGTGCCATTCTTGTCTAGATATGGTCTTTTAGTCGACCTGACCATTGTAGTCGTCGTTGCCCTCTTGCTCTTTTTTATCCGTGAAAAGGACGGGAATCAGGAGAACGAGAAGATAGAACCATATCTCGACACTCTGAGGCATTGTCGGCACAGGGATCTTGATCGTAGGCTGTTCTGGATCGCAGACATGAAGTTAGTCCACGAACTAAGGAAGGAAGTGCTCGAGAAACTACAATTTACCAAACCAGGACTATCCTTGAGTTGGCCATCATCTTAGCATGAAGTCCTCGGTTAGCCTGACTATGATCTCAACGAGTGATGTCACGAGCCTTTGTCCCTTCTCGACCGTTGCCGATGATGCCTTTCCCTTTACTCCGAGAATGTTATCTGCTGTCGCGGTTCTATCCTTCTTCACCCTCTCAGGGGATATGTAAAGTGCTTCAGATGTCTCGAGTTCCGAGGCATGAGACCAATCCTTGGTGCCCAGGAACTCCTCCCCCTTCGCAGGGTAGAGCTCACGCAAGTTGATGACCTTCGTATCGAGGTTGAGCTCCTTCTTCAGGCGTTCAACCGCAGCCTCTAGTGCCTCTTTATTCTCTTCGTGCCCATTGTAGAATATTATTTTCTTCAATCCGTGCTTGGATAAGCTCGCAGCGAGATCGAATGCGACAGCTGTTAGGGTCTCCGGGGTTAATGTCAGAGTTCCTGCTGTAGCCATGTTTGCCCCTGCTACTCCAATGGACAATGTCGGAGTGACTATGATGTAAGGGTAGAGCCTTGTAGCTACTTGACGGGCGTAATATTCTGCTGCAATCGAATCGTTCTCAAGAGGAAGGTGTGGTCCATGTTGTACTATGCCCCCAACAGGGATGATGGAGGCCTTAGCTTGCATTAGTTGATATCGTGTATCAGGCCATGGGAGTTCCCCTAGTAAGAAACTCAACGTCTTCCTCTCCCGATCTCGAGAAGTGCGATATATAAGCGTCCTCCAAGCGACGGTTTACCTTTGAAAGCTCTCCTTCTCTTCCTTCACATATTGTAGCCAAGTTAAGAGAATATCTCCCCATTCCGGGATAGGTCCTCTGCCCAAACCTGGACAGTCTCGGCTCATTGAGAAATAGTAGACAGTCGATCCATAAGCTATCCTCACGGCATTGGATGGCATTGTCAGTCCACTGGCCTCGAGATCTTCAGTGGCTATCGGGAAGAAAGGATAGATTCTACACAGCAGAGGCCTCGATTCATAGATGCTACAGCGGTTATGTCTCAAGAAGAGACATGCTGGCTTGCCATCGGATGCGGCCAATGTACTTCTACTTCTGGACAGCTCCTCTGCGTATTTCTCAGCACCTCTTCTCCGCCTGATCTTCTCCACATCGGCGCTTGTCAAGAAGACCTCCAATTGACAGCAATCCCCGCAGATCGTGCATTGGAACTTGGTATCCGTCGATGCGAATTCTAGGCTCTCCGGATCTTGCGAGTTGGAGGGCCCTTTTCCCATTTTCGGACCCTACATGCACTTCTTTAGGTACTTGGCACATTTCGGCAATTCTATCTCTTGAGGCCCTGGAACGCTGCACTCCAATGCCATGAACCGTGTGAACCCGATCTTCTTCAGAGCTGAGAATCCGCCCTTGAAATCGGTATGGCCGTAGCCGGGTAGCTCCCTGGTGCTATCGGCGAGATGTATGTGAGCGATATATGCACCTGCGGCTTCGATGCTCTCAGGGATGTTCCTTTCCTCTATGCTCATATGGAAGAAATCCGCCATTATCTTGACGTGATCCGATCGCACCTCCTTGCATATGCTGACGGCATCCTCCAGTTTACGAAGCAAATGCGTCTCGTACCTATTAAGGGGTTCAATCAGGACAATCGAACCGACATCGGCCGCATGTTTTCCCAATACTTTACATTGCTCGATTAGCAGCCTCTTCTCTACCTCTTCGACTTTCGAGTATAGTGGCGCCAAGTCACTTATCTTCGGCTCGCCGAAAGTTGGGACTACTATAACCCCCGTCGCTCCGAGCTCTGCTGCCCATGTGAGCCTTTGCTTTATGCCCTCCATGGCTTCTTGTCTGACACGCCTCTCACTGCCCATCAGGTCCCCCGGATATCCCGCGCAGATCGAACTCACCTTCACCCTCGAAGTGGAGATGGCACCCTTGATCTCCTTGTTCTTCTCTCCCAGTTCATTACTTCCCCATAGCTCTACTCCTTCAAATCCATATCCTTCAATCTTCGGAAGCTTCTCGGCAAGGTTCTTTCCTGGCACAAGGTTCTCTTGCACAGCCAACTTCATTGATTCAATCTAACCCTCGCTCACGCTTCACGATTCGCGTATTTAATCTATCTGGTCAGCAATGCAACGAAGTGCTTAGAAATATTAATTAGTATATGTCACTGTGCCCATCTTTCACGAGTGAGACATGGATGGCTAAGAAGCTATTGAGATGGCCAACGATACCGATTGGCGTAGCACCTGACAAGAAGATCAGCGACCTTTCTGAGCAGATGCTGGAGATAGGGTTCCAAGGTAGGAAACTTGCAGAAGCTGCAGAGGTCTGGTGCAGTATGTTAAGGAGGAGGAATGCCGTGATTTGGATGGGTTTGGCGGGCGCTATGGTTCCTGCTGGCATGAGGAGGACGATAGCCTATCTGATAAGGAGGAGGATGATCGATGCGCTCGTATCAACAGGAGCCAATCTCTATCACGACTGCTTCGAGGCCCTTGGCAACAAGCACTACGTGGGCAGTCATATGGTCGATGATGTCAGGCTCAGGAAGCAGAGAGTCGATAGGATTTACGATGTATATGCGGACGAGGACAGATTCTATAAGCTCGATGTCTGGATAGAGAAGTCGTTCACCTCGATGCTCAGAGATAACTACTCATATTCGTCGAGGGAAGTGCTTCAGATACTTGGCCGGGCGCTCTCGAAGGAAGCAGCTGAGAGAGATTCCATATTGGTTAGCGCTTACGAAGCAGGGGTGCCCGTCTTCGCCCCCGCCATCTGCGATAGCTCACTTGGGTTCTCAATAATGTTCGCAAACAGGAGGAGAGACAAGAGGGTGGTTCTAAACCAACTCAAGGATGTTGACGAAAGTTCTCGGATAACTGAGAAGTCAAAGTGGACGGGTGTGATATACCTCGGAGGAGGAGTGCCCAAGAACTTCATCCAGCAGACGGCAGTCATAGCCTCCTACCAAACCAGGCATGAAAGGAGCCATAGCGCGGCCTTGCAGATAACAACGGATTCGCCACAGTGGGGAGGACTAAGCGGATGCACGCTCGAAGAAGGTCAGAGCTGGGGTAAGATCAGGGCAAAGGCCAAGAAGGTCTCTTGCTACTGCGATGCGACAATAGCACTCCCCTTCATCTCGCATGTTCTAAGTGAAAGGTTCAGAAGGCTCAGAAGAGATGTGCCGATCTTCAACTGGCATGATGGGAGTCTCGATATAGAATACAGGAGAATGAGACTTTAGTCCCCACGACCCTGAAAAGCCTTACATATGCGATGAGCGATCTAATATCCAGTGGTAAGATTGTCGATCATGTATCAGAAGGACAGCATGAAGAATATAGACAAGGATGGAGATGGTAAGAATGACACCCTCCAGCTAAGGCTGACCAATAGGGTCGGTTCGGGATCCGTCACAGCTGACTTGAAGCTGTATGTCGATGGAATTGACATGACCGAAGCTACTACGTTACAGATTGCTGAGCGTACTCCCGAAAGGGTGAGGCCATCCATGTATCTATACTCCAACTTTGGTGACACGATCGTGATGGAGATCGAGCACGACGGCAAGATAGGCCCTGATCACCATAAGGTGAGCATTCAGGCAAAAGTGGGCTGGGAGATATTCTCTTCGGATATAGAGGATATGATACAATAGGTGTCCCTATGCCATAGCGATGCAAGCTCTATAGGGCGCAGCAGTGAATTCGCCATTATAGGGCCCATTCCTCAAGATTTCTAGATCGAGCCATATTTCAGCGGCATAGAATACATATATCCTTGGTTCACCACAACTATCACATCCAGCGAGATCTATTGATTGAGACGACCCGGCTTTCCCGTTGTTTCGGAAACATCATGGCCGTTGATAATATGACCTTGAGTGTCAACTCCGGGGAGATACTCGGCCTCCTAGGGCCTAACGGCGCCGGCAAGACTACGACTCTTAGATTACTGGCGACCCTTTTGAAGCCGACGAGTGGAACTGCCATAGTCGAGGGACACGACATCATAGTGGAGGCGGAACGCGTAAGATCCATTGTGGGATTGGTCAGCGATAACCAAGCACTCTATGAGCGTCTGACGATCTATGAGAACCTCGACTTCATGGGTAGAATGTACCATGTGCCCGAGCAGGAAAGGACCAAGAGGATCAGGGAACTTCTGGAACTCTATAACCTATGGGAACAGAGATTAAACAAGGTTGGCACGCTTTCCAAGGGGTTGAAGCAGAGAGTTGCCATAATTAGGGCACTGGTCCACGATCCTCGCGTTCTCCTACTGGACGAGCCTACTGCAAATCTTGACCCGACCGCATCCCTGAAGACTAGGAAGATACTGGTTAAGCACACAAACGATGATGGCAAGTCGATCATAATCTCAACCCATAACTTGAGAGAAGCTGAGAAGTTGTGCGATACGATAGCCGTAATGCACAAGGGTAGAATAGTCGCCAAGGGAGGGGCTTCTGAGCTAGTCAGGGAGTTCGATAGCAGTCAGGCCATTGAATTGAGGGTTAAGGATCTATCACCCAGCCAGAGGTATGACATCGAAAAAGCAATGCGTCCAAGTGATGTTAACTTTAGGGGAAATACGATCGTGATAACCATCGAGGACTATGACACCGATGCCACCAAAGTGATAAGGAGGATGCTCGAACTCGGAATCAATGTCCTGGAAGCGCGTCCAGCTAGACCAGAGCTCGAAGAGGTGCTAGTTAAGATCATCGGGGAGGAATAATAATTGCGCAGAGATATAATCACCCTCGTCAAGAAGGATTGGCGCGAGTTCAAGGGCAATAAACAGATATGGATACCTGTGATACTTCTCCCACTACTCGTTTCGATAGGCCTCCCGTTGACGGTCGCATTCATACCCTCGGCTCTGAACGTCTCGGGGGTCATTCCTGAGCTCCCAGCAGGGCTCCTCAGAACACTGCCGGAGGAAATGCGCCTCTCGCTCAGCTCCTTACCGAAGAAAGAACAACTGGCTTTCCTTTTCATAGCATACTACTTCGCTCCTACGTTCTTAGTCATACCGCTTGCCATACCGGCTGTTCTCTGTGCTGACAGCTTCGCTGGCGAAAAGGAGCGGAAGACGATAGAGGCAATTTTAGCCACGCCCATAAGGGACTCGGAACTGCTCATAGGCAAGACAATCTTGCCCATGGCCGCATCACTTTCCTCATCTTACCTTGCTTTCCTTATCTACTCCTATCTGACTAATGCGTTGATATTCCATAGCTTCGTCTTTCCGACCAGTTCATGGATTCTCATAATGGGCTTCCTCGTTCCAGCGCTGACATTCTTCAGCGTTGGTATGATGATAATAGTCTCTGCAAGGTCTAAGGGTTTCAGGGAGGCGCAGCAGATAGGTGGCATGATCGTGCTTCCGGTGTTCGTTCTGTTGATAACCCAGTTGCTTGGAGTCATGAGCATGACAAACCAAAGCCTTTTGGGAACTTCTCTCGTCCTTTTATTACTAGATTTCCTGCTCCTCAAATTTGGCTCAAGGACCTATAACAGAGACCATCTGATGTCAAATACCTGATTCACACGGTTTCCACGCCTTGGCCATAACATTTATGGTGTTATATGGGAGCTTATATCCTATTTTGAATGGAGCAGGCGATGGCGATATGAACTTTACAATAGAAGACATTACCCCTTTCGTATCATACAATACGGGACAGCTTGGAAGCTCGCAAATAATTTAGGTGAGTCGAGGAATTGAACGCGCATTGCTCATATGAACTAGAATTCAATCCGCTATTCATAATCGGATTTATCGCACCTCTCATCATAGTGCTAGCACTGAAGAGGAGGAGGATTAATAAGGAAATAACCCAAGAGGGACTCAAGGATATCTTAGAAGGTCGGATAAAGTATAGAGGAAGAGCTATCATTAGTGAGGAACTCTTCCTTATGATGAGTGGTGAACTGGAAGCGTACATCAAACTCCTGAGCCTCATTGGATCTGGAAAGCTTAGGATCAGGACGAATCAAAAGAAGCGACGGATAGATTATATGGCTGCCAGAAGGATATTGAAGCTATAGTTCATATTCACACATTGTGGGCGACATAAACTACCTACTCCGCCCATAGGACGGGCACTACAGAGGACTCCCAACGAATTTGACGATGAAGATGGAGAGGACGACACAGAGGGCTACCAACGCACATAATACGATGACTGTTCGCTGCTCATTCATATGTCTGTTACGAAGAATAAGTGTCCTGAGACTTCTCACACTTTTTGAGTATAATCTCCCTTTGTCGTCCATAAGGGTGTCGGCTCTCTCGTGGAGGAAGAAAGCTGAAAAAAGTATCAGGACTGAGTTCAAGATAAAGGGAATTAAAGAGATCAAGAGGAAGAACTTCAGATTCAGCAGTATCGAATACACGGCCATCGTCAATCCTACCGAAAAGCTTCCCACATTTCCTATGAATGCTATGCCCCTGAAACTCAGATATGATAGAACAGCTAGAGCGACTATAGGGATGCCGAGCAGTATCGGATTCGATGAGACCGCCATCAAACCGCAAAGGATAATCAATCCGGAAATGGCCTCCAATCCATTTAGACCTCCGAGCTGGTTGTAAGTGTTCACAGTCACGGTTGTGATCAGCGGAACGAGCAGCAGGAAGAAGAGCGCTCCAAGTTCGATTACACCCGTGAGAAGCGAGTAGATCGTAGTTCTGTCACTCGGCCTTAAGACCATGTAGGGCAGAGATGCGAATATCGGGAGTATGGCCTTGTAACGCCAGGGTAGGTCGACTAGGTCGTCGAAGAGACCCATGGTGCTACCAAACAGAACGGATGTCGCTAGGGCCAGAGATCTCTGCTCATCGATCCCCAAGAACACCAATATGAACCAATAGCAGACGCTTGGAATAACATAGAATATACCGTAGCAGTTCGGTACAAGGGGTTTCCCTGGCTTGTGTTGATCTTGAACTTTGGGGAAAGGCAATCAGCACCTGAACTCCACGAAGCCCTCATGCCACCAATGGGCTTTTCAAGCTTTTCTGATGATGACTCTTCACCGCTTGAGCATTCTCTAAACCTGGATCTCCCATTTGATTTTTGGCCCTCCTGAATTACTTGAGACGCCACAGGTCCATAGCGTAAACATAGCTGACCAGAAAGACAGAATTACCGATATCGTGAGTATCGTGCGACCATGCGGGAATTCATCCTCTTCAGTAGACAAGGGGCTACCTCCGCTCCATTCGACGTTTCAGCCCTTGGAGATGTCGGTCTTGACATCGTTGCAAGATGCATCTCGGCTGCCTTTTGCGTATCCGGCCACATAAGGAGGGATGTGATACTTCATGCCTTCTTGGGGGGTCCGCCTTCCCCGCCTGTGTATCTGAAATTCGACGGGAATGGCCTGAGGTCGCTCGATCCCAGCGAGTCGGGCATCGGAGAGGCAATATTGGGAGCCTTAAACTCACTCAAAGGCAGGCCATCGTCCCAAGGCATTACGGCATCGAAGATCAGCCTTGAATATTACATCCGCAGATATTGCATGGGGAGGAGGATGTATGTATTGGAGGAAGGAGGGAGAGATGTCGACCAAGTCGATCTAAGTGGTGCAATCTTCATCCTTGGAGATAAGGTCGGGCTTCCCAAGAAAGAGGAAATCTTCGTCGAGAGACATGGCGCAGAAAAGCTAAGTATTGGATCGACCAGATATTTTACATCTCACTGCATAGTCATCCTGAATTATGAGATCGATAGGAGGGAATTCGGGAAAACTGAGGGAAGTCGTTAGACCTCGAACGGCGGATGCCTTAGGATGTACAACCAGCCCGTTCGTATATGCATGCTTTGTAATAATCCTCGGGACTATATTAGAGCCCGATTCAATACATTCAGGGCTCCCTTGGGATCTTCAATACCAGAGACCAGCTCTTCGAATTTGCATATCCCGAGTCCACTTCTATCCTTAATCTCATCTACGAGTTGAAGATAGGAGAATGTCATCGAATGTTTTTGAAGAACGCTTGTCGCAGCTTTGCTCATTATCCTAGCATGGGTCTCTCTTGCATTAAATGATACCATGACCAGGGCTGCGGCTTTTCCTACAACTTTATCCAACTATGCTATCCTTAAGCGATGCGGGCTCAACTTTTTCTATGGCCTTCAGTAATCCAGCTATGCCTGATTCAGTGCTTGAGTAAATCTCCCTATCCTTTTTCATGATGATCAGTCCTTTGGACTCGGCCTCAAGCTTCTGAACGAGGTTCTGTTTTTGTAAACGACCCTCTTGTTTCATAGATGAGATGAATGATTCCATAACTTATGACATCAACGAAGATCGAGCAGAGCAACGCCTCTATGCCAAGATTAACCAAAATGATTCCTATAACGGGTGGAGACAAGCCCCAAATATAATCGGTCACTGCAACATAGGGGATGCTAGCAATGTATGCTAAAAAGCCCCCTTGTCCTCTTTACGAATAGCCCCGAGAAAAGGCCCAGTATTGCCATGCCACCCAAGATGAACGGCATCCCCATGAAGTATGCCATGACGAATGCTCCGAAGAAGCCTATGATCAAGCCCATCGACGCCCCAGCTACGACCGCGCCCATGATTATGGGAAGTTGAAGGAAATGGATGCTGGACCTGAACCCCATGATTGAGATTGGCATCGCGTAGAGGGATATGACATTCGCGAGGGCGGACATCGAGGCGATGAACGCGATGGTCCTCGGGGATCTTCTTAGTGCCATGAATTTCTCGCCTGCAGTCCATTTTGGGACGGAGGATATATTTGTTACGCTTTTAGTATTTCGTAACACACCAGTAAAAAAACCTAAAACGTTACTTGATGACGCGTGGAACATGAGCGGACGAGGGGACGGTAGACGGGTCAGGTTCGGCATCTCCCTGCTCAGAGCTATAGCAAAGGAGTTCGACGAATTGGTAGAAGGCATGGGCTACGCTAACAGATCCAAAGCCATCCATGACGCGATCTCGGCGTTCATAGCTGAGAACAAGCGGCTGTACATGATGGAATTTGCATCCGGCACGCTGACATGCGTATATTATCGCGACGTCAAGGGCATTGTCGAGCAGATAGAAGAGCTGCAGCACAGATATTCCGAAACGATATCATCCTCGGTTCACATCGCCCTTGACTCGAGGAAGTGCCTGAAGGTTTTCGTCGTGCGCGGACCGAGTAGGACCGTCTCCGAATTCGCTCAGGAACTCCGGACAAGGAGAGGGGTGAGACACCTTAAGTTGGCAATCGTCGGATGAATTCGCACGATCATCAGCAAACATTTATAGGAGGGGTAAAGGGGACGGGATTGCAAGGAGGACTTTGAATGAAGAAGTTTGCGTCTATAGCGATAATAGCCTTACTGATGCTAGCATCTTCGCCATTATTCATCGCCAATAATATCTCGAAGGGGCAACCTCTCTCGCTGGTCATAATATCTCCGCATCCCGACTCCATCAAGAACGAGTATAAGGCAGCCTTTAGGGATTATTACAATAAGACTTACGGAATCGACGTGGATGTGCAATGGATCGATGAAGGAGGGACATCATCGGATCTCACGTACATTGAATCCAATTTCGCAAAGACCCCAGATAACATAAAGATCGACCTGTTCTTCGGCGGTGGGGTAGATCCCTACATCAAGCTTGCTGGAGAAGGCCTTCTCGTCCCATATAGATTGTCTGACGAGGAACTTGCACTCATACCAAATAACATCGCAGGGATACCGATGTATGACGACCAATACAGATGGTATGGTGCAGCGCTCTCAGGTTTCGGGATAGTCTACAACAAGGCCGTCATACAGGCCGAAGGGCTCCCAACACCTACCACGTGGGAGGACCTGACGCTTCCAATCGACAAAGGTTGGGTCGGATCGGCAGAACCAAGGCAGAGCGGAAGCACGCATATGGCCTATGAGATCATGATGCAGGGTTACGGATGGGATAATGGTTGGCGTGTGGCAACACTACTCGGGGCAAATTGCAAGAACTTTCCGATAAGCTCGAGTGATATACCTACTACCGTAGGAGCAGGCGATCTCGCTTTTGGCCTGGCCATCGACTACTACGCTTGGAGCCAAGTCGCTGCGAGAGGTGCGGACAAGATAGGATATGTATTGCCACAAGGGCTGACCGTTGTAAATCCCGACAGCATCGCGATACTCAAAGGTGCACCGGATCTGGAAGTTGCGCAGAGATTCGTATCATTCGTCCTATCCAAGCAAGGGCAGAAGCTCCTAATGCTCCCAGTGGGAGACCCAGAAGGACCAAAGAAACAGCTCCTCGGTAGATTATGCATAATTCCCGAGCTATACGATGAATTGGGTAACAGAACGGTTGTGCCGTTCAATCCGTTCGAGATGACAACATCGCTCCAATATAATGCCACAAAGGGTTCCATAAGATACACCGTCCTCAACGACCTAATAGGAGCGATGATAATCGATTCACATGAGGACCTTGTAGCGGCTTGGTCGAATATAATCTCCATAAATCAAACATTGACCAGAGCGGGTGTCACGTCGCCGAGGATCGAGGAGGCGATAAACATGCTGAGCGCAGTGCCCGTCACGGAAGCAGAGATTGAAGTGCTTGCAGCGAACTGGAGCGACCCCCAGTTCAGAAATAAGTATATCCAGGATTGGCACAACTTCGCCAAGCAGAAATATGCGAATGCAACAGGACTAGCAAGGCTTGCGAGCATAGAGCTTGTTACGACGTTCCAATCGGAGATGAGCCAACTTCGGGCTACCGCCCAGAATAACCTATACATTGGCATTATAGGAGGCCTTGTAATCGGCATTATCGTGGGACTAGCTGTCTCCCTATTTTCCAGAAGGAGGAGAGAGCTGGCCGCCGTCAAGAAATAGGTCTCCACTGCCCCCTTTTTTATATACTGTTAATGATATTTTAGACCGCCTCAAGCCAATAGAAGATACCGTTAGATAGTCGGTCCTGAAGGTTGAAGGCGGGACATGGTCACCTTAGAGCTCAACCACGTCACGAAGGCCTTTGGCCAGACGGTTGCCGCCAGGGACGTATCATTCAAGGTGGCCGAGGGGGAGCTCTTCTTCCTCTTGGGCCCGAGCGGTTGTGGGAAGACGACAACGCTCAGGCTCATAGCGGGATTCTACAGGCCGGATGAGGGGAAGGTGTTCTTCGGTAGTCGCGAGATGAATGCGGTTCCAGCGTACAAACGAAATATCGGCATGGTATTCCAAAATTATGCCCTCTGGCCCCACATGACGGTCTACGACAATATAGTCTACGGGTTGAAGGCGAGACATGAATCGACAGATGAATGCGTGAGGAAAGCCAAGGAGATGCTGAGGATCGTCAGGATGGAGGAGCTTGCGATGCGCTATCCGAATCAACTCTCGGGTGGGCAACAGCAGAGGGTTGCCCTTGCCAGGGCCCTAGTGATAGAGCCGGATGTTTTGTTACTTGACGAGCCACTCAGCAATCTCGATGCCAAACTTAGGCTAGAGATGAGGGGAGAGATCAAGAGGATTCAGCGAGAGCTCAGAACGACCTCAATCTATGTGACCCATGATCAAGAGGAAGCCGTATCCATGGCCGATAGGATGGCCATAATGAACCTAGGCGCGATCGAGCAGATCGGGAACCCAAGGGAATTGTATAATGTTCCAAAGAACAAATTCGTGGCTGGCTTCGTGGGGGAGACGAACTTCATCCCTGGGATCGTTGAGGGTATCTCGCACGATAATGCTCACTGCTCGATAGGCTTCTCCTCAGGGCTGAGGCTGCAAGCGGATCTTAGCGAGGATCTAAAGGAGGGACAAAAGGTCGTCTGCTCAATAAGACCCGAGATGATAGAGATCTACGATCATGCTCCAGACAAGAAGACGAACGTCTTCGAGGGCAAGATCCTGACCCTCGACTACTATGGGGCCGTGGAACACTATCTCCTTGAGGTGGATGGGGGATGGACGGTAAAGGCCACGAGATTTAGCCCTAGGCTGCATGACGTGAAGCCGGGAGGAAGAGTTTTCTTCTCGATAATTCCCAAGGATGTCAGGATCTTTCCCGAGGGCGGGTGATCGCGAGCAAATGGTTCGAATCTGGCGTCATATCGACAAGGGCCCCTTCCTAATCTTCCTAATCGTTATGGCCTTTCTAACGGCCTTTCTCTTCTACCCAATCCTTTACGTCTTCATAAACTCATTCTACATCAATGGGAGTATAAACTTCTACTACTTCCTCTTGATGTTTCAGGATCCACTATACAGGCAGATCATCATCAACAGCCTTGAGATCGGGCTCGCATCAACTGTCCTCACGTCCATCGTCTCCATTCCGCTTGCTTTTCTGATGGTGAGGTACGACTTCCCATACAAGAGGCTCATACAGGGATTGTTGCTCATACCCCTCGTCATGCCGCCATTCGTAGGCGCCATCGGCATGGTGCAGCTCTTCGCCCGCTACGGTGCGGTCAACATCCTCCTGATGGATCTGAAACTGATCTCGAGGCCGATAGATTGGTTCGGGGGAGGTTTTGTAGGCATCATCTTGCTTGAGACCTTGCACCTCTATCCCTTCCTCTATCTGAACGTTGCAGCAGCTCTCGCGAATGTTGACCCCACACTTGAGGAACAGGCCGAGAGCTTCGGCTCTAGCGGATTTAGGCTGTTCAGAACCGTCACATTCCCTCTGATCCTGCCCGGTTACTTCGCGGGCGCAATAGTCGTATTCATCTGGGCTTTTACCGATCTCGGAACTCCGCTCATATTCAATTTCAGGAACGTCGTCCCCGTGACGATCTTCTCCATGGTCAGCGACATTTTTACAAATCCCCTGGGCTACGCGTTCACCGTCATGACACTCTTGTTCGCCATCATGTCGATCGTGCTCACGAGGAGATACGTCGGTCGAAGGGTATACGAGATGATGAGTCGGGGGCACTTCGCTCCAAGGATCTCTCGCGTGCGCAGGTGGAGGCTCGCTCCGATCTACGCTTTCTTGGTCTTACTGATCCTCGCCGCACTGACTCCTCAGATCTCCGTCGTATTGGTCTCCTTCGCGGAGCAGTGGTTCTTCTCGCCACTCCCTCAGTCTTGGACGACGCGCTTCTATCAGACCGTGGCCACATATCCACTGACCGTTAGCAGCATTCAGAACAGCCTATTCTACAGCGTAGTGAGCACCGCAGTGGACATCCTGCTCGGCCTTGTGGTAGCCTATCTACTCGCTAGGAAGAGCTTCCCCGGCAAGGATGTGCTCGATTCCACGGTCATGTTGCCTCTCGCTCTGCCTGGAATCGTTCTCGCCTTCGGGTACGTCGCTGGCTTCGCGGGGACGCCATTAGACCCATTCATCAACCCAACTGTCCTCATAATACTGAGCTACTCCATTCGCAGGATACCATACTCCGTAAGGGCCGTATATGCAGGTCTGCAGCAGACGAGCGTCTCTCTCGAGGAGGCCTCACTCAGCGTGGGCGCATCTCCACTTAGGACCCTAGTGAAAATAACATTGCCCCTAATAATAGCAAATGTGCTAGCTGGCGGGATCATGGCTTTCTCCGCGGGCATGATGGAGGTCAGTGATAGCCTGGTGCTCGCCATAAAGGAGCCATTCTATCCGATAACCAAGACGATATACGAGCTGAATCTGAGGCTTGGAGATGGACCATACGTGGCCAGCGCACTGGGCATCGTAGGGACGATCATCGTAGCGATCTGCATACTAGTAACAAATAGATTGCTGGGCAGGAGCATGGGAGAGCTCTTCAGAATCTAGTAGCCAAATATGCGAAAGGACCCTGAGAGGGCTTAAGGGACCTACTTCGTCGTCAGGTTCAATGGGGCCGCAGCAGCTACCGGTATCTCGAACTTCCACTGTCCATCTTGAAATAACTCAGATGGAACGCTGTAGAGCTCTGCAGTCCTGATATCGAGCTCCACGAAGGAAAAGTTTACGATGAAGTTCTCCCGGGCGAGATCAGTTAATAGATCTAGCAATGATGCTATCTCGCTGCTCGGTAGATAGATCCTGACGAGGAGGTTCTCGAGCCCTATCTCCTTCTGATATGCCACTGCGAATGGAAGCCCCTTAAGTCCGGCTGCAAATGTGCCCAGCTCCCTACCACTCGGGAACTCGACCTTCAGCTCTATCAGGCGGGACACCTCAGGCGGGAAGGCGAGGATATGGGCATAATGTCCCCTCAGCACCCTTGACCTCTCGAGCTTCTCATACCTATACTTCACCGTAGGAACCGAGACGTTGGCGGCTTTTGCCACATCCGAGAAGGTCATCCTAGAATTCATCTGCATCTGGTCAAGTATGAATATGTCGAGATTGTCGCAGAGGTTGGTGTAATTCGATGGATCCTCCACCTCGATGGGCAGGCTATCTGTCAACATCTTCCTCACGTCGCTCCACTTGAACATCCAGACCTTCGCAGACGGATCATACCACTCGAGGGAGGGGCCACAATACTGCATCTCCCCGAGTACGCTGAATGTGAAGTCCTTAATCAGGCCATCCTGCTGCATCTCGCTCAGGAAACGCCTTAGCTGCCCCACATACTTATCGGGGATCTGCCACACGAAGAGGTAGCCCAGATTGGGCGTTAGGAGCCTGTAACATTTCTCAGTATACTTGATCGACTTGAGCTTGCTCACGGCAGCCTTTTCGCTCCTCACGTTCGGGTAGATGATCGTCGATACCCTCTTCAAACCCAACTTGCTCCAGGTCAGTATGGGCTCAAACTGCAGGTGGCACTTCTCCTCTAGCATCTTCATCCTGTAGTAGATCGTCGATTGCGGGAGGCCTAGCTTTCGTGCGGCCTCCATCACATTCCTGGGGCCATCCAACATGAGGGCTTGAATGAGTTTAACGCCGATATCGTCGAGGAACTTGAACGAATCGTGGTATTCTTCAAATGCCTGAGTAAATGAATATGGATACTCTGACGCCGTCAAATCAGCATCACTCCGCGACAGTGATTCTTACCACTAGGAAAAACTATTTAACCTTAATTATCTCCAATTTTAAGTAGATTTTTCTGCTAAGCTGGAGATGGAGGTCTTGGACCCACTGTTGCACACCTCACCCTTAGTCCAACATTCCTTGAGGTGTCATATTTATAATTTCTCCCAATCCCCTCAGGTCTGATTAATTGTAGAATATTACGCATATAGGCTGCTAAAAAGCCTATTCTATGGAGAATTTGACATTTCATATTCGAAAACAATAGGTAATGTTGATTAACCTTCATTTGCTATCTATAACTGCAATTCATTTTGAATTTAGGGTTTAAAATGCCCAATTCTTCAAATTCTCCTTCAGATGATAGATCGTTGATTTTTAGATCCCTTTCTTGTTTAATTAAGGCAGGTAAACGATGCCTAGTCCCTCGGCATTTTGGAGGGTGAACTATTCCGTCCATTTAAGATAATGCATACTTCTGCTCCCCCAGCTCAGGCGATCAGACTTGTAGAGGCCCCATTTGGGGCTTCCTCAAGTGATTCATATGAACAAGTCTGTTGATCTTCGGAAATTGGGCAGATGATCCGTTTATGTGAGCCTTGTTCCGACTGGCAAGCATACTAGCTCCCAAATCAGAATCAAGCCATCAGAAGACCTCGATGAATGGCCTAGGTAATCGATAATGAGATATTCGTAGAGTAAGTGTTATCTGAGCACTTCGGAAGCTCAGCTCTGAAATGCCAATTGTTGCACAGATTGGGGGAGGCGTGAAAGATGCCAAATGTCCGCACACCAGAGAACCTGATTGAGGAGATGCCTCTCAGGAAACTTGTCGGACAGACGTTGGCCGTGTCCATGAAGAGCCCTATTCAGGATAAACAATTGGGACTCGTAGAAGAGAGCTATATTGGAACGCTAATCATCCCTGCCAGTGGTTTTAAAACCGCTGAGGAGATAAGGAGGGCGACGGAGAGCTTTCAGTCAGCATCTATGAAAGTGCAGCCAGGGATCCCCTCCTTCATATGCTCGGAGCAGGAGCCCGGTCTGGAGACACTTCCTCCACCGGCCACATCATTCCCCACGAGCATGGCGCTCACAGCTTCTAGGTCTACGAGATATTGCTACGACTTGGCTTTCGCTGTGGCTCTGGAACTGCGCTCGGTTGGAGTTAACATGAACCTAGCGCCAGAGGTCAACGCAAATCAGAATACGAATAACCCACGATCCGTCCATACATTTGGCGATGATCCAGTACTCGTTGCAAAATTATCAAGCACGTATGTGAGGGGACTTCAACACGGTGGCGTCTCAGCGGTTGCGAAATCCTTCCCCGGACGAGATGATTCTGGTCCTGATGAAAGCTGCAAGACCACGACGCCGCGTCCATTGGAAAAGCTGCTCGCGTATGATCTGAAGCCCTTCTCGGAATGTATACGCGTGGGGGTGGACGCCATACTCCTAGGGGGCACAAAAGTTATAGATGTGGATCCGACCAAAGTCTCTGCTCTCTCCATCAAGACTGTGATGGGCCTTCTGAGGAATAGGCTTGGCTTCAGAGGTTTAGCGGTCGCAGATCTTAGGGGCGTGGCAGTGGAACCTCATAGCGCAAAGGACGCCTTAGAAGCTGGAAACGATCTCGTCATATTGAAAGAGGATGATATAGACAAAGGCCTAGAAGGCATACTCAGCCAAGCTAAAAGGAGCCGTATCTTTGCGAGGAGGGTAAGAGAGGCTGCCCTCCGATCGCTCAGGTTGAAATTCAAGAGGCTGAATCACTTTAGAAGACCGAGCTTGTCGACTTATGGCGCCTCCCTCCACTCGAGATTGGCCCAGCAGATAGCCAACGACTCCATAACAGCTGTTAGAAGCGGAGATTCGATTCCGATGAAACGCGAGTCGCCAATACTCTTGGTCTGTCCTATTCTAGTCGAGGGAGGTGGCAAGGCAGAGCAGAGCATATTCTACGAAGCGATGAGAAGGTACTCCAAGCAGATACATGATCACCCCGTCAACTTAAACCCTACATCGGATCAGATTGGACTCGTTCTCGAACAAGTCAGGAGATGGCAGAATCTGGTTTTATGTACCCTAGATGCACACTTGAATGATGGGCAGGCCGAACTTGTTCGGAAGTGCCTTGAGGCCAATCCATCGGCAGTCCTCGTCTCGATGGGGAATCCATACGATCTGAGATCGCTTTCTTCTCAAAATTGCATCGCTTCTTATGGCTACGGGAAGGCTTCGCTCATGGCCGCAGCAGCGGTGATATTTGGGCAAATAAAAGCCTCTGGGATTTTGCCTATTGTAATATAATAGCACCATAGATTCGGCTTCTTTTGAGTTTTTTTTCGGTATTTTTGGGCTTCTTTGTAAGATTAAATTTATATTATAGAATTGATTATAAAAGCCCGAGAAGCGAAGATATGGGGGAAATTTGCCCAACCTGCGGTCTGCCCTTAGACATGTGCATGTGCAAGGAGATCAGTAAGCAGCAGCAGAGAATAGTTGTTCGCTTGGAGACAAGAAAATGGAACAGAGACACGACCATAATAGAGGGGTTGGATGAGAAGGAATTCGACCTACATAAGCTGGCTAAGGAGCTGAAGTCGGAATGTGCATGCGGGGGAACGGCAAAGAACAGCCAGATAATGCTGCAAGGGGACCAGAGGCAGAAGGCAGGCAGATATCTGTCCAAGCTAGGATTCCAAAGGTCTAACATAAGCGTCATCTAGGCCAGGTTTCTAGGAAGGAGGAGTCAATTCCTCGAAATTGGCAGTGGATACTATACTAAGAGTCAAATGCCATTATGTAATGTCATGGACATAGATGAAAGTTGGACGTGCTCGAGGCAATAGGCAAAAGGAGGAGTGTCAGATCATATCGCGACGAACCCATCCCAGAGGAGAAAGTCCTTCAGGTGCTTGAGGCCGCGATAAAGGCCCCTTCGGCCGGAAATGTCCAGCCATTCAAGATCGTTGTCGTCAAAGAGGCCTTTGGTAGGAAGAAACTCGCTGAAGCAGCTTGGGGACAAAACTTCGTCGCGGAGGCACCAATCGCAATAGTCTTCCTAGTGGACATCGTGGAATCGACCGGGAGATATGGTTCGAGGGGACTAGAACTTTATGCTCTCCTCGATATCGGCGCGGCTGTGGAGAATCTGCTTCTTTCGGCTCAAGCCAATGGATTTGGGACTTGCTGGGTGGGCGCTTTTAAAGAAGAGGAAGTGGCAAGTGCCCTTAACGCACCCCAAGGTCTAAGACCTGTAACTATCGTCTCGCTTGGCTATGCTTCCAAACAACCAAAGGAACGGAAGAAAAAAAACCTTGATCAAATGCTCGTTCGGGAGAATTTTCCCGAATCTTGAAGCACATGCTTAATAGCTGTGCAAACTTTCCACATTAAGATGAGTGAAGGAGCCAAGGGAGTGGAAGAGGGACCGAGCGGCCTTGAGAGGATTCTGAAGTACTTGCCCAGCTACAGTGGATACAAGGAGAAGGAGAACAGGAGGGAGACCAATAAGCTCATCAGGATAAAGGTCGTAGCCTCGTTAAAGTGCGGAATCGAGAAATTGGACATGGCCGCCAGAGCTACAACAGAGGAAAGGGCATTCGATAAGGCGAAAAAGCTGGATCGGCTGAACATGATCCTCACAAAACTCGCTGAGAAGATTACCCATGCTCTTGATGGTAATGCCCATCTTTTCGATTCCATTAAGGTAAAGGAAGGTGACATCGATAACCTGATCAACAATGATGTATCCCTTACGGAGACGGCGGGGAAGATAGATGAAGCCTGTCTTTCCTTATTGAAGGCTACCAATCAAAGAGAGTTCGATAGCTTGGATGATGGCCTTGATCATGTAGATGTGTTAATCCAGCAAATGGATAACCTACTCGCGAGGAGGAAAGAGGCACTGCCCGGGATCAGCGATAGTGTATAAAAATCCCAGATAGGGGGACTGTGAAACCAAGCTACGTCCACCAACGCCAGAGGATTTGTCTCAGTTCTTTCTACTTTATTGTAGAAGAACAATGTTGCATCCAAGTGAGGTTGTCCTCAGCATATGACAATTAGAAGCGTTGATGACAAGGCATTTATCGCGAATCTTAGTGCAATCGAGGTTCAGCAGATTTTCTTCATGGAAGAGCTTGGCCTTACAAACTAAGGACCGAATATCACTTTGTCATTAGCTTGCTAAGGTGCCATCAGATGTATTTCTTATCCGTATAACAGTAGTACCTCTGATACTGCGGGATATATGTCGCTGGCTTTCCACACTTTGGACAAATGACCGCCTGTGGAGCAGACGTTGCTGCTGTTGGTTGAGCTGCTACTTGGGGAACGGCAACTGGTTGAGCTGCAGCTCCTGCGGGAACTTCTACCTTCACGGGCTTGGAGAGGATTATGATGTCGCCTATAGGCCCTACATCCGTCCAAGGAACCTCGACCGTAGCGCCATATCTGGTCTTGATTATCAGCGTGATCTTCTGTTCACCTGGAAATACTCCCAAGTCTTGTGCGTTTCCCACTAAGAATCCGTCTGGGTTATATACCGGCATGCCAACAACTTTGGATCTCGGTATGCTCTTCTTTTCTTCTTGCTCAGGCAATTCTTGCACCTATCGCACCTCCTCGCTGGCAAATATTTAAGGTATAGCTTTAAGGGCATAAGGCACTACACTGATTTCACCTCTTATCTCCATAATGTAAACCCTGTACATAGAAACGTTGAAAAGTAACTGAATAGAGGAGGAAACGCATCAAAGCAATGCACAATGTATCTTGCTTTTATCACCCTGAGAGCGCTGCTATAGGGGCATGTGATAGATGCGGTCAGCCGATATGCGCTACATGCTCGAATATAACACTGAATTACTTCACCAGAGTATCGCAAAGGCTATGCCGAGTATGCCTTGCGAAAAGCGATGCAAAGATAATAGCCATTATCATAGGAATATTTGTACCCTTTGTACTCATCGCCTCCATCGGCTGGGTATTCTTCGTCATATCATTGATCGTTGGATGGATGTATCTTGTCGCTGTACCGGTTATTTCGACCCTTGGGGCAATACATTATTACAGGGGCAAGATCAGGAAAATCGATTCCACAGTCACATAGTTATTTCTTCGTCAGGAATTCCTCTAATAAGTTGGAGATGGCCTCGATTGTAGCTCTCCTAGCTTCCTTTGTTTGCCCTCCTATATGTTGGGTTGACACAACCCTATCGTCCGCTATTATCTTCCTCAGCAGCGCTTGGTCGAAGGGGGGCTGAACGCTGTAGACATCTATAGCGACACCACCGAATTTATCCTTCTTCAGGTATTCGAGCAATGCCTCCTCATCGACTATATCCCCTCTAGCAGCATTCACGAGGAAGACACCATCCCTCATAGAGGCGAATTCCTTCCTTCCGATCATCTTGCTGGTCGTCTTGGTCTTTGGCACATGGAGCGTAATAAAATCCGATTTTCTAAGGAGTTCGATGAGAGGCACAATTTGTGCACCTATCCTCTTCGCCCTCTCCTCCTTCTCATGAGTTGTGTTCGTCTCGTAGATGACGACCTTCATCCCAAGAGCCGAAGCTTTCATTGCCACAGACTGGCCAATCCTACCGAATCCGATAACACCGAGGGTCTTGCCGAGTATCTCAGAGCCAACCAATTCGTCCTTTCTCCAAGATCCATTCTTCGAGAGGCGATCGACTAGCGTTATCTTCCTTGCCATGCAGAGGAGAAATGCCACAACGAACTCTGCTACGGCATTGGTTTGCTCACTCATGCTTCTGAACTCTATGCCCTTGTCTTTCAGATGCTCGATATCGATGTGATCAAGGCCATGGGTTGCTGTAATTACTAGCTTTAAAGCTCTAGCCCTGTCGATTAGGTCTTTGTCAACAGTGGTTTTGCTCCTAACAATCAACACATCACATCTTTGGATCTCGGAGAGTAGGTCGTCCCTACTCATCCCTGGACAATAGATGAGATCAGCCAAAGACTTGAGTTTATCGATCATCTCCTCTACGGCTTTCGCATCTCCAAGATTATCGGCCACAAGGATCCTGCTCTTTTTCAACATGTTCGCCCTATCTCAAAGGCTTAGGGTGTAAACCCCTCATGATCTTAGGGAGTTTCTCCCTGCCTATCAATAGCTGGTCATTCAAGTCCCTAACCCTTGATAGGATTAACTCCTTCCCCCTCTCAGTCATAGAAAAGACGGGTATCTGAATCCCAATCTGCATGAGGGCGGACTTACCAGCTATTTTTATCACATTCCTTGATGCACACCCCCAGACAAGGTCCGCATTCCTAGCTACTAAGAGGGCAGCATCCCTCTTTATGCCCGAGTTGTGAACTGCGAGCAGATAAATAGTAGCACCTGACGCCCTCTCAAATTTCCTCAGTGCGATGATCTCGTCCGCGTCAGACCCCGTGACTGTTACCGCGATCCTCTCATACCCTCTCTTAAAGGCCAGAGAGGCGGCTTCGGTCTGATCGATCGTCGCTGAAATGGGATCCAGCACCACCGCCCCGGTCAATTGAAGTCGCCGAATAACGGCCGAGATTGGAGATGTTTCCACAAGGCCCGTCATCCTCTTACCTATGCCCTGCACTATTTCAGGTTTTGTCGTCACCACAGAGCCTGCACAATCGCATGCAACGACCGCGCACTCTATTACGCCGTGCCTGAGGGCACTCATCAAAATCTCAGATGCGCCAAACGGTACGAGCTCATCCGATGACTTGACCTTCCGATTTGGCGTGAACATGCCCTCGTCCCTAATCATGAATTCAACAGCACGCCTTACATTCGCAACAGTGACTTCCTCTGCTCCCGATAGTAAAATGTGTACAGGACAACGTTTTATCCTTGGTCCATCGAGTACCCTCACCTTTCCACCCTCTACAAGGACCTTTGCCTTGGCTATCTCAATGACGTGCCTGTCCGCTTTGGCTGCCTTCAATTATGTGTCTTCCTGTTATAACGGCGTTAAATTTAAATTCTTCTGCTCATGAGATGAATAGTCGCATTCTCACTCTATATTAATGCGTTGTCCTTCTGATTTTTTCTTTGTCTTCGTCAATAAGACCTCTAGGACGCCGTTCTTGTAACTAGCCTTTGCGCTCTTGGGATCTACTGTAGCGGGTAACTCGACCTCTCTGAAGAATTTCCTCTTCTCGCTATCCACTGAGATCGTCAATGAGCTCTCCGTTGCGTTAAGGTTGATGTCATTCCTCTCAACGCCAGGAACCTCCGCTATAACCCTAACGACATTTTCTTCTTCTATGACATCAGTTAACGGTTCGCTCTTCCCCTTGACCTCCATCATGGGTCTAGGTCGACCGGACTGAGAAAGTCTAGTTCTGTGCTTCACATTTCCGAACTCCCTTATTATCGGCTTCCCGTCAGGACCTACGGTGACGGAGTAGCCATAAACAAAAGGCCCCATCTCCCTTACGGTTGAGCCATCAGGAAGCTTTCTCTCCCTAACAAGCTCCTTTGGAATGGATGTTGTTATGTCGCTGAACATCTCCTCCATGAGCCTATCCATTTCCTCGAAGATATCATCCCCGAGGAATGGTCGACGTCTCCACCATCTCCTAAACCACTCATCATCATTATCATCAGCCATCATTTTCTCCCTCGTTTAAGATGATATCGTATTCCTCATACTTAAACATTGCTAGTAACAGAACCGGTCAAAAAATACGTCGGGCTTCCCTATGTTCAAATTTTCCTATGTTCCAGTGAGTTGGAGTTCAGTGTATTTTCCCTACCTTGCACCATATCGCTCATTATGGATGAATGATGCCGTTTTTGATAGCTTGGCTTCTCAGCAGGATATCCCATTGAGGTCTTTCGGCACGTTTAGGAGTTATCTGATGGGATTCTCGAGCTTCGTGTCGATAATCCCGATCCAACACGTACCTATTCCCTGTGCCTTGACTGTTCTTCTTCCTTTCATCAGAAGGTTATTTTTGGTAGCCTTCCGTAATCCTGCTTGAGGGCTTCGTGCTCACTTCTCAGGACCTTAAGTTCCTCCGCGGTTCTATTGCATTCGTTTTCCAATCGCTGTCTTTCTGAAATGGAGCCCCTCAGATCCTCATCGAGTTTTGAGTATCTCTTCTCTGCCTGATCCTTTTGAGCTTTGACCTCAGCTAGGCTCTGGTTTAGAGTTTGATTCACCGAGGACAACTCCCTGCTTTTTGCCCGTAATTCCTCTTCAGTCCTTTGACTTGCATTCAGTTGTCTTTCAAGGTCGGTCATCGATATCTGAAGCCGTCTCGACTGCTCACTCAAACCCTCTGATTGTTCAGAAATCCCCTTCAAGTATTGAAGCTCAATTTTGATTTTTTGATTCTCTTCCTCTATCGCCTTGGCTCGATCGATGTATTGCCTTGCCGTAGAATAGTTTCGACGAAGCTCTTCCAGTTCATTGCGCGAACTTTCACTCTTGGCCCAAGATTCATCTCTCTCCCTCATGAGGGAATCATTCTGCCTTTGAAGGATTTCATTGCGATTCCAGAGCTCATGGAATGCTCTGCTGGTGGCCTCCAAGGCGTCTCTGAGCGCATTAAACTGCTCCTCCATATCTTCGATCGTGTGTGCCCCTGTAACATCCAATCCATCCAACTCACTTCCCTCTTGTGATTTAATCTCGCTTACATCCGAATGTGTGACTACAGCAACAGGCTCTTGTAAATCCGACATAGAAGATCCCCATGCTTATTTCAGTTATAATAGTTATGCAGATTCGGAATCATGGTATTTCCATGGCACATTTATCGTATTACGTTCTATATCCTTTTCCAGATTTTTTTGTATCCTTAAGGCGTTTTTTGAAACGGATGGCATCTCGGTCTCAAAAGGAGAATCCTTTTACGCTAGTCCGTATCGATCGCACTGTGCGATCAAAGGAAATGAAAGTCCTCATAACATCCAAGCTCACAGAGCAGCAACTAAAAAAGATAGAGTCATTATCAGGAATACTTAATATTGTTATTTGTAAGAGCGAATCGGAAGTCTCTAGATCCATTGCTGATGCGGAAGTCGTAGCGGGTTGGGTTGATGGGAAGACCCTTAGGAAGGCCAAAAGGTTGAAGTGGCTGCATACTTTCTCGACGGGTGTTGACTCCCTTATTTGTCAAAGGCTGTTGAGAAGAGATACCCTTGTGACGTGCAGCAAGGGGGCTCATGCGATTCCAGTTGCAGAGCATGCTGTGATGTTCATGCTGATGCTCGCTAAGCACATGCCGTTTTATACCCGATGTCAACAGAATAAAAAATGGAAATGGTTACACACGTCGGAGCTCCATGGCAGGACCGTCGGCATAGTGGGTTTCGGATACATAGGGAGGGAGATCGCGCGTCTATCGAGAGGTTTTGGCATGAAGGTCATTGCAACCAGAAGGACTGGCTCAGTTGACCTTGGGGCAGACGCCCTCATACCGATTAAAAACCTGAAAAAGCTACTTTCATCATCAGACTTCGTTGTAGCTGCTGTGCCTTTGACCAAGGAGACTAAAGGGATGTTCCGAGAGGGCGAGTTCAAGGCTATGAAGAGGGGGGGCTATTTCATTAATATCGCGAGAGGTGGTCTTGTTGTGGAAAAGGCACTGGTTAATGCACTGAAGAAAGGTTGGATAAGTGGTGCAGCTCTCGATGTGACGGAAGTAGAACCACCCCCACCAGATAGCGAGCTCTACGACCTCGACAACTTAATACTGACTCCTCATGTATCGGGCGGATCGAGGGAAGCCTTTGAGAGGAGCCTGGAGATCTTCAGAGAAAACCTTCGCAGATACCTGTCCGGGGAACCACTTCTGAATATCGTCGACAAGTCGATATGCTACTGAGCCTGACATACTCCCACGGCTAAAGCCTGTGGGGTTCTGGCGGCTCTTGGGTCCAGAGAGTTGCGCCTCTAGGGATATCAGTGTTCCCTTTCATCGCATCCCTGTCTGCGATGAATTGACCTATGCTTGGTCTCAACGCAATGTTGAACCCCGCGTTGGCATCAGCATGGTCAACGTGCCCGCATTGGCACGCGAAGCCCTTTCCTATTCTTGTTCCTTCGCTTCCGCACCGAGAGCACTCCTTTGATGTGTTTCTCGGCTCTACGAAGACAATCGGAATGCCTCTCAACTTGGCCTTGTATTGGAGAAAGCCTTGAAGCTGATAGAACGACCACGAATGGAGAGTCTTGTTGAAACTCTTACCATACCGCCTGCTCCTTCTGATCCCTCCGAGCCTCTCCAACTTGATTCCAGAGTTTGTCCGTTCAGCGATGCCCACAATTGCCCTTGAAACCTTATGGTTGATGTTTCCAATGATTCTGGATTCCCTGTTCCTTATGGCCTTGACCTTCCTGTATTTGCCCGTCTCTTGAAGTCCCTTTCTCATGGCGCGATACTTGTTGTGGACATGCTGTGTCTGCTTTCCCAGTTTGAAGACCTTGCCCGACCTTGGATCTGAGACTACGGCCACATGCCCCGTGGCATTCCTATCAACCCCTATCCAGTTGGAGATCTCTCTCATTGGAGTCTCAGGAATGGTTACGGAGACGAATGCAAATTCTCCATCCAGTTCGACCTGATTAACCTTAGTGAAGTCGCTCCTGAAAGTTATAGGCATGTTAAGCTTCAAGCAGGGAATCTTCAACCAGTTTCCTTTGACCTGTATGCTCTGGCTCGGAACGGTTAACTTCACGCTGCCTATTCTCTTGAGCTTCCTATTACGGGAATACTTCCGAAGGATCTGGTTGGCAATGGCGCTTTTCAATCCAAACTGCTTGACGTCCTTCGAAGAGCGAGCCCCTGTCTTTAGAGCGAACTCTGCAATTTGTCTGGCCTTCTGAAGTTCTGTGGCAAGGTCTTTTCCATGTCTGACCTTAAATGTGAGAATCAAAGGTTCCTCTGCCCCTCGATATACCTCTTAATTATCTCAGACGATACATGGCCATGTGTTGACACGAAATAGCCCCTTGTCCAGAGTGTTGGAAGGGAGGTGGTTAGATGCTTGAACTCCTTGCGCAACGTCCTTGAAGTGAATCCCTTCAATTCTCCGATAATCCTGTTGGGCGCCAATAGCGGGGTTGCTCTGATGAACAGATGCACATGGTCGGGCATGATTTCAAGGGTGATTATCTCACAATTCAGTTGTTGAGCCCTCTCATGAAGGAGCTGCTTCAATCGGGTGCCAACTTCTTTGACGAGGACCCCTTTTCTATATTTTGGGCACCAGACGAAATGGTAGTTCATGAAGTGGATTGAGGTCTCTGAAGCAACGTATCCATGAGGCAGGTCAGACACCGCCTTTAAGATATCAATTAGATGCTGAGTTGGCATATATAAACCTTAATCTTTGCTTGGAGACCGAATTCATCCCACCGATAAAGCATGAGGGCTTTCTTTGTTCTCCAAATCTCTCTTTGGGTAAGTGAAACCTAGTGGTAATCGATATCGAAGGCCTGCATCCGATCGAGAATAAAGTCAAGATGGATATCGGTGAGCTGAAGGACTTGTTCGGCGACAAGATGGTTATAGCAAACACTATATCGTTCAAAATACCAATCGCACCATCATGACAAGGATATCCTGTGCTAGGTACATTCTAGAGTATCTCAAGGCAGAGGGCATAGAATACATCTTCGGCATACCTGGCGGGGGAAATGATGAGATCTGTTACGCCGTCCATGAAGTTCCTGAATTGAAGTTCCTACTCGTCAAGCACGAACAGAATGGAGTTTTTATGGCAACTGGATATGCGCTGGCGAGTGGCAAGCCTTGTGCCATAACGGTCACAAGTGGACCAGGAGCCTGGAACGCTTTGGCAGGACTTGACGTTGCATACATGAACTCCGTACCCATTATCGCAATTTGTGGAGAGACCTCTATGGATGGATGGGGAAGGGGGGGATGGCAAGATTCCTCTGGCTGGGGACCTAGGACTATATCCCAGCCAAAGGCGTTCGAAGGATGCGTCAAATGGCGGGCGACTGTTGATCGAGCCAACATGATAGAACTGGCGATGAGGGATGCTTTTAGTGCTATGTTGACCGGACGGAGGGGTCCTGTCCACATACATATCCCCGTCGACGTACAAAGGGAGATCGTTGACGTAGAACTCCCACAACACCTTGAGCGTGGCACTAGCACAAGGGTAGGTGGCGATCCGGATCTCATCAGAAGCGCTTCGCAGCTATTAGTTACTGCAGAGAGCCCCGCAATACTAGCGGGTTGGGGGGTTGTCCAATCGGGGGCTTCCCAAGAGCTAATGGAACTGGCCAAGCTGCTAACAGCACCTGTCGCTACAACCTTCCGCGGAAAGGGCGCATTTCCGGAAAACCACGAACTTGCACTCGGGGTATCGGGATCGATGGGCCATGAGCTGGCGGGTGGATATCTGACTGCGAAGAACGTCGATGTCCTCTTGGCAGTGGGCACGATATTCAGCCAGATGACGACAATCGGTTGGAAACCGGATTATGGCGGGAGAGAGATAATCCAAGTGGATATCGATCCTCAGGAAATCGGCAAGATCTATCCTGTCGAGCTCGGTATAATTGGGGACGCAAAGGCCGTCCTGAGAGATTTAGTCGCAGAGGTCAAGTCCTTGCAGAAAGGCAATGGACGAACCAATACGAAGAGGCTAAATCAGCTAACGGCACTGAGGAGGGAGACGCATTATTTCACCGAACCGGCTATGTCCTCAAACGATGTCCCGATAAAGCCACAACGCGCTCTTCGGGAGATAAGGAATGCCCTGCCAGAGGATGCGATAGTCTTCACCGACTGTGGAAATAACTGCATGTGGACCGAGAGGTTTTTCCAGGCATATCAACCCGGCACCGTGATATTTGATGGTAGCACTCACATGGGTTGGTCGGCCGCTGGCGTGATCGGGGCGAAGATCGCAAATCCAGACAAAGTTGCAGTTACGATACTCGGTGATGGCTCATTCTCGATGAATTGCCAAGACGTGAAGACGGCGGATACGTATAATGTACCGGCCATCTGGTGCATATTGAACGATCGTGCACTGGGTGCCATAAAGCACAGGCAGCTGGCAATGCCAGAACGCCAAGTCGATAAATATATTCGTTTGGATCTCGACAATATGGACTTCCTCAAGTTCGCCGAGGCGTGTGGCATACGCGGCGAAAGGTGCGTAAGGCCCGATGAGATCGGGCCCGCTCTAAGGAGAGCCATAGAGTCAGCGAAACCAACTGCAATCGAAATCGTAGTGGACCGCACCGAAACTCATCCAGGCATAGCAGAGTTGGCCAAGATGGTGAAGCACTAGAGCACTTCACGAGGCGAAACATGTGAGAGCCATTGTCTACGAGGGACCTGGGAAGGTCGTAGTAAAAGATGTGGCCAAGCCTCGAGTAGGGCCAAGGGACCTTCTCATAAGGGTAATGGCTGCAGGCATCTGCGGCAGCGATTTGGAGATGGCACGTGGTAACCGGCCTGATGTAATCCCACCACGGATCCCAGGACACGAACTTGCAGGGGATGTCGACGAGGTAGGGAGTAATGTGACCAAATTTCAGGTGGGAGAAAGGGTTGTGGTAGAGCCAATTCTTTCATGTGGGGAATGCAAAAACTGTAGAGCCGGCAGGTACAATATCTGCAAGGATCTGAAGTTTATGGGTGTACACATCGATGGCGCATTTGCCCAATTCCTTAGCATCCCCGAATGGAGGGCCTACAGCATACCGAAGGGATTCTCATATGATGAGGCTACCGTCTTAGAGCCTACAGCCGTAGGAGTTCACGTGGTAAGAAGGGCAGGAGTATCGCCTGGGGATAGTGTCGCCATACTTGGGGCTGGTCCTATAGCGCTACAGATAGCTCAAGTGGCAAAGGCGACAGGAGCGGGTTATGTCATGATGACCGATGTCCTCGACTATAGACTTGAGCTGGCAAAGAGGCTTGCTGCTGACATCGTGATAAATCCGACGAGAGAGGACCCCGTACAGCGTATAAAACAGGCGACAGACGGGGAAGGGGCCGATGTAGTGATCGAGGTCGTTGGATCATCGAAGACAATCCTGCAGACCATGGACCTCGTCCGTGTGGGAGGTAGGATTCTCGTGGCTGGCCTCTCAGTGGAGAGTTTCGTGACAGAGCCTCCTACATTCTGGATGAGGCAACTGCTGAAGGAGGTAACGATCGAGACCTCGCGATCCTATGCTGCCAACGATTGGAGTGCTACAATGAAGTTGGCATCGAGAGGGGCTATAGATTGCAGTGCTTTAGTGACCCATAGATTCAGGCTGGAGGACGCTTCAAGGGCATACGAGGTAGCCGATAAAAAGCTGGAAAATTCCATGAAGGTCATATTTGCGCCATGGGAGGAAGGATAAATGGCATTGAGATTGACCGATGTCCTCAAAGGATATCGTATGATCGACCTCTCGGAAAAGGTCGTCCAAGGTGCTAGCTCCGGAACGACAGGCGAGCAGAGATGGTACTTCGTGCGCATGTTCCCCTTTCCGCCGGGCAAGGTCGGAGGGGAATGGATGCACGTGATTGCCATGGAGAGTCATATAGGGACACACGTGGAGGCGCCCGCTCATTGGATAGATTCCGCCGAGAACCGCGAGGGAGCTGGAAAGGATGTCAGCGATGTCCCCCTAACGAGCTACTACGGTGAAGCGGTCCTCATCAGGTGTGATGGGTTCACAGATGGCCATGCGATTATGCCTAGGGATTTGATAAACGAGGGGGTCAAGGGGGGCGATATCGTCATCTTCGGCCTTAGTGGCCGCGATATGTTCAGTGGAAGGGCGCCATATGTGTCGGACGAGGTCGTAAGATTCATGGCCGATCTGCCAATAAGGATGGTCGCCTTCGATCGGACCGTCGGAGTCGAGGATATGCCGAGGTATCTCGGAGAGAAGGACATTCGAAAAAGATTCCTTGGGATGACGATGCACAAAACATTCTGCAATAAGGACATTCCCATCATCGAGTGCATAGGCAACCTTGAACGATTAAATAAAAAGAGGTTCTTCCTCTTCGCATGGCCAGCCCCTATGGGAGGCTTGGAATCATTCGTAATCAGAGCAGTAGCTTTCGAGCCGATCAGCGAGGCGTAAATCTCCAGTGTGTCCCGTAATCGCGTCTCTCAATCAACAGGTATCTTGAAAACCTTCGCAGCTGTCTTCCCTAGGCACCACTCTAACTCCCCCTCGGTTAGGCCTATCGTCCTGAACTTCGTAAGCTCAGTTGCTATGTTGTCTCCATGATCGGAGCCGAACATTATACGATAGGGACCAAGCGTTCTGCATAGATTGCGGATCATGAAGCCGGGCATCCAACTCATCTCCAAGTATATGTTGGGATGCAGCTGGGCAGCAAGGGCCGCTTCGCTCGCAAACATGTTACCCCCGGAATGTGCAAGAATGATCTTAAGGTCCTTGAAATCTGTTGCTATCTGGATCAATGCAGATGGTAAGCTCCAGGGGACTCCAATCCCCGTATGGACCATAACTGGTATGCTCAGATCCGAAGCAACCTTGAAGACCAGCTTCCCTGCAGAAAGATTTGGATTGGCAGCGTGTGCGGGTGGATTTAATTTTACGCCTACAAAACCCAGATCATTTATACACCTCTCTATCTCCTTACGATAGTCATTCTCCTTCAGATGAGGATTCGGGTTTGCCATGCCAAAGATCCTATGAGGCATGTCCTTTGATATCGCCGCGATGGCATTGTGTTGAGCTACGACTGTCTTCAAGTCGAATGCCGTTCCTGGCTGCACGATGCTCGCATCAACTTTATTCATCTCCATATTAGAGAGGAGATCATCAATTGTAAAATCTTCTTCATATGCGTAGTCATAACCTAGGTGGGCATGGGCATCAATTATCATTGAATGACGACCTCTCTTTTTGTATGGACTACTTAAGGTTTCTCAGCCATATGAACGGAATTTAAATGCCAGTATCTGCATACTTGGTCTTCGGATTATTCACGTTGCTTCGAACTGTGATTGCGACGCGCTCAATATATCGTTTTTATCGCATAATTGGGAATCTGCGGCCTATCAGAGGCTCATGACCCTTCCTCTCTCAACAGAAGATCGTCTTGCCAAGACCAGAGCCTTTATTATCTCAAGCGTTTCCTCCGGTTGAAAGGGCATCTCCTTCGTTCTTATCATCTTTACGAATGATTCAAGCATCTTGTAGTAGAAATAGCCGCTATCCTCAACCTTGACCTCGCGCCAACCCTTCGTCCCGTAGAGGTTCATCTGAAACAAATACGAGATGTCCTTGTAAACGCTCAATATGAACCTCCGCCCATCTCTCAGCGTTATTACGACTATGTCCTTGTTGTCCTCCCCAATGTTCTGGACGCATCTTATCCCTGGACCGACAACGACGTAGAGCTGCTCCAAAGCATGTATCCCATAGAACATCAGATCCCCGCTGCAGATGCTGTTCCCGGTCAGTATCTCCCCCAGCTCACCCCTTGTCCTCATGAATTTCTCTACCTCCCTCGCAAACCTCAGGGCCGAGCAGGACATCATTGGAGCCTTGTGTTCCCTTGCCAATTCGATGATCCCTGCCGCTTCATCGATGTCAGGCGAGAGGGGCTTGTCGATCATAGTTGGAATCCCCGCTTTCAGGAACGGACCAGCTCTCCTCTGGTGCTTCATCGTCTCATCATCAGCTACTATGACTCCATCGACATCACCGATCATGGCTTCCATATCCGATGCTACTTTATCTATCCCGCATATCTTTGCCAACAACATTGCCTGTGTTTTGTTCTCGTCCCACACGCGGGTCACCTCGGCTCCTTCAACTCTTACCTTGTAGATCGGATAACCATTTTTCGAAGCCATCTCCTCGTCGAATCCATTGAACATCTCCGAGAAACTCCTAGCATGCCAAGAACCTGCACCGCCGACTATCCCTATTCTCAACATCGTCCTCATTCCTCTGCGGCCTTTATCACAACGACCTCGCCAGAATTTGCGCTTTGCCAGACCGCCTCTGAGACCTGCAGATCCCTAGCACCATCCCAGAGATTGGCCCTTGGACGATCCTCCCCGAGACAAGAGAGCGCGAATCCCTCCAACTCGCCCCTATAGCCGAACGCTCCCTCTGCTTTTGTAGCCATGATCTCAGTCCAGTCTGGCCTCCACTCGATCGCCTGCCTTCTACCTCCGACTGTAAAGCCAGCGATCGGGGGTAACTTCGGATAGTAGCGAAGGTGGATCATATCGTCGACTTCAAGCCAGGAATCGTGGCCTGTAACCACAAGCCTTTCATTTGAACACCATTCCGGAAGCTCAAGGGCGTTTAAGTTCATAACTCCAACTGCTCCGTTTTTAAATCCCACTGCGATCGCGTAGCCGAACTTATCGACAGTAACTTGATTCAACTTGGCATATACTTCAGCCAATTCCCCTCCGAAGAATCGAATGAGATCGAATATGTGGACAACCTGCCCTATGAGGAAGGCCTTTGCGGCCTCCTTTATACCCCAGATCGGCGGATAAGGCCCATTCGCGAACTTCACATCGATCACGGATATCTTCCCGAATTCCTCCTTGTCTACGATAGACTTGGCCAACCCATAGCATGTAGAATAGCGCTTCATATATCCAACAGACCCCCATAGCCCCTTCTTCTTGGCATATTCCGCCAGGTCCACCGCATCCCTGTAGGAGACCGCTGATGGCTTCTCAACGTGTATCGGGAGCCCTGCATCCAAGCATTGCTTTCCGACTTCACAATGCATCTGGGGCGGGCCTACGATTATCACTCCGTCCAATGCCTCTTTATCCAACATCTCGTCCAGCTCGGTATACCATTTATTAGCCCCGAACCAACGTGCATTGCGCCTCGCAAGTTCTTCCTTCAGGTCACATACGGCCACAAGATTCATCTGAGAAATTGTGTGGACGGTGGGATACAGTGATTGGGTAGCGTGTGAACCACAGCCAACAAAGGCGATATTGGCCCTTTTGTCTCCAGTCATGTCATCTCGCACCAACAACATCACGAGGTTAGATAATAATTGCCTTACATACCTATCTGAAGGATGGAATTACCTCTCTGGCAAAAACCTCTAGGTCCTCGTGGGACTTCCTCGATATTACTATCATGTAATTGATCCCAGCGTCGACATACTCCTCGATCTTATCCACACACTGCCTGGATGTGCCTATCAGCCTGCGAAGGACAAAATCCTCAGGTGAAGCATCGCTGGGTTTTAGTTCGGAAATCTTGCTGGCGATTTCCTCAGGAGTTCTACAAAGTATAAGCTCTCCAACCCACGATCTCCTCACCTCACTCGGATCCCTATTAATCGCACGGCAGTGCTCGCTTAAAATCCGCATTTTGGCATTGCATTCCTCAGGAGTGGTGAAGACGGTGTTGAAGCCATCTGCGAGTTCCGCCGCTACTTTGATGAGCTTGCCACCTCCACCCCCAACCCATATCGGAGGATGAGGCTTCTGTATGGGTTTTGGTGCGCATATGGCATCGCTTATCGAGTAGTGGGCTCCATTGAAGCTCGATTTCTCCTCTGTCCACATCTTGGTAATTATAATCAAAGCTTCCCTCAGCTGCTCGATCCTAACTGCTGCGCTCGGGAATTCGTAGCCATATGCCCTGTATTCATCCTCCTTCCACCCCGCCCCGATTCCGAATTCAAGCCGTCCCTCTGATATCATATCAATGGTAGCTGCCATCTTCGCGAGCAGTGCTGGATTCCTGTACGAGTTGCAGAGCACCATGCTACCCAAACGAATCCGATTTGTGGTAGTCGCGAGGCCCGATAAGACGGCCAAGCATTCCAGAACATCTCCTTTCCCCTGCCATATCAAGTGGTCCATCACCCATGCGGAATCGAATCCCAGCTGTTCACACTCGCTCACTAATCGCTTCAGTGCCTTGAAATCTAGATAGTAGTCGAAGTCGACGCCGAACTTCAGTTTTGTCATTTCATATCCCCTCACTAGTCCTGATATTTATCCATCTATAACACTACAGGCAATACTTATCTATCCATAACTCTATAGATGAGTCTTAGATAGAGAAAAGTGAAAAAATTGAGTCACACAGAAGAGGGAGAAGTTCTATGGGCTCTAATAACCCTCTTTAGTGTTCTCTTACCTCTAACTGGGACTTATTTCATCCTCATCGCGTATTTAGGTTTGAAATTGTCAGGCATATTTACAGGAATTGGCCTGATGAATGATATAATCCCGATTATTGCAGGGCCTTTACTAATATTTTTTCTCACATGGTTCGTTGTAAGAATTGATTTCTTCAGGAAAAGAATGAATACTGCATTACTCGGATATTTGTGTGTTGTAGTAATATCTGTTTACTTGTATATTTTTATGTCGCTCTTATACTTGCGAAGCACCATGCTTTAATCCCTTCGCACTCATTAACATTCCTAGAGCCTTAAAATCCGTAATAAGAACGTTCTTCAACGAGCCATCATAGAGAGCTGCGGCAGGATGATACAGGGGCAGATACGTAACATTCTCATTCACCATCGCCTTTCCATGAGCTTCACCTATGGATCGCGGTCCCACGAGGAAATTCAAGGCGATATTGCCCATCGGGCACACTATTACCGGCTTAACTAGGCTCAACTGCCTAGTAAGATAGGGCCTGCAGGCTTTCCTCTCGGAGATCCTTGGTGGCCTATTATTCGGAGGACGACATTTTACTATGTTCGTTATGAAGACGCTCTCCCTCTTCATCCCTATTGACTCAAGGAGCTCGTTGAGGAGCCAACCTGCAGAACCTACAAATGGCCTGCCCTTCAGGTCCTCATTGTAACCAGGTGCTTCGCCAACTATCATCACCTCAGCGTGAGGCTGTCCCTCTCCGGGAACTGCGTTTTTTCTGCCTTCAGAGAGTGGGCATAATCTGCAGACGATGACCTCCTTTACGACCTGTTCTAGACTGTCCAACTGCCCTGCCTTGCAGCGGTTATAGCACGTATATTTAGATGCCGGGGAAATTCTAATTACGGATAAGCAAAAAGGCATGGATACGATAGATTTTTCTCCCTCTCCGATTGAGCTAATGTCGATGATCGGGGATAAAAGGATCGATGAATCCATTCGTAGGCTGGAATCCGCGAGACATTTCGAGGAATCGGACAGAGTTCCGATCCTGATCGATGTAGGTGCTCCTTTCTTCGCAAGGGTACTTGGCTATACTCTAAAGGATTTTTACAGGGATCTTGGGATTTGTAAGCGTGTCCAAGTTGAGGGCTCAAAATGGGCATTCAAGGCACTGGAAGACGATAGAACTGGTTTTCTGGGTGAGGACGATGCTAGGCCAGACATAGGGGCTGTAGCGGAAGGCATTGTATTCGACTGCAGCATCTCCTTGCCAGATGATCGCAATCCCTGGCTTTCCCCTTGGATCATACCGAGTCTTAGGAGCTTGACCGATATCGAGTCGCTCGAAGTGCCAGATCCACGCGACTGCGTTAGACGTCTGCACGAGCATTATGTCAGAGCTTTCGGAAGGGAGATCCATTCGGAAGAGGCCACTAACATACACCCTCCTTGCTCTGCTGCGGGCTCCCTCATGGGACCGGAGATGCTTTACACATTCCTTTACAAGTATCCAGATGTCATGCACGGCCTCTTCATGAAATTATTGGATACTTTATGCGCGATAACTGACTATAACGACGAACTGAGGGGAGGGAAGACAAGGGACATGGGCCTGTGCGATGATCATGCCGGATATCTCTCAGAGGACATGTATAGGAAGTTCGTCCTGCCATACAACAAGAGGATCTATGAGAGGTATGGCGCTGATGGCAGAAGCCTACACATGGATTCGAGGACGGATCACATAGCAAGGATCCTCTTGGAGGAATATAGAATACAGGAGATGGATCTCGGGGCTGCGTCAGACATAGCCAAGATTAAAAATGCCTTCGACGGAAAGGTTGTCTTCAATGGGAATGTCGACTCGAAGATCTTGGTGGCGGGCAGCATAGAGCAGATAGAGAGAGCCACTGAGCACTGTATAAAATCAGCAGCACAGGGCGGAGGATACATATTGGATTGTGGGGGAGAAACCTATGCGGGCATCGATCCAGATAGGCTGATCTATATGGTGAGGTATGCGAAGAAGATAGGCAGATACCCAATACGATAGCCTGATCGATCTGTGAACGAGAACATAGTATAGCTCAGTCAGATATGCAAAGCACTCCTGATGGACATCATCCGTTCATGATGAAGCTATATGAAGATAGTCAGGAGATCCTCGCTCGATATCGATGGACACCAATACTTCTCTATGTATTCGATGACGAGGTTTGTGCCTGTTTCATGGGTCACGTGTGGAGGTCGAGCTGGATTGTACATCGCGTCAGTCAAATCCCTAACCAGTATGCATCGGATGCCCCATCTAGTCATCTGCTTGATGCCAAATGATCTTTCCAGAACGCACATGTTCGTGTGCACTCCCATGATGACCAGGTTTTTAATTCCACGTTGTTGGATAAAATTGTATATCTCCTGACCATCATCGGAGATCACGTCATCATACATGATCTTCAAAGCCGGATGTTGTCGAGTCCAAGCCTTGAACCAAGGCTTTTCACCGGTATCACAACCACCATCGGTATCGTCTATTGGTAAAGCGGGTGGCGCTGGTAATTCCAATTGCTTCGGCGGTTCAACATATGGTGCATTGGCGATCCTCTGCCTATATGGCGTGTTGGCATAGTAGCTCATTGTTTCTGAAGGGGAGTGTATTATCAGCACGCCATTCTCCCTCGCTACTTCTATCACCGAGTTAATAATGGGCGCCATGGCCTCAACGCGTTCAGTTGCCCCTCTGCACCAGTGTTTGTCCCACATATCGCAGATTAATATCGCGGTCTGCTCGACTGGGAATGGCCTCTGGATTATCATCTCATCCCAGAATCCACTGCCCTTGAAGGTCTCAACCCTTGTGCGCAGATTAAGCCTCAGGTTAGCCTCAGACATCTCCCTCGGTCCTGATCGCATTATAAATTCACCAGATGTCGATACTCATATAAGATGAAGCTGATTCGCTTATGACTTCTTCAGTATATCCTTAACATATTGGAGGTCTTCCCTAGTCTGGCGAACTAGTTCATCAAATGATAATTTTTCATATTCGCTGTGGAGGGATATAGGCCCATTAAAGCCCATTCTACGTAGATATTGAAACACTTCAGTCCAAGGTACAAGGCCCTCGGAAAGTGGCACGATATCGGCTCTCCATCCCTTTTTCCCAGCATCCACTTCTCTGAACCATCCGAAATCCTTTACCGCTACCATTCTAGTGTTCTCCTGAAGCAGATCCATGCCGATCCTCCAGCCTGCTATGCCTCCCTCTACTGCCATATGGCCCGGATCAATATATGCGCCCAGATAATTGGGGTCATAATCCCGAAGAAGCATCCAAAGCACTGCAGCGCTGGAGCTCATGTAATTTCCGGAATGAATATGCACTGCTGAATTTATGCCGAACTCCCTGCTCAATTCGTAGATCCCGTTGAGATCGCTCTGCATCGTTCGGATCTGATCCTTGAGCCGGCCAAAACCATCATATCCCCAGTAGCCCAATTTTACGTACTTGACCCCACAATTGGAAGCTGTCTCGAAGATGTCTCTGGCATATCCCTTGTTCGCATCCGTTATATTTGTGGTGATCATCGGAACACTCAATCCCTTCGATTTCAGCCCTTCGACAGCTTCAGGCAGCCGTCTCTTGGCCTCTTCCGGGATGATGTATCCGTCCTCCCTCACGGTCAAGTCAGCCCCTTCAAATCCCATCGCGGCCATTTGATCGCCAGCTTGGTCCAGTGTTAGATTTCCTATGTTCTTCAGCATCTTCGTGAACATAATTAACTGCATATCGATTTCGCTGAAAACTGGTCGATTAATGAAATATAAGATTTTCTTCGCCCCAAGCTTTCCCTAACCTTCGAATCCATTTGTGGTTAAAATTGCTTGTCTCCTTTAATGGATTGACAATCTGTTGATATCCTGTTGACACTTGGGCTCGCATTTCCTGCATTCCTTGCAAGCATTTGCCCATATAGGAATTCTCTACGTGTCTTTCTCGTGTTCTCCTAATCCTCCTTCAGTTCGAGTGCAGTTCATCTAATCAATCCTCCTTTAGGCCGTAGATCTTGGAGTGGTCCATTAGCTGGAATATCGTCACCATTCGGGCAAGGCATACAGTAATCACAGTTCAATAGATGTTTTTGAACATCGCGATTCGGGGGAAACACATAAAGGAAGCGATCTGATCACTATTTCAAGGGGCAAATCCGATGGTAGAAAGGTGGATAGGTGAAATCCTATTCGCAACTAAGCCACAAGAGAGAATGAGGAAAGCCAAGCTTAAGATTATGGAGACATATCTTGAAGTTGAAACAGGTATAGCAATGGGATTGATGCGGGCTTCGTACAGGGCCAATGTCGGCGACTTGGATGGGTTCTTTAGGAGAGAGGATACGCTGGAGCTTTATCTCAGGGCATCCGATGGTCGGGGCAAGGAGTGGCTGATAAAGACCTCAAAGGTCGAGGAGTTGGTCTCCCAGCTTAAGGACATTCATGTCCAAGAGAGAAATAGCGGCATCGAAACAAAATCCGTTGGCCCAACTCTACAACCAACTCTCCAACCAACAGAACAACCACCTCAACAAACACCGTCACCCGGACAAGTTGGCGTGGGCAAAGGCCTCTCTTCGTCCGTGAAGTTCGCCCTAAGTCCTGGAAGATGGACATCGGCCAAGTTAACTCTCACCCAAGATACGTTGGAAGTTGCGATGTATGAGTTCCTCGGAATGATGGCCAGACCGACAAAGGTCGAAATCGAATTGAAGGCCATAAAGTCCTTCTCCAGGTCTGACAACGAGATCCTGGTCCTTCATATCGAGAGCAAGCCGGGGTATGGATTGGGCGATTGGTATGTATCGACGAAGCAAAGAGATCAATGGGCTGAAGCGCTTCTGGGCCTTGGCATACCTGAAACGAAATCGAGCTGAAATGAACCTCTTCGATTGGCGTTTAAATAACCATCGCAACTTCCAAGCTTAAATATCGTTAAATTCATCTTTTACTGGAGATGTGTCGCTAACATAATCCCTGCAGAGAATTGGTCGCCCTAGGATGAACAGAAACGAGATACATTACAGGTTGATATCCACATTGCTACAGGCCGATGGCCCCCTCACTTTGATTGAGCTTGTAATTCAATCGAAGATCGTAGAGAAAGAGGCATTTCCAGTACTGAAGGAGATGATCAGCGACCATTTAGTTGTGGAGGGCGAACTGCTTATCGATCGTCCAGGCCCACAATATTGCTGGGCCGATCGTTGGGAGAAAGAGATGAAGCGCCGTGCAACAGGTTCCAGGCAAAAGCTCCAAACAATTGTCGATAAGGCCTCAATGACGCGTGAAGAAAGGCTCGATATCGATAGTGAGCCAGTCCTGGCTTTCCAAGATTATGTCATAAATGAGTACAAACCACCAAAGAACAAGAGGTTGCTCGTATTCTTGCAGTGCTCTGTTAGACGTCCCTTCTCCTCCTCGCCTTCTCATGCGTCGATGAGGAGAGCGATTTCGGTTGCTACAGGGTATGATCCCAGTAAAGACTTCGAGAAATGCCCAGTTCATGTCGTGGTGTTGGACAGTAAGATCGGGCCCGTGCCTTACGAACTTGAGGATGTCTATCCTGCCAATGTAGGTGGAGGTGGCGTCAAACACTTCGATTGGGCGTACTACTCTCATGTCAAGCCGATACTGGCTAAACGAATGGCGCGATACATCACCGCTCACAGAGGCAATTACGATCACATTAGTACGTTCACAGAGGGTAGATATGGTGAAGTGATGGAGGCTGCCAGGAAGATTGCTACGGTTGACTTCCGCATCCTTCCGGTGGAGGGAGGACCTCGGGTAATTCAAATGGGCCGATCGATACCGCGTAATTATTGGGAGATGTATTGGATTCAACTATACCTAGAGATTGTGAGTTGGTTCAAGCAAGCCGAAAGGGAGCTGGCGAAAGCAAGGCTGAATAAATTATGCGTGAAATATTTTGAAAGGCATTGCCAATGAATGCCGATTACGACTAAAAGTCCGATTGGAGGATTATCTATAAGCCAAACCCAACAGGTGCGAAGAGCGGAAGCTCTTAGCCCTATCCAAATAAGGCGTTGTGGATAATGCCTGAAGGTTCCGACTACTGCGTACGTTCTTGGATAAAGATGTAGAAATTTGTGGCATATTGGCAACCGTTGAGGCATGTAAGTACAAACCGAAAGACCCAAATGTATCCGTATGCATTATCGACAAGAGGAGGACCGTCGAAGTCCTAAAACGTTTGCGGGACAAAAGGAGAATCTTGGAGAATCGGGAAGATGTCTACAACAAAAGGTAATCAGAGCAATCGCCCATCTCGTTTTGATGTTATGAAATCGAACGATCATGATCTATCCTCCCTTTTCGAGCCATACGTATGGAGCTGGTTTAAGGACACATTCAAGCGACCGAGTCCGCCACAAGCGGCCAGCTGGCCCATGATCGCAAAGGGAAAAAATACGCTCATCTTTTCCCCCACTGGCTCTGGGAAGACGCTTGCTGCCTTCTTATGGTGCGTCAACGAGCTGTTCAGGATGGGTAGCAGGCATGAACTGAGAGACGCCGTTTATGTCCTCTACATCTCTCCCCTGAAGGCCCTGAATAATGACATTCAGAAGAACCTATTGGAGCCCCTAAAGGGCATCAAGGAATACGCTCGGCGTACAGGCATCGATGTTCCAGATGTGCGCTCCGAGGTGCGGACGGGTGACACGCCGGCAGTGAAACGGGCAGAGATGGCTAAGCGCCCCCCTCATATCCTCATAACCACTCCAGAATCGATCTTCATCATCCTCTCGACCTTAAAGTTCCGGGAGGCATTTCGCACAGTGAGATATGTCATCGTCGATGAGATACATGCTATTTCGGACAACAAACGTGGCGTGCACCTTTCATTGTCGCTAGAGCGACTTCAACATCTTATAGGGGACAACTTCGTACGCATCGGGCTTTCAGCAACTCAGAAGCCACTCGACGAGATCGCGGAATTTTTGGGTGGTATGGAGGATATCAATAAGCCTCGCGATTGCGAGATCGTCAACATCGGTGCGCGCAAGAACCTGAATGTCGAAGTTATCTCGCCTGTTGACAATCTGGTTGAGGCCAACTTCGATGCCATCTGGGGTTCCGCATACGAAAAGATGATCTCGATGATCAAGGGTCACGATACGACGTTAATCTTCACGAACAGTCGCTACAAGACGGAACGGACGGCGCTCAGGCTGAACGAACTATCGGTCGACATCCCAGTTACGGTTGGTGCGCACCACGGTAGCATGTCGAAGGATGTCCGCCTGGATATGGAGAACATGCTCAAGAGTGGTAAGCTTGACGCATTGGTTGCGACTTCATCCCTCGAGCTTGGGATCGACGTGGGCAGCATCGATCTTGTCTGCCAAATCCAATCTCCGAAGTCGGTATCTAAGGGAATGCAGCGAATAGGACGTGCAGGGCACTTACTGGACGCCACCAGCGAAGGAAGGCTGCTCGTGACGGACAGAGACGACCTCGTTGAGTCAGCTGTGCTCGTAAAGGCCATCATGGACAGCGAGATCGACAACACGCGAATACCAACCAATTGCCTAGACGTGCTAGCACAGCACGTTGTCGGCGCCGTGGCCGCTGACACATGGAAGGCCGATGACCTATTCGACCTATTCCGCCACTCGCGTTGTTATAGGGATCTCAAACGCGAGCACTTCGATAAGACGCTCGACATGCTGAGTGGCAATTATGCCTTCGACATGGAACAGCCACCATATCCCAAGATCATGTGGGACAAGGTGAATGGCATGTCCTGGATGTAATCAGAAGGTTGGGTTGCATACAGATCGATACGATAAACGTGGTCGAAAGAAGTCACTACCTCGCCTTGTGGAGTAGGCTCGGACAATATGATAAAGGATATCTGGACCAACTCCTATGTCCAGATCGGAAAGTGTTCGAGTATTGGGCTCACGCGGCTTCGATCATCCCCATTGAGCACTACAGGTATTTTATGCGAGTGATGAGGGAATCGCGCAGGAACTTGAAGACTAGAGCCCAGAAAAGGCTAGGAGGGAAAGCCAAACTCTTGGATAAAGTGTTGCATGAGGTCAAAAGGAGAGGGCCCGTGAGCTCAAAGGACTTCGAAGAGGAGGGCGAGAGGAAGGGAAAGAGAGTTGGCTGGTGGGATTGGAAGCCGGCGAAGATCGCCCTCGAGATGCTCTTCAACGCCGGGATACTCATGGTGGCTTACCGCAAGAACTTCCAGCGATATTACGATATGACGGAGAACGTGCTTCCATCCGATATCGACACGACCGAACCAACTGAGGAGGAGAGGCGGCGATTCTTCCTGAAAAGAGCCATCGATGCCTTGGGCGTCGCCAATCAAGTGGACATGGCGGGATACTATTATGAATGGAGCACAAGGGCGTCGCTAAGGGGTAAAGGATTAGAGGTTGCGGTTAAAGAGCTTCTACATGACGATGTGCTAGGAGAAGTCACAGTTGAGGGGGACCCAGAACCTAATTACATGCTGACCAAGGATTTCGATATCGCTGAAAAAGTTGCCAGAGGCGATATGGAGTGCTTCAATAATATCACATTCCTATCACCATTCGATAACTTGTTGTGGAGTAGGATGAGGCTCAAGACGCTCTTCAATTTCGCAACAAAGCTCGAGGCATACCTCCCCAGGGATAAGAGGGAGTTTGGATATTATGCCATGAATGTATTGTATAGGAATCGGATCATCGGGAGATTCGATCCAAAGTTACACCGGGATAGTGAAGTCCTGGAAATCAAGTCGCTACGCTTTGAGGATCACTTCAGATCCGACTCTGTATTCGAAGAGGAGCTTTCTCAAGCATTTAGGAGTTTCATGGAATTCAATAATGCAAAGCATATAACGTTTGGTAAAATTGTCCCACGCAGTTTAAGGATCGACACATCATATTGTTAGTTCGAATGGGCTATCGTGTAATTACTTACAGCAAGTCAGGTAATGTTTTTAACAATCCTATGAATAGCATTATCCACTTCGAAGAGATTTCTGCATCATAGTTACTAGGAAGTCTTATAGGCTGAGTGCGATGCTACGAATATAAGAGTATGGCACTTAGTTTCAGTTGTTTAAGATGTGGAAGATGTTGCACGAATTTAATAGTGAAAATTCAGAAAGATGTCCATGCCGGTCTCGCTCTATTTCCAGATGAAATAACATATTTTCCGAAAGAATTAATCTTCCCGTATCGAGGAGTAGGGCTATCTCCTGAAAGTGCAGACTTTAAGGTAGTTATGTTTCGACTTGATGTTGACGTCTGTCCATATCTAAAATACGAAAATGATCGATCCGAATGTGGCATATATGAAAGTCATCCTTTAGCTTGTAGATGCTTTCCTTTTTATCAGATGAGCATACTAGAATCCAGACGACTTAATTATTTGATGGATGTTAATTGTAAAGCTATTCAAATATTAAGAAAGGAGAACCCCAAAAGATCAGATATGCTTGAGGCATCGGTGGAGGAGGAATCAGGACATATACTCTTGCAAAGGATTCAATCGATCATGAAGGGTCGAATATGGATATGGTTATTCGATCTGAAGTCCAAGTCATGGAAAAGTCCGTATAAGAGTGATGAATGAACGGAAAGTCGAATACCATTAAAATGCTCCCCGAATATCAATGAGTTGATCGCCAGTAGAATGGTGATTAAAAATGCCCAACGGCCTCCATATCTTCAACAGTATTATCGACATTATTAGCATGTCGATTGTATTAAGAATCCAAGGGTAGTCGAGATGTAATATCATAGGAGGGGGATTTATCATAGAGGGAGGAAGCAGGCGTAACTTGAACGTTATGTGGTTACTAGGGGCATCTATCGATTTGTACCAAATGCGCTCAGGTCCAAAGCCATTCATTCTTATGACGGGGAAAAACGTCTGAACGATAAAGCCAAAGGCGCTTATCACAATCACTATTACCGCCCCACAGATCAAAATCGTCCTCAATATTTCGCTTTTACTCACGTTAGTCCGGCTTCTACTCTCCGAGATATTGCTTAACCTATTTTCCAGAGTAGGATGTGTAGCAAAAAAATTCCCAGTATGTCTGATCTCGGAGATGATAAAGAGGCCCGATATCCATTGCTTCAAGAAGCTCCTTGGGAATATCTTGGAGGCATCCAATATCTTTGTCAGAGCCAGTCCAAAGGCCTCAGGCCTTTCTAGGAGCTTGGTTCCCGCGTTATCAGCAAGGAGCTCTCTTTCCTTTCTAATGGCTGGTGATAAAACATAGACTAGAGGGTTAAAGAACGAGATCGCCTTTAAAGAGGAAATTAGTGCTATGAAATGGAAGTCTTGATTCTTAATGTGGGCTATCTCGTGGGCCATCACGGCTTCAAGTTCTCCGCCCTCAAGCACTTTCAGAAGCCCTAATGTAATCACTATCATGGCCTTCTTTC
>Ga0315282_10001076_pt1 | contig 52508 bp, 53 predicted proteins | sample YL17G07_20_MG_FD_203693 | JGI IMG/M metagenome (GOLD analysis project Ga0315282, IMG submission 203693) | Sediment microbial communities from Yellowstone Lake, YNP, Wyoming, USA - YL17G07_20 | ecosystem: Environmental > Aquatic > Freshwater > Lake > Sediment | place: USA: Wyoming | collected...
CACGAGCAGTTATAATATTCTTACAAAAGAGAATAGATCAACTTTTTCTGCTCAATCCGTCAGATTATCAATTGAATACAGGTTACGGTTAAGTATCATTTCTAACTAAAATAGGTATAATACCATTATTGTAGATTGAAAATTATCGCAATTCTTAAAATCTGTAATCTGCAATCTTTAATTCAAGGGGTAGGGGTGTGTAATTAGTGTGTCAATAAATGACCGAACGTCTCCTTTATGTATCTGATGCTCTCATCTGCCGCAACTGTTGGGTCCATATCCTTTATTGCTTCTACCTCTAAGATCAGCGGAAGTGTATCTGGGAATGGCGATTGGTTAGCCAGAATGTCACCGATTATAACATCAAAATCAACGTGTCCCTGTCCTAATGGTACGCCTTTCCACTGAGCGAACCTATCAACAAAAAGGTCTTTTATGTGAGTGGTGATAGTCACAGAAGCCAGCGAATTTGCGGCGTCAACAGGTTCCTCAAAAGTCCAGAATGGGTTCCCTGTGTCTAATCTTGCCCCGACGTTTGGTTCACCGGTCTTTTTTATAATCTCTGCGATCTCATAACCTCTGTAGTCTGCATGATTCTCAATGGCTATACTTACACCATAGTCTTGAGCGATCAATGCCAGAGGACGTAGGTTTTCAGCCATGAGATCAATCTGTTCAGATAATGGCGGGTCTTTAAGCCACCTGTGAGTTACCGTAGCACAAGTTCCAACTATACGGACATTCAGCGGCTTACAGACATTGCTTAAAAAATCCTTGAAGGCTTCCCGACGCCTTTTATGCTCATCCTGATCCTTAGTACAATAATTATAAGCCCATCCCAACTCCAACTCTATATCGGTTTCATCAAGCAGGCGTTTAGCTTCTTCAACTCCGCCTTTTCCCAAACCACCGCTCACAACAGTCATCCCAAAAGATTTCGCTTTATCCAGTATATATTTTAGGTTTTCTTGTCCCTTCTGTTTCATTTCCTCATGATAAAGATTAGCAACCATTCCAAGACGCATTTGATTCTCCTTATAAAGTGAAATTCGTAATAAAAATCATAAAAGTGGCAGACTCACAGGTTCTTTTGTTTCATAGCATTTTAAAGCCGCAAAGGCGATTTCGTGTGTCAAAACCGCATCTTCCAAATTACAATAAGATTCTCGGTCGTTGATTATACAATCAACAAAATGGTCAACCTCACACTGAAAAGGATGATGCTTAACATCTCCGCTATCAGGCATAATAGTCGGTATCTCGATCCAGCTTTTCTGACCCGGATACTTATGTGACCAAATACGATTATCTTTAACCGATCCCCTATCACCAAAAATCTCGACAGGGAAGGAGTATGGCATAATACATTCAGAATTAGTTGAGAACTTGCCCAATACGCCGTTATCGAACCTTACAAGACCAACTTCAAGGGCGTCATACTCCAACGGTTTAGCGCCATCTCGCCAATTGTTAGCATTACGATCATAAGCTTGAGTCATACCTTTGCGAAATCCGCCTGAATAAGCAAAAACTTCCACAGGTTTTGCCGCTTCGTACTGACCTTCCCCTGCAAACCAGCGAACAGCGTCAATAGCATGTATACCGCCTACCAGAGACGCGCTTACCCCTGTTTCTTTTTTGCGAACTGCCTCGTAACCTGACCACCAGCTATTGATATAATTCTGATAATCAGCCTCAATGTAATAGATTTTACCAAAAGCGTTGTCTGCAATCATTGATTTCAGTGTTTCAAACAGGGGATTCCATCGCAGGACGAACCCGACTATTGTCTTTACCTTTGCTTTACGTACAGCATCTCGCATGGATTTCAGCCCTTCGATACTAATAGCAACTGGTTTCTCTATGACTATATGTTTTCCAGATTCTGCAGCGGTTATAGCATTTTCTGAATGAAGGTGCTGTGGCGTACAAATGGCAACAATATCAACACCCTTATGTTTTAAGGCTTCTTCATAACTGGTATAAAACTCTACATTGTCCAGACCTGCCTCCTCTGCACGTAACTTACAGCTTTCCAGTCTTCGACTGGAAATAGCAGCGATTCTGGTACGTGGATTTGTTTGGAATGCTTTGATGTATTGAGTAGAAATTCTTCCAGCGCCGTGTATCAAAACTCCAATTTTTTTCTCAGACATAAGAATCTCCTACTAAATGGATGTAAAGACAAACCTGCGTGCCTGTCTTTTTTAATAATCATAATTACTATTATAATCTCATATATTTTCAAAATTATCCAGTTTATATTTATGATTAGAATTCTTTTTCTGAATGTCTATGACAATATGCGGTGCCAAGCTAGGATCCGTGATTAAATAACTTCCCTATTTTAAGATATTAATGCACTACAAAAATAACATTTTTAGATCCCCCTTTATCCCCGATCTTAAAGGATGAAGGCGGAAGTATGAAGGATGAAAGAAACCACTTCATCCCTCATCCTTCATACTTTCAGAAAGGGGGAATTGACCTAAACTCCCCTCTTGAGAGGGGTCCGGGGGTGTGTTTCCTATCAGGTAAGTTATTTAATTATGGCTCCATAAGAATCTTGTCCGCGATCTTTATCAGAGAAAAAACACAAAGACACAAAGGCACACCAAGCATTTTTTCATTTTTTTGACTAGATGATACTGTGATTTCAATAGTTTCTCCTGACTAAAAGATATGATCCTGTTTTCTTTGTGTCTTTGTGGTTATCTCTCCGCGGACGAGAAGTTTATGCTTGGGGTGCGGTGCATAGAAATTGACAATGTTATCTAATTCTGGTATTATATTGCTCATAGGCACGTGTTAAACGGTTCATTTCTTGAACTTTGACATCAGCTATGGTATCATTAAACTGTAACGAATAAATATCCATTGATGGTTCTCATTAGCATCAAAGCATCTGAAAAAAGGAGAATAGCTATGTTTGCTAAATCACATAAAAAAATGTATAAAACAGGCATAAAAACCATAACTATTATTTTTTGCACCTTTATTCTTACCACTCTGATAGCGTTCAGCGTTCCTGCCGCAGAAAACAAGCTGACGCTGCTTTCTCCTCATCAGGAGAACATTCAAAAGGAGTTCACAACAGCCTTTAAGAAGTGGTATCTGGCTAAATACAAAGCCAACGTAGAATTAGTATGGCTAGATCAAGGCGGAACGTCCAATATTGTCAAATTCATAGATTCCGAGTTTAAAAGGACGCCTAATGGGATCAATGCTGACATACTCTTCGGCGGAGGAACAGACCCATACCTGAAATTCAAGAAGGAAGGATATTTACAACCGTATCGCTTACCTGCTGGTGTACTTGCCAAGATACCGAAAGACTATTCAGGTAGTCTTGTATACGACCCTGACTTCCAATGGTACAGTGCTTGTTTCTCTGGATTCGGCATCATATATAATAAGCAACTGTTTAACACGCTTGGTCTGCAAAAACCAGCAAAATGGTCAGACCTGGCAAAACCTGAACTGGCAAAATGGGTGAGTTCTTCGGACCCACGCCAAAGCGGAAGCATACACAAGATGTATGAAATTATACTCCAGAGCTACGGTTGGGAAAAAGGATTTGACGTAATCACGAGAATGAACGCTAACGTAAAGGTATTCGGCAGAGGCGCAAGCGACATACCACGGGACGTTGATCTAGGAGAGACAGCCTGCGGGCTTGCCATAGACATTTACGCCCTTGCAGAGATCGCTAAAGCAGGACCTGACAAGTTAGGATACATAATGCCCGAAGGTGAGACAGTTATAAGCGGGGACCCGATAGGCATACTCAAAGGTGCGCCTCATAGAGACATCGCACAGAGATTCGTTGATTTCGTCATGGGCGAAGATGGACAAAAGCTATGGATGATGAAGTCCGGTTTACCCGGCGGACCAGAAAAGGGCGCCTTACGCCGTATGAGCGTAATGCCGCATCTCTATGGTATACTTGGCAACAAAGCTGATGTTCCGACAAACCCATTCAAGTGGAAGACGGTCCTGAAATTCGATGACAACAAAAGTGCCGCCAGACAGGGCGTAGTTGACGACCTTATAGGTGCAATGACCATTGACGTTCACGATGACTTAGCAAAAGCATGGGAAGCGGTCAGAAAGGGTGGTATGAAACCCGAAGCATTGAAAAAGCTTGTTTCCATGCCTATCACAGAGGCAGAGGTTCTGAACATAGGCAAAGGAAGATGGGAAAATCAGGAGTTCAGAAACACCAAAATCGCCGAATGGTCGAATTTCGCAAAAGATAAATACAAAGCGGCAGAAAAACTAGCAAAATAGTAGAATTGTCCAGCTTTCATTTCATTCCAGCGAAGGCTGGAATCCAGAGTATAAGTGACGCGTAAGTAGGTGAAGAATAAAGAATTTACTTTAGTTTTACTATCTGTTACCCGTTACTCGTCACTTATAAGAGGTGCTAAATATGTTACAATCTGGCATTGCCAAATCCATTGATATTGCATCTTCAATTGATGAGATCATAAGCATGTATGAGATTTCGGAAAATGAAGATGTCGAAAAGATCAGAGATTTCATAGAAAAACACGAGCATCTTATCCCAATATTGAGTGAGGCAAAGGAACACATAATCTCAGTTTTTGGGGATTGCGTGAGAATCTTCCTTGAGCTTTATTACGATATAGAAGAAGGTTGGGAACAGCTTTTCGTTGTTATTAAATCACCTTATGATCCAAAAAAAGCTGTTGAACTTAAAATTAAATTACTTAGAGGTTGGTTCATCAATAAAACAATAGATACTAAAGGTAATTTAGGCATTTCGGAAGAATCACTATGAGTTTTAATTGGATAAAGTATATTCATCTCGCTATTGAGTTGTTAAATGGAAATAATGAATCATACTATCGTTCTGCCATAAGTAGAGCTTATTATGGTGTATTTTGTATTATAAGAGATAGAGAAGGATTCTCATATTACAGAAAATCAGATGTTCATTCAAAAGTTATAGAAGAATATACAAAATCAAATGATGAAGATGAACGAGTAATTGGTTCTATTCTTGATGAATTGAGAAAAGCAAGAAATCTTGCTGATTATAATTCAGGTAAAATTATAAGCAAAGTTGATGCTGAAAGAATGGTGGATTCAGCAAAGTCCATACTTGGTATCTTGGGGATCCCATTTAACGATAGAAAGGAGAATTCATGAATAAGGTAGTTTCAGTTGTTAATATGAAAGGTGGAGTTGGAAAAACAACCTTATCCATAAACCTTGCTTCTGCATTAGGGAATAAGGCAAAAATACTAATTGTTGACCTAGACCCTCAAGCCAATGCTAGTGTATATCTAATGGGTGGATCTAATTATATTCAATATGGTTCTCAGGAAAACCCCGATGATAGACTTAAAAACGATGGCACAAAGGAATAGAACTATTTACATTTCATCAGACGAAATATCACTTTATCGAGATAGATTACTCAGACTTTCCGGGAATGTCACGTTACAAGAGATTGAAAACCGTACCATCAATCAGGATATTTTCACAATACTCGATTGGTTGCCTGAATCATTCGTTGACCTGTTATTCATAGATCCGCCTTATAACCTGACGAAATCATACAATACCAATACTTTTCGTGAGCGTTCAACAGAAGAGTACATCGAATGGTTCGAGTCGTGGTTCTCAAAATTGCTCAAGGTATTAAAACCAACAGCGTCAGTATATATATGCGGGGATTGGAAGTCATCAACAGCGATACATTTTGTAGCAGAAAAATACCTTCAAGTCCGTAATCGCATCACATGGGAACGGGAAAAAGGCAGAGGCGCAAAATCTAACTGGAAAAACTGCTCTGAGGATATATGGTTTTACACAGTTTCAAATAATTACACATTCAACGTTGAAGATGTAAAGCTAAGACGAAAAGTTATAGCGCCTTACACTGATCCAAAAGGCAATCCAAAAGATTGGGAAAGAACAGAAGTAGGTAATCACCGTATAACACATCCATCGAATATCTGGACAGATTTAACAGTTCCGTTCTGGTCAATGCCCGAAAATACGGATCACCCAACACAAAAGCCAGAGAAACTTTTGGCAAAGATCATCCTCGCAAGCTCTAATCCCGGTGATATGGTATTTGATCCATTTCTAGGTTCTGGCACCACGTCAGTTGTAGCAAAGAAGCTCGGCAGAAAATACGCAGGCATTGAGATTGATGAGATGTATTGTTACCTTACAGAAAAACGGCTTGCAATAGCGGAAAATGATAAAAATATCCAAGGCTATGTTGACGGTGTTTTCTGGGAAAGAAATTCCCTGAAAAATCAAAAACGAAATTATGAACCCAAAGAAACGACCTAATCATAAAGAATATATTAAGATACTCAAAAGCATGACTCCCGAACAGAGATTACAAAAAGCGTTTGAGCTTTCTGATTTCTCAAAAGAGCTATTTAGGCATGGTCTGCGCAAAAGATTTCCTGACTTACCAGAGGAAGATTTTCAAAAGCTATATCTGAAAAGGCTTAATAAATGTCACAACAGGAACTATTAATAAAAGTAATTCAAACCTTAGAGAAAATTGGAATTGAGTATATGCTTACAGGATCCATTGTCTCAAGCCTTCAAGGTGAGCCACGATCTACGCATGACATAGATGTAATCGTTGCTATACAGGGATCGGCAGTAGATCAGCTGCTTGAGTCTTTTCAATTTCCTGATTTTTACCTGAATAGAGAAAGCGTTACTAATGCAATTGATGAACAGGGCATGTTCAACCTAATTGATGTTGTCCAAGGAGATAAAGTTGACTTTTGGATATTAACGAATGAAGCCTTTGACAGATCCCGTTTTTCGAGGAAATATGCAGAAACATTTGTAGGGATCAAGATGCAAGTTTCGAGTCCAGAGGATACAATTCTGGCAAAATTAAGATGGGCAAAGCTATCTGGTGGCAGTGAAAAACAATTTACGGATGCCTTACGAATTTATGAGGTTCAATTTGAAAATCTTGACAAAGATTACTTAGAATTCTGGGTAAAAGAGTTAGGTATTGCTCCATTATTGAAAAGGCTAAAAAGTGAAGCTGAAATAGATGGGAGATAACGTTATGATTTCACTCCGAGACCTTAACGAAGGTATGAAGGATTGCAATGTTCTGCTTATATGCCCGATTTGTGGCAGTGAACTTACGCTGGAAAAATCCTATTATGAAGAACAGATAGTTACCGTTTTCTTTAATTGCCGTCTGAATTGGATTTCAATTCTGAAGGCGATGTAGAATGAATTAACCAACACTAGATTAAGGAAGTGAGGTTTAAATGAAATCTAAAGGACCAATAATCAAGACACGAATAGGAGTTATATCCGATACCCATATTCCCAAACAGGCTGACCAACTGCCTAAAGAGTTACTTGAAGAACTCTCAAAGTTTGCCTTTATCATACATGCCGGAGATTTTGAGGACTTGAACACGCTCAAGGTTCTCCAGAAAATTAATAAAGTCGTAGCTGTGTCCGGGAACATGGACCCAAAGGAAATTAAGGATCAAGTAAAACATAGAGAGGTAATCAACGTTGATCATCATAAGATCGGGGTGATCCATGGTTGGGGTGATCCCCATAAACTGGCAAAAACGGTCTTGCAGGAGTTTAAAGATGCTGGAGTCCATTGCATAGTCTTTGGACACTCACATCAGGCTTTTAACGAGGTTATTGATGGTGTACTCATGTTTAACCCCGGTAGTCCGACAGACAATGTTTTTGCCCATTTCAAATCTTATGGCATAATTGAAACGTCTCCTGATGGCATTAAAGGACAAATAGTCCGATTGGAGTGATAGATGTGAGAAAGTATTTTGTATCGAGTCTTATATTGTATATTTTATGTCTTATATCTCTATGGTTTTATTTTACTGCCTGTAGCAAGGCAGAAAGTAATGTTAGGGTGCGTCAGGCAACTCACGCCGATGACCAATGGTATCCGAGTACGGCTTCAAAGCTTTCAGCATTAGTTGACAGTTATCTCACTAATGCGAAAAGCGACCCTGTGCCGGGTAAGGTCATCGGTTTGGTAGCCCCTCACGCTGGTTATCGGTTCAGCGGACAGGTAGCCGCTTATTCTTATAAGCAGATTAAAGGCATGAGTTTTGATACTGTTGTAATTATTGGTCCAAGCCATAATGTTGGATTCTCTGGTGTTGCTATATTAGATAGTGGAGTGTTCCGCAACCCATTGGGTGACGTGGAAATAGACAGCACGATAGTAAAGCAATTGATTAAAGAAAATTCAGCGATTAAATCCAATTTACAAGCCCATATTCCAGAACATTCCATAGAGGTTCAAATACCTTTCTTACAGAGAGCCTTGACTAATTTCAAGATAGTGCCGATACTCATGCAGGACTTTTCAAAGCAAAACTGTGATATGCTATCAAATGCGCTGGCTAGCGTTCTAAAAGACAAAAAAGTGCTTCTGGTAGCAAGTACAGATATGACGCACTATCCAGTTTATGATGAGTCTGTAAAAGCTGATAATGTTACAATGAAAGCATTGGAGACTATGAATTCTGACGTGATGCGCCAACGTCTCGATGCGTATATGAAAAAAGATGTGAATGAATTATACTGTATGCTTTGTGGAGAAGGACCTGTTTATGTTGTTATGGATACAGCAAAGAAACTGGGCGCCGACTCTGTGAAGGTACTCAAACACGCCAATTCGGGTGATGTTCCCGAAGGCACTAAAGATCGGGTGGTGGGATATATGGCGGTAGCATTTTATGAATCTGATAAAACCGAAAAGAAAGTGTCATATAATAATATGGATACTCCGTTGACTGAGGAACAACAAAAAGTATTGTTAAAACTTGCTCGTGATACAATTAACCTTTACCTGAAATCCGGGCAGAAGATGCAGTTTGAGTCTCAAGATGAAAGATTCAAGGTGAAACAGGGGGCATTTGTCACACTCAGAAAACATGATGATCTGAGGGGATGTATTGGCTACATAATACCGATGGAAGCTCTAAGCGATACAATTATTGATATGGCGATAGCGGCAGCGACTGAAGACCCTAGATTCCGAAGGGTTACACCGGCTGAGATGAAGGACATAGACATCGAAATTTCGGTGCTGTCAATTCCTTGTCGGGTTAAAAGTGCAGATGAGATTGAGATGGGAAAGCACGGCGTTATCGTTTGCAGAGGGATGAGAAAAGGGGTTTTTCTCCCGCAGGTTGCTGATGAAACCGGTTGGGATAAAGAGACTTTCCTCCAGCATCTCTGCTCTGACAAGGCTGGTCTTCCAAAGGACGCATGGAAAGATAAGGACATAGAGATGGATACGTTTACTGCACAGGTGTTTGAGGAGAAGAAATAACGTTATTGATGGAGTGTGAGATGCAATAAAAGATTGATAAGCGGGGTGATAATATGGGTATCTTTTCTTCTCGTAGTCGTAGCGAAGTACGCAGACCGGTAGTTGCTGGAACTTTTTATCCCGGTTCAGCGTCAGTGTTGAGAGCGGAAATAGAGGATTTCCTATCAAATGTAGAGAAAGTGCCTGTTGATGGAAACATTGTGGGTCTTATAGTCCCACACGCCGGATATGTGTATTCTGGACAGGTTGCCGCTTACGCCTATAAACAGATTGAGGGAATAAAGTTTGACACTGTTGTGATGATCGGTGTTAGTCATCGGATGCCGTTCAGAGGCGCCGCTATATACAAGTCAGGTGCTTATGAAACACCGCTTGGAATGGTTAAAGTTGACGATGTTCTTGCATCTGAGTTAATGAGTCAGACTGATATATTAGAGTCCCATCCTGATGCAGATGCGATTGAACACTCTCTGGAAGTACAGGTACCATTCCTGCAGATTGTCTTGTCAGATTTCAAGATCGTTCCTATACTAATGCGTGACTGGTCAGGGATAACGAGTCATGCCATAAGTGATGCTCTAGCAAAATCAATGATGGATAAAAATATTCTGTTAGTAGCAAGCACAGATATGTCTCACTATCATCCCTACAAGGAAGCGGTCAGCATGGACGATGTAGCCCTGACGAGTATAAAGCGCATGGATATTGAACAGCTTGATGATGACCTTGCCTCCGGTGAAGCTGAGTTATGCGGTGCAGGCGGGGTAATAGTAACGCTAATGACAGCCAAAAAGCTAGGCGCTGAAGGCATTGAGATACTGAAATATGCAAATTCTGGTGATGTAACAGGGGACAAGTCAGACGGTGTAGTGGGATATTTTTCTGCCGTAATCTATCAGAAGGCTTAACCTTTCTTTATATTTGGTGTCTCTTTGGGATTTTATGGGGGGATGAATCTTGGCATGCCAATCAAATCTCCTCGAACTCCCCCTTTAGCTAAAGGGGGGGAAGGGGGGATTTAAAATGCTTTTTTCCCCGTCATTTACCAAAGAACCTGTTTGGTTGAAAGGTGTATACCACTTTGAGAGAGGAGTCTGATTACAATGTATCTACAATTGCACTATGGCATTTTGACGAATCGCATAGAACTAAGGTATTTCGTGACTCATCTGGTCATGGATGCGATCTTACTGGAATGAATAATGTAAGCATCGGTCCATTCGCTGTGAATGAAAACAATAAACTAGCAACTACATGGGCTGCAGTAAAAACAAAATAGACACGAAAAGTAATCGTAAGTTGGATCGAGGAACGAGACCAACATAATATCTTTACAAAGCTTTATCTATCAAAATAGTTTTCTGGATTTTCTTTGCAGAATCAATTGCTCTTCGACCGTCAGATTCGTCAGGTTCATACAGATCATCTGGGTAACGGCTAGATACTGCATAATAGTTAAGCCTTTGGCAATCTTCTTCTAGCGCACTCAATGATGGTTCTATTTTGGCACATAAAGCTAAAAGCTGAATTAAATCATGTGTTTTTTCAAAAATGCACCCGTGATAAACTAGAAAAGCTTTTAGAATCTTTTCGGCGGCTTGCTGTGCATGAAAACAGACCACATCCCATGGGGGTTTCTGTTGCTGAAATATTATTCTGAATTGCTAGAAAATCATGTTCAGCTTTTCTTATCCAAGCTCGGAAGTTGGTTTTCTCTTCGGTCATAAAGTATTTGCCCTTCCGATTCAATAGTTGAAAGTAGTGTCCCATGAATATCTTTTAAACGTTTGACTTCATCAGAGGTATAAACGATAACATCCATCGCCCACTCACGAAGCCCAAACAAACGATTTACCTCAATATAACGTTCCGGAGGGCGTTTATCAGTGTCCATTTCGATAAATAGATCAATATCACTGCTTGGATCTGAATTACCTTTGGCTTGGCTTCCGAATAAAATTATTCGCCATGGATTGAAGTTCTCAACTATTTTTGATGTGATCTGTTGAATAAGGTTTCTGTCAAACATTTAATTGTAATATCCGTAGGTATCAACTTTACTGATTACTTTTAAGGCTTTCATAAATAACTCGATTAATAATGTATTTTTTACTGATTATATGTTATATTACTTTTGGCTGTTTTGTCAACCACAAATATATCTATATTATAAGGTGAATGACATTAAAAGCCAAACAGTTCTGACAAGAAAGGAGACTATTATGTTCAACAAGATATACTCCTACTATGTTATACAGGAGCAAAAATGGCAAAGAATCTATAAGCTTGGTGTAAAACGAGCCAAAGAACTAGGTATAAAAGATGAAAGTGATATAGAAAGACTTATACATAAATTTCGTCAGGAGAATTCTGAAATTCAATGCAAAGAATAGTTTTGGATACCAATGTCTATATATCAGCACTATTTTGAGTCCGCGTGATTTTCTTTATGCTAAAGGAGATTATAAAATTGGCAGAACAAATCAAAGCAGTTCGAGGAACTAAAGATATTACACCAGATGAAGTTTACAAATGGCAATACGTGGAATCCGTTGCCAGATCGGTTTTTGAGACCTTCGGGTTCAGGGAGATACGTACCCCCATATTTGAGCATACAGAACTTTTTATCAAAGGCACCGGTGAAACTACTGATATAGTTCAGAAGGAAATGTACACCTTCAACGACAAAGGAGGGCGCAGCCTTACTCTAAGACCAGAAGGCACTCCGCCAATAGTGCGCTCATATCTGGAAAATAACCTTTTTATAGATATGCCTGTATGTAAGCTATACTATATAGGACCCATGTTTAGATATGAGCGACCGCAGGCAGGAAGGTTCAGACAGCATCAGCAAATAGGCGCAGAGATACTTGGCGCATCCAGTCCTTATGCCGATGCGGAGCTTATATCTATGTATCTGCATTTCGTCTCAAAACTTGGCATACAGGACTTGCGGTTACATCTCAACAGCGTTGGTTGTGCAGAATGTAAGCCATCTTATAACGAGGCACTAAAAGCCTATGCGTTAGAGCATTTTGATTCTCTTTGTGAAACGTGCAGAGATCGCTTTGACCGCAACCCTTTGCGTATGCTGGACTGCAAAGTTGAGACCTGCCGTGCTATATTTGCCCATGGACCTGTGATGTTGGATCACCTGTGCAATAACTGCCAGAATCATCTTGACACCATTGTGCAAGCCTTGAATATGCTTGGCATGCCTCATGAGCTTGACCCCTTCCTCGTTAGAGGATTAGACTATTATACAAAAACAGTGTTTGAGGTGACAGCAAAAGGACTTGGTTCTCAGGACGCTATCGTCGGCGGTGGAAGATACGACAATCTTATAGAGCAAATGGGCGGAAAGCCAACATCTGCTTTGGGATTTGGCTGTGGTCAGAATAGGCTTATTGCAACGATGGAGGCACAGAACGTCGCATTTCCTGATCCAACAGGCATTAAAGTTTACATCGCATCGCTTTGTGAAGAAGCTTCGTCAAAGGCTTTTGAAATCTCTTATATGCTCAGACAAAAAGGCATAGCTACTGAGGCAGGACTTGAGGGAAAAAGCCTTAAAAGCCAGATGAAAGTTGCCAATAAAATGAATGCCAGATATGTTGCCATGATAGGTGAAGATGAGTTAGATAAAGGAATCGTTACTGTTAGAGATATGGTCAGCGGAGAGCAGAAAGCTATTGATTTTCAGAGGATAGTTGAGGTTTTGTCTAAGAAAGAGTAAGTCTCATGAGAGGTTAAATATGGAAATCCGAGCAATTCAGCAAGGGGCTTGTTTAAGTCATTTATCCAGTAGGAATTAGTTTTTCCTCTTGCGGCGCAAGCTATTGAGATTGCCGCTGTACCGGCGAAGGGTTCTACAAGTCTTGTAAATTTGATAGGGAAGTAGCGTAGAATTGTTGATGCAAGGTTTCTTTTGCTTCCCTGATATTGTATTGGGTGTGGGATTTTCATGTTATTAATTCCATTGTTGTTTTTATATTATGTACCTATCTGATTAACCCCGTAGTGATTAACTTGTATTGACTGTCAGTGTAATAGCTGGGTTTTAAGGGTTTATTTATGATATATCAAAGTTTCTAATGAAGGACGAATCGGGTCAGAATATCGATAAGCTCGTTCCGGAGTATTGTTGATCTGTTGAGGTGATTTTTTGGGTCGTGTCGGTCGCTTTGAAATAGAAAGCGGTTTATAAAAGATTACAAAATGTTTGGTATGCTTTTTAAGTAAGTCATCCTGACCATGAAAACGATTTAGCACTGCATCACAATAATCAATGACACATTCAGCGCCTTTAAATTGCTGTTCAATTTCTATGTTTCTAATCCTCGATGATTTCATTTCTATGAAAAGGAGAATATCTCTATTTTCAATAGTTGTGACAAGCACATAATCGCAACGTTTTCGTTGTCCTCTATGATTTTTAAATAATGAATCTGGCTGATTATACTGATCAAGCTTTATTAAAATTGATCCTTCAGGTATATCATATATATCAACGCGTTTCAGTTTGGATCCTATTCCACACTCTTTTAACATTGCAAATCGACGACCATTGTTGATGGAAAAAGTTTCTTTCATTTCATCAGCAAGTAATTCATCTAAAGACTGTAGTTCAGCCATTAAATTTCCTCCCCCTCAAAAATAATAGCTTCTTGAATTCTGTTCATGTCTTCAATTGTTGTATCAAATGTGCGGGCTTCTATACCTAAATCAGAATCTATATTGGCAGGCACAAGAGTCAGACATTTGGTTTTACGCTGATGTCCATCTAATAGTAAAGGAAATTCTTCAGCAATATATACTTTAACATCATTAGCTGAAATTAACTCATCGTCCAAATATCTTTCATTCTTACGAATTTGGCGAATATAAGGTTTATCATGGTTAAGCATTATAAGTGTATTTAATTCTTTAATAATATAATCACTATGAGTAGTGATAAATATTTTTATTCCAATATTTAAAAGACGTGCAAATAATCTAGCTATTCTGCGTTGATTTTCTGGATGTAAGTTTAATTCTGGTTCATCAATCATTAGTAGATCACCGCGATTTGCTACATGACGAAGATAAAAACCGATATCTAAAAGAGAACGAACAGCGCTGGAACTCTCATCCATTGTTAAACGAAGACGATTATTGGTTTTTGGAGTATACCATAACTCATCTCTTACTACATTATATTCCCCACCTATTATATCCGAAAAATGCTCAAGAATCTCTTTATGGTCTTTACTTATAAAACTCTCTTGTTTTGCAATATCTTCTAATTGTCTGGTAAATTCTACATTCTGTTCTATTGGCAGTGCATAATCAGTATATCCCTTATTTAAAAGGTCGGATATGTTTAATTTCCGCTTCATTGTGGCTATTTGTTCGAGAAGACGATTTCGTGCGAAGTTTAGCTCTTTCCTAAAAATTGCGGCTCCAGTTCTTTCTGCACTTGCGATAAATGAATTAGGGAAAAGGTTCTCAAAAATTATTTCTTTAACAGCATCAGCTATTCCGTTCTTTATAAATGCTCCCGGTATCTTTATCATTTCTTTTTCAACAAGGAGAGTTACAGATACTTTGAGTTCATCTGGCAACTTTGTTATATTGAAGATTGGTGCTTGCGCTGAACCTGGATTTTTCTCGAATGATTCCAATGGTTGGATATCTTCTGCGTCTAATGTTATAAGAAATTCGCTTTTCCCAAAGTTTTTTTCTGATGATGCAAAAATTTTGGGTAATAGTTTTGTATAAGCAGCACAACCATCTTTTAGAATAGACGGAGCATATTTGATATAGTCATCAAGATCAAGTTCAACAGTTCCTTCTTTCATAAGTTGGTCAACTATTCTACCAGGTATTGATAGAGATAGCATTTTACGCCAAAATGAAAGAAAGCCATAAAATGCGTATGTTGCATAGGTTTTGCCTGTGTTATTGTTTCCACAAATTATTGTCAATTTACCGAGTTCAAATTCAGCTTGATTCATTGCTCCAATATTTTTAAGCTTAATTTTCATTTTTAATCCTTTTTAAATGTTATATAGAAGACTCATCCATACAACACCCTTGATAAAACCAGCCAAAACAAGTAAAATATTATAAGTCAAAATTTCACAATCAATTATACAATAATAACCACCAAAATGCAAATTATTCTGGAAAAGGATCAACAAATGAAACCTACATTTCAATGCAACGATTTAAGAACAGAACATATAGGCAAGGAAGTTATAGTCGCTGGATGGGTTCAGCGAAGACGTGATCACGGAGGACTGATATTCATTGACCTTCGTGATAGTTCAGGAATTGTGCAGGTCGTATTCAATCCTGAAATAAATCCTGATACTCATAAGATTGCTCATGAAGTCCGTAGCGAATACGTCCTCGCTGCTAAAGGAAAAGTGAATAGAAGACCCGAAGGCACTGAGAATCCGAATCTCCCAACCGGCGAGATCGAGATTCCTGCTGATGAGCTTGAGATTTTGAATACATCAGAGACTCCTCCATTCGTCATAGACGACAGCGCAGATGATGTATCCGAAGATATAAGACTAAAATACAGATACCTCGACATTAGGCGCCCAAGCATGTTGAATAACCTGAAACTGAGACACAAGGTCTATATGGCAACCAGAAACTTCCTGAATAAGCAAGGTTTTATTGAGATTGAAACCCCTGTTCTTACGAAAAGCACACCTGAAGGTGCAAGGGATTTCCTTGTACCAAGCAGATTAATACCGGGAACATTCTTCGCTATGCCGCAGTCGCCGCAGTTGTTTAAGCAAATGCTTATGGTTGCGGGTGTCGGTAAATATTTCCAGATCGCAAAATGCTATCGTGACGAGGATTTGCGGGCAGATCGGCAGTTGGAGTTCACTCAGATTGACATTGAGATGTCTTTCATTGACGAAGAAGATATATACAGCTTGACCGAAGAAATGATGCACAGAATATTCCTCGAATCTTTAGGAATGGATATTCCGATTCCGTTCCCTCGCATGACTTACGCAGAATCTATGAGGCGTTACGGTTGCGATAAGCCTGACGTCAGATTTGGCATGGAGTTAGTTGATGTTGGTGATATTGTTGCGGACTCAGACTTCAAGGTTTTTGTTAATACAGTTGCGGGCGGTGGACAGGTTAAGGGGATCGTTGCGCCCGGTCTTGCAAAGGCTTCACGTAAGGATATTGATGATCTTACAGAGTATGCAAAAATTTTCGGAGCGAAAGGGCTTGTCTCGTTCAAAGTCCTTGATGGTGACGTTGAATCACCTGTCAAAAAGTTCTTCTCACAGGTTCATATTGATAGGTTGGTTGAAAGAATGGGCGCAAAGGCTGGCGATCTGATATTACTCGTTGCGGATAAACCTGTGGTTGTTGCGGAATCGCTGAACAGGCTGCGACTTAAACTCGGCAATGAATTAGGATTAATTAATAAAGGCAAGTTTGCGTTCCTCTGGATCGTTGACTTTCCGTTATTCCATTATGATGAAGAAGAGAAACGATTAGATTCTGAGCATCATCCGTTTACAGGGGTACATCCTGACGATATGCAATTTTTGGAATCCGATCCGCTAAAAGTGCGGTCCCGTTCTTATGATCTCGTTCTAAATGGTAATGAATTAGCAAGCGGAAGCATAAGAATTCACCAGATGGAGTTGCAGGAAAAGATTTTTAAAATACTACAATTAACATCTGAAGATATTGAAGGAAGGTTTGGGTTTTTCCTCGAAGCGCTGAAATATGGAGCGCCTCCACATGGCGGTATAGCGCCGGGACTCGACAGACTCGTGGCAGTAATGGTCGGCAGTAATTCAATAAGAGATGTGATTGCCTTCCCGAAAACCCAGAGCGGGACATGCCTTGTTACAGGCGCACCTTCTGCGGTCAGCGATAAGCAGTTGAAAGAGCTTTATATCAAGACGACAGTGGATAATTAAAACGGAGTTGATTTTCAAAGCCTTAAGCAATGGAAAGTCGCTTTGATTAAGCATTTATATGGAATTGGTTATCAAGAAGAAGATTTAGATATCCTGAATGCTATTCAATCTGGAATTAAAATAGCGAAAACTATTGATGAATTGCAAAAAATCTATAAAGTGCATTGATAAACAGTGATTAATGAACATTAAATAATTAATCGGGTAATCCATGATAGAGCCTTTAAATCCCCCTTTATCCCCCTTTTTCAAAGGGGGAATTGTTCCATCCTTTGGCCAAAGGGGGGATTTGATTCATTTTATTATTGCCCGATTATTTTCTTAACCTTCATTAATCAACTAATCACTGTGTTATTGACAATGTATCTATTAATCTTGTATTATTCTATAAAGAATATAACATTGTCAATACAAATTTTTCGGGAGATAGGGAAATGATAATAAAGATGGCTCAATACGGGATCGCTCACGCTCATGCTACTGGCAAGGTTGACGCCATGAAAAAGAATTCCGACGTGGATTTCTGCGGGATATTTGAGCCAGATGATGAGGTTCGTGAAAAATATAGCAATATTAAAGACATTCACTGGTTCAAGTCCAAAGATGAAATGTTGGAAGATGATTCAATAGTTGGCATTGCTGTTGAAGGTGAAGTTAAGGATAACCTTAGATTCGCTCGTGAAGTCATCGAACACGGAAAGCACGTCTGGCTTGATAAACCTGCTGGCACTGATATGGAAGAATTTCATAATATCTTACTCATGGCAAAGGAAAAGGGTCTGCTTGTCCAGTTGGGTTATATGTTCCGATATAATTCGGGATTCCAATTAATCTTTGATATGTTAAAGCATGGAAATCTGGGAAAGATATTCTCAGTAAGAGGTAGAATGTCCACCAATATACCCGTTGACCGCAGACCGTCTCTTGGGCAGTATCAGGGGGGAATATTGTTTGAGCTACTTTGTCATCTGATAGACATTGTAGTCAGAATTTTGGGCAGACCTGAAAAGATTCATTCCTTCCTCCGCAACGATATGGGTGTTACGCCAGAATTCGCCGATAACACTTTAGCAGTATTTGAATATAGTAATGCCATTGCTGTTCTTGAGTCTGCCGCTATGGAAGTCTCACCGTTCCCATCCAGACGGTTTGAGGTGTATGGTGACAGAGGAAGCGTCATAATTGAGCCATTTGAGCCGCCAAATGCAAGATTATGCCTAAACGAAAATTGGGGTTCTTACGTTAAAGGATGGCAGACAGTGAGTTTCGAGGAAAAAGGGCGTTACGACGGCGAATTAGTTGCTTTAGTTGCAGATATTAAAGGAGAAAAGGCGCCTGATAGGTCTTTATATCACGAACTCATCGTACAGGAGACTATACTTAGAGCATCAAGAGGCATAGAGGGATTTCTGGTATCGGATACAAAATTGGTATAAGTATGTTTCGTTTTTTTATTATATTTCTGTTGCTATCTTACGTTTGGATATTCTGTGGTATAGCACTCGATGGACAGCCTGAACAGAGCATTATTACAGATAATGCTAAAAGAGTTTGGGTCATGTTCACGGACAAGGGAGCAACAGACTCCTATCACGACATCAAAAACCTGCCTGATAAAACAAGACTTCGCAGAGAGACATTGCAGGGAACTGCGTATGATGAATATGATCTGCCTGTTTTTCAGCCTTATGTTAATGGCGTTCTCCGGCTTGGTGCGACCTTATGCCTTTCTAGCAGATGGCTAAACGGCATAACTGTGATCGCAAGTGATGAAACGATAAAGAGTATCAAAAAGCTTTCTTATGTAAAATCTATTGAACCAATCACGGTATTTAAATCAAGCTATCCAAAATTAAAACAACCCGCAAATATTACTAACGAAAAAATTCCATTCACAGCGCCACCCCAAACAGGCGAAAGCTCTCCCGAAAAAACTTATGGCATGTCAGCGGCGCAGATAATGCAGATACACGTTGATGTATTACATGATAATGGCTATCATGGTGAAGGGATAACGATCGCTCTTCTGGATACCGGGTTTGATCTTTCTCATGTAGCATTAAGAAATATCAATATTCTGGCGCAGTATGATTTCATTAACAATGATAGTGACACGACAGATAAACCGCCATTGGATGATATAGGTCAGGATAATCATGGAACTGAGGTGCTGGCGATAATAGCCGGTAATGATCCGGGTAATTTTGTAGGCATCGCTTACGCCGCAGACTATCTTCTTGCTAAAACAGAAAAAGTATCTGAAAAAGGCGTCACTTTTGAGAGGCAGATAGAGGAAGATTGGTGGGTTGCAGGACTTGAATGGGCGGAATTAAACGGGGCAGATGTTGTCAGTAGCTCACTTGGTTATAATGAATGGTATACGTATGAAGATATGAACGGCAGAACTGCCAAGACAACCATCGCCGCTAATATTGCCATAGAGAAAGGTGTTGCTGTGGTTGTATCTGCGGGAAACGATGGGAAGTCAAGTGAAAAACCCTACATAAGCGCGCCTTCTGATGGATTTGACGTCGTCGCTGTTGGGGCAGTCAATGAAAACGGAGAACTAGCCGATTTTAGCTCAATAGGTCCAACTTATGATGGCAGGATCAAACCCGATCTCGTAGCGATGGGAGAAGGGACCTACACCGTTGATCCGAATAACGTCAATGGATACCGAAAAGCCAATGGAACTTCAATGGCAACCCCATTAGTTGCAGGAACAATGGCATTGCTGAAGCAGGCTTTGCCTGAGATCGGCAAACCCAAGTTACTCGCCAAACTCATGAAATATACCGCTTCACGTTCATTAAATCCAGATAACCGATACGGTTGGGGACTTGTGAACGCTGAATCCGCTTATAAGTTCGCAAAGTTCCCTGGCTCCATTGTCGATCTCCGCAATTGGGACCCAAATGGGGAGTGTTCAAATGTAAATAAGTTATTATTTAGCCCTAATCCACTAAAAAATCCCTTATTGCGTATTTGCAGTACAAAGCCCATGAGAAGCATAGAAATCTACAGCATATTAGGTTCACTGGTATATCAAAGGCAGGAACTGGATGGTGAGAAATCTGTAAAATTGGACCTAAGCCGTGATTTTTGGACTAAGATTGCCAGCGGAGTTTATATATGTATTATTGAGTATACCGACGAAACTTTTGAGAAGAAAGGGATAGCTGTCATTAAGTAATTCTATTACAAGGAGGTTTTCATGATACAGCACGGTCAAGTTAATATCGCCAATTACGCAAGAATAGAATATAATCCCGATAACATAACACTTGAATGGGAGGAAATGCGTGATGTCTTTGCCGTTATAATACGGTGTTCTGATCCTTCCGATTTGGCAAAGATTCAATACTGGCAAAGGGTGTGGCCCAAACAGCGTGTGCCTAAAGGTGCAGTCGTTGGCGCAGGCGGATCGGGTTGGATGGCTGACGATGATCCATACAACGGCGAGTGGAAAACTGCTGACGTTAATGTGTCAATTCAGGATGATCGTGCTGTCTGTACCTTTAATCCGATCAACGCTGTCGAGTTTAATGACATTGGAGATTTTGACGCCGATTATCGCAGGACGTTGAAACTCAAAATACTGTTCGATGGCAAAAGACCCGAAACCGACGCCGTTGAGGTATACAGCGACTCATTATGGAAAGAAACAGAATTTAGGATTGAGTGGGGCAATGCCTTCGCTGATAAAGATTGGCATGGGCAAATATCAGTATATAACGGCGAACTAATAGATGCTCAACAAATTGCAGGCTGTATAAAGGCAAAGATACGCTTTATGTATAACGAGGACGTGAACTCTTATGATAAGACAATTATAACGATAAGGAATAATGCAAAGAGTTTCTCATTCTTAGTTGATGAAGTTGTAGCTGGTGAAAAGATATTTGTAAAAGACTTTGACGTGCTTGTAACAAAAGCAGATGAAAATATAGATTATGCTCAGTTCAAAAAAGATTGGGAATCTAATCACGCCAACACCTTATACGACAGGATCAAGGAACTTCCAGAACAAACCTATTCAAAATCATGGAATGACATGCCTAAAAAGAAAAAGCGCGGTTTCATGCCTATGGGGTGCGATGGTGGACGGCAGAAGTTCGCTGTTGATCAGAACGGTGATGTTTTTTACTCAAGGAATTTCATCCCCCGTGTAAAAGGCAAGGACACAGACAGATTACTCTGGGATGGGAATTTCATAAGATACGGATTCGGTTTTCCATATACAGAACCAACTAAAAGATACAGGTTGGACGGTTATCTGCCGATGATCTACGCAAAATGGAAATCTGATAATATATCCTATGAGCAAACTGCATTCGTTACACTGCTCGAAGGTGACATTCTGAGCGGAAAAAGTATGCGGGGAGATGATCCGACTGTATTACTTGCAAAGGTAACTTTTACTAATTCAAGCGATAACTCACAAGAAATATCCCTAAAACTTACTTCAAAGTGCGATATTGATGAAACACTTGAAGCAAAAGATGGACTCATTTTTGCGACTAACTATGAACCAAAAAGGATGAGATATTTTCTCGACACAATGAGCAAAGGTTCACAGGTGCCTGAAAAAGATGGGCTTTTCTACATGCTGACCCTCGCAGGTCGTGAATCGCACAGCGTATACTTCAAGATACCGTTTATCACCCTCGATGAAAATGAGTTTGATATGCTAAAAAAGATTGATTACGAATCTGAACTTCCACGAGTTAAAAAATTCTGGGAAGACAGAGTTGCGCAAGGTACTCAGATAGCTATACCGAACGAGATACTGAATAATTTTTACAAAGCGCATATAACGCACATGCTTATAACTGATGACAGAGAAGTCGGTTCAGACAGGTACGCATCACGTGTCGGAACTTTTCCTTACGGCGTGTTTCCCGATGAGTCTATCATGTGCATAAGCGATCTTGATAGGCGTGGATATAAAAAAGAGGCAGAAGATCGTTTGGAATTGCTTGTACATTATCAGGGAACGGTTGGTATGCCGGGAACATATTCCACAGTGGAAGGTCAATATTACGGCGCTGGCGGGTACGAGTGCGGTGGTTACAATAAGAGTCATGGCTGGGTTCTATGGGGGCTTGGGGAACATTACTGGTATCACAAAGACAAGGAGTGGCTAAATCGTGTCGCACCAAGTATCGTCAAAGCCTGTGAATGGATAATCAATGAGCGACAGTCTACAAAGAAATACGATTCTCAAGGGAACAAGGTTATCGAATACGGATTCCTGCCTGCTGGATCACTGGAGGACGTCAGGGATTATTACTTCTGGCTTGCTACAAATGCGCCGACTTACTGGGGATTTAAGAATATTGCAAAGGCGCTGGTTGATATAGGTCATCCTGAAGGCAAAAGATTGTTAAATGAAGCAGAAGAATATGGTTCTGATCTTATGGCTGGATTCAGGGAATCAATGATTCTATCACCTGTGGTGAAACTCAGAGATGGAACTTACGTTCCTCACTTCCCGCCAAGACTTTATCGCAGGGGCAGAGGTTTTGGCTGGTTGAGGGAGACTCTCGAAGGGGCTATACATCTCATAAGGTCAGAGATGCTCGATCAGATGTCAGATGAGTCAACGTGGATAATGAAAGATTATGAGGATAATCTATACATATCCAACAGATACGGATACAGTGTAGAGGATTTTGAACAGGATTGGTTCAGTCTTGGCGGTTTTTCCATGCAGTCAAATCTGCTTTGCCATACGATACCATATCTCTGGCGAGATGAGCCAAAGCATTTCCTGAGAGGTTATTTTAACGGTTTTACATCTGCGTTTTATCCTGATATTTGTGCCTGCGTAGAACATGCGCTCCCGACATTAGCAGACAACAACAACGTATGGTTCAAGCCGTCTGACGAGGCGCAGTCTACTTTTTGGCTGAGGCTGATGTTCATATACGAGTGCGGAAGTGAGCTTAATCTTGGGACGTGCATACCTCGTGAATGGCTGGAAGATGGAAAATCAGTAGAGATCAGGCGTTCCGCTACATATTTCGGTGAGATGGGTTACAGGATTGATTCAGATGTCAAGAATGGTAAAATAAAGATGACCTTGAATCCGCCGACTCGAAACGCACCAGAGAAAATAAACGTCAGGTTCAGGCATCCCGAAGAAAAGCCAATAAAGAAGGTTCTAGTAAATGGCAAGGAGTGGGATAATTTCTCTGCCGATAAGGGGATGATAAATCTCGGCAAACTCGGTAGTCAGACAGAGATCATAGCATTATATTAGTGGTTTATTCGCTAAATTCTTGACAATATCGTGTTGTGTTGATATAATCTCTCTTGCAAAGCTGTATTATGTCAAATTAATACGAGTTTTTTAGTTAGCAATGAATACCAATAAAAAGAGATTCTTCACTGCGTTCAGAATGACAATTTTTGTCACCCTGAGCGCAGCGAAGGGTTTCCTTTATTGCATAGGAAATTATATTTTTTTATTATGCGGGGGAAGTTGATATGGTGCGTATGATGAGGCTGGAAGGAGCTTATGCGTTAGAAGATTGCCTATTTGTTGAGGATAAATATTATGGAGAGCTAGTTGCTCATATTAAGGCTGCTGGAGCTAGAGGTGTGATTAATGGTACTGTTTTTTATAAGGGAGTAGAAAATGGCTACTTGATAAAAGCTGAGAGTTCTAGAGATCAGGGGTGGATTAGTCTGCGTTATAGTGAAGTAAAGTTTGATAATATATGAGAACTGAGTGTTTGTCTTTTTATTTCATAGGTGAAAAACTCGTAAAATTAAAAGTCTTCAGGGTTGGGTGAGATCCCCTACCGATGGTAACAGCCCGTTAGCGTTTTATACGCTGATTCGGTGTAATTCCGAAGCCGACAGTATAGTCTGGATGGAAGAAGACAAATAAGTAGCCCGAGGACTTTTCGGGCTTTTTTTATGGAAAATATTGATGAAAAATACATGCGTCTCGCGCTCGATCTAGCAAGAAAGGCGAAGGGACGCACAAGCCCAAATCCTATGGTTGGTGCGGTTATTGTCAGAGACGGTGAGATTGTAGGCACGGGGTATCATCAAAAAGCTGGAACTCCCCATGCTGAAGTTCACGCCATTGCGGATGCAGGCGATAAGACTAAAGATGCTACTATATACGTCAGCCTTGAGCCATGTTCACACTATGGCAGGACGGGACCTTGCACGGAAGCGATAATTGAGGCTGGAATATCCAGAGTCGTTATGGCAATGCCTGACCCTAACCCAAGAGTAAGTGGTAAAGCGATACTTGAATCTCATGGTATTGAAGTGACAACCGGGATTCTTGAGGACGAAGCACAAAAACTAAATGAGGTTTTTATCAAGTATATAAATACCGGTTTGCCTTTCGTGATACTGAAAACAGCAATGAGCCTTGATGGTAAGATAGCGACTTACTCAGGCAAGTCAAAATGGATTACATCTGAAGAATCACGCAATATCGTGCATCAGATCAGGAATGAAGTGGACGCTGTAATTGCCGGTATTGGAACTGTGATTGCTGATAATCCTTCTCTTACAACAAGATTACCCGATGGAAATGGACGTGACGCTATAAGGATTATTCTCGATAGTCATGCTAGAATTTCTCTTGAATCGAAAGTCTTGAATCTAAACAGCACAGCAAAAACAATTGTTGCAGTAACGCCATCAGCACCTAAAGATAAAACAGACAAAATCAGGCAAAAAGCAGAAGTCCTTATCGTTCCAGAAAAATACAGCAGAATTGATATTTGTGAACTTATGAAAACACTAGGAAAAATGGAGATAACAAGCGTATTAATTGAGGGCGGTTCAGAAGTCAACGCATCTGCAATAAAATCAGGCATTGTTGACAGAGTTATGTTTTTCATTGCGCCAAAGCTAATGGGTGGTCGTAATGCACCCGGTCCAATAGGTGGAGATGGTGTTGACGATCCATCTGAAGCAATAAAATTAAAGGATGTATCAGTAACCCAGATTGGAGAAGACATACTCGTTACAGGAACTCCATAGTAAAGCATGCTGATTGGCTTGTTTAGATATGTTAGAGGCGTAATATAAAGCAATAAAAAGGAATATATTATGAATACCATCAGAGATGAAATACTTCGTGTAATTATTAATAGAATTGTTGAAGTTGCCCATCCAGAAAGGATCATAATGTTTGGTTCATCTGCGAGGGGGGAGATGAATCCTAATAGTGATGTTGATTTGCTCGTTATCAAGGATGGTGATTTCGATTACTATCACCTATTGGGTGACATCTACATGAATTTATTTGGTGTTGGCATTGGTGTAGATGTAATCCTTGCAACACCAAAACAAGTAGAAAAATACAAAAATATTAACTATCTAATCATTGCACCTGCTATAAGAGAAGGGAAGGAAGTATACCATGCTTGAACGTTACGCTCCCGAAGACCCAAGAGAATGGATTAACAGGGCATATAGTAGCCTTAACATGGCAAAGAAGGATCCAAATGATGTTTACCTTGAGGACCTTTGTTACAATGCTCAACAAGCAGTTGAAAAAGCCATCAAGGCAGTCTTTATTAAATATGGCATAGATTTCCCTTTTACTCATGATATTGCAGAACTACTCTCATTATTGCAGGGAATAATTCGTGAGTTTCCAGAATATGTGAAACAATCAATAAATCATACAAGGTTTGCGATTCTTACTCGCTATCCTGGGATAGCACCACCAATTAAGCGAGAAGATTATGAGCAAGCTATCATTATTGCCGAAAAGGTTGTCCATTGGGCAGAAAACATCGTAAACAAAGAGAAGGCAAGATAAAGCAGCAAAATATGTTTACAGGTATAATTGAAGAAATAGGCATTATATCAAATACTGAGCGTTCTGCAACGTCATGTAAGATCGCTATCAGCGCAAAGAAGATTCTTGATGACTGCAAACTCGGTGATAGCATATCCGTAAATGGAACGTGCCTGACAGTCACGAAAAGGTCTGATAATGGTTTCGTTGCTGACGTAATGGCTGAGACTATGCGAAGGACAAATCTGGACGCTCTGAAATCAGGCGATAGGGTCAATCTTGAGCGATCATTGCGACCCACCGACAGACTTGGCGGTCACATAGTCGCAGGTCATGTGGATGAGGTTGGTAAAATCACTTCACTTGTTCCAGAAGGCATCGCTACGCTTATGACTGTTGCTGTATCATCCGACCTTATGCGATACATAGCGGTTAAAGGTTCTGTATGTGTAGAAGGCGTTAGTCTTACAGTTACAGAAGTTACGAATTTTGGCTTTCAGGTATCACTGATCCCATTTAGTAAAGAAAACACGACTCTGGGATTAAAACAGGTTGGCGATAAGGTTAATATAGAGGCAGATATGCTCGCTAGATACGTTGAACGATTGATGTTTCAAGGGGAGAAAAAAGGAATTGATGAGGAATTCCTTAAAACACACGGATTTTTATAAATGACAAGGTGATTAATATGTTTAATACGATAGAAGAAACTGTCGAAGCAATAAAAAATGGTGAGATGGTGATAATAGTTGATGATGAAGATCGAGAAAATGAAGGCGATCTCGTTATGGCGGCGGAGAAAGTTACTCCCGAAGCAATTAACTTCATGGCTAAAAATGGTAGAGGATTGATATGCCTACCAGCAACAGGAGAAAGGCTTGATGAGTTACGATTATGTCCTATGACATCTGGAAGCACGGCACATCTAAGCACTGCGTATACCGTTTCAATAGATGCAAAGGAAAAGACTTCTACAGGTATATCAGCTTATGATCGCGCGCTAACTATAAAGCTCTTTATTGATCCAGAAGCCGAGGCTGACGATTTTATGAAACCCGGACACGTTTTTCCACTCAGGGCTAGAGAGGGAGGCGTTTTAGTACGGGCTGGTCATACTGAAGCGGCTGTTGATCTGGCAAAGCTGGCAGGTCTATATCGTGCTGGCGTTATATGTGAAATCATGAATGATGATGGTACTATGGCAAGAGTACCTGACTTAATGGTATTTGCCGAAAAGTTTGGTCTTAAAATAGCAACGGTGGCTGACCTTATCCAATATCGCAGGAAAAACGAAAAGCTAGTTAGGCGGGCGGCATCAGCACAATTGCCAACAAGGTTTGGTGAATTCACAATATATGCTTATGAAAGTCGTGTTGATAATGAAGTTCACATTGCCCTTACCAAAGGTGAATTTTTTGAGAATGAACCTGTTCTGGTGCGCGTCCATTCCAAATGCCTTACCGGTGATACTTTTCATTCCCTGCGATGCGATTGCGGTGAGCAGTTAGATCGGGCTATGCAGATGATTCAGGAAGAAGGCAGAGGCGTTATTGTCTATATGAATCAAGAAGGCAGGGGTATAGGACTTACCAACAAGATGCGCGCATACATGCTTCAGGATGATGGGCTGGATACTGTTGAAGCCAATGAACAACTTGGGTTCAAGCCGGATCTCAGAGATTATGGCATTGGTGCGCAGATACTCGCTGATCTTGGATTACATAAGATACGCCTGATGACTAATAACCCTCGTAAAATCGCCGCTCTTGCAGGTTATGGTCTTGAAGTTGTTGAGAGGGTTCCTATTGAGATTCCGCCAAACGAGATTAATTTACAATATTTGCAGACAAAACAGAAGAAAATGGGACACGTATTCAACTGGGAATATGAAGAGGAGATGGTGAAAAATGGCTAAATTATACGAAGGAACATTGATAGGTACAGGATTAAAGATCGGTATCGTCGTTAGCCGATTCAATGAATTTATAACGTCAAAATTACTCAGCGGCGCCATAGATGCTCTGGAAAGACATGGTGTAAATAATGACGACATTGAGATCGCATGGGTTCCCGGTTCATTCGAGATCCCGATAGCGGCAGATAAGATGGCTTCAAGCGGAAAATATGATGCTGTGATATGTCTTGGCGCGCTTATAAGGGGAGCGACTCCGCACTTTGATTACATAGCGGCTGAAGCATCAAAAGGCATAGCGCAGGTTGGAATGAAAACAGGCGTACCTACAATATTTGGCGTAATAACTACTGAAAATATTGAACAGGCTATTGAGCGGGCAGGAACAAAAGCAGGCAATAAGGGTGTGGACGCCGCTGTGTCTGCAATAGAGATGGCTAATCTTTTTAAAGAGATGAGTAAATAACAAGCCTTATAGCTTGAAAGGAGTTTAAAATGATTGCCATTAAAGAACGTTATGTGGTTGATGAGAATGGTAATCGTATCAGTGTAATTCTTGATATTGATGATTATAAAAAATTGCTTGAGGAATTGGAAGAATTAGAATGTATTCGTGCCTATGATTTGGCAAAAGCGTCTAATGATGAGGTGATCCCTTTTGAACAAGCGATTGCTGAGATTGAAAGAAATAGATAATGGCTTATAACCTCCAAATCTCACGTCAAGCACAAAAAGAATTATCTGAACTTTATGGCGAAATCTACGAACGTATCCGAGATGCCATTCGATCTTTGAGTAAAAATCCTAGACCGCCTGGATGTCTAAAATTATCAGGAAAAGAAGGTTGGCGTATTCGAGTTGGGCGCTACCGAGTAGTTTACGAGATTGATGATGATAACAAAATTGTGACTATCTTAAATATCGGGCATCGTAAGGATGTTTATCGTTGATTATTATAGAAGGTGATAAAATGATAAAACTTAGCATTAACATAGACAAAGCGGCGACTTTGCGCCAATCCCGTGGAGGAGCAGAACCCGATCCGGTTGCCGCATCCATAGTCTCTATACAAGCCGGCGCAGATGGCATTACAGCACATCTCAGGCACGATAGACGACACATTCAGGATCGGGACATTGAACTGATAAGAAAAGTTGTGACATTAGACTTTAACTTTGAGATGTCGGCGACCCAAGAGATGATTGATATTGCCTTGAAGGTTAAACCTGATCAATGCACACTTGTCCCTGAGAGAATCGGGGAACTTACAACAGAGAATGGTCTTGACGTCATAGCAGAAAAGGCAAATCTGCCAAAAGTTATCCAGACTCTTAAAAACGCTGATATTAGAGTCAGCATATTCAGCAGACTTGATGAAAATCAAATAAAAGCGGCAAAGGATGTTGGCGCTGATAGAATTGAATTATATACGGAGCCCTATGGTCACGCCTTTGGTACTAAAAATGAGGATTACGAATTCGGAAGGTTAGTTAAATCCGCCGATCTTGCTGAAAAACTTAATCTAGGACTGAATGCAGGACATGATCTCGACTTTCGCAATCTGAGACGGATGAAGTCTATCCCCAATTTACTTGAAGTTAGTATTGGACACAGCATATTCTCTCGTGCTATATTTATAGGACTTGATAACGCTGTCAAAGAGCTTCTTGCTATTCTTAAAGACTGAAGCAAGCTTCAGTATTCCAAAAAATATGGGGATGATAAATGTCAGCACATCTAGTTAGCTCAATTGATACAAAGGATTTTGGTGGTGAAACCGTAAAGATCGGGGATTTTAACAGAGATGGATTTTACGAATTGCTCTTTGTCCAAAGCGACGTCTGTACCCGTGATATAACATGCCTTACCGTGACCGACCTTCTTGGAAATGTTATCTGGCAAACGGGAGAACCATCGAGAGATAATTCTGGAATTTACTCTGATTTGGCTATACAGGTATACGATTGGGATGGAGATGGTAATAACGAGATTTTATACGTTGAACAATCAATCTACGCAGAATCAATCGTCTGGGATTATGGCCTTGCAAGACACATTATCGTTCCTACGTCCAAACGTGGTGAGTTAAAAGGACACAAGGGCTGGGCGCAGGAAGGCGCTAAACGATACGAAGGCGATGCCATAATGCATGTTATTGATGCTTCATCTGGTATTGAAAAAACATCTTTCCCGATTCCAGCGCCCGCTGATGACTGTTTTGCGTTTGCCAACCTTACAGGTACTTCACAGAGACAGGATTTAGTTATAAAAGATCGCTATTGGAATATGTGGGGTATCGCCCATAATGGTGACGTGCTGTGGCACTGGGTGGGAAACCCCGGACATTATCCAACGGTTGCAGATATTGATGGTGACGGATTTGACGAAGTTTTCGTTGGATTCTACCTCCTTGATCATGATGGCAAGCTTCTTTGGGAACTTCCCGGTCCGAAGTCTCATCAGGATTCTTCATGGGTCATAAAGTGGAAAAATGAAACAAGATTGGTATTCAGTCATGGAGAAGGTGGTGATCTGACTGGCGGGGTAAGATGTATGGATTTAGATGGCAATGTTATGTGGCATAGAGAATTTGGACATGCGCAGATGGTGATTCCCGGTAAATATTATTCCGATCAAGATTTCTTACAATTTGCCGTTGCTGATCTAGGTGAAATTGACGGTAATATAAGGCGGAACGTATCTATAAATATACTTGACTGGGATGGAAAAGAGTTATACAGACAGGATTTTCCCATTGGGGCTACACCGACTCTTCGCAAAGTTAACTGGCTTGATGTCAACTCTACACAATGTTTGGTGCTTTTTGGGCTTGGCGCTGATAAACCTGCGGTTGTTATAGATGGCTATGGTAAAATACTGGATGAGTTGCCGATGATACTTGCAGACGGAAGGAACGTTGGTGCATGTAGTTATGTCGTGACTTTTGATATTCTAGGAGATTATCGTGATGAAGCTATATTGACTGCAAGAGAAGGACTGGATATTTATACAAATGCTGATATTCTTCAAAATCCAGATTTATATAATACTAATGCGTATGGTACAGGCGAGATAGTGGTATATTAGAAATTAAAGATGTAAAATAGTTGAGGATGTCAAAGGAGAGAAAAAAGCTTATGTGGGTGAGGATTGCAATAATTCTGTCTAGTTTTATATGTTTAGTGCTAATAGTATTGGCTATGTATTATTTTATCAGGCATTGGAAGATAAAACGGTAATTATAATATATGAGAGTGATTATATGATAGAAAATAAATTAGAAAATTTAAAAGAAATAATAAAATCGCTGGAAAGCGTTGTTATCGCATTTTCCGGCGGGGTTGACAGCACCTTATTGACTAAGGTAGCTTTTGACATTCTTGGTGATAAAGCGATTGCTGTCACAGCAAGGTCTGAAACGTATACAAAATCTGAGCTTGAGGATGCGATAGAGCTTGCAAAAAAGATAGGGATAAAGCATGAAGTGATAGTGTCTGAGGAACTGGATATTCCAGAATTTTCGCATAATCCAGCGAATAGATGCTATTACTGCAAGAAAGAGCTTCTAAAAAAACTCAAAGAGATTGCAGAAACTTATGGATTCAAAAACGTCATTGAGGGGGCAAACTTTGATGATGCTGACGATTATCGTCCGGGTATGATGGCTGTGGAGGAGATGGGTGTCAGAAGTCCCTTGAAAGAGGCAAAACTCACGAAATCTGAGATACGGGATTTATCAAAACGTTTCGGATTACCTACGTGGGACAAACCATCCGCTGCTTGTTTGGCTTCAAGATTTCCTTATGGGACAGAGATCACCCGTGAGAAACTAAACATTATCGGGAATGCAGAAGCCTTCTTAAAGTGTTTTGGTATTAGACAACTGCGCGTTCGTCATCACGACCAGATCGCAAGGATCGAAGTCACCGAAAAGGATATGGACATTCTGATCCAGAATAGGCAGCAGATTGTGAATAAACTCAAGGAACTTGGTTTCAAATACGTGACCATGGATCTTCAGGGTTACAGAACGGGTAGTATGAATGAAGTTTTGTAGTGTGGTACTTGGCTAAATTAATCATTAATCTAGCTAGAAAGTAGTTGTGTTCGTGAATATTTAATAATGATAGCAGTAATATAAACTACTGCAAAAGGAGAAAAAATGAAGATATTTTGTTTGTTATCTACTGTTCTTGTTTTAATAGTGTTTCTTTTTATGGGTTGCTCAAGTGATGATACTAATTCTATTACTTCAAATAACAACAATAATAATGGAAATACCAGTGGAACCGGATTTGCGTCTATGACGGCAGGATCATGGGCTGAATATACGCTTTCGGATGGCTCCCATGAAAAACTTGAATTCATCGGGGTAGACAGTTACAATGGAACCGATTGTTATGTGCTAGAGTTTGATTCGACAAGCAGTGGTGTAGAGACTTATACTCAAATGTGGCTAGATACATCGTCCAATAAAGCTGTCCTTTACGTCATGAAGGTAGCCGGAGTAGTCACAAAAATGGATATCCCCCAAACACAGACAATACCAAGTAGTTCAGGGAGTGTTCCTGCTAGTTCTGTTAAATTAGGGAATGAGACATATACAACTCCCACAGGTAAAAAAGTAGACGCTATTGCGTACAAAGTAACAACTACGGCAGGTGAGAGTGAATCATGGATAAGTACACAAGTACCATTTGGTACAGTGAAAACACTGTTAAATGGGGTGTCACAATCAGAGCTTTATGACTTCGGAACGTCTGGTGCTGTTAGAAATATAAGTAAGCAAGAGGCAGAGAACGCCCAATCATTCGGACTTCCGCAGGGCTAATGCTAACATCACTGTTGCAAGCGGTCGGATTATTATAGGATTTTTACATGGGGCAAGCATATACACCCGGTCTGAAGGTTGCCAGAGGAACGACACTAACTAGAAGTCGAAGGCTACCTCTGCCGGGAACTATAACAGTACAACAAGGACAAAAAGTAAGTGCAGAGACTATCGTTGCAAGGACTGATCTTCCCGGTCAGGTCAGGTCTTTGAACGTAGCAAGCATATTGGGAATACAACCCGAAGAGATCCATCAGAATATGCTGAAAAAAGAAGGAGACTCTATAACTAAAGATGAGGTTATAGGTTCTTCAAAGGGTCTTTTTGGGTTATTCAAATCTCAATGTAAATCACCCATTGATGGCACCGTTGAGAGCATATCAAAAATAACCGGTCAGGTGATGCTGCGTGAACCGCAAATACCAGTAGAGATCAATGCTTATGTGGATGGTCAGGTTTCTGAGATTATTCCGAATGAAGGCGTTGTAATACAGGCTTACGGCGTATTTATACAGGGAATATTTGGTGTTGGTGGTGAATCCATAGGTCAATTGACTTTTGCATGTGATACGCCAGAGGATGTGATCTCCCCTGAAAGACTTGATTCAAATATGACAGGTAAGGTAGTGGTTGTTGGGTCCTTAGTCACTGCTGAAATGGTGAATCGTGCCGTTCAACTTGGCATAAAGGGGGCTATAGCTGGCGGTATTGATGACAGTGATCTGAAAAAACTTCTTGGATATGAATTAGGGGTGGCAATAACCGGGTCTGAAAAGCTTGGAATAATAATCATCATCACTGAAGGTTTCGGCAAGATAACGATGGCGAACAGGACTTTCGATCTCCTGAAAGAAAAAGAGGGCATGAAGGCATCAATCAACGGCGCAACGCAGATTCGTGCCGGTGTTATTAGACCGGAAGTTGTTATCCCTGAATTTAAGGATTCTATAACTGCAAATAATGATCAGGAATTACAAGGTTTTCTGAGTATAGGTACGGAAATCAGAATAATACGTGACCCATACTTTGGAGAGCTTGCAATAGTCAGTGAATTACCAGTTGAACTTCAGGAATTGGAAACTGAGGCAAAAGTAAGAGTTTTGAAAGCGAAGCTAAAAAATACAGGTAACGAGATAATTCTACCAAGAGCTAACGTTGAGATAGTCGGAGGATAAAATGAAAGATGTAAAGAAAGCAGTAAGGAGTGGATACGCAAGAATAGCTAAAAGACAGCAGGATTCGTGCTGTGGACCGAAAAGCTCTTGCTGTGATAAATCAAGTAATATTAGCGAAAAGATCGGATATACAAAGGATGATATGTCTTCTGTGCCAGAAGGTGCTGATCTTGGGCTTGGTTGCGGTAATCCCATTGCCCTTGCATCGTTGAAAGAAGGCGAGACTGTGCTTGATCTTGGTTCAGGTGCAGGATTTGATTGCTTCCTCGCCGCAAACAAAGTTGGTAAAACGGGAAAAGTCATCGGCGTGGATATGACACCAGAGATGCTTGAAAAGGCTAGAGAAAATGCTAAAAAAAGCGGATATACAAATGTTGAGTTCCGACTTGGTGAGATAGAGTATCTGCCTGTTGCCGATAACTCTGTGGACGTGATAATCTCAAACTGCGTAATAAATCTTGTGCCAGAAAAAGATAAAGCCTTTGCAGAGGCTTTCAGAGTGCTGAAACCCAATGGTAGATTGATGATCTCAGATATTGTATTACTAAAAGAACTCCCTGAAATAATTCAGTCTTCAATGGCGGCTTACGTGGGGTGTATATCCGGCGCTGTTATGAAAGATGAATACATAGAAGGTATAAAGAAAGCTGGATTTCAGGACGTGACCATTGTTGAGGAAAATTCATTTTCCATAGATTGTATGCTCAATGATCCAACGGCAAACGCTATATTAGAGAATATGAATCTCTCTACTGAGAAGATAAAAGAAGCGGCAGAATCCATAGTCAGCATAAGAGTCTCCGGGGTCAAAAAAGAAAGCCAAAAATAGGCATTATCTAAAAATGCACAATATATCATTTCAGAACTTAAAGGAAATAGTTCATTTATTCTTAAAGCTGGGAACCATTGGCTTTGGAGGTCCTGCTGCGCATATCGCCCTCATGCATAATGAGATTGTAAAACGTCGCAAATGGCTGGATGAACAACATTTTCTTGATCTGCTGGGAGCGACCAATCTTATCCCCGGACCCAATTCTACTGAGATGGCAATTCACGTGGGGTTTGTTCGGGCAGGATGGTTAGGATTAATTGCAGGCGGCTTCTGCTTTATCATTCCAGCAATGCTCATAGTTATGGCATTATCATGGGTTTATGTCCGTTTTGGCACTACACCGCAAGCAGAATGGATATCGTATGGAATAAAACCAGTTATGGTTGCCATCATCATTCAGGCACTCTGGCAATTAGGACGAAATGCAATTAAAGACAAGGCTACAGCTTTGATTGGATTTGGTGTCCTTCTTTTGTTTTTTCTGGGTGTTAATGAAATCGCCTTACTTTTTGGCGGAGGATTAGCTGTGATGGCAATCAAGAACGTTCAACGTCTGAAGTTGCGTTCTACCCCGGCGTTTATCTGGCCATTTTTGGGATCGAGCTTGCCGGTAATGCTGGTTAAGGTGTTTAGCATCCCTTTGTTGTTTTTGACTTTTCTAAAGATTGGTTCGGTATTATTCGGCAGTGGTTATGTTCTTCTTGCTTACCTGCGCTCTGATTTTGTAGTTCGACTGGGTTGGCTTACAGACCGACAATTGATGGATGCTATTGCCATTGGTCAGGTAACACCTGGTCCCGTGTTTACAACCGCAACATTCATCGGTTTTATTCTCGGCGGCACTAAAGGAGCCTTGCTTGCAACATTGGGAATTTTCTTGCCTTCTTTTGTTTTTGTTGCGATCACAAATCCGTTTATTCCACGCCTTAGAAATTCTGTCTGGGCGAATAGTTTGCTGGATGGTGTAAACGCAGCATCTCTAAGTCTAATGACTGCTGTAACTTGGCAGTTAGGCCGTTCATCGTTAATTGATCCTCTCACTATCATAATGGCGCTTGTTTGTCTTGCACTATTGGTAAAGTTCAAGATTAATTCTACGTGGCTCATTGCTGGGGGAGTGATAGTGGGTCTGCTAAGACTATGGTTATTTTGAGTTTACAAGAACCCACAGGATGTCCTGTTCTAAAGCTGGATTTCAGGGCGTGACCATTATTGAAGAAAATATATTTCCATAGATTGTATGCTAAATGATCCATAGGTATAATATATGAAACTCACTGATATTGTCAGTCGAATAATCATAGATCCTAGAAAATTGATTGATTATGCACTTAATCTAAAATCCCCCTTGGGTTGTCATAAAGCAATTATGTTTGAAAAAATACTTGGATTTACATCAAGTAATTATAATGACCTCCTGGTGCAAATTGAGAAACACGCAACAACTGAACAAATAGTTTTACACTCAAAAGATGAATTTGGCTATCGTTATAACATGGATATTAAAGTAAATGGAACAGAAGGAAGACAAGCTATCGTCAGGGTTGGTTGGTTTATTCCTCATGGATTAAATGAAGCTCGATTGGCAACATTATTTGTAAGGAGATGATCTTTGTGCTCAACTTATTTGATGTAGTAGAGCTTATTGTTGATATTCCGGAGCATAGGCTAAATACTGGTATGCGTGGAACTATTATTGAATGTCACCATGATGATAATTACGAAATTGAATTTATTAATGATTATGGTGAAACTATAAATTCCTTACCAGTTAACCAAAGACAATTTATTGTAGTTTGGCGATCGGATACTGAAGAATGGGTTACAATTCCAGAAAAGGTAGCTAATTTAGTAGCAAAATTACCAGAAGATGCCGGAACAGAAGTTTTTGATTTCGCAAAATTTTTGTATTGGCAGCAGCAAAGAAACGGTATTTTGCATATTCAACAAGAAAAATCATAATTTTATTATACTAGTTTTTTCAATCATAGCAGTAAAGTAAATAGAATAGGCAAAGATTAATGATTAAAGGTTACTTAAAATCAAAAAAATGAAAAAAAATACATTCTCGCCATTTATACTGTTGTGTGGAACAGGGATGTTTGCAATATTCAGTTCTACAATGTCAAAGAATCCTGTCCTCCCATTATTCACAAAGGCACTTGGCGCATCTGATTCTGTAATAGGTCTTGTTGCGGCGGCGTCAACTATCGTTGGTATTATTGCAAGTATTCCTGCTGGTGTTTTTTCGGATTTCTACGGCAGGCGTAGAGTCATGCTGTTCGCCGCATTTGTTTTTGCATCTGCGCCTTTTTTATACTTCCTTGTCAATACCCCTTGGCAGTTAGCCATTGTCAGAGTTTATCATGGTATTGCAACCGCTGTGTTTGGACCTGTTGCTATGGCTACTGTCGCCGATCTATTCAAGGAACGGCGCGCTGAGAATATGGGTTGGTATTCCTCGTCAACGCTTATGGGACGATCACTTGCGCCGGTAGTTGGCGGGGTGATAATATCGGTATTTAGCTATAGGTACAAACTCGTATATCTTGGATGTGGAATTGCCGGAATCATTGCATTCATTCTTGCTTTTACAATACCCATCAAATCGGCGCCAAAATCTTCTGCTAAATTCTCAGACAAGCTCAAGGAGATGGGTAAAGGATTAAAAGAGATAGGCAAAAGCAGAGGTATAATGGTAACGAGTATAGTTGAAGCCATTCAATATCTATCTTCCGGGGCTTTGGAGACATTCCTTCCACTATATTGCACTCTCGTTGCCAAAATGAATCCTGCTTCTGTTGGTATACTATTCACAATTCAGCTTATAGGGACAACGGTGACAAAACCGATGATGGGAAGGCTTTCGGATAAATATGGTCGGAAACAACTGATAAGTGCAGGATTAATAACGGGTGCGATAGGACTTGCGATGATCCCGTTTTTCAGGAACTTCTGGGCATTGATCCCCGCCGCTGTATTGTTCGGAGTCAGCCTTGCGACTGTGACTGCATCTACATCCGCTTACGTATCCGATCTAGCAAAGGCTGGTTCTTATGGGTCAGCCCTTGGAGTTATGAGTACTATCATGGACATAGGGCAATCCTCTGGGCCTATTATCGCATCACAATTGTTAATCTATGGACCTGCTATTTTCAGACATCTGCTACCAGAAGAAGAAGTTTATCATTATATGGCGATGTTTACTATTGTTGCGGCTTTATTGTTGTTAGCTGGTTTAGCTTTCCCGGCGCTTGCTGGCAAGCCAAAGAATCCTGACAGTAATGCAACTTCTTTTATTTAATAAAACACAGAGAAAAAACAACTTATGCCTATTTCCATTAGAAATACTTCATAACGATTAAATGTCATGCTGAACGAAGTGAAGCATCTCAAGATTCTTCGCTGCGCTCAGAATGACATATCTGAGTTGATAAATGGTATTATGAGCTAATCCTATGTGTTTTTTCGCTCTGTAAACTCGGCGCCTTTATGTTTCTATATCATTGCTCAAAATTGAAATCACTTGAGCAAACACTATGTGCCTACCCTATATTTTTGTTATGGAGTTTTAACAAATGCCCAGGTAGTAGCAAGTTTTTCTTTTGATATCATGACAGCAAGATCGCCCTTCATAGCGACTTTCACCTCATCGGCAGTTAAAGCTATTGCCCAGAATCTAACCTCGTCAAATGCGCCGTCAACCGGGTATGATGGTCCATGGCCGATAGTGACAGAAACATCAGTATATACAATTGCCTCTTTTAGATCTGCCTGTTTGTTTCCATCAACGTAGAAAATTTCGCCATTTTTATCTGCCGTCATTGTGACGTAATACCATTGACTCATCTTAACCTTGAATTTTGATTCCGCCCATACTTTACCGCTGTTGGGTGTAAATCGAAAGTCACCACCACCTGAATTGATTGTTATTCCATAAGAGCCATCTCTCTCAATGAGATGATTCCAGTCCGCTGAAAGATTATTCATTTTCACCCAAAAAGCTATTGTATATGAGTCCATATTTTTCAAGCTTTTTGAATCTGGGATCTCAACGTAAGAACCGGGTTTAAACTCTATCGCTTTCCCAACCTGACCATCAATCCAATTTACATTACCTTTTATTGCGCCATCGTTACCATTTTGGGTTTGATCCTTGATAGTATCACCTTTTCCTTCATCAAATGACCAGTATCCAACAAGAGAATCCACTTGCTGAGAAAAACTTGTCGAGATAAAAAAGACCATAAACAAACCTACTATCCCTAGTATAAGAGAACCGTATCTCATGATTTTCTCCTTCTATCCTAATTTTTAAGACTAAGGATTTGTAATTAAATAACTTACCTAATAGGAAACACACCCCCAAACCCCTCTCAAGAGGGGAGTTTAGGCAATTCCCCCTTTAGCTAAAGGGGGAATTTGATTAAATGAGTTATATATCTAAGTGTCTCAGAATAGGGAAGTTATTTAATCACGGATCCTAAGTGACAAAACCCCTAACTCAAACATTAATTTTAGCAAATCATTATATCTTAGTCAATAAGATTTTATTGTATCCAAGCATAAACTCCTTGTCCGCGGAGAGATAACCACAAAGACACGAAGAAAACAGGATCATAGTTTTTGGTCAGGAGAAACTATTGAAATCACAGTATCATCTGGTCAAAAAAATGAAAAAATGCTTAGTGTGCCTTTGTGTCTTAGTGTCTTTGTGTTTTTTCTCTGATAAAGATCGCGGACAAGATTCTTATGCTTGGGTGGGTGTATTTTGTTGTTTACATTGAAATTTCTTTATGGTAATATTGCTCATATATTGCTCATATATCGTTAAAAATGATAGAATTAACAGGATTTCAACAGGAGGCACAAATATATGGATATAGGGAAACGGACAAGGCTCAACCGAATATTTGCCCATCCCTCGGATAGGTTTTTTTCGGTAGCGGTTGACCATTTTATTGGGTATACAAACAGGTGGGATGGTCTGCCTGTTGGATTAAGGCGTATCTGCGATACACTCGAGGCGATAGTGGCAGGCAAACCTGATGCAATCACCATGCACAAAGGGGTCGCAACTTCTGCTTGGGAACCTTATGCTGGACAAATATCATTCATACTCCAGAGTACGATAGCACGACCAGATGACGCCGCCAGAGAGCAGATAGCAACTCCAGAAGATGCCGTGAGATTAGGTGCAGATGCCTTCGCAGTTGCATCGTTTATTTGTGGAGATGATGAGGATAAGAAACTGCGGATATTAGCTGATTGCGTCCGTGAGGCTGTCCGTTTCGACATACCTGTTATTTCTCACATATACCCCAGAGACTTGACTACTCCGGTGCCAGAGGTTTCTTTCAAACCAGAACTTATCGCATGGGCAGTACGCTGTGGGTTGGAATGTGGCGCTGACGTTATTAAGACTCCTTACTGTGGCGATGTTGAGGCTTTCAGGCAGATCGTGGATGAATGTCCTCTCCCGATTATTGCCGCAGGCGGACCTAAAGCTGAAAACATCGAGCTTGCATTAAAAATGGCAAGCGATGTTATTCAGAGTGGAGCAAAAGGAATGACAGTTGGCAGAAATGTCTGGGGGTTCACTGACGTAACAAAGGCTGTTAGATTGTTTTCCGCAGTTATTCATGATGGATTAGAAGTAGATGAAGCGTTAAAAACTATTTAATAATGGTTTACACACCCCGGACCCCTCTCAAGAGGGGAATGACGCTAAACTCCCCTCTTATGAATATTAACTAATTAATCGGATAATAAAATAAAGAGAATCAAATCCCCTCTGACTCCCCTTTAGCTAAAGGGGAGAACCAATTCCCCCTTTGAAAAAGGGGGATAAAGGGGGATTTAAAAGCTTTCTTGCTGAATTACCTGATTATTTTGTTAAACTTCATGAGAGGGGTCCGGGGGTGTGTTATTTGGAGGAAAAAATGAAAAGCTGTTTAGGTGTTATCATAGGAAATAGAGGCGTATTCCCCGGATACCTGTCAGAAGGCGCAAGGGAAGATATATTCAGTGTATTCAAAAAATTAGATATTAAACCAGTAATAATCCCGATGGATGAGACCAAATTCGGCGCTATTGAGAATCTTGAGGAAGCAAAGAAATGTGCCGAACTTTTCCGCAAGAACAAAGATAAAATTGAAGGTATTCTCGTGACTCTGCCAAACTTTGGCGACGAAAGGGCGATAGCTGATACAATCAGGATGTCAGAACTTAACGTGCCTGTCCTTGTTCAAGCATATCCAGATGAGCTTGACAAACTCAGCATAGGAAAAAGGCGTGACAGTTTCTGCGGAAAGCTATCTGTGTGCAGTAACCTTGATCAGTATGGAGTATCTTTTTCATTAACCAAATTGCATACCGTCTCACCAACTTCCGATAAATTCATCGCTGATCTCAAATGGTTTCTTGGGGTTTGTCGTGTAATAAAAGGTCTCAGAGGGGCAAGGATTGGTTCAGTCGGCGCAAGGACTACACCCTTTAAGACGGTTCGTTTCAGTGAAAAATTGCTTGAGGCAAGCGGCATATCAGTTGAGACAGTTGACCTTTCAGAGATAATCGGCAAGGCAGATAACCTGAAAGACTCAGATGATCTGGTTCAATCCAAACTAAAGGCGATTAACTCTTATGTGAGTACTTCTGATGTGCCATCATCTGCTATCGTTAAAATGGCAAAATTTGCCATCGCTCTCGACGATTGGATAAAAGCCAACGACATCAAAGCGTCTTCGCTAAGGTGTTGGCCCGAATTACAGGAATATTCTGACTTTATGCCATGCTCTATGATGAGTATGTTAAGCGAATCCTTGAGTCCATGCGCCTGTGAAGTGGATGTAATGGGCGCTATTGCCATGTACGCCCTGCAACTAGCAAGCGGCATCCCATCAGGGCTTTTTGACTGGAATAATAATTATGAAGATGATCCCGACAAGATGATTCTGTTCCATTGCAGTAACTATCCAAAGTCAATGCTAGAAGACCCAAAGATGAGTTACAACGATATAGATGCAAACGTTAGAGGCACCGTTGAAAAATCTTACGGCACCTGCGTTGGTAAATTAAGGAAATCACCAATGACATACGCGCGTATTGCTACAAATGATTTGGCAGGTTCGATTGTTGCGTACGTTGGTGAAGGTGAATTGACCGATGACCCGCTTGATACATTCGGTGGGGTTGGAGTCGCAAAGATAGATAGGCTTCAAGACCTTTTGAAATTTATATGTAAGAATGGTTTTGAGCATCATGTTGCTATCAGTCAGTCAAAGGTTTCTGATATACTCTACGAGGCTATGGAAACTTATCTTGGCTGGAACGTCTATTACCATAGCAAATGTTAGTGAGTGATGGGTGACGGGTTGTAGTTTTGTAGCCCAACTTTCTAAGTTGGTCACTATGAAAACCAAGATAGAATCTTGGGCTACAAAAATTGATCCTTACTTTTTCCACAAAACTGCGATAACGTTATCCATAGCGTATTGAGCAGCTCCTTCTACTGCCTTATCATAAGGCGCTGATGAACTTATCAACCAACTACTTGCCTCATCCTCTTTCACGATTTCAAATAACAGTTCAGCAGAATCAGCACTGTAGATTTGGATAGAAACAGCTGCCTTGGCCTTTGACCCCACCGCATACAAGCTTGTGATACGACCAATCAAGAAATATTTAACACCAACAGATTCAGACATTTTCTTTACGATCGCTGAATTAAGCATACCAACTCTCGCATAATCTTCTGCTAGCTTGGAGTAGTCACTTACCAGATTATCTTTGGAGATAATAGAACTAACTTCTGTTGGACCAATAACTTTGAGAGTCGGTTGTTTCCCCCTTAAAGTAGAAGCCATTTTTTCACCAGCAGCTCGACAGTATCCCTCAACTCCAGGAACACCTTTTCCGGTTTCGCCGACAAGCACGGGGAGAATAGCAATACCTTCTTTAGTTAAGTTTTCACCTGTAAAACCAGGTGCTATGAAGAATTTCGTGGCACATCCAGCAAAACCGAGGCAAAATAATAAACAAGTCAAACCAACAACAATTTTTGACAGCATCTTAAACCTCCTATATCGATACCCGCTGATTTATGGGTAAAGATTAGATTGGAAAAGGGGGGATAAATGGAGATTTTTAAGATTTCTCCACAATAAAGTCTGAAGAACCGATCATGTAATTTTGGATTTTAGGGGGGAATTAGATAGATAGATAGATAGATAGATAGATAGATAGGCAAAATTTATTGACTTTTCGACAATATGATTGAAAAGGATTATACTTGACATATTGTGTTCCTTAATGATACTATACAACCACAACCTAATTGTCAGTTATAACAAAAACAGCAACATACACAAACAAACCATATTTATAATATTTGTCTGGAAGATAGTATTATCTTAATCAATATTTTATCATTTGTCAACAATTTTTCGATAATAAGACTTTTTCAGACGTGTTTAGTAACCCAACCTTCTAAGTTGGATTATAGAAAAGTACCAAGATAGAATCTTGGGCTACAAAAACAATTAGCACAAGTCGTAAGTTAATAATGTTGTAGTGGCATGTTGAGTGTGCCAAAATCATCCTATGAAACAAAAATTCTCCGCAATAGTATTGGATATTGATGGCACTTTATTAAATTCTCAGGGACGTATCTCTGAAAAAAATCTAAACGCCTTGCAGGAGTGCGCAAAAAAAGGAATATTACCTTACATCGCAACTGCCCGCCCGCCAAGATTGGTTTTCCGAGATTCAGAAGCAACAAAAGAAGCGGATTTCATCAAAGAAAGAGGCGCATTTTATAACGGTGCAATGGCTATTGATATACCTTTAAATTATTCTAATCACTGGCAGATTCCTGCTGAAACTGTAAATTCAGTCATAAATTATCTTATAGAGGAGATTCCCGATCTTTACGTCGTCATTCAGAGGAAAGACCAAAGTCACAGCTTTCGTTTGCCATATACGGATTCAGTTCTTCAGGGATGGGGCATTTCTCAGGCTGATGTTGTGCCATTCTCTGAAGCATCTGAAAGCGAATGTTCCAAGATAGTCGCATGGCATGAAAAGATGAAAATGACAGAAATACATCGTGAAATAACCGAATTTTATAAAGGCGAAATAAATGCTTTTATAACAGATTCAGCAAGCTGGATACAACTGATTTCCAGTGAAGCCAACAAAGAAAGTGCAATAATAGATTTACTTGCATTAAGGAATATTCCTCATGATGAAGTGATAGTCTTTGGAGATGATATACCCGATGTTGGAATGTTTAAAACATTTGCTTACTCTGTAGCTATGGGCAATTCCTCAGACAGCGTAAAAGAATCAGCGAAATACGTGACTCTTAGCAACGACGAAGATGGGATTGCTTATGCACTTGAGAGATATTTTCGCATAATTTACAAATAATTTTTTGTACAAAATATTTCAAAGAGCAAGTATTTATTTGCCTTTCTTAAAGAACGTAATCGTTAAAAAATGCGTTTTTTGTAGGATGGGTTCATGGTTTTCACCTATATTTGATTTAATGTTTACCATAAACAACAGTAGATAAATTATGGTTTTATACAACATACCAAAAACCATGAACCCATTCTACTATTATGTCAAAATGGCATTTTTTAACGATTACAAGAACGGAAACTTCCTATTGAATTTAGTTTACGCTAAATAAAAATCTCAAAAATACAGATATGCTGTTGTTTAAGTTAGTATTACTTGGAAAATAGACGAGAGAATTTTGTCTAATAGCTATTTTAATAGTTATATTGAGTCCCAACGATTGTTAGGAGCTTTACTTTACAAAGCTAAAGAACACTACGAGAAGAAAATCAGGAGATAGAACATCTAAAAAGAGATATTATTTTTTGGAATGTGATGTATAAATCATTAATAGAGCTTAAGGAATCTGGAAAATGTAAAGTAGGGCATAAACATGAGATTTCAAGTCAGTTAAACAGTTTTGTAATAGGTAAATGGTTTTGAAATAGTATATGGAGGATATTATGGAGGCAGTTAAATTATTTATTGATGTAGATTCCGAAGATATTCATATTCCTGAACTAAAAAAATTCATGGGCAAAAGAATAGAGATGATTATTTTGGAAGTGCCAACCATACAACCCGATGAAGAAAAAAAGCAGGATATGAAGAAATTTTTTGATGCTGCTGGTAAAATTAAAATAGATAAAGAATCTGTCCGTAAATTAAGAGAGATAAGTAAACTATGATACTTGTAGATACAAATATAATAATAGACTTTTGGAATAGACCATCAGAATTGTTAAAAAAGGTATTTACTGAAGAAGCAATTGCTATTTGCGGAGTAATTAAAGCAGAACTTATGCACGGAGCTAAGAGCAATAAAGAGCTAAATCTGATCTCTGAAGCTTTGTCTGAATTTAAATACATACCTTTGGATGAATCAATATGGAACGAGGTAGGTAAAATAAGCTACCTTTTACGAAAAAGTGGAATTGCTATTCCATTTCAAGATACTATCCTCTGTGCATTGTCACTCAAGAATGACTTGATTCTCTGGACAAATGACAATCATTTTAATCTAGTTAAAACAGTAATCAAGGATTTGAAACTTCTGGTTCTTCCGTGTTGAGTGTGGGAATGATTTTTGCACAGCAAAAATATTCGGAGTAGCATGGCTTTAGGCTGTTTATATGTGTTTTTTTATAAATATAGCACCTTTAGATTTTTAATCCATTAATCATATCTTCAGAAGTTACCGAGTATCTCCCAAACATCTCAAGGAAAAGTATCGTGCCACGAGTCTGCAACAGTCCAGATTGAGTTTCATACGACTCCATCCCGGTTCCACAATCCCTGATAATGATAACATCATATCCACGTTCAGACATGCGAAGCGTTCCGTAGTCACGCAGTAAAATGCAGGCGTTTGTGTTAAAACCTGCGTAGAATAGAAACATGATACCATTCTGCTTGCAATACTGGTGAAGTTCCTCACCTGTTGCGATCACCACGTCGTTTCCCTCTGGCTGTATGAGAGGATGGAGTTTTAGATCAGCGACGTGCTTAGTTGCTTCTTCCGCTCTTGGCTCAAAGGGTTTTGCATAAACCTCGTAGCTACCAGATTTACTTCGGAATTCATACGGGGGCCAATCATCTAACTTCTGTAAACTTTGTATGGGAATTTTAGCCCACTTAGGTTCTTTTTTCGCAATTTCAGGTGATGGCGCGTGGATGATCTGAAAACCCGATTTCCTGCATGTATCAACCAAAGGAACCAGCTTTTCACGGATGATAACCTCTGCCCGTGCCTCAGTATCTTTCAAGTAATGGCGATCCCACACGTCTACAAGCACCAACGCCGTTTGTGATAATGGTATCTCCCAGTCCAATTCAGCATATCCTGTATTCGTTTCCAGCCACTTGGCACCCTGATTAACGTGCCAGCGATAGTATCTTGGTCTAATATGTAATGTTCTTTCAACTTTCGATTCCATCAAATCTCCCCTATTCTTTCTAATTATCGGGTGATAATCATAAAGCCCATTAAAACCCGCCCCTTAATCCACTCACAAGAAGGGAATTGGCTCTAACTCCCCTCTTGAGAGGGGTCCGGGGGTGTGTTAATTCAAAAGTCTTTTCCAGATGTCGTTTTTTGCTAACACTAACGAATATTGCTTCAATTCCGCTTTAGCATTTTTATAATTGGGATATTGTCGCTCAACAACTTTCCAGAACTTTTTTGAGTGATTTCGCTCTATTTGATGACTGAGTTCGTGAACAACTATATACTCTCTTAGTGTTTCAGGCAGAGACATCATAGCCATATTAAAGCTTAAATTCCCTTTGCCAGAACAACTTGCCCATCTCGTCTTTTGCCTTTTGATAAATATTCTGTTGTAATTAGTGTCCATCAGTCTTGACAAAAGTATTGCTTTGTAACTAACTTCCTCTCTCAATTTTTCCCTTATCCACGTATATAATTCTGCCAAATCTGACACCATGACAATACGTCTGACGTTATCAATCTTTATAGCATCACCGTATTTTAGTTCATAAGGTAATCCGTTCAACAGCAAAGTATTATCTTTGCTTTCAGCCTGATGTTGCAAATCACTAATCTCTTTTAGCTTTTTATCTATCCATCCCTGCTTTCTTTTTACAAAAGCTTTGACATCATATCCTTTAGGGGCAATCACTTTGATTTTCCCATCATGTTTTATCTCTATGCGTGGATACCTGACACGCCTTCTAATAATTTCCATGTTTATCATTTCTCTTCATTTTCACTATCAATAACATTTTGTTGAGACGTTCTACTGGTAAGTTCTTCCATAAGTTCCATCTGGATTTGCTGGATTTCCAGCAATCTTTGCCATTGATGTGCGAGAAGATGATCTATCTTTTCATTTAAGTGACGAACCTCCAGTTCTGCTTTTAGATTAACCGTATAGTCGTGTTCTGCCCGCAAGCGATCCTTTGCTTCCTGTCGGTTCTGGCTCATCATAATAATTGGCGCCTGTATAGCCGCAAGACACGAGAGTATTAGATTAAGCAGAATGAATGGATATGGATCATAAGGTCGCCAGAGCAATAAAAGGGAGTTGATGCTTATCCATAGCAGAATAATTACCCCAAAGATAATAATGAATTTCCAACTGCCGCCGAAATCAGCGACCTTGTCTGCGACATGCTGACCTAGCGTAAGCTTACTATCAAATTCGGTGTTAATGTCCTTAGATAATAGTTCCTGATCTTCAAAACTTTTGACAACTTCCTTCTCCAGTTCCGAAAGCTCGCCTTTATCCTCTTCAAGAATATCCCTGACATACTCCGTTCTGAAATGATTAAGATCGGATATACAGATAAATCCTTTAGGTGACCAGTCAGGACACTCCTTTTGTATTAGCTTTACGATAGAGTCACGTATTAGATCGCCCGGTATCAATTCATCTTTTGTCTTAGGTTGCTTACAAACCTGACAGGTAACAGTTTTTTCATTCTCCTGTGTCATATATCATCCCCCTTTAAAATCTAAATATTCTCCAAGATTGTTTTTACGATGCGCTGTTTCTTAGTTACGTTCTCCTGAGTATCCTGATCGGTAAGTTTGATCTGGTTCAGGATAAAACCGCCCTTGCCTTGCGGATAACGCACTAACCCGCCAACATTGACCAGTGGAAAAACCTTGCCCTTATACCATACTGGCAACTCCCGAATTATCTGAACGTTGTCTATTCCGACCAATGGCTTGTCCTGATGTATGCGGATACTGCGCACGATAAGCGACACATCCTTTTCAGCGAGTTTCCCGTTGAGATTGGCTTCTGCTGGTTCCATAGCATCCGGCAATTCCAGCGTTGTGACTGGATTCCCATCAAGCTGTATCTCCATGTTTTTTATCGTGTTGTAATAAGCGTTGTTCCATATCTTCACTGTCTTTATCTTACACGGCACAGGCAAGCCAAATACAAACGGTGGTGAGCCTTCCGGTCCCCAATTGCCATGCCATATCTGAACGATGTATCGCCAGAACTCGTTTCCTGTCATGCCGTTTACAAAGTTGTAAGGGTCTTTGTCATCCTTTGTTGGATGATAGGGTTCATCTTTCTGACCGGGGAGTTTACAGAATGGGGCAATGTCGGCGCCGTCCACGCAGTAAGTAAAAACTTCCTGCGATAACCACTTGTTACCAAACATTATTTCATCATTGCTGTACTGCACAACATCACGGTTTCCAAGTCCAGACGTGAGTATATCCTTCTCAATCGTGACTTTTTCGAGACGGAACTCTCTCAACAGATGCTCTGTTCTGAGTAGCTTATTATATGCCTGTAATCCATCGAGTTCCAGACCCCACAGCATGATCCATCCACCTGACTGCGTGAATTTTTTAACACTATCATTCAAGCGAATCAACGATTCGAGATTAGATTTTGACGCATGGATGATAATAGTTTTGCTCTCATTTAATGTCTTGCTCAGATCATCGGCTTCCTGAACGTTGCATCCCGATTTACGCATGAAATCAGCGATCTCAGGCTTCCCCGGAGCATATACCACAACATCGTTTGATACAGGTTTGTAGCTATCGCAATATTTAAGCATATTCTCTAGTAGCACCTGCGCCGCAGGTTCCACGTCAAACTTACTTCCTATCTGCATTTGAGAAGCGATAATTACGCCTTTGCCGAAGGGCATCTCAAGCATTGCACTGGAGTTTATTTCATTACCACAAGCTACCCATGATCTGATGGAACGTGGCTCCCAGATTTTCTTTGCGGTAGGTGAACTTCCCGCCCAATTAGAAAAATCCGATTCGTCCAGCCCTGCAAGAAGCTGATTTCCATACCCAAGAGGAAACGTGTAATACGCCTGATGATCACTGGCTTTTATGGGATAATCTGGCTCTGTGAATGGATGCTCTTGCTCAAGACTTATGACGCACCCAACATTTTCTGCGTAGGACTTAAATTCGTCTGATTTGTCTGATAGGGTGTCAGGGGCGATCATTAGAATACCTTTTGGCAATGCCTCTGATAATGCCTTTATGGACTTCGCTTTGATGCCCCATTTCAGAAGGCTTTTTGACGTTTTATCGTCGTTCTCAAGCACGTAAACCTGTTTTTTCAATGGAACTCTGGTTATTCTTGGAAAGAAAGCTATCGTCTTTGTGTCAGTGAACGTCTGATCGCCTTTACGACTGACTGTCAATGTCAACTGCGCTTCGGTTCGTTTTACAACCGTTGGCGCTGTGAACTCAATGGTCAATTCCTTATTAAAACCAGGTTCAATAGTGAGAGATTGCCTGTTTCCTGCGATTTCCTTCTGACCTAGTTTAACGGACCATGAGAACTCTAAAGGCTTTTCAGAGAAAGTATCATTGAATACTTTGATAGTACGAGTAACCTTATCACGAGTAAAAAAGCTTGTATTATATTCTCTTACGAAAACAGCAAGTGGTGACATTGCATTCCAGCAATCGGGAAATTCATCCATGCCGACCCAGGGGCATATCATGGCTACATCATTCCAGCGATAGCCTTCTAGCAATGTGCGAACATATTTCGCATAAGCCCGTTTAGCCTCGTATCTACCGAGAAATACGCTATCACCTCCGATCCATGCGTGATCAGCGTTTTTTCCTGCAAAGAACGCAGTCTCGCCCATAGCAAGCGGTCTCTGCCGATCCCAAATCCATCGCTCACCGAAGTCTCCCCATCGCTCCAGAGTATAGGCATTTTCAGGGAAGAACTCATTCGCAGGCTCCGGGTAATGGAGATTGTTGATCTCAAGCAAGTTCCCCTTCAAAGCGCCTGCGCCATCAAGCATGTATGGTCGTGTCGGATCAAACTCACGTGCAGAATCAACTATTTGTTTCGCATCCATCTCAACCTGATCAAGTATTCCGCCGTAACCAAGCCTACCATTGATAAGCACTAATTCATTCTCAAGACTGTAGACAATGATAGATGGATGGTTTCGGTATGCCATGACAACCTGATGAACATGATCACGGAAATTCTCCCATGTAACAGGATTAGATAGGTCATAAGTGATAAACATTCCATCAATCATTGTTGAGAGCCGTCCGGGTATGCCATGAATGTCTGTCCAATCCAATTGATTACGCCTTGAACCAAGCAGTTTACGAAGACCAAGATCATCACTGAATCGCTCAAAACGATTATTGCCTTTGCGGAAATGAGCAAGTTTCTCCTCTGACGTATCTCCTTTAAGACCGTCCAGAAGATTCCAGAAATTGCGTCTTATTCCGTTGACTCTTATGTACTTTCCATCAATGGTTATCTCACGGAATCCGAACTTTTGCTCATGGCGATCTATGGGCTTATTATCGAGCATTATTGTGCTTACAAGATTATATATATTTGCAGGATCATCGCCCGGGAACCATAGCTTTGGATCGATCCATTCCTCGTCAAAGGTGACTTTTGCGATTCCGTTAGCCGGGATTGATACTTTTGGGGGTGCAAAACTCTTTTCTACTTTGTCACCAAACACAGCATCAGCATTGAGCGTAGCTTCCACAGGCGCTTGAGTCGTATTTGTCAGCGTATAGTCAGCGATTATTCTTTTCTGAGAAACCTTTGTCTGGATGAATACATCCGAAACGTATACCGTTCCCGTAACAAATAGCGAAACAGGATCAGTTATTCCGCATACCGTACCATCTGCATCACCTTTGGTTGATGGGTAGACCGGGGCTACAAATCTCGTATACTGAAATGATTCAACGGGTATATTTCGCATTTTATTTAGAGTAGTATTACCATACTTGTAATCCATTGCGTACCAGACGTCTTTGATACCAACCATGATCTCGTTGACCTGACCGAATTTTATGGCATTGGTAATATCGAGTTGCCAGGGTATGCGTGTGCTTTTGTGCGAGCCGATGAGTTTTCCATTTACAATAACGGATGCGATCCAGTTCGTTCCAGTGAAGTCGAGAAAGAATCCACGATCTTGAAAAGACGCAGGCACTTCCACACGACAGCGATACCACACACGATGAGCCATCTCAAGTGCAGGATTTGACCGTAATCCAGAAGGCACGTTTATTCCTCTCCAATGTGGATTTTGGGGTATATCGGTTACTGGTTCGTAAGGGAATTGATCCATGTCCTGATCATCATAACGACATACTTGCCAGACGCCATTTAATGTAAGTTCAACACGCTTTGCCTGATCTTTCGGTGTATCTGATGAAAAGCGGAAAACGTTATCCTTTGCCTGACGGTCTAGGTCTGTATCTGGTTCTTCATTGGGTTTCAGCTTATCTTCGGGCATCCAATTGCCTTGAATAAAGGCTATGGCATCTACTCCAAGCAGGAATCGCCCATCGGGACCGGGTTTATCGGCTTTGAGATCAAGCGTATGTGTGCCAGATGTGAGTTTCACTTCTGACGGACTGAACCATCCTGCTTCGCACCACGTTGATAGCTCTATGAGGTTCTGTGTAAGATCGGATGATTGTATTTCATGCCATTCGCCGTTGTCCAATCGCCACATTAATAGCGGTCTGACAGATTCATAACCAAGACGTATCCAGAAACGATAAAGCCCTTCTTTTTCTACGTTAATGTTATAACTGAGTTCTATCCCCAACCCCAGCTTTCCTGCATTAACCTCATCTGCGCTGAATGTCTGGTTGATCCATTGTCCGCCGCTTAATATCTCTCCACGGGGACCTTCTGCTATATTGATGTTAAAGTTAGTTTTATCAGGCGTTTCAGCCTCTTTCCAGATATAAGTTATTTGTGAATTGGCACTCATAGCAAAACCGAATAGCATAAAAATCAAAAGACCCAAGAATATAAAATGAGCCTGTGACGGCATTTTACCCCTCCGTAATGTATTTTTTATTGCCTTGCCTGTAAAAATCTGGTATCCTGATTTTATATGATTATTTTACCACAGAAATCTCGTTATTAAAAGATGAATTCAAAATGTAGGATAGGCACTGCCTATCATTTCCAAATTGATTGATGGGCGGTGCCCATCCTACGTTTTTGGAGATATTTAGACGAACTCGTAGTGAGTAAATGATAAAAATGTGCTATAATAAAGGGAAGATGATATGTTATCAACTGCCCTTTATCAGAAAGGTGGCACATTTAATATGGAAACAGAAACTAATGAGAAAAAACTAA
>Ga0315282_10001077_pt1 | contig 52485 bp, 60 predicted proteins | sample YL17G07_20_MG_FD_203693 | JGI IMG/M metagenome (GOLD analysis project Ga0315282, IMG submission 203693) | Sediment microbial communities from Yellowstone Lake, YNP, Wyoming, USA - YL17G07_20 | ecosystem: Environmental > Aquatic > Freshwater > Lake > Sediment | place: USA: Wyoming | collected...
TGTTGACTGCGGTTCCTTCAAAGTTTTCACAATCTCATTAACTGTCTTCTTTCCATTGATTATTGCAAAAAGGACATCCATTATCTCGCTATTGCTTTCAAACTGCGAGTATTTCGTCATGAATTGCCCATCCTCCTTATTACAATCTCTTCCAGCTTCTCATCCACAAGTTTTTCCAATTTTTCTAACGTAACAGTCTTCCAATACTCCTTTTCTGGTCGACTTATTGAATTATTATCCAAAGCCCACTTGCATTTTAAGCAAAAATCATAGTCTGATGGGTTTGACTCGCCGCAATTAGGACAGACTTTTGGGGACATTGCTATTTCTCTTTTCTCTTTCTTACCTTCGGTGTTTATACGATAAAGATTTTTCAGGGTCATGTCATCCAGTTTCTTTCCGGACAGGTGTATGTACCTCTCAGGCATGTCGCTTCGGCTAGACCATCCGTGCCTAAGTCGAAGTGCTGACTCGGAAAGGAATTCCGAATCTCTGGTTATGATGCTGTGCCTGAACAGGTGAGGTCTTATGGACTTTTTTATTTCGGCTTTTTTGCCTAAATCCTTCAACATGTGAGAAATGCTCATATAATTCAGTTTCTCTACTTCCTTTTCATATTTTGATACCCATAGCCAGTTTTCCTCATTGCTGGCAGGATGGTATCTGATCCATTCCTTAAGATAAGGTACGCAGTTTACTATTCTAATGTCCCTTGAACCAGTCTTACCGCTGACACTTATGAGTGCACCATAATCATCAAACCTGATATTCTTCAGTCTTAATGAGAGCATCTCACCTATTCTGCAACCGCTCTCATATAGGAATGCAATGATTGCCTTGTCTCTTGTATTTGCTGCTAGCTTTATCATCTTGTTGATGTCCTCCTCTGAAAGCAGCTGCTCGGCCTTGACACTTATGGGTTTCAAGTCAACTTTCAAATCCATTTCAACCAAGAAGTCCGGTAGTTTGTTGTTGTTTAACCATCTATAGAATGACATCAGTCTCGACTTGGCAATGTCAATGGTTAAGTTTGCCAACTTCCTTTTGGTCCTGCGACCGTTCTTTCTAGTTAGGAAGTCTATGTATCCTGTGATTTCATCCTTTCCAGCGTCCTCAAAGTTCTTATCACAAAGGTATTCAGCAAGTCCGTGAAGATTGAAGATATAGTTCCTGACTGTCTGTTCTGATTTCCATTTACCAGAAACTTTTTTTGCTGCAAAGAATTTAAAAAGAAGCGATATGTTATGCTCAGATGCAAGGCTTTTCCTTAACTTAACCTTCCCACAGGATCCATTAGGAAACTTTCCTTGTTTAAGGGCATCTATGTACCTATCAATGTCCATAATTATCTCCTTTGGCGATAATTTACAATAGAACATATGCATTGAAAGTTTATAAATCTATATAATTAACAAAGAATGTTAGGTTTATCCTATATACTTAAATTTCGTAGTCTTTTTTAAGTTCAGTTAAAGGCTTTGAATCAACTTTTATTTCTTTTTCCTCTAATAGCCTAGATATAGACTTTGAAAGCTGGGTCTCACTCAAGTCATCTTTTATTTTTCTAATCTCCTGCGATAATTTATCATGAAGTGTAAAGTGTATAGAATCTAATTTTTCGTCTATCTTGCGTATTCTTTCCTCATTTTTCTCGAATCTTAGAATTAATGCTCCTACCAGTTCCTCGGACATGATTTTCTTTAACTTTCTATTTCTCTCTTCGTATTCGTCCAAATAGCTCTTAATTGTTTCAATTTGAGCCCTCAATGCTTGCAATTGAGATTTGATGAATGCCTCAAACTCTTCATTCACTTTTTTCACTTTCTAAAACTTTAAGCAAGGACTTGTCTATCTGACTTTTGCTTCTAATAGAATTTATTGAAAACTCTAAATTTCTTATTTTTGATTCTAAAATTTTTACTGGCTCTTCATCCTTATTTTGAGATTGCTTAATAAAATCTAAGTCCTTTTTTAATGTTCTAATTTCTTCCTCAAGAACTTCAAGTCTTTTACCTACAGTTGATATAAGCTGATTCAAAAAAGCATTTAGTTCGATTTTTTCTTCCATAAAAATAAAATAGCTGCTAAATTTTAAATACTTAACATTCAAGTGCTACAAACACTTCTTAAGATTATCAAGTGCAGAACATACATTAGGCACTAAAACCCCTTGCTCTTTAAGTTTTTTCATGTCTTCAAAAGAGTACCAATCAAATTTAGAAATTTTATCAGGCTCCATTAGAGTGGGTACTCCTTTTTCTATCTCAGAGAAATACATGTAAACCTTGAAATCTCCTTCTGGAGAATTTGTCTCAAATATCCCAAATAATTTTATTGGTCGAATTACTATTCCCAGTTCTTCTTTCACTTCCCTAATAATGCAATTTTCTAAATCTTCATTACCTTCCCTCTTTCCTCCAAGAGGCTCTATTCTTAGTCCGTTGTGCTTTGTATTATGAACCAATAAAATCTTTTTATTTTTTATTATCAGAGCTGCGGTCATGTCTTTCATAATAAGAAGTAAAAATAACAAGTTTAAAAACATATCTTAGTAGCTTTTTAGATGACTCCCCTTATGTTTTTCAAAAATTGTAAGAAAAACTAATTTCTTCTTTCCGGTATTAATAGTCCTATGCCAAACATTCTTATGTATGGTTATCAGGTCTCCTTTTTTAATTGGAATCTTTTCATTACCAACTTTTATTTGTCCATTCCCACTTAGAACCAAATAAACTTCTTCAGCATTATGAAAATGCCCACGCATCATTTTGAATTCGCCATTGACCTTCCCAGGATAAAGCGTATTCATACAAATTGTTAGATTTCTTAATCCAGTTTTTTTATCAGGCAAATCAATTAGAACCTCATTTAATTCATTTTCGTGTCCTTTTATATTCTTGTAAATATTTTTTCTGTCTCTAATTGCATCTTTAACTTTCATTACCACAGTCTTTCCTTTGAATTTGTTTATGTTAAACTTCATACCAACCCACTTGCTAGGTCTTCTATTGCTTGGGAAATATTTTTTGCTTTAACAACACTGGAAGCTAAAATAACGCCATTTGCACCAAGTTCTAGCGATCTTTTAACATCTTCCTTTGTTTTAATTCCTGCACCAACCAAAAGATTTACTTTTGTATTGTATTTCCTAATCTCATTAACAAAACTAGTTATAACATCTGGTTGAGCTTGTGAAACAGAAATATTTCCACCAATCAGCTCTGGTGGCTCTAACGCTAGGAAGTCAGGATTAAGGACTGCAACAGCTTTTGCAACATCTATATTATTTGCACAAACAATTGTTGTTAATCCATATTTTTTAGCTAATTCGATCGCATCTTCTATATCGTCTAGTTCCATTCTTTTTTCAGAATGATTAAGAATAACTCCTTTTCCTCCTGCCTCTTTTATTTGATATGCTGTTACATGTCCTGTAAATGCTCCTTCCTCCACAGCATCACAATGCTGGGCAAAAGTAAATATGCTTAATTTTTTTGCTATTTCTTTTAAGTCTAAGAAATTAGGGCAAACAGCTATGCAGGCATTAAGATTGTTAGATATTTTTTCTGCTGCCTTAGCTATCTTTAGAGCATTTCTTCCAGTCGATTCTTTGAATGCTTTAAAGTTTATCACTAAACAAGGTGTTCTCATTTTAATCTGTTAATTATTGTTTTTTCTTATTTTTATTAATAAGCAGAGAATTCACTAACTGGTTTTTTTAATTTTGTTTTTATGCTTTTCTAAAACTTTTAACCTAGTTGCATGTTCTAAGAATCTATATCTATGTCTCTTAGTTTCCCCAATAAACTTATTCTCAAGTTCTTTCAAAACTTCAGGTAAAGTAGTATATTCCATTGATTCTGGAGACAACCTATGAGGTTCAAATGGACCATGCTGTCTTAGAAAATCTGCTATTTCATTTGATATTTGTCTTGCCCTATCAAAACTTATATCACCAAGCATATCCCTAGGCCCGATTAGCATACCGTTCTTTATTTGAAAACCTAATCCCATGACTCTTGGGGGTCCATCAAATCTAGATGGAGTTGCATCTTTTACTGAAACTGGCATGAAAGGTCCGTTATGACTTCCTCTCATCCAACCTTCTACCAAGTGTGGAAAGGCAAATGGCTCTAGAATTTCTCCAACAGCTGGCAATCCATGTTGAGCACGAACTATCATTACAGGATCATCTTTTCCAACATATTTTCCTGCAATTAGAAATAGTCTTTGTGTACTTGTTGCAGCAACTATTTCTCCAGATTTTTTGTAAACTGTTTTTACAACATATCTGCTAGGCGTAGATATCAAAACTAACAAATCATATATACTTTCTGGAGTATCTAACGTTACTTCTGTCTCTTTTCTTACATCTTCTACTAAAAATCTAAATCCGTCATGCATTTCAGGATCAATAACTAATCCAGCAGTATTGAAAGGATCAGCAAAAATTTTATACATAGGAAAGTTCCATGCACCTGGTTCTGTTTTGTCTGCCATGAAAATTATTACTGGTTCTGATTTTCTCTCCTCGAATTCCATTTCAGCGTAACCAGGCCCCATTCCTTTTAGATTACCAGAAAAAGTCTCCTTTAGAATATCCTGTCCTGCTCCATACAAACCTAATTCCTTTGCCTTTTCGGTTGTTTTGGTAAAAACATTCCACGCAACTCCATGAACTCCACTATTGTTAATACCATACTCATGAGTCATTATTAACTCTAAATCATCTCCACAAGATGTCACATGAAAATCTTTGAGAAAACCTTTGTTTTTCTCATCCTGAAGAACTTGCCTTGCTAAATCGAGAATGGCTGGATGACTTGCAGAATGACCAACAAATCCTCCAACATCAGCTTTAATAACGCTTAGCGTAATTTTCATACACTACAAATTATTTTAGATAAATATAAAGATTTTGAGTGTGTGTGCGGAGGGCAGGATTTGAACCTGCGCAACATTACCAAAACATTACAAATATATTAGTCTATAAACTATTCATAATAGATGGAAATGTCTATTTTTGACTCTATAAGATTTGTAAGAAATAATGAAACTATTTATAAAATGCTCATTGATGGACAGTGGATAGAAGCTTCTGATACCTTTGAAGTTAAAACTCCTGTAGATGGCTCTTTAATAGCAAGAGTTCAGAAAGCTAGTAAAAAAGAAGCCGAGCAAGCAGTTGAAGCAGCCTTTAATGCAAAACCAAAAATAGCAAATATGGATGCTTCTGAAAGATCAAAAATTCTTGATAGAATAGGAGATTTGATGGAACAAAACAAAAATGAATTTATAGACATTGTTATGAAAGAATCTGGAAAAACATTTAAACAAGCTCAAGGAGAGGTTAATTCCTCTATAGATAGGCTACATTATGCTGCTGACGAAGCAAAGGAAATAAGAGGTGAAATAATAAAAGGTGATGTAGCTTCTGATAAAAAAAGTATGGGAATGGCTATCAGACAACCACTAGGTGTTATACTAGCTATAACGCCATTTAACTATCCATTATTCACAGGAGTGGCAAAAATAGCTCCTGGAATAGCAGCCGGCAATTCAATTATAGTTAAGCCTGCAAGTGATGACCCGATTTGCTTGCTTATGTTTGCAAAAATTATGCAAAATGCAGAAGTTCCAGACGGAGTGATAAATGTAATTACAGGCCCGAGCTCTGAAATAGGAGATTATCTATGTTCGCACCCTAAAGTTGATATGATTTCGTTTACAGGAAGCTGTGCTGCCGGAAAGCATATAGCAGGAATTGCTGGAATGAAAAAATTGCATTTAGAGCTAGGAGGAAAAGCACCTGCCATTGTTTTAGAAGATTGTGATTTTAACCTAGCTGTCAAAGAAGTTGTAGAAGGATCTTTAAAATATTCTGGACAAAGATGTGACGCTATAAGCCGCGTATTAGTTGTCGAATCAATAGCTGATAGGTTTATTGGTGCTGTTCTAGATGAAGTAAAGAATTGGAAGTTTGGAGACCCTAGAAATCCTGATATTTTAGTTGGACCTTTAATAAATGAAAGAGCTGCTAAGAAAGTTGAAGATTTGGTTAATGATGCTGTTAGCAAAGATGCAAAACTTCTATATGGTGGAAAAAAATATGAATTAGGCTATTATGAACCTACTGTTTTGGATTTTGTTAATAGAAACATGAGAATTGCTTGGGAGGAGACGTTTGGACCAGTCGTCACAATTATAAGAATTAAGGATTATGAGGAAGCAATTAAACTTGCGAATGAATCTGAATATGCATTAGACGCTTGTATTTTTACAAAGGATATTGACAAGGCATTCGATGCTGCACAAAGAATTGAGGCTGGTTCTGTTCACATAAATTCTCATCCTAAGCATGGATTAGGAATATTCCCTTTCGGCGGCGACGAGAGCTCTGGTTTGGGTAGGGAAGGAATTAGATACAGCATAGAAGACATGACTAAGATTCATGCAATGGTCTTGCATAGTCATAAGGATTAATTATTTTCTTAAATAAGAACAATAATTATTATGAGCATTTTCAGGGCTTATGATATTAGAGGCATTTATGGAAAGGATTTAACAGAAAAAATAATGGAAAAAATTGGAATGGCTGTTGGAACATATAGCCCTGGCAATTTTACAGTTGGTAGAGATTTTAGGTCGCATGGAAAAAAACTTGAAGATGCATTTGTTTCTGGTTTGATGAAAACTGGATCTAGCGCTGAGCTTGTAGGAAAAGGTCCTACAATACTTCCTGTATTTGAAAATTGGTTGCAAAAAAATGATATCGCTGCTTACATCACAGGTTCTCATCTAACAGCAGAATGGAATGGTATTAAATTTTTTAGACAAGATGGCATTGGATTTTTTGAAAATGAAAATAAAAAATTAGAACAAATTGTACTTTCCGGAAAATTTAAGATTTCAGAAAAACAAGGTGTGATAAAGAAAAATAAGAATGTAGAAAATTCATATATAAAATTTATAAAAGAAAGAATTAAACCTCAAAAAATAAAAGTTGTTATCGACTTCGGTAACGGTGCTGCTTGCTTAATAGTACCAAAAATAATTAAAGCTTTAGGAAATGTGAATGCAAAATATATTTTTAAGAAGCCAGACCCGAGATTTAAAAATAGAAGTCCAGAACCAGATGACAATTCTTTATCCAAACTAAAGAAGACAGTTAAAAAGGAAAAAGCAGACTTGGGAATTGGTTTTGATGGTGACGGCGACAGAGCAATGTTTGTTGATGATAAAGGAAACTTTATGTTACCTGAGGTATCTTCTATAATATTCATAAGAGATATAATGAAATCTCAAAAAGGACCTATAATTGCTAATATTGAATGTTCCAGCATAATTGATGAAGAAGCAAAAAAATTCAATCAACATGTAATAAGAATACCTGTAGGCCATACATTTCTTGTTCAAGAAGCAAAAAATAATAATGCAGTTTTTGGCATAGAAAAAAGCGGTCATATATGTATTCCAAAATTCTATTGGTTTGATGATGCGATTATTAACAGCATGTATATGATAGAAATAGTATCAAAATTAAATAAGAAAGTTTCAGAGTTAATCAAAAAATTTCCCAAAGTAATTTTTAAAAGACTACAAGTAGATTGCCCAGATGATATAAAATTCAAAGTTATGAAGAATTTGAAACAAAAATTTATTAAAAAATATAAAAACGTTAATATCATGGATGGAATACGAATTGATTTTTCTGATTCTTGGATACTGATTAGACCATCAAATACTTCTCCACTTATACGTTTATCAATAGAAACCAAGAATAAAAAAAGATTTGGAGAACTAACAGAAGAATTTTATGAAACTTTGAAAGAAGAAATTTCTAAGCAAATTTAATACTTTCTTGCAATCTCAGCAAGTTTTTCAGGAGAAATATGAGGAACAGTTTCGTCCATTGCTTCAAGATAACCTTCCCAAGACTTGGTTCCTAGAGACAATGGAGCTTTAGGAAATATTCTGAATTGATTACAGAAATCATCTTTGGGAGAAGCACTAAGATTTACTATATTAAACTGATCACTGACATTATCTGTTATAATCTTTATTGCTTTGCTTAAAAATTTTGCAACTGATTCTAACTCAGAATCTTTCATAGTTAAAAAGGATGGATTTTCTAAATTAATCACAACTAATTCTGCCTTGCCAAAGGCTGACGACCATTCAACATAAAAAACGGTCTTACTTTTTTCGTCAAAATCTATTACTAAATTATTTTCATTCATAGATTTTACCCATGATTTCCACCACATGCTATTTTTCTTAGCTAATTTCTTTGTAAGGCTCATGCAAAGATAAGTCTTTGACAATGGTTCGTCTTCACAGTGAAATTGACCATGGAAATGCTCTAAAGAGGCTGCAGCCTTTGGACCGGAATTAACATTCAATGAAATATATTTTCTCCTAGATTCTTTTCCTATCTCTCGGACAAGCTTTAAACCGTCTATCCAATTATTCAACGTCAAGTTTCGTGGGTCAGTTATATGTTTCTTATAATTGTAAACAATCACACCATGTACTTTTCCAAATGTAAAAAGATTTGAAAATGCAGCACAATCATTTAAGTAATATTGTTGTTGCAAACCAGTATTTTTGGCAAACTTCGCACCCTTCCTTAAAGGGTCGCAAAAGAAACACTCTTTTGAAGCTTGTTGAGAAACTAAAGAAGTAGTTTCTATTTTTCTTGATTCTCTTTCAGGAGCTATTCTAGATTTTGAAGCAAAAGCAGGATTACTTCTTATTTTAATCTCATAAATTTTTAATTGACCTGAAGGATCTATTACAGAAGATTTGATTATTTTCTCTAATTTTTTTAAATCAATTTTCTTTGTTTTTTTAAGATAATCTTCAAGCATAAAAATATTTTGTCTAAGCTTTATTAATAGTTTTAAAAATTAACTATTTATTGCCTCTATAATTCAACCTGGATAGAATAGCTCCCTGCGGATTTAAGTAGAAAGGAGCAAATCCGTGTTCAAATCACGGTAGGGGCACTATCATTTCTGTTTAAATCACATGGTATTTAAATCTTTTTCCTTCCTCAATAATTTCATGGAAGACATAAAAATTGAGAGGCAGAAAATCAAAAATTGAAATCCAAAATTGATAAATTAGAATCCAGATTTTATGAAGAACATTATACAAGAAACAGGATAATTTTAATTCTTATTATTATGATTATTATTTTTGTTATTGCCTATATCTATTTTAACAAGTTGATATTATGAAACATAACTGCGATGAGTGTGGTAAAAGCATAAGAGAAGTCGGAAGACTTCAAGCAATCTCAATTAAAGGAAAACATTATATGTGGCTATGTAACAATTGCAAAAAAGAATTTAAAGACAGGCAAAGCATAAAAAGATTTGCATCTAAAAATATTCTATGAAAAGAAAACATATAAAACACCTATAAGAGCTAAAATAATAATAGGAAGTAAAATATAATATAGCCACCAATTCTTTTTGATACTTGAACTTACCATATCAATCAAAAAACTCTTTTCTAAATCGTTTCATTCTTCTCTGTTCTTCTTCGTCTTCCTCATGTTCGTCTTTTGCTCTTAATCTGCCTTTTTCTCTTGCTTCTTCTTCTCTCCTTACCATATCTAAATGTTCTCGTTCTTGTCTTCTTCGTTCTAATCCAGCTTCTTCCTTTTCCCTGCGTCTTGCTCTTTGTTCAGGCGTTAATGTTTTATATTCATATGTAAAATAAAAACCAGCAAGCGAAACAGGAATTAAAAGTGCTCCCAAAGGAGATAAAAAGTCAATTAATGAGAAGATTATACCAAGAATCAATACAATTACAAAAGCAAGGTATAATTTTATATTACTCATATTAATCATATGTAAAAATCAAGATTTAAGGACTACTATCTCTATTTCTATACCAATAGATTATTGCAATTAAAAGAGCAATTCCACTTATAGCATCAATAATAAAATAACCATTAAAAAGTATGCTTATGCTTTCTTTACCTTTTTCTATTGTTTGATTTACTACAGGTTCAGATTTTGGAAGACTATTTGAAAGACTGTCTAATATAGCAATACTAAAAACTACAATCATTATAAATAAAATCAAATTTGGAGTATCTTTTATCATATCCTCTAAAATTTGTAAAATTCCCATGATAATTTTAAATCGTTCAAAGTTTAAAAAAATGGTATTGGATTAATAAGTGGGGATTTGAACACTTTTCATAGCTCACGGTAGTGGCATTTATTCTTCTTTTTTCATTAGCTTACTCTTTAGAATTTCAACCATAATAAAATATGCTATTAATATTAATCCTATAGCAATCAAAAGCCAGTTAACTAAAGGAACAAACTCAAACAAATATCCAAATGGTGAAAATATCAACCAGACTGTGAAAAGACCTGTCAAAATAGAAGTAACCAAAAGCAATTTGCCTGGCTTGCTTTTGTAAAATCTTTTCCTAGTTCTTATGGCAAATGTTATAATTATTTCTGATAGAACAGACTCTAAGAACCAACCAGTTCTAAAAAGCGCTGCATTAGCGGCAAGAGCATAAACTAAAATAGCTATTGTTATGAAATCAAAAATAGAACTTATACCTCCAAAAGTTAATGTAAATTTCTCTATATTCCTTATGTTCCATCTTTTTGGTTTTGATAATTCTTCTTTATCTACATTATCTGTTGATATTGTAAGCAGAGGCGCATCAGAAATAAAGTTTGCTAAAAGTATTTGTACAGGTAACAGAGGTAGAAAGTTCAAGAACAAAGAAATAATTCCTAAAGTTGTCATGTTTCCAATGTTAGCACTTATCGTGTTGAGAATATATTTTATAACATTGCTAAAAGTCTTTCTACCATCTTCTATTCCATCAGCTATAACCTTTAGACTTTTATGTGTAAGTATGATATCAGCTGCATCCTTTGCAACATCTGCACCTGTTTCAACAGATACTCCTACATCTGCCTGTCTTAGTGCCGGTGCATCATTTATACCGTCTCCGAGAAATCCTATTATGTGACCGTTTTCTTTTAATACTTTAAGTATTCTATATTTCTTTTCTGGAGTAACTCTAGCAAATATAGTAACTTCTTCAACTGCCTCCCTTAATTCCTCATCATTCATCTTATCAACATCTTCTCCAAGAATTATTTTTTCATATTCATTTGAAGAAAAACCTACATCCTTAGCTATTCTTCTTGTAATAATCTGGTCATCTCCTGTCAATATTTTCAACTTAACTCCTAATTTTCTAAATATATCTAAAGCTTCTTTTGCTGTTCTCTTTGGAGGATCAATAAAAGTTAGGAAACCTAGAAAAGTAAGATTACTTTCGTCCACTTCTTTATAGTTTAATTTTTTAGGAACAAACTTTGCTGCGACAGCAATTACTCGATAGCCCTTATTACTTAAATTTTTATAAGTATTTTGTATTTTTCTTTTATAATCAGTTATCTTGTATTTTTTATGATTTAATATCACATGGGAAGATGAAGAAAGTATGACTTCTGGAGCTCCTTTAGAAATTAGCAAATACCTGTCTTTTTTTCTTATTACAACTGCCACTTTCCTTTTTTCATAATCTATAGGAACTTCATGAACTTTCTGATATTCTGGATCAGGATTAATGCTATGTTTTCTTGCATAATGCCATATAGAAGCATCAATCGGATCTCCTCTTATTACATTGTTATGAACTATAGCAGAGTTACAGAGAAGTCCATAAATTAAAATCTTTTTATTAGTACGGTCATTTATGTCTACAAATCCTTCTAAAGTAATTTGACTTTCTGTTATAGAGCCTGTTTTATCACAACATAAAACATCAAGATTTCCCAAGTCTTCTATAGAAACAAGTTTTTTAACAATAACACCTTTCTTAGCCATTCTTGTAGCTCCTTTAGAAAGACTTATTGTTATTATAATTGGTAATGACTCTGGAACTATCCCCACTGCAAGGGCCATTGAAAAAAGAAAAGATTCAAAAACACTTCTTCCTAGAAAAGAGTTTATTGCAAATATTATCAAAGTTCCAATTAAAATTATTCTTATTAAAGAATCTCCAAACTTTCTCATATTTATTTGAAAATCACCTTCAGGTTCCTCAACTTTTAGATAAGAAGCAGTCTTTCCAAGGTAAGTACTTATTCCTACAGAATATATAACACCTTTACCTGAGCCATTAACAACTGTTGTTCCCATGAAAGCTGTGTTTTTCATTTCATGAGGCATTAAAATTTTTTCATTTATTGGTTTTGATGTTTTTTCAACAGAAAGAGATTCTCCTGTTATTAAGGATTCATTAATAGAAAGTTCATTAGATTCTAACAGCCTTAGATCAGCAGGAATTATATCTCCTGTCTCAAACTCTACAATATCACCTATAGTCAATTTCTTTGTATCAATCTCAACCAACTGGCCATTTCTTAAAACCTTAGCTGTAAATTTAATATATTTAGTTAATTTTTCCAAAGCTTTTTCTGACTTAAATTCTTGAACAAAACCTAAAACAGCATTTAAAATGACTACTGCTATTATTATCAAAGCATCTGTAATTTCTCGAAGAAACAAAGCAACAACAGAAGCTACTATTAAAATTAGAACTAAAGGACTTTTGAACTGATAAATTAAAATTTCTAAAACCTTTCTTTTTCTTCTTCCTGGAAGGTCATTTAATCCATATTTTTTAAGTCTATTTTCAGACTCTCTTTCACTTAAACCTTTTTCTGAAGAATCTAGATTTCTCAGAACTTCAATTTTATTTAACGTCCAAATTTTAGATAAATCTTTCATTTAAATCCAAGATTATTTGATTTTCTCTACTATTTTAGCTATTTGAACAAGAACTTTTTCTATTGTTTTTGTTTGAATTTTCTTAGGAATTATAAATTCTATGGAAGTTACAAACCCGTTCCATAAAAGGAAATTAGGCGTAATTTCAAAAAACGCTTTTTCTCTTTCTATACTGCTTTTTAAAATTCTATTTCTGTTCAAAATTTTGCAAACTTTTATAGAGTTTTCAGTTTCTAAAGAAGAAATCCTAGCCAAGCCAACAAAGAAATTGTAAAAACCAAGTGTTAAGAAAATAATTAAAATAGTTATCCTAAATATCAGAAGTTCTAAAAACTGGGTTATTGTTGATAGTATTAAATATGAAATGTACAAAAACAATAAACCAACCAAAATTGCCAATCCTGCCTTAATAGGCATTTCTCTAAAATCTGCTGTTCTAAACATCTTTGCTTTTTTGTCATAGACTATCCATATATCCTTTATTTTAACATACGCTCTAAAAACAAAATTTCTAACAAATGTAACTTCTTCAATTTTTATTTTTCCTATTCTTTTAGCCTTTATCTCCGAAAGAAAATGAAAAAGACCTATAGCAGCCATAATTGCTGCTAGGAAGGATGTTGTTGCTGCAAAAACTGGATATCTATAAAAGATTAAAGTAAAGATTAAGAAAACAAAAAACAAAACCATTAAAACTCTTAATTTATACATAAAAATCTAATTATAATAGATAGTTTTTTATTTATAAAAACTAAAGTTATTTTCTATGATATCAATAAACGATTTTGTCAAATTGGATATGAGAGTAGGTAAAATAATTGAGGTCGAAGATACAGAGACAAGAAAGCCAATGTATAAGATAAAAGTTGACTTCGGACCTCTAGGAATAAAACAAGCAATAGCAGGTATAAAACCTAACTACAGCAGAGAAGAACTATTGAATAAAAAATTTATATTTGTAGTTAATTTGGAACCAAAGAAAATAGGAAATATTTTATCAGAATGTATGATTTTAGCTGCAACGGAGGGAGATAAAGTAGTTGTCCTTCAACCTGAAAAAGATATAGAAATTGGATCAAAGATTTCTTAGTGATTTAATGGTAGATATGTGGTTAGAATTTGTAAAGGCTATGTTTATTCTTTTTCCTGTATATGCAGCTAATGGATTTCCTCCTTTGGCAAGAGGAAGCATATCAATAGATTTTAAAAGAAAATGGATTGATGGGAATAGAATTTTAGGCGATGGAAAAACAATTGAAGGTTTTGGTTTAGGCTTGATAGCAGGAACGTTTGTAGGTGTTTTAGAAGCCTTAATTCAACCTTTTTTAAATTCTTACGCATCAATCTGGAATGTACAAATACCTGCCATGAACTTTTTAATCGGCTTCCTAATTTCATTAGGAGCTCTTTGTGGAGATTTATGTGGAAGTTTTATTAAAAGAAGACTTGGACTAGCTAGAGGAAAAGAAGTTCTTTTTTTGGACCAATGGAATTTTGTAATAGGAAGTATAATATTTGCTTTTGTTTTTACTGAAATAACAATTTGGATGATTTTAATAATGCTTTTTATAACTTTTGTAATTCATAGAATAGCTAACATAATTGGTCATAAACTAAAAGTTAAGAAAGAGCCGTGGTAGTATGATAATAGATTGTCATTGTCACACAATTTACAGTAAACATTGGTTTTGGGGGTTTGATTCTTTAAATACACCAGAAGAAATGATAAAGGCTGCTATAAAAAAAGGTTTGAATGGCTTAGCAATCACAGACCATAATAATGTTAAAGGAAGTTTAGTATCAGAAAAAATAGCTAAAAAATATAAGAATTTTAAAATAATAACCGGAAGTGAAATAAAAACAAAATCTGGCGAAGTAACTGGATTAGGAATAAAAGAAAATATTCCAATGCTTTTAAATCTAGATGAAACTATAGAAAAAATTCATGATTTAGGAGGTATAGCAGTAGCCCCCCATCCATTCGGTAAATATTTTTTTAGAAAATGCGTTGGAGAAAATGCTGTAAAGGCAGATGCAATAGAAGTTTTTAATTCGACATTAACTAAGATCGCAAATAAAAAAGCTTTAATTCTAGCAAAAAAAGTTAAAAAACATATAACAGCTGGAAGTGATGCACACTCTATAAAGGAAGTTGGAAATGCTGGAATAATTTGTAGCAACAATCCAATAGAAGATATAATTAAAAATAAAGTAAAAATTTTTGGTAAAAGAACTCCATTAATAGATATAGCCTATTTAATATCCAGAAAGTTTGCTAGATCTATAGAATGGAGATTATCAAAAGTTAGAAGCAAGTATGTCTAAAATCCATTTCATGCTATAAAGACCTGCATATGCTAAAATTACATGCAATATTATTTTTCCAATTAAACTTGCCACAAAAAATTTTTTAATAGGATATTTCAAAATTCCAGCTACAATTCCTGTAACATCATCTGGCAAAGGTGTTGCAGCAAAAATCAAGATTATAAAAAATCCTCCGTACTTTTGGAAAAGTTTTTCTACCTTATTTATTTCTTTCTTCCATTTGTTTTTTGCTACTCTTCTTCCACCTAAACCTAAAACATATCCTGTAAATTCTCCTATAGCAGCTCCTATTCCTGCTAATAAACCGACTAAAAATGGATTCAGATATAGACCTGCAGCAAATACAAAGGCTGCTGAAGGTATAGGAAAAATTATTGTTGATGAACCGATTAAACTGATTAAAAATATTCCAAAATAACCGTAACTTGCTAAAATATCAAAAACATTTGCCATTAAATCATCTTCTCTTCTATAATCTTCTTTAAAATATTTTTTCCTTTCTTAAGTTCTTCTTTGCCTCTATCTGTTATTTTATAATATTTTCTTTCGGGACCACATTCTTTTAGTATTTTTCCTGATTTAACGAATCCAGATTTTTCAAGTCTGTATAGAACAAAATAAGCTGTTACAGTTCCAGGTTCAAATCCAAATACTTTTTTTATCTCTTTTCTAATTTCATAAGGATACATATCTTTCTTTGAAAGTAAGGAAAGTATATAAATCCAAAGGTTATTTTTTGTTACAGAATCTAATAATCTTTGAGATGGTGCTGACATAAAACTATTTTATATTATAAAATATTTATATACTATTTTATACCATATAATAGTATGACTATTAAAATAGGAATTGTTGGCGTTGGCAATTGCGCAAGTAATCTTATCCAAGGATTATTTTATTATAAGAATGTAAAATCAAAAGATATCATTCCTGGCTTAATGCATCCTGTTTTAGGTAACTATAAAATTTCTGATATAAAAGTTATTTCTGCATTTGATGTTGATTCAAGGAAAGTCGGTAAAGATATCTCAGAAGCTATAATGCAAGAACCAAACAATACTGTAAAAATCATAAATATACCAAAGCTTAATGTTCCTGTTTTTAAAGGTCATATATTTGATGGAATCGGAGAATATATGAAAGAAGTTATTAAAACTGATAAAATGAAGCCTGTGAATATAGCAAAGGAGTTACAAGACTCTGGAACAGAAATCTTAATCAATTTTTTGCCTGTTGGATCTGAAAAAGCAACAAGATTTTATGCCAAAGAAGCTTTAAAGGCTGAATGCGCTTTTCTAAATGGTATGCCAGCATTCATAGCATCTGATAATAAATGGTCAAAGAAATTTGAAAGAGCAAAACTTCCAATAATAGGAGATGATTCAAAATCTCAGGTAGGGGCGACCATTCTTCATAGAGTACTAACAAAACTTTGTATGAACAGGGGAGCTGTAATAGATAAGACCTATCAGCTTAATTTTGGTGGAAATAGTGATTTTCTTAATATGCTTGAAAGAAAAAGATTAAAGAGCAAAAAGATATCAAAAACAGAGTCTGTGCAAAGTCAGATGATTAAAAGATTGCACGATGAAAAAATACATATTGGGCCTTCAGATTTTGTTCCTTGGCTTAAAAGCAGAAAAATTGCTTACATAAGAATCGAAGGAAGACTTTTTGGAGATGTTCCATTTAATATAGAAACTAGGCTGGATGTTGAAGATAAAGCTAATAGCTCTGGAGTAGTAGTCGACTCTATAAGATGTTTAAAAATTGCTTTGGATAGAGAAATAGGCGGTCCATTAATTTCTGCATCAGCATATTTTTGTAAACATCCACCAGTTCAAATGAGTGATGATGAAGCCAGAAGAAAACTAGAAATGTTTATAGAAGGGAAAATAGAAAGATAATTATGCTTTGGAAAAGAAGAAATTATTTTAATGAGCTAAGCAAAAAAATTGGGATTTTGTTTTCAAAATTTTCTTTATCTCCTAATCAATGGACAATGCTAAGTTTATTACTGGTTCTAATTACTCTTTATTTTTTAATTAAAGAAGAATTTTTAGTTGCTTCGATTCTTTTTGCTTTTACTGCTTTTATCGACATGATAGATGGTGCAGTTGCCAGAGAAACTAAAAAAGTTACAAAAATAGGAGGATATTTAGATAGCATTATAGATAGAGTAATAGAATTTATAATAATTTTAGGTTTGTTTCTTAATAACTATCCAGATTTCATTATACCAATAAAAATATGGTTGTTATTTTTGTTATTTGGATCTTTTATGTCAACTTACACGCGAGCAGTAGCTTTTGAAAAAGAAGTATTTAAGAATCTTAAAGGCGGCATTCTTGAACATACTGACAGACTAATTCTTTTTTTATTGATAATAATCATTTCTATTTTTTCTCTTGGATATGCATCATATTTAATTGCAATAAGTGCAATCCTAACGAACATATCAGCCTTACAAAGATTTCTAAAGGTCATAAAAAGATAAATAGAAGGAAAACAGATTTGATTTCATGAAGCAAGCAATTATCATAAGAACTGATTTAAAAATGGATAAAGGCAAACTTTGCTCGCAATCATGCCACGCTAGTGTAGCATCTTTTTTAAAGTCTAAAAGGCATGATAAAGAAAAATGGCTAAATGAAGGTATGAAAAAAATTGTTTTAAGAGTTTCTAATGAAAAAGAATTGATAGAATTATATAAATTAGCAAAAAAAGAAAAAATTCCTTGCGAAATTATAATTGATGCTGGATTAACACAAATAAAAGCTGGAACCTTAACTGCTTTAGGAATAGGACCTGCAGATAATAAAAAAATAGATAAAATAACAGGAAAGTTGAAATTATTATGATAATTGAAGATTTCATAAATGAAAATTTTTTAAATCCTTTATGTCATTACTATACAACAATTGGAACAATAACCTACGGACTGATATTAATACTAGCGGTTCTAGGAACTTACAAATTGCTAAAAAAACTAAAAATTAAGATTGATAAAAGATTCTTTTTAGCATTACTGCCCTTTATAATTTATGGAGGCTGGACTAGAGCTCTAAGAGATTATAATTTAGGAATATACGGACAAAATAAACTTTTCTGTTCACCACCAATTTACTTTTTTATTTATGCTATAACATTAGCATCTTTGCTTTTAGGTCTATTAATAGAAAGAAAAACCAAGAAGGTTTCCTATGAGAAAATAATGATAGTGATAGGAATTTTATTTTTATTATATGACTTTTCATTAACAATCATAAAAAATTTCTTTGGATTTAGTATTATATTACTTTTAATTAGCGCATGGTCTTTAATGTTTTACGGCATACATAAAGTAAAACCAAAATTACTTTCAAAGGAAAATGCTGGAATAATAGTTTCCCATCTCTTTGATGCATCTTCAACATTTACAGCTCTGACATTCTTCGGATTTTACGAGCAGCATGTTTTGCCCAACTTCTTCATAAGAACTTTAGGTTTAGGGTCATGGACAATGTTTCCATTAAAGATAGCGGTTGTTTGGATAGTTCTTTATTATATTGACAAATCTAAGGAAGATTTATTCTTAAAAAGATTTCTAAAAATAATAATACTTATACTTGGTTTAGCCTTGGGAATAAGAGATTTTTTAACAGTAAGTATGTTAACCTATTAAAAAGATTATAAAGTTATCTAAGATAGTTATTTATATGGATATAATTATAGATTTTGTAAATCTAATTTTTGTATTTGTAGGAGTATATTTTACATTTTTATTCATACTGCTATTCTTTGCGCACAAAAAGAGAATATTTCATAGACCTAAAATAAGAAAATTTCCTTCTGTAAGTATTATAATACCTGCTCATAACGAAGAAGATAACATAAAAGATACAGTCGAGAATGTTAAAAAAATGAAATATCCTAAAAACAAAGAAATAATAGTTGTGGATGATGGATCAACCGATAAAACTTTTGAGGTAGCTAAGGAAATCAAAGGAATTAAAATTATAAAAAAAGAAAGAGAAGGAAAAGCAAACGCATTAAATTTTGGCCTTAAACATGCAAAAGGAGAAATAGTTGTATGCATAGATTCCGATTCTTATCCTGAAGAAAATGCTTTATTAAAAACTGTTCCATTTTTTGAAAAAAATGTAGCAGCTGTAACAACATCAGTTTTTGTAAAAAGTGCTAAAGGAATACTAGAAAGACTTCAAGAAATAGAATACATAATGATAGCTTGGTCTAGAAAATTGTTTGAATATTTAGATGCTATATATGTAACTCCAGGTCCAATGAGCCTTTATAGAAAGGATATTTTACAAAAAATAGGAGGTTTTGACGAAAAAAATCTAACAGAGGATATAGAGATTGCATGGAGATTGATTAAATATAATTATAAAATAAAAATGGACTTAGACACAAAAGTCTATACTAATGCCCCTAAAACAATTAAAAAATGGTGGCATCAAAGATTAAGATGGAATATAGGAGGTTTGCAAACAACTGCTAAATACTTTAATTTATTCATGAAAAAAGAGTTTGGTAATGTTGGTACATTTCTGTTGCCATTATTTTCAATATCTTATGTCCTTTCAATAGTAGGAATTTTATTTTTAATTTATATTGGTTTTAATGGTGTTAGATACTTAATAGGATCTTATATTTTTGGTTTTAATCCTATAGGACATTTTCTATTCTATTTAATGCCTGATTTATTCTTTATATTTGTTATAATTAGCTTTGTTTTAACTGCTTTTTTTATAAAAATAAATTTTAGGACAATGAAAAGTGTTGTAGAATTTCCTAAAAATCTTCCAAATCTTTTGTTATATGTTTTTGTTTATATTTGTATATTTCCTTTTAATCTATTGCACAGCAGTATAAATTTTATTACAAAAAAATATGAGTGGTGAAATGAAAAAAGTTTTTTTAAAGACGTTTGCCTTAACACTAGTGGTATTTATTATTGGTTTTTATGCAGGAATATTTTTTGATAATCTTAGACTTGAAGATGTTAAGAGCAGATTAACAGAAATAGATAATTTGTGGAATGATGCAAGGCTTTTACAATCTTACATTGAAAGATTATCAGATAATAAAAGCTCTTATTGTAATTTTCTATTAGAAGAGAATCTGAAAGCAGGAGATAAAATTTATGAAGAAGGTAGCAAAGTAGAGGAATATGAAAAAACAAATAGATTTACTCCTGCTCTTGCCGTTGAAAAAGAAAGATATGCTTTATTAGATTTACAGTTTTGGCTAAATTCAATTGATTTGAAAAAAGCATGTAATGCTACTTATTCAACTGTAATTTATTTTTACTCTCAATACAACAAGACAGTTGAACAAGATTTTCAGGACAGAGTACTATGGGATTTAAAACAAAAATGTGGACCACAAATAATCTACATAACATTCCCTGCTGATATGGAAATAACTACTATAGAGGTTATAAAAAATATTTATAATATTCAGAAAATTCCTGCAATTCTGATAAATGAATCTACAGTCTTATACAGTCCAATAACAATGAAAGACTTGGAAAAATATGTTAACTGTTGATTTCTTTCATTAAAACTAATAATATTTTGTCAACAGCCAAATCCAAATCATTATAAGTTACATTAACTTCTTTAAAACTTTTTCCTTCAGCAATTACAACATGCCCGTCAGCAAAAGTTTCAACAGCAGTTGCATTTGCTTTTGGAGGTCCTAAAAGTAGTATAATTGGTTTCTCTTCGCTTGCAATGTCAAAAGCATCTGAACTTAAATTTAAGGGAATTGAATCTATAATTTTTACTCTGTTAAAATAATATTTATTTATTATAGTTAGTTTGTATGCTAATTCGTAAGATGCAGCCAAATAAAAAGAATTCTCAGTTTCATTTGGTATGTAAGCTATTCCTATTTCTTCTACTACATCATTTAAAATAACATCTCTTAAAGTCTTTTCATCAGGATAAACAGAAATCTTTTCTGCCTCATTTAAATTTGCTCTAAAATTTAGTTTAACTCCTGCAAATTCTCTTTGATAAGGATTGTAATTTTCAATACATCCTGAAATTAAAACAATTGAAATTATTATTAAAATTAATTTTTTCATGTTCTTACCTCTGATAGAATTAAAAAAAGAAAAAAGGAAGGGTAGAAAACTACCCAAACGGTTTTCTATTACGAATAAGCTGGTGATGAAACGGTTCCGGTAATTTCTACTGAAGATCCAGCTTTCTGCGTGTCTGTAGCTCCGTTGAATGCTTGCTGAACCATCAAAGCTGCTAAGTCTGTCTCGGTTGCTCTTGTACCAGCGATTACTAATACTGTCTTTCCTGTTGCAAATGCATCAGCAATTAACTGTACTTTACCAAAGTTTCTTCCTGGCCAATTTGCACATGTGTATGGGAATTTGCCAGCTGTTGCAAGATCGGCTACAAGAGTGTTGATACAAGGTCCACCTATCAAGACTAAATCTTTACTGGTCTTGTCAGAAGCAGACACTTCACTATCTAGTTTTACTACATCAGCTGTTATTGGTAGAACTGTTTCTGTTGTAACACTACCTGCTGTTCCAGTTGCTGAAATTGTTCCTGTTGGTCCTAAGACATAGACGTTAGCATATGTGAATGAATCTGGATACTTTACTGTTGCACTCAAAGAGGTTGTATCATACTCAGAATATGTTCCATATTGAGACATACCTTTGTATGTTGTTGAACCTGATACAACATCCCAGTTACTAGTCAAGTATGGGTCGTTTGTAGATGGTGTGCTTATACCAGCCTTAACTAATGTTGATGAATAAGATACTGGGAAGTATACCCAACGATGAGCTGTTGACCCTTGAAGTGCTTCTTCAACTAATGCAAATCCTGGACCTGTTTCTCTAGTACCTCCATACGAATATATAAGTGCCTTGCATTGTGGAGAGTTGACAGGTGCAGCTGCTGAGTTATCTACACATTGCACATTGAAAGTTGCTTGTTCATATGTTGTAAAGTTTGAAGAGTTAGCGGGAGATGTTGAATTGTCTGTTACTGCTACTGAACCTGATGTTGCTGTTCCAGTTGAGTCTGTATAGTTAAATGTAACTAATACATCACCTGTAGTAGCGTTTGCAAATGCTCTAATTGGTGATATACCGTTTGGTAAAGGTCTGTTTGCTGCCCATGATGTTGATACATTGATGTTTACAGCTGATGGGTTGTATATGTAAAGTCCTCCTTGACCAGTTGTTATCAATTTTGGTACAAAGAAACTTGAATCTGATCCTAAAAATCCGTTTATAACAGCTGAAGTCATAGATGCAGTACTGTTTCCTGCTATGTCACCATCTCTGTTCAAATCAACTTGGATTATCTTGTTAGCTACAGGGTTTAAAATTTGTATTCCATATGAGAAACCATCCATAATCAAAGTTGCATTTGGAGATGCAGTTGCTGAATAAGATATTGTTGTAGACTGTCCTGTACCAACGTCTGTAAATGATAACTGTAAGTTAGAGCTATCTAAGCTATTAAACTGCATTAAGTGAGAGAATCCACCAGAACTTACTAGGAAGTAATCTCCTTGAGTTGCAGATATGTTGTTATATTCATCTGTAATAAACCCTATAGATGATGTTCTTCCTTGTAGCATTGTTCCGCCAGAGTTATAGAATACATCTAGTGTTTCAGACTCGCCATCCAAATTTGTGTAACCTATTCTGACGTTTGGACCTGAAGATGTATATGTCATTGTTTGTCTATTTGTTGTATCATCAAATTCAGGTGTCAAAGAGTTAAACTTAAGGTCAAATGCGGCTGCGAAAACATCTGTAAATTTCTGTCCTTCTTTATATGCTTTTTGAGTGTTAGGCGTATACAACAATGTTATAGAACTTAATCTGTGATTAGTTGATGTTATGTTTGATGTCAATCCTGTTATTGATAAACCATCTTTTGTTACAGTTGCACTGTTATTACCAATCACATACTTAGCTCCACCTATTGTCATTGTTGCATATCCAGATTGACCAGCCACAATTGGAGCAAATACTTTTGTTGCACCAATCGTTATTCCATCAGACAAAGTTTTTGTCTGACCAGCTCTTATTTGGAATGATTCTCCATTAACATCTCCTATGGCAGAGTAATATGTTGAACCACTGATAGTTTCTGCTGCTACACTTGTTAATGTTATGGTATAATCCTTGCCACCGAACGTCATTGTTTTACTTCCACCTGTCTCTACTGATAATGGTGATCCTCCACCTAACATTGTTAATGAACCCACTACTCCTCCGCTTACAGTTGCGTCAGATATAGCGAAATCTTTACCCAACATTTTTATTGTTGAACCTACCAAAGCAGTTTGATCTGTTGCATCAGTTGTACCTAGTGTAAGAGATGTTGCAAACGTCATCAAGTATTCATACATCACATTGCTAGAGGGTACATCCAAATACAAACTTGGTGAGGTTTCACCTGTTGCTGTATCATATTTTACTTGTGGTTGGGTTCCTGATGCAATTGAATCTGTTCCACCTAAATATAGATATTCTTTATAAGTTCCTGATGTACCTGTGGAAAGATAGTATGATCCTCCCTTAAGAATATCTACATCACTTCCTGTTATTACAGTCTTAATATTTCTTATATTTGTATATGGTGTTAATTCATTTCCAACGGTTCTTACTTTTACACCACCTGTTACAGATTCTCCTGCACCTGAAACAGTAACTTGTTTTGTTGTTTTTGCATTAGAAGCTAGGTTAACTGCTACATCAACTGCACCTGCTACATCAGACGTAGCTGCTGTTGCTCCAATTACGAACATTGGAAAGCTAACTGTTGAATCTGTTATACCAACTAGTTTGTTAATGTCCTTTAATGCTGTCACTGAAGTTGCTAATACTGGTGCTGCTAAACTTAGACCAGCCATCAAAGCTGAACCAGTTATTGCAGCTAATTTTCTAAATTGCATATTTTATTCCTCCATATTTTTATTTTTTATTGCGCGGTGAATGCGCTTGTTTGGCGCCAAAATTGCGCTTACGCGCCAAAAAGATTAAACCGCATAGAGCGGTCTATCTAGGCGCCATTTTTGTAAAATATATTGCGTGTATATGGGATATATAAATTTAGAGAAACAGTTTCTGAGGATACTTGTTATTGCCTATTGACGTACTTACACCTATCATTAAGCATTTTTATGTCTTTTAACTGTTTCTAAAGCTATTTTATGACTTCTTTTCAAAATTCTTCTCTATATGAACTTTGTTTGATCTACCAATTCTTTCAAGTTTAATAAGTCCTCTTTCTTTCAAAGAATTCAAAACTTTTGATACTTTAGCCTTTGAATAATTACTTTCTTTAACTATTACCTTTTGATTTACATTGTTTCCATGCTTTATGATTGTATCAAAAATTATTTTTTCATCTTTTTTAAGAAATGGTAAAATCATTTTAATATTTTTTTCTTTCCAATAAAATTGATAGAATAAACCTAAACTAGAAAATGCTATTAAAATAATTACTAGAATAATTTCAAATGGAAATGAAGATGATGATGTTGATTCTCCTATTTTTTCAAATGCAATAGAAGCATCAAATCTTTCACCTGCCTTCAAATCATTTTTCACCCAACTTATTATCGGTCTTCTTCCATCAGAGCCGATTAAGGCACCATCAGGGCTATAAGAACTTTCTGTTGGCTCTCGCAATCCAGTTCCTTCTGGTAATTTGATTAAAACAGAAAGTTCGTTAGTACCCTTTGCTAATTTAAAAGAGTCTGTAAATAAAAAATAATTATCATTCTTTCTTACATTATTTGAATTATATTTTATTGATATAAGGGTTCTTTCTGATGCTTCCATAGAGCAAAGAATAACTGTTTCCAAAATTTCTTTTTGTTCTTTGCAATCAGCAGAAGATTCTATCTGAATATTTGAAGGAAAGTTTAAAGGTAAAATAATAGTTTGAGTAGAATGATTTACAAAAATTATATTTAATTTATAATAAACTGTATTATTATTGTAAATTTCTGCTACAACTGAATATTGATAAAAATTCTCTGCTTTAACTGAAATTGAAAAAATTGCAAATGCTAGTAAGAATATTATAAAAATGTTTTTCATTCTAATCACTTTTCTCTAATAAAAACTATCCCACCAGCACCTGCTGCAGCAAAATCATGCATTATTTGCGAAATTAAGTTTAAAATTGTTTGAGCCTCACCAGCACCTATGTTAAATTTTAAAGGCTCTAATAACTCTATAGATGATGGACCATATTCAGTAACTATTTGAGTTAAATCGTCAAATTTTTTTGATATTAATTCAACCTCACAAGTTAGAGAATATCCTAATTCTATGTTTGGTAAAGGCTTTTCAACTTTTTTAATTTCTCCAAATTCTTTTTTATACATTTTAACTCTGCTATCATTTTCTAATTTATTCATCAAGCTCTCTAAAGATTCTTTTGTTGTCTTTTCATTTATAGCTAAAACTTCAAAAATCATCCAAACCCTTAACCAACCTTCTCTAACTTTTTCGTTAGCTTCTTCTTTTATCATCATAAAATTATTCTTGCTTGCAAAGATTATAAATCTATTCATTCTTATGATTAAGAATTATTTCCATAGATTTTCTGGAATCCATTTAACTCCAAATATTGGAATTCTATTTCCACATTTAAAACATTTTAAATATTTTTTTAACAAGAATTTTGTAACCCCTAGTATGGTTCTTTCTATTGCTAAACTTCCACACTTCGGACAATATGTATTTTCCAATTTATGACTAACATTACCTAAATAAACGTACTTTAGTCCCTCTTTTTTTGCAACATCATAAGCTTTTTCTAAAGTTTCTAAAGGAGTTCTTGGTAAATCTAACAATTTATAAGTTGGAAAAAATTGAAGTATGTGAAATGGAGTTTCTTCCCCAAGATTATCTACAATCCATTTACAAAGTTTTTTAACATTTTCTAAATTATCTCCGATTTTAGGAATAATTAAATCAGTTATCTCAATATAAACTTTGTTTTCCTTGTAAGCCAACAAGGCATCAAATATTGGTTCAACTTTAGGAACTGAAGAAAATTTTTTGTAGAATTCTAAATTTGCAGAACCTTTGAAGTCTACTGTAGCAGCATCTAAATATTTTGAAATTTCTTTTATTGCTTCAGGTTTTGTATAGCCATTTGTAACAAACATATTATATAAGCCTTTTTTTGAAGCAATCTTAGCAGTATCATAAGCAAATTCAAATTGTACAGTAGGCTCTGTATAGGTATATGATATGCCTTGACATTTGTAACTATTAGCTAAATCAACTACAGCATTAGGTGTAAATTCTTTTCCAGTTATTTCAGTCCATTCTTGAGATATTTCATAATTGCAGCAGAATTTGCATTGAAATGTGCAACCAACTGTAGAAATAGATAAACTATGCGAACCTGGAGCGAACATGTACAAAGGTTTTTTCTCTATTGGATCAATCCCAACTGAACAAAGTTTCCCATAAACTAATGAATATAACTTTCCTTTAATGTTTTTTCTAACCCTACAAAAACCGAGTTGGCCTTCTGCTATTGTACAACCTCTAGCACAGGTTCCGCATTTTACAGCGTCTTTTAATTTCTTATAGAAGATAGCCTCCTTCATAATATTTATTAATTTTCAATTGTTTTATAGTATTATGCCCTAGTGGCTCAGCTTGGTAGAGCGTCTGATGTAAAGTCGAATCTCGTATCAGGGCAAGAAAACAGAAGGTCGCAGGTTCAAATCCTGCCTAGGGCTCAATTAAAGTGTTAATGCAATAATAGCTTGGTATAAAGATTAAAAAATGATGAACAGAAGAGTTTATTAATGTGTATATGTAAATAAAAAGTGATTTTATGGAATGGATAGCTTTTGTAAAAAAAGAAAACGTTAGAAAAGCAGAAGAAAAATTAAAGATGGATTTTGACGTTGCAGCTAAGCAAAGCATAACAGTCAGGGATGCAAAGTCTTTAGGATTAAATTACGATGGAAGCTTCTTCTTAATCGACGGAAATGATTTTGGAGTTAATAAATGTAAAGAATTGATTAAAGAATTCATATTTGAAATAAAAGAAGATGATATGAAAAAAGCAAGAGAAAAAATAAAACAAGAAGAGGAAGCTGCAGCTGAAGGAATGGGTGGAATTTTTAACATTTGATTTTTATGATGGCAATTTTTACAGTAGGAGCAGACCAAATAAGAATTAGTAAAATGCAAAGTATTGCAGAGGCTTGGGGCTTTGCAGGAAAATACGAAGGTCCTGACAGGCTTTTGCAAGATGCTAAAAAGAAAAGATTTTCTTATGTTTTAGTCTTAGATTATGAAGCTTTGGATGAAAAAGTAAAAAAAGAGCTTGCAAGTTTAAATGTAGAAATTATAAGTGTAAATGACAAAAAGAAATTGGAAAAACTTGTAAAGATATAACTATTTCTTAATAATATAATCTATTGCGCCGGTAGTCTAGCCTGGTAGGACTTGAGCTTCCCAATAAATGAAAATAGCTCACAACTCGGGTTCAAATCCCGATCGGCGCACTAATTTATTTAAAAGAAATTAACATTTTAGTATGCCTGAGCAAACTTATTTAATTTTTCATCCCACTAGACTAGCCTTTTTAAAATGGTACCTATTAGCATTTATTTTTATAATAGTTGGAATTTTTATAATTCTCTCTGCATTTGAAATAATTAAAGTTGGCCTAACAATACCAAAAGATTATAACCTTTACACTATTTTCATTCCGTTTATAGGAATAATTTTTATAATAATAGCTGGCTTGCTAAGAAAAGTCGACACTTATTATATAACTAATTACAGGATAATCGAAAAAAGAGGTATAATTAACATAAAAGAAGATTCCATAAACTGGGAAAAAATATCCAATTACAGCTTAGCTCAAAGTGCAATTGATAGGTTATTTAACATCGGTACTGTACGATTATATTCGATGGGAGGAATAGAAGAAGAGGCTGAAGTAACAATTAAAAAAGTTTCAAATATACATAAAATAAAGGCCTTGTTAGATAAATTGATTGAAAGAAAACAGGGGCCGGTGGTCTAGTGGCTATGACGCTACCTTGACAAATATTTTCAAATGGGTAGAAATCAAGAGTTCGAATCTCTTCCGGCCCATCAATTTAAATTATGCTCATGCTATGAAATGATTTAAATGAAAATTTTTGCAGATTTGCATTTGCATAGTCATTATAGTAGAGCAACTTCTAATGAAATGAACATAGAAAACCTAGAGAAATATGGAAAAATTAAAGGTTTGAATCTTTTAGGAACTGGAGATTTTACACATCCTTTATGGCTGAAAGAATTAAAAATGAATTTAACAGAAGTTGAAAATAAAGGGTTATTCCAATTTAAAGACAAAAGCATGTACTTTATGCTTCAGGCAGAAGTTTCAAATATTTATAATCAAGATGGAAAGATAAGAAAAATACATAACATTATTCTATCTCCTAGTTTTGAAATCGTAGAACAGATAAATGATCTTCTTAAAAATTACGGTAGCTTAGCAAGCGACGGGAGACCTATATTAACTAACATAAATTGTGCAGAACTTGTGGAAACCTTGATTAGTATTTCTAAAGATATTTTTATAATACCAGCTCATATATGGACTCCTTGGTTTTCTTTATTTGGAAGCAAATCTGGTTTTGATTCAATAGAAGAATGCTTTCGAGAACAAACAAAATATATATTTGCCTTAGAAACTGGTCTATCAAGTGACCCTCTAATGAATTGGAGACTTTCTTCACTAGATAAATTTGCATTAGTTTCAAATAGTGATTCTCACAGTCCTTGGCCAACAAGACTTGGAAGAGAGTTAAATGTTTTTGATGTTGAAATGAAATATAAAGAAATTATAAATGCTATTAAAGAAAAGGACCCCAAAAAATTTCTTTATACAATAGAAGTTGATCCTTCCTATGGTAAATATCATTGGGATGGTCATAGAAGTTGCAATGTTTCTTTAGAACCAAAAGAATCAATAAAATACCATGATACCTGCCCTGTTTGCGGAAAGCCTTTAACAATTGGTGTTTTGCATAGAATTGAAGAATTAGCAGATAGAGAAGAAGGTTTTGTTCCTAAAAATGCTATACCTTTCAAGTCTCTACTTCCTTTATCAGAATTAATAGCTTCAGTTTATAATACTCAAGCTTTTTCTAGAAAAGTTTGGGAAGAATCAATGAAATTAATAAAAGAGTTTGGTTCAGAGCTAAATATTTTATTAGAGGCTTCAGAAAATAGATTAAGATTAATAGCCCATGAAAAGATTGTAGAAATAATATTAAAAAACAGAAAAGGAGAGTTAAAAGTACAGCCAGGGTATGACGGTGTTTACGGCAAATTACTACTAAATGAATCTGCCTCTATCAAACTGCCTCAAAAAAGGCTTGATAGCTTTACAAATAATAAGTAGATAGCTTTTATGCTATCTACAAAAATTATCTTCTTTGAACCGTTACACTTGCTGTTCTTTCTGTATAATAACCATAATCTGCTGTTAATGTTATTGGGAAACCTTGGAATGTTGTTGGAGTAGTTGTTATTGTTATATCACATGATAATGTTAAGTCTTTTCCACCAATTAATTCTTGTTCACCTGTACAACCTGATCCTGGTGTCATTCCTGGAGCGCTTATTCCGATATTAACTCTGTTTAATTCATCTGTTGTTAATTCTATATTCTCGCTTCCTGATGTATAAGTAACACCACCAGTCTTGTATAAGACACCACTGCCTACATTGCTAACTTTTATTGTCAATGTAAATGAATTTTCACCTGTGGCTAAAACAACTGGATCTGGAGATATTTTGGCTATTAATGCAACTGGACCTGAAGTTGATGAGAAGGTTGCTTTGTTTAAAGTTCTACCAGCAGCTCTTGCTGCATCAGACTCAGATTGAGAATAAACCCAAACTGTTCCTGTTACAGCCGTCTGGTAATCGTAATAAACTCTTCCTATAAATAAATCTGCTCTAGTTTGAGCTGTAATATTAGGAGCTTTTAAACTCCAAGTAATTGTCCTCTCATCTGCCTCTGTTCCTTTTACTATATCTGTTGATTTCATTGTTGAAGTAAAATGTTTAAATAGAGATGTTTCTGTTCCACTTGTCCAATATATTTTATCATCACCACCAAGACTTATAGCTGAACCTGTCAGATAAACTAAAGATTTATCAGTTGTAACATCGTAACCTCCTGCATTTTTAACTGTTGTCATTATTCTATCTGTTGAACCGCCATAGATAGTTGATTGATCTGCAACAAAATCTGATATAACCATTCCTGCACCGCCGATTGCTGTTGTTGTTATTTGTTGCCATGGCCACTGAGTACCAGTGGGAGCTGTACATCCTGCAACCAAAAGAACAGCTATTGTAGTTAATAAAATTGTTTTGTTCATTTTGTTTTCACCTTACTTACATAGAATTGTTAAACGCATATTTATAGGTTATGGTTATTGCTTACGCTAAGAAAAAATAGAATAAAAAATTATTTACCTTGAACCGTTACACTTGCTGTTCTTTCTGTATAGTATCCGTACTTGACTTTCACATTAATTGGGAATGATTTAAAAGTTGCTACATCAGGAGTTGTTAAATCACAAACTATAGTTGCTGGTTTTCCTAATATTAATTCTTGTTCACCTTTACAAGCTGCTATTCCACTAAAATCAGGTGCTGTTATATCAACATTAACTTTATTTAAATCATCGGTTGTAAGCGCCATGTCACTGCAACTTGTGGGTCTATTTGGTTTGTATATTGTACCTGTTGCAAGATTGCTTATTTTTATAGTTAATGAAAACATTTTGTCAGTACCGTAAATTACAACTGGATCAGGGGATATTGAAACTTCTAATGCAACTGGACCTGAAGTTGATGAGAAGGTTGCTTTGTTTAAAGTTCTACCAGCAGCTTTAGCAGCGTCTGCCTCTGTATCTTTATAAACCCATATGTTACCATTTACAGCTGTTTCATAATCTGTATAAACTCTTCCTATAAAACTGTCTTCTCTTATTTGACCTACAGTAACATTTGGTGCTATTAAATTCCATCTAAATATCGCTTTATCACCTGGAGTTCCTTTCACTACATCTGCTGGTTTCATATTATTTTTAAAATGTTGACAATCTGACCATAATTTTACCCATGCTGTCAAATCATCTAAATCTATAGAACCGTCATCATTCATATCACAAGACGGATTCCAATCAGGATCTCCTGTACTGGAGCCCCAAGCCTTTCTACAGTCTACAAATTCTTTTCCGCGCCAATACATATCATTGTCACTACCTAGATTCATGTTAGAACCAGTTAGATAAGCAAAAGATGAAGCATTGTTTGCTGTTGCCCCACCTTGATTTTCTGTTTCTATTATTACTCTTACTGAAGAACCACTATAAACTGTATCTGGCTCTGCTGTAAAACTTGTTATTTCTAAACCTTTACCTCCGCCTAAAGTTGGTGGGGTTATTCCTGGTATACCTGGTATAGTACAACCTGCTATCGCAGCTATTGCCAATAACGATATTAAAATTTTTGCTTTCATGCTCTTTTCACTTTTATTAATATAGAATTATCAAGCATATATTTGTATCTTGCCGTTATGGTAAGAGACTTTATGTCTAATGGTTGTGCTGCAACTGTAGTAAAACTACAAGTTGAACCAGCAGCTCTGTTTTCTATGAATTTTAGACTTCTGTTAAGAGCTAAATCATTATAATCGTTACAAGAAAAATCTTTTATATTACTTGAAGTTTTTATAGTAATATTTTCTTTTTCAACTTCAATAAAACCATTTCCTTTGTTATAGTAATCTAAATTCATATAATAATTTTCATTATTTATGAATGGTTGAGTATCAGAAAATGAGAGGGAAATTCTTAAAGGAGTTTCTGGAAATGAAGATTGAATAGGAATGTTATTTAAAGTTCCAGACACTTCTCTTTGCTCATATTCAGATTGCGTTAAAACAGCTATGTCTTGAAACATAGAATATTCAGCATCATATTTTACTCTGAATTTAACATTACAATTTTTATCTAAATCCGTACTTCCCGCAGTCAATTTCAAAGACCATTGAACACTTCTATTAGCCTTAAGAGCATCTATATTTTTTTCTGTTTCGCCTGTAAAAATACAAGAATCATAAACAAGTAAACTAACATTTTTCAAATCAAAATTATTCTTATTTCTTAATTCAAAATATATATTAACATTTCTTCCAGCTTTAACTTCTGTAGGAATAGCCTCTGCTGTTATAAAAACATCAGGACTTTCTTCGTCTATTATTACCATTCCCGCTTTTTGTACGGTAGCATTTCCTGGATTTATGAAAGGAATCTCTGGCAAGCCTGCACATAAAGATACTAAAACTATTGCTAAAAGTAGTAAATAACGCATAATTGATATTAGAATTCTTTAAATAAATTATTAAGTTGAAGTTGGCTTAATACTTACAGTAGTTTCTCCGGTTATATCATAATCATATTCTAATGATGCAGTGATAAAATATGTTTTTTCTAAATCATTTATAGCAGTTGAATTTGGTGTTGTAAATGAGCATCTTAATTGAGGCGATTTCTTTTTTATGATTGGAATTACATCTTTATTTCTGTAAAGTTTGTATGTAACACCGCCTTCAGAAACTGTTCCTCTTGGATCAAATTTGTCACAACTTGATATATTAAAGTCATCAGGGACTTTAAGTGTTAATGATTTAACTTCAGATTGTGTATAATTTGTAATTTCTTTAAATAAACCAGACCCTTTGTCTTCTACTGATATAAAAATTGGTAAACTAGAATTATCTCTTGCAGGTAACGAAGCGCCAAAGCTTAGATAAATTTTAACAGGACCCCTTCCAATAGATAAACTTGGTGTGAAACTTGGTGGGGTTCCTGCTCTTTGTAATTGGGTTAATCTACTTTTAGATATTATATCAACATCGATTTGGGATGTTGCATTAAATGTATAATTAACCTTAAATCTTATCGGACATTTATTAGGTAGATAAGCTATTTCATCATTTTGTGGTGCAGTAAATGTCCATTCTTTAAATTCTGTTTGTAATGGAGCAAAGTTATCAATTGTGCCGTCTGTTCCGCTGTCAGGTTTTTTGCATAAGCCATAGTCAAAAAGAGTGTATTTAACATTTTTAATTTCATTTATTTCGTCTTGATTTTTTATTTCAAAAGAAACCGAGAATTCATCGCCAGCATTTATTGGGGGTGTAGGTATAACATTAAGATTTTGAATAACAATCAAATCTGGAGACAATTCTGTTTTATTAACATTATCTGTTCCTGGAATTAATCCTTTAAAAATATCAGGCATTCCTGCACAGCCTGAAACTAGTAAAATTAAAAATAATCCTAAAACAAATTTTTTCATATTTATCATTTTGTTTTTCAAATATAAAGATTTAATGCCATGGAGCATTTGCTATTGTTATGCTCGTCGAGCCTGTTTTAATATATTCGTAATTTGCTAAACCTACTATTAAGCTTGTTTTCCTATCACTAACATTTCCAGGTGTTATGAAAAATGAAACTCTTTTGTATTCTCCTGGTTTCATAGGTTCATATGTTTGTTCACATTCTATTTTCCAATATTTATTATCTAGGGTTGAATTAGGATGCGGATCGCTTGGATCAAAACAACCATTTGGTTCAGTATCACCTTTTTTCTTAAATGTTTGAGCTATTAATTCTATATCATCTCGTCCAGCCAAATCTTGAGGTATTAAAATTGTAAAATTACGGATTTGATTTAATGTACCACCACCTTCATTAACAATAGAAGCAACAAACAAAGATAACTCACCACTTCTTACAGGTTGCTTCTGACTCCATAAAGTTGCTTTAACAGGACCTCCTGTATATTGAGAGGTCAGTTCTTGTAAAGTTATTTGCCTTGCTTGCAAAAGACTCCTGTACTTGTCTTGATTTATAACCTCAATTGGAATAGAAACATTAACATTGTAATCATAAGTTAAATTAACACTAACTTTAAGTGTTTGACCGCTATGAACATATGTTGCATTTTCCCTACAATTAACAGGATTAATTTGTTCACAAGTATTTACTGATGCTTCACAACCAGCAATAACATTTCCATCCTTGTCTTTAGTAATACAATTTGCTAGATTATCTCCACTACCTAAATCCCAAGTGTTTGGTCTTGCATTATTATTTGGATTAAACATAAAATTAACAACTCTTATCTCTTGAGGATATGTTGTTTGCTCCCAAATACAAGTTCCTACTCCTCCATTCACATTTTGAACAGCCCAAGTTTTACTACAACTAAATTTGGTTGAATCTAAAGTTCCAGTTGTTATTATTTGATCTAGTTGTTGTGGGTTTGTCCAACTTGCCCACAGTGTTAAATTAATTGTACTAGCATCAAACTCTCCTTGATTTTGAATTTCAAGCGATCCTATCAAAGGATCGAGTCTAGGTTCTAGCTCACCTGTAACTGAAGTAAATAAGTCTTTCTTTGTTAATTCAATAGATTTCGTAGTTCCTCCTTCCTTTACAACTGATTTTGTTGCTTGTTGTTTTTTATTCATCTGATCATAATAAGCCATTGGATTTGTTAGCATTAGCCAAGCATCTCCCATGCCACTTTGTACCTGTTCCCACATTGGTCCTAATGGCTCTGCAATTGATTCTCCAAAAGCTGCAATTTGTGGCCACCAATAACCAAAAACTGCTTGACCCATAACTCCTGTAGCAGTAAATGAAAAAACAAATAATGTCATAAGTATCATCATAATTCCCATTGCTGGTCTGCTTTCTTTACCTCCTGCTAAACCACTAATGACTGAAAGTTCCCAAACTGCAAGAAATATTATTTGTATCATATCGCCGCTAAAACCACCGTAAATAGCTGCAAATAATACAGTAGCACCAACAATTACAAGCATTACATGATTAGCTGATACATTTATTATGAGCAAAAGACCAGCAAAAAACATAGTTGCAAAAATAGCAGCAGAAAAGTTAAGTGAAAGTCCAACTCCCGCATAAGTTAAAGAAAGTGTCATTAAAATTAAAAATACTATGTTTAAAATATTTTCTGAGTATCCTCCGAAATTTTCTCTTAAATTTCTTATTGCTCCCCCTACTTTTGGTATCAAATTTACATCAACTCTAACTTCGCCTTGTTCACTTGGTTCAGCTTCCCTATGTCTCGGAAATGAAGTACAGAAAAATGCTAAAGACATTAATGTTAATGACATTGCTTGAGAAGTGCCAGCAAAAGCCAAAAACATAAACCAACCTATGAGGCCTCCAACCCCCAGTCTAAACCATGCTTCCATCATTTTAAATGGCTGAGTAGTTTTGTATGAAACCGGCAAAGTAAAGTAATAGAAAAAACTAATTGCCAATGGAATTAATTTGCTAACAGGAAGTACAATAAACTGTATAACTGTTAAAGCAAAAGTTGCGGTTTTTGAAATACCTTTAAGTAAAAGTAGTCCTGCAGCTTCAGCTCCTAAAGACTCTACGTTTCTTTGTCTTGATGCTTTAGCCTCACCCTCGCTAGGTAGAAAATTATAAAACGGTAAAAAAGCCATTAATGCAACTGCCAACCAAGGCATTGAAGGCAAGCCAAAAAACGGCATTCCTAAAACTAAGAAAGCACCAATAATTTCAAAAATTGCTGTTTCATAAACTTTTCCGCTAATTCTTTTTTGCATTGTTTTTGTCGTACGAACTCTTGTGTCTACATATGCTGGATTTTGCCAATTACAATGAGGACAATTCGGTGCATCCTTATCCATCCATTGATGGCAATGAGGACATCTCACAGGATGAACTCTATACCTGCAGACATGACACGTCCTACTTATCCCTAAATCTACTGGAGAACCACAATGAGGACATATTATAACAAATTGTGCTGGAGTCTGTTGACTTTGTACTATCATTAATTCAGATAAACATCTGTCACAGTAATGTTCTCCTTGCCATATGTTTCTATTAAATTCTTCATCAGATATAGGATTATTACATCTATGACATCTATTTCCTATTATCAACTGTCCTTTCATATTCTAAAAATTATGGAAATTAGTATATTAAATTATCTAAAAATCAATTTACTTTTCTTTTTAATTTTTTAAATAATAATTTTAAAAAATTTTCATCTTCCTCATATCTATTAAATCTTGTAACGCTTTCATAATCACCAAAACGTGGACCAAATGAAGGATCTGCAAGCCAGAACTTATCATCGATTTTAACCTTTACCCAAGCATGCCTTCCAATTTCATCATTTCCATCTGGAACTAAACCGCGTTTATATTGATTTTCAAATCCATCTAATGTTAGAATCATTGACAAGATTGCTGCTCTTTCTTTGCAAACACCCCTTCTTAACCCCAAAGAACTTAGTAATGAAACTTTTTTTGCTCCCTTTTCCCAACCTCTTTCAGCTTCTATATTTTTAGAAACATATTCTATAAATTTTTCTATTCTTTCCTTGCCTTTTGCACTTCCTGCATACATCTTGGCATCTTGATAAAAGCTCTGGACTAGAGGATCGCTAAAAGAAGGAATAACTAAAGTATAACTGTTTCCCTTGCTTTTAATTTTTTGATCTTCTTTCAATCCCATAATTTTATTACTGTACAGTAAATATTTAAAACTATTAGAAAAACAAAACAATCTGAGCAGAAGTAATATTATATCTTGTGTTCTTTTCTGTTGACAAATCCAAAGTATTGTTCCCTACGCTTAAAGCATCAACAGCAAAATCTATGTAAATTTGTGTTATTCCAGAATAAATTTCTCTTCCATTTAATTTGACAATCAAGTTTCCAGGCCCATCTCTTGCCCCAAAAATCAAAAGCCTTGCTCTATTAACATTTGTTACCTCTAGATTTGTTAAATCAAAACTAAAACTTTGAGTTTTTTTACCTATGTAATTAACAGACAAATCAGCATCAAATATGTAGATGGTCGGCGCCCAGATTTTCCATCCAGAGCTCTCTGCTCCTATTTCTATCGTATTGCTAGCTTTCAAAATGCTTCCATCAAATGTTATAGTCTTTTCTCCAATTTCTGGAGTTCCTCTATATACTTCCTTATCATTCACCTTAATTATAAAATTGCCATAGTAATTAGAATTCCATATTTTCAGTTTTATAACGCCTTCTGACGCATCTTGATAGTTATCAACCTCAAAATCAGCCTTTTGATTAACATTTCCAAACAAACCTTGAGAAATCTCGCCTTTTAGACTAGTAATATTCTTCTGACCCTCTACATACATAACAACCAAGTCTTGCCCAAGAACAATTGTTTTCGAAGAAAGAGCTGTACCGCCTGGTCTTGTTGGTGTAAAAAGCATTGATCCGCCAAAGGCTAGCAAAAGTACTATAAGAGATAAGACTGCTGCTATAAGCACTGGAACGAAGTCTGGCATATATTTTATTTAAATGCATAAGCATAAAAGTATTTTCATGCGCTCTTCATTTGATTTAAAACATAATGTCGGTAAAATTACTCCAGAAAGTCAAGAAGACTTGGAAATATTAAAAGAAGTTATAACTATTGGTAGTTTGATTACTGCCAAGTCGCCGAGAAGTATAAAAATAAAAAGAGAAGGAGAATTGATAAGAGCTAAGACTGGAAGAAGAGAAGTTATAATGAAATTGCAAGTCGAGAAAATAGATTTAAAAGAAAAATTAAGATTAACAGGCAAAATCATCGAAGCGCCTGAAGACGTGGAAAAGGGTTATCACACTATAGAAATAGAACCTGATAAATTCTTGAAAGTAGAAAAAATATGGAAAGGCTGGGAAATAGATAGAATAAAGTCAGCAGAAAGAAGAGCAGAACCTGTTCTAGTTTGTATACTAGACGAGAGCGAGGCTGATTTTTACCTGCTTAAGGAAAGATACAAACATCTTATTCATTTAGACTCAGAAGTCTCTGGAAAAAGATATGATACAAAAAAAGCTGAGGAAAAACAAAAAGAATATTTCTCTAAAATTTTAGAAATATTAAAATCAAAACAAGTAAACAAAATAATAATTGCTGGTCCTGCTTTTGCAAAAGATAATGTTCTAAGGCTCGCAAAGGAAAGAGAAAAACAGCTTCTTGAAAAAATAATAATTGATTCAACCTTTCAGACAGGTGAAACAGGTTTACAAGAGCTTTTGAAAAAAGGTTTGATAGAAAAATTAACTAAAATAAGCAGAGTAACAGAAGAGACTAAAGCTGTGGAAAGTCTTTTAGAAGCTTTAAGCAAAAGTGGTAAAGCTGTATACGGAGAAAAAGTAAAAAGTGCTTTAGAGTCTGGAATAATTAGTCTGCTCTTAGTATCTGATGAAAAGATTAGAGAATATGAAGAAGTTTTAGATTTAGCAGATAAAATGAGAATAAAAATAATGGTTATTTCCTCAAGTCATGAAGCCGGAGAAAAACTTTTAGGATTAGGTGGAATAGCTGGATTATTGTATTAAATTATTATCTCTTTCCTTTGTTTTTCAACAATTTTCATTACTTTAGGAACTTCTTTTGGAAACTCTGAACCTCTATTAAATAATTTTTTCTCAATTTTTTTAGCTTCAAATGACTTAACTATAAATTCTGTTGCCTTATCGACATCAAAATGTTTGCAAGAAAAAATATCCACACTTATATATCTTTGAAACGGAAATGTATGAATACTTATATGACTTTCTGCTATTATTACAAAAGCTGAAATTCCTCCTTTATCAAAAGAATTTGGATTTCCAGGATAAGAAATAGCAAAAGGTTCTGCTATCTTATGCATACCAATTAAATCTGGTAAATCGTTAAGAAATTTTAGAACAAATTTTAAGTCTTTTAATTTATTTTCATTACAACCATAACAATCAAGCATAAGATGAGGGCCAAACATTTTTTCACCTAGATTTTAATAAATAGTTATAAGAATACTTCGAGAAGACGAATCTAATGTAATTCTGTTCATTTATCTTTTTGCTCCGATTTTTTCTCAATATAAAATAACTATTCATAACTTATTTATAAAACTATCGGGCTTAGGAAAAAGGTGGACTGGTCGGGATTCGAACCCGAAACCTCGTATGGCTAAAAAGTTTCCACATTGGTTAAAATTGCCAAGGACTCCCGCCATTACTATGGTAGCGATCTTCCGTTGATCTACCAGCCCATAAAGTGGACCGGGCAAGATTTGAACTTGCGATTTCTACCTTGTAAGGGTAGCGTCTTAGACCGCTGGACCACCGGTCCATAGAAATCATTAATTGTTTAACATATATAAAAAATAACTGAAAGGACTTTAGATTTCTAACTTATATGGAAAGAATCGGTTCTTTTATTTACCAGATAAAATAAAGTCTTTATTTATTTAAAACAACAAAAAATTAATATGAAAGGGATATCAACAATAATTGTTATGATCTTAATTTTATTGATATCTATATCTTTAACTGGATTAGGTTATGTTACGTTTACAACTTTTTTCTCTCAGATAACTGCTTCTAGCCAAGGAGCAATCAGTCAAACCTTAACAACAATGCTAGCCCAAATGAAAATAGAATCTATAACAAATGATACTGTTAGAACTACAATTTATATTAGAAATACTGGTAAAGTTGATTTAACAAATTTTACTGCTTATGTTAATGATGCAAATTACCAACCACAACCCGGAACCCCTTCTGGAAATAAAATTGCACCTGGAGGTGTAGACTATGTTAACATAACTGGTATATTTGGTTCTGGAAGTGTTATAAAAATAACAACCGCTCAAGGAGCAGTTGCAATGCAAGCAAAGTAAAGTGGGCGAGGAGAGATTCGGACTCTCGACCTCCAGTATTTACAGAACGCAGTCATGAAAAATGACTAACGTCATTTTATAAGACTGGCGCTCTACCAGACTAAGCTACCCGCCCATTAAAGATTTATTAAGTGTAAAGTAATTTAAAAATATGCTAGATTTAAAGCAACAGGTTAAAAGTTTTTTAGAAGAAAGTGACTATGTTACTTGTGAATATCATGGTTGTTTTGACATTGCAGCAAAAAAAGAAATGCTATTACTTTTAAAAATCCTTTTAAATGTTGACGCCTTCCAAAGAGAGCAAGCAAAAAATCTAAAAATCATTTCAAACAACCTAGACGGCTATCCTATGCTTATAGGAATTCAAACAAATAGGGAAAAATTAAAAACTGGGATAGTTTATGAGAGATTTGAAATGCCAACTCTCTCTTTAAGGACTTTTGAAGAATTGATCTGCAATAAAATCTTTCCAAAGATTTACAGAGATAGAGGCGGTTTATATGTTGAGATTGATTCAGAAATTCTTAAAGATTCTAGGAAAAGAAAAGGTTTAACTCAAAGAGAGTTAGCAGAAGCTGTTGGAATTAATAAAAAAGTAATTTATGAGCATGAGAAGAAACAGTTAAGAATGCTTTTGGACATAGCTGAAAAGCTAGAACAAATACTTAATGAAAAAATAATAAAATCTACTGAATTTTTTAAAAAGTATGAAGAGCATGGCTATCCAAAGGATACGATAGAAAAAAGTATTGGTAGAAATCTTGAAAAGCTAGGATTTAAGATAAATTTTGTTAAACAATCACCGCTAGACGTATTTGCTAAAGAAAAAGCCTTAATTGTTTCTGATATTGAAATAGATAAAAGGAAAATGAAAAGAAGGGCTGCAGATTTAAAAGATTTTATTAACGTTGTTAAAAGACCTGCTTTGCTTATAACAGAGAAAGCTAAGAAGGAAGAACTATTTGGTATACCACTAATCGAAAGAAAAGAACTTGAAAGCATTGAAAGAAAAGAATTGATAAAGAGAGCTAGGAAAGCAATTTAATTCCAAATAATCTTATAATTAAATGCCTATAGGTTATAAAAATTTTGTATATTCTTTAATCTTGTTTGGGTACTTAGCAATCTCACTAATCTTTGAACCAGGTATTTCTAAACAATGAGGTTTGCCACCGTAAACGCTTGTAGAAGAAATTGTAATAATTTTATCTTTATGCTTAAAATTTGGTCCACTTGTGGCTAAGTTTGGTTGATGACTTCTTATAATTAAATTAACATTAAGCTCATTTAGTATTTTCTCAGTCACATCTAAACCAAATTCTACACCAGCTCCTCTACTATTAGGTCATTCTCCTTTGTTTTCAAAAGGTTCTGGATCACTCCAGATAATATCCATCTCAACCTCTCTGTTAGGACGTCTTAAATCCTCCAAATTTTTTATCTTTGAACTTATACCTCCATGAACAAAAAGAATATCTTTTTCTGCTATTGCACTTAAATATAAGTTTTTAAAAAATGGTTCTAATTGATTTGAAAAATAAGAATTCCAATAACCACGTTTAGATTCAGCTTCTCTAATTAAATTACAAGGACGAAATAGCGGATTACCATCTTCATCATAATCTTCATGATTTCCTTTTAGTAAAATCACATTTTCATTATTTTTTAATTTCATTACTTTCTCAATTATTTCTAAACCATTATTCCCACGATCAGCATAATCTCCAAGAAATATAATATAATTATTTTTCTCCTTTTTCCAAATAATCAAAATTTTATTTAAACTTTCTAAATCTCCATGTAAATCGCCAACAACAATAAGATTTTCTAAAGCTTCAATTTCAACAAGTTTTCCGTTTGTATATTTTATCATATTTACCTTTAAACCATCAAGCTTAAATATACTTACATACACATATATTTTTACTAATACTTATGAGGTGATTAAATGAGTAATGGACAAGTTCAATTAGCAGGGCAACCAATCCTAGTTTTACCTGAAGGAACTTTAAGGACTTTAGGTAAAGACGCTCAGCATAATAACATAGCTGCTGCAAAAGCAGTAGCAGATGCAGTAAGAACTACTTTAGGACCTAAAGGCATGGACAAAATGCTTGTTGATAATTTAGGAGATATAGTTATAACAAATGATGGTGTAACAATTCTAGAAGAAATGCAAATAGAGCATCCAGCTGCAAAAATGCTAGTAGAAGTTGCTAAAACACAGAACGAGGAAGTTGGTGACGGAACAACAACTGCAGCTATTCTAGCCGGTGAATTACTTAAAAAAGCAGAAGGATTGCTTGACCAAGATATACATCCCACAGTTATAACAAGAGGTTACAAGCTTGCTAGAGAAAAAGCTTTGGAAGTTCTTAAAAATATTTCAGAAGAGATTAAACCTGATGATATCAATACCCTTATAAAAATAGCGATTACATCAATGAGCGGTAAAAGCGCTGAAAGGGCTTCAGAACGATTAGCAAAATTAGCTGTAGATGCAGTGAGAACTGTTATGGAAAAGGTTGATGGAAAAATAGTTATTGACAAGGAAGATATAAAACTTGAGAAAAAACAAGGGGGTTCTTCAGAAGACACGGAATTAATAAAAGGAATTTTAATAGATAAGGAAGTTGTTCATTCAGCAATGCCAAAACATGTTAAAAACGCAAGGATTGCTTTGTTAGATGCTTCTTTAGAAATAGAAAAAACAGAGACAGAAGCACAGATTCAAATAACATCTCCGAATCAATTGCAGACATACCTAGATGAAGAGGAAAAGATTTTAAAAGGCATGGTTGAAAAAGTAGCTGCATCTGATTGCAATGTTTTATTCTGTCAGAAAGGAATAGACGATGTAGCTCAGCACTATTTAGCAAAAAAAGGAATTTTAACAGCAAGAAGAGTTAAGAAATCTGATATAGAAAAACTAGCAAGAGCAACTGGTGGAAGAATAATTTCAAACTTTTCAGATATAACAAAAGATGACTTAGGATTTGCAGGAATTGTTGAGGAACAGAAAATAGCAGGAGAACAAATGATTTTTGTAAGAGAGTGCAAGAATCCAAAATCAGTTTCAATTTTAATAAGAGGTGGAACTGAGCATGTGGTTGACGAAGTGGAAAGATCCTTAGAAGATGCAATCGGCTCTTTAATATCTGCCTTGGAAGTTGGAAGAGTTGTTGCTGGTGGAGGTGCTCCAGAAGAAGCTGTTTCAAAAGGATTAAGAGAATTTGCTCAAAGTTTTTCAGGAAGAGAACAACTAGCCATACTAGCTTTTGCAGAAGCAATGGAAACTATACCAAGAACATTAGCAGAAAATGCAGGCCTAGATCCAATAGATATTCTAGTAGAAATAAGATCTGCTCATGACGAAGGCAAAATAACATATGGAGTAGACGTTTACACTGGAAAAATTGTTGATATGAGAGCAAAGGGGGTAATAGAACCCTTGAAAATCAAAACTCAGGCAATAAAATCTGCTGCAGAAGCTGCTGAAATGATTCTAAGAATAGATGATATAATATCCGCAGGCAAATTAGAGAAAGGTGGAATGCCAAGAATGCCTTCACCTGAAGGTGGAGAAGAATACTAACCTTTCTTCTTTTTCTTTTATTTAATATTTATATATTGGTTCTTACACAATTCTTAGTAGATTGAAATGAAAGGAATATCAACAATAGTAGCAACAATTTTAATAGTTATCATAGTAGTTGCATTAGTTAGTTTGACATATACATTTGCAACTGGTTTGCTGGGAACAACAACAGCTGGTGCAACACAAGCAACACAAGCAGTTACCGAAAGATTACAGAAAACTGTTGCTTTTGCTGCTGTAAATTGTGCTGGAAACCCAAATGAAGTGAAATTTACATTACAACATACAGGAACAGTAAATATAAATGTAGGAGAGTTGGCTGCCTTTTTAAATGGCTCTAAAATAGATTTTACAAATACTACAGGTTCAAAAATAACTGATACTTCTTTGAAGGCAGGAACGATATCAGATGAATTTAACTATACTGCAACTGATACTAAAAATAGTAGAATTATAACAGTTTCAACACCCGCTGGTTCAATTGATAAAGCAGTAACATGCACTAGCTAATCAATAACCTAATGAAAAGAAATAAAGTAACAAATAAATATAATTTATAAACTATTTCTTAATCAGGGCATGATTTATTAAAAAAACACTTTTCTTAAGATTTATATAGCGGTTTCATAAAAATATTGTTATGCCAGAAGAAGGTACAGAAAGTTATGAAATAATACCAGTTACTCCTCTAAAGAAGTTGGAGCAAAGAATAGAAAGAGTCGAACAGACAGGAACAATCCCTCAGTTGCAAACTTTAATAAACCAGATAATTGAGTTAATAAGAAGCAACCAAAAAATTGTTAACGATGTGATTCAGGCAAATGCAGAGTTAAGAAATGAAATCTCAAAGCTACCTCCAAAAATTGAAGAATTAACAACAATGATGAAGAATTTTATTAATTTGGTCGAGGCTGCAGGAAAGGAAGAAGTGTCTGCTCCAAGTGCAGAATCGTTAAAACCCTTAACAGAGTATCTACAAAAAATGGTTGATCAAAATCAAAAAATATTGGAGAGTAATCAATCAATGATTGAACAGTTAGATAACATCTCAAGGAAATTAAGAGGAGGAACTCCAGTATCGCAATTATTATCTTCATATCCTGGCATAAAATTTAAAAGGGAGGTTAGTCAATGAAATTTAAATTATTTGTTAGAACAGTTACTGTGTTTATTGAAGTAGTAATGACTTTAATAATCCTAATAATGTTTACAGCATTTGCATTAAGACCAACAGAGATATCTTTATTAACCAATTCGCTAATATTAGTAATGATAATGGTACAGTTATATACCGTAAATGTGCTATTAGACGTATATGAAAAACTAGAAACGGTGAAAAAAAGATGAAAGGCGTAAGTGAAATAATAGCAATAATTTTGATACTTATGATAGTGATTGCTTTGGCTGCTTTGGCTTATACATGGTTCTCAGGGATATTTGCTAGTTTGACTGGAACTGCTAGTACTTCTATAACACAGACTACACAGCAGATGCAGGCGCAATTTAGGATAGAAGCTGCAGCGTGCATTGATAATACAGCTCCAGCTAATGGTAACTGCGCAAATGGCGCTCCTCAACCTACACTTGATCAAGTACAATTTACAATTAGGAATACGGGAAACAAGCGTTTTGACCCTACTAAAACAGAGGCTTATATAGATGGAAACCGTGAGACTTTTTCCAGTATTACATACGGTGGTGGAGCTGCATGTGCTGCTGGCACCTTTGATAACGGTTGTACAGCAAAATATTATAAAGATGCGCCATTAACAACTACTCCAATTTGTGGTACCACTAAAAGTACATTGAAAATAACAATTGAAACTGGATTAACAGATTCAACTTCAATTGATTGTGTTTAGGTGATAATATGAAAGGAATAAGTGAGGTTATAGCAATAATTTTGATACTTATGATAGTGATTGCTTTGGCTGCTTTGGCTTATACATGGTTCTCAGGGATATTTGCTAGTTTGACTGGAACTGCTAGTACTTCTATAACACAGACTACACAGCAGATGCAGGCGCAATTTATTTTAGAAAACGCAAAAAACAATTCAGCAACACCGTTTGTTACTCTTACTATTAGGAATACAGGAGCAACTGATATCAAGCGAGAGAGCTTAACTACTTATGTAAACGATAGATTGTTTACAAATGATGCAGCAACCGGAACTTTATCTACTGGATCAACTTATACATTTAATATTACTGATGCTACCTTAACACAAGCAATAGCATGCACCATATGCTCAAACCATAGATGTTATACTTCATCTGCACTTACTACATCAAGCACGTTGACAGTAACAATTGGAACTGGTTTGCAACAATCGAAACAAATTTCATGTTAATAAAACAAGAAATAAGTATCAATGAAGTGAATTAGTTTTTATATTTTAATTATTTTTATTAATATTTTCTTTTTTTTATAATTTTGTTGAAAAATATTCCTCCTAAATTTAGCACTTTATACAATAATCATTCCAAGTGTCTCCCTGTCTAGTTGCTCCAGTACTATCAATGCACGTTCCACAACCTAGATTGTTACACTTACATTGACTACTTAAACCATTATACCATGTTCCACCGATATTTATACTACAATCACCTGCAGGGCAAGAAGATCCGGGATTATTTTTTACCCAACTACAACTGCAAACAGGACAATCACCTGGACAACTTGCATGGTTCTCACCAGGATCACAAGTACCATCATTATCACAAGCAGATCCACCAGAAACAGTTAATCTAAATGTTGCAGAATGATATTCTCCTGTTGCAGGATTTGTTGCTCCAAAAAATACATTATGTGTTCCAATGGTTTCACCTAGAGTAGAAATGTAAGCTGATACAGTACAAAATGTATTAGGAGGAAAAACACAGGTTGATGTACCAAGAAAATTAACAAAAGTAGCAGGAGGAGCGCCATCAGTTGCTTCTACAGACATTGGTGGTGGAGAAGCACCAATCCAATTTACAGTCATAAGTACTCCTGTATGATTTGTTCCGCTATCTGGAGGTAAAGTACCACTGTAACTAGATAAACTAACAGTAAAATTGCCTTTAGGGCCAGTTGGACCACTGGTTATTGTACCAACACATCCACATAACTGTTTGCAAGATTTTTCATCTTTTCTTCCAAAAAAATTATAGCATAAAGTTGCTAAATTATCATCTCCTATTCCTGTAGCCCAATTAATATTATTTCCTGTATCATTTACTCCGTTTTTATTTGCATCATAACTCACTGGAATATCGCTTGTATTTACTTTACAACCTCCGAAAACTAATTTTCTACATGCTAAATTTTTAACACTTTCTAAACCTATAGCTGAAGAAAAAGGATTATATCCTACCCCATATATACTTGCTAGTCCTAATGTTGCCACTGTTGCAATGGCGACTATTACTAAAATATTGATAGGAAGTACTATAGCCTTAGACATTTTATCCTAATTTTATTTATTATAAGTCTAGCATATAAATAATACCATGAAAGGTCAAAACGAAATATTAATTTTTGTTTTGTTGTTTATCATAGGAATTGCTCTATTTATCTCAGCAACAATCTGGAGCAAAAGCATTTTTCAACAAAATGTTGATGTAGCAAGAATGGAAAACGCAGAGAAGTTTATGAGAGAACTTAATGACAATATCATGACTGTAATAAGATTTGGAGGTTCCCAAGAAATGGAATATAAATTAGATGGAGCAATAGAACTAGTAGACAATAAAACAATAGAAGTTAAAATCCCAGTTACTATACCCTTGTCAAAGCAATGGGTCAATATAAGTTCTGATACTTCTTTTATTCAAGAGAAATTGGAAGGTGACAATCTTAGGATACAAATAGTTTATAATCAAACTGATTATAAGGTAGAATTCTTCACAGAAGGCCCAAGATTAGCTATACCAAGCTACGTAAATATAGAGAGAAATCAAACTTCTGACTTAACTGTTATTAAAATAAAAATAACCTTTTCTTAATTATTTATATGAGAGGTCAATACCTTACAATAGAATATGTAATTTTCTTTATGATAGGAGTCTTTATGATAATTTCTGTTTACTTTATATTTTCAAACATAAATGACACTTATAGAAATAGTATTATGCAAAACCAACTTCAAATGGTAGGAGAACTTATATCTGGAGCTATTATAAATGTTTACGAGACTTCAAATTCTACTAACAGCAGCATAAACTATAATTTATCTATACCCACAAAAGTTTCTACTTGTATATATTCAATAAATGTAACTAACAGTGGCTTAAACATAAACTGTACAAACATACCAAAAACAGGAATTGCTCTAACTTTGTATAATTTTAATATCAGCAACAAAAATATTATATACAGTACTAATGGTTTGTTAAAACTATTTGCTAAAGATGGGAAGGTTGAGTTATCATGATGGAATTAAAAAAACCTGCAACTAGAATAAACATGGGTAAAGTTTTTTGGAAAGCTGTCAAAGGAAATAAATTTTTACAAACAAAGATGGCTGAAGCAGGAGCTCAAGCACCACTTCCAGTTTCAATTCAAAGTATTTCTGGACAACTCTCTCCAGGAATAATGCAAACCTTTTTACCATACCTCAAATCTGAAGAAATGAAAAAAATGACTGGAGCTTCTGTAACAGAAGTTCTTGTGCCAGTAAAAGAAATTGGAATTTCAATAACCGAACCAATCGGTCCTGTAAGAATACAAGAGCCTGAAGTTGACTTAAGAGAAGTTAACCTTGCATATACTTTAATTCCTTCTGGTAGCGATATTCCTTTTGCAGCATCTAATGTAAAATGGTCAAAAAGAGATTCTTCACTGATTTATTATGTGATAGAACCGGTTTTAACAGCTATAGAAATGGACCTTTTAGATAAAATAAAAACAAGTTTAATAGAAAAATTGGATATAGATTTCTCTACTTTAAGAAAAGAAGATGCAAGAAGCTATTTAAAGAAAAAATTTGAAGAAACTATAAACATAATGGCAGTAAGCTTGTCTGAAAATAAAAGACAACAAATTCTTTATTATATTGAAAGAGACTTTGTAGGGTTGGGTAAAATAGAACCCTTAATGAAAGATCCTAATATAGAAGATATTTCTTGTGATGGTATAGGTATACCAATTTTTATTTATCATAGAAGTCCTGTAATAGGAAGTATAAAAACCAATGTTTTTTTTAACACTGCTGAGGAATTAGACATATTTGTTAATAAGCTTGCCCAAAGATGTGGAAAAAGTATTTCAGTTGCACAACCACTTATTGGTGGAAGTTTACCTGACGGCTCAAGACTTCAAGCAACACTTGGAACTGATATAGCAAGAAAAGGATCAAACTTCACCATTCGTAAATTTACCGAGCGACCCCTAACTCCTACTAATTTGTTAAAATTTAAGACAGTAGATACAAAAATAGCTGCACTTCTTTGGTTGTTAATAGAATATGGAAGGTCTATTCTTATAGCTGGGGGTGTAGCTACAGGAAAAACAAGCTTATTGAACGCATTATCTCTTTTCATAAAACCAGAATTGCGAGTGGTCTCTATAGAAGATACTGCAGAATTAGTTCTACCACATCCACACTGGGTTCCTTCAGTTGCTAGATTACCAATAGTAGAATTAGAAGGAAAGAAACTTGGAGAGGTTGATCTCTTTGATTTGTTAAAAGAATCATTGAGACAAAGACCAGATTATTTAATAGTAGGAGAAGTTAGAGGTAGAGAAACTTATGTTTTATTTCAGCAAATCGCAACTGGGCATAGTTCTTTGTCAACAATTCATTCAGACTCTATGGAAAGGCTGATAGACAGATTAACAACACCGCCAATAAGTCTACCAGCAGCTTTGATAGAAGCTCTTGATTTGATAGTTTTTCTTGTTAGAATAAAATATGGTTCTTTGTATGTTAGAAGAATAAGCAATATTTATGAAATAATTGGATTCGATAGACAAAAAAACTTTCCAATAGTCAACGAAATTTTCAGATGGAATGCAACAAAAGATAGTTATGACAATATCAATCCTTCTATTGTTTTGAAAAAGATTTCTCAACAATATGGAGTCAGCGAACAGAATTTACAAAAAGAGATATCAAACAGGATAAAAATATTAGGTTGGATGTATGATAGCAATATAGACGATTATTTAGATGTTGCTAAAGTTATTAAACTTTATTATTCGAATCCTGAGGATGTACTTAATGTTATATAGATGATTTAATGGATATGTGGAAAGCTTTAAAAGATTTTTCATTTAAATTCTTTGGTAGAACTATTGAACCATTTGTAGGATATTTTGAAAGTATAAAGTATGATTTATTAAAAGCAAATTTAGGTTTTAGTTTAACTGAATATGTCTATACAATGTTTTTTACACTTTTGTTAATTTTCATGATAGAATTTCCTATAATTGTTATAATAGTAGCTATAATTTTGCAGGATGCTATAATAGCATTTTTATTTTCCTTTACAATAACCACTGTTATTCTGCTTTTAGTATTTTTTCTATTTTACACCTATCCTAGTATGGCATCTGGTAAGAGAAAGAAAAATATAGATGCAACTTTGCCATTTGGCACTACTTATTTAGCAACAATAGCTAGCTCAGGAGCACCTCCAATTGCTATGTTTAAGATACTTTCTCAATTTAAGGAGTATGGAGAATTGTCTAAAGAAACTGAAAAAATATATAGGGATGTGGAAGCTTTTGGTATGGACTTAGTAAGCGCTGTAAGAAAAACTGCTGCTAGAACACCTTCAGAAGAATTAAAAGAATTGCTCTGGGGTTTAGATACTGTTCTTACAAGCGGAGGCAGTATTGGTAACTTTCTTCATGAAAAATCCAGGACTTTTATCTCAGAATACAGAAGAAGATTAGAGCAATATTCTAGAACTTTAGCTCTTTTAATTGAGGTTTACTTGACTATTGTTTTAGTTGGTTCGATATTTTTTATAATAATGACAGCTCTTATGTCAATACTAAGTGGAGGAGGTGGTGGTATTTCAATGATATTTATTCAGTTCTTGGTTATTTTTATTGCCCAGCCCTTTGCCTCAATAGGTTTTATAGCATTATTAAAGGCTACCTCACCATCAGCGTGATAAAATGGATGTAAAAAAGAAAATAAAAATAAAGCATATACCATTAATAGTAGCAGGAATATTAGCATTCATAGGACTATTTTTTTATAACAATATTAGCTTAATGGGAAATTTCATTCTTTTAGCAGCTGTTATAGGAATTATACCTTATGCTTTGTTAACGTACTTTGAGTTTAAAAGGATAAAGGATATAGAGGATAGACTTCCAATCTTCTTCTTAGATCTTGCCGAATCGTTAAAAATTGGGATGACTTTACCAGAGGCTTTTAAACAAGCTTCTAAGATAGATTATGGAAAATTATCTGCTGAAATCAAAAAGGTAAATGATCAGTTATCTTGGGGAATACCTGTTCAGGATGTTATGAATAATTTTGCAGAAAGATTGAAAAAATCAAAACTCATAGGAAGAGTTATAAGAATTATAAATGAGGCTTATAATTCTGGTGGTGATATTGGAAGAACAATGGAAGCTACGGCCTCAGACATAACAGCAATAAAAGAAGCTGAAAAAGAAAGAAGGTCTGTAGCATCTCAACACGTGATGGTCATGTATGCTATTTATTTTATATTTATTGGTATAGTTATCGGACTTTCTCAGACTTTAGTGCCTATGTTAAAATTAAATATTCAGGCTGGTGCAATAGGAGGTATAATAGCTTTTCAAGACCCTTGCACAGTTTGCATAAATAATCCTAATATATTTTGTGTAAGTTGCTCTATTTTCTCTGTTTTATGTCAAATGTTTGCTCTAGGAACTGGTGGACCTTGTTATTACAATGCATTATTTATGTTAATGGCAATAGTTCAAGGCATTTTTACTGGTTTAGTGGCTGGTCAAATAGGTGAGGGTTCAGTAATAGCTGGAGTAAAGCATAGTATTATAATGACTATTTCTGGCTTTAGCACTTTATTAATCATGTTTAAGTTTGTGGTATAATGTTTGGGCAAATAAGGGTTGAGTTTGTTTTCGGTATGATAATATTTGCACTAATAATTTTCTTTATAATAACCCAAACAAACACGCTGTTCTCATCTTTGCTAACAGACTCGAGAACCGATGCTGTAAAAGCCAAAGCATCAAATGCAATCAAAATTTTAGTTGAAGATAAAGGCGACCCTATAGACTGGAATAGCACTCCAAGTAGTACTAAGAGAGTAGGTCTTGCGGAACAACCTTATTTTTTATCAAAAAGTAAGGTCATAACATTAAACTCAAACTGCACCAATACCCCAGATATTTATAAAAATCTTTTATGGAACTTTAATCTTAAGGCATATAGATTAAAGGTTTTCAATTCAACTAATCATCAAATTTTATTTTGTGGCTATGATAGCTTAGAACCTGTTACTGTCATGGAAACTAGGTACATTTTTGTTGATGGTGATTTTGGTAGAATAACTTTAGAATTGTGGTAAGATGAAAGGATTTATTTACTTGATTGAAATAGCAGTTGCTGCAATACTTATGACTGTTGTTTTAACTGTATTCTTTTCTATAAGGATAAGGCAAGACTGGCAGAAATCAGACCTCATAGCTGCTGGAAACGACATTTTAAGCTCAATTAAAAACAAAGATAACTTTTTTTTAAACATCTTGAATGAAAATTTAACTGATATTGAAGAGAACAAACCTGAAAACATAAAATATGGGCTAGACGTTTACGGTTCTCCAAAATCAAAAATTTACATTGGCTGTCCTATTAACTATGAATATCTTAAAGGATTACTAAACTCGCAAGATAGTGATTATGGCTCTGTTTTTGTTAATGGAAGATGGATAAACTTTACTGTTGAACAATTTGATATAAATTCTGGAATTCCTTCTTATGATG
>Ga0315282_10001078_pt1 | contig 52482 bp, 38 predicted proteins | sample YL17G07_20_MG_FD_203693 | JGI IMG/M metagenome (GOLD analysis project Ga0315282, IMG submission 203693) | Sediment microbial communities from Yellowstone Lake, YNP, Wyoming, USA - YL17G07_20 | ecosystem: Environmental > Aquatic > Freshwater > Lake > Sediment | place: USA: Wyoming | collected...
ACGGAGAACTGAAAGGCCGACGCTCACCACAACGGCACGACGCAAGGGATTGACAATGAACGGCTTACGGCAACGCAAGGGCCGGGCCCTCAGACGAGGGAGGGCATAGGGAAGGCACGAATTGACGCTGAAGCGGCTTTCCCCGCTTCGAAGGTGAACATTCGCTGGGCTCCGGACATCAGATTGGAGGCGGAAAGGGCACGAAGGGGGCGCTGGGACAGCGCAACTGCTTGCTACTGAATGGCTTACGGCAGCGAGGGCATCGCCCCCGGCTGGAGAACGCCGGATGGCTGTATAACTGGCAAAGATTGCACTATTGCCCTTTAGCGCCACTTTGCCATTATAGGCCCGGAATTTGGGCAGTAGGCCAGCGGAGGAGGGGCCCGCGGCGCCCCGCGGCGAGGGTTACACGCATGGACGGGAAAAGTGGCATCAGGCGGAGGATGAGCAGGCTCGCGGCGGCAAAGGCGCAAGGCCGCACGGCGAAGTATGAAGGCTGAGGCTGTCAGCACGTGGCATGAAGTGCGGGGGGCACGGGGTCATGGGCGTTGTGAGCCGTGCGGGTACCCGAGATCCCCGCCACGGGCGGGTAAACCTCATTCGCCCTACGGCGAATTCGGGATGACGCCAGCCGCAGTTGATCATCGGTCCGTGAGACAATGGGCATTTCGTCGGATTGTGTGCTCACCCAGGCCACGGCGAGGGACGCGGGGCGGCCATGCCGCGGCGGGCAGAAATCTGCATTGCGGAGTGATGCGGCCTCTGGAGGTCCCCGCCACGGGCGGGCAAGCCTCGGGCGGCCTCACGGCCGCGGGCGAACGCAACGCCCCACCAACGACGCAGAGACGGGCAGAGAATGTGCAAGCGGGGCCAGGGGACTATGCGGCTTGAGAGCGGCGCTGGTTCCCGAGGGTTCCGCGTGTCGCCTTTGGCGACCCGTATCGTCCGCTCAGCAGCGGACTCGGGACGAGTTAGTCAACCGTCCGCGAGACAACGGGCATGTCGTCGGACTGCGTGCTCATCCAGGCTGCGGCCAAGGAGGGCGCGGCAGCCTTACGGCCGCGGGCGAGCGCGACGCCCGGCAGCGAACTCGGCACGACACGGTACACCCTACGCCGGACGACCCAATTGGCACTGGTGCCCACTCTGCCGCGACCTGAAGCCACAAACTAAAACTTGGGGCATGAGGCCGCCGGCTTCGGATGGGCATGCAGTCCGACGAGCGGTGAGTTGCCTCAGTCCTTGCTGTGGGCGGTGAGGAAATCAGCCGACGCCTTGGACCAGTTGGGCGAGCCTCCGCTGTGGCCTCCCAGGGGATCCAAGACCAGTTGCTTCGGCCCGGGCAGGACATTGTAAGCAGCATAGATGCTGGAGGACGGGCAGGTGAGGTCGGCAAAGCCCGTCGTCACGATGACGGACGCCTTCGCCTGCCGCGCGAAGTTCACCACGTCGAAATACCGGGCCACCTCGAGCTGCACCGGATCCGGTTTGCCGTCTCGCACGTCCACCAATCTCGGCCAGCTTGCGTCTCTGCCGACCACCATCGCCGTGTGGTCGCACATGGCGGGCACGGCGGCGATGACGGCTGTAACGTGCGGGCTGAGCGCAGCGGTCACGATGGCCTCGCCCCCGCCCTGGCTGTCGCCGTAGACGATCAGGTGCTTCCGATCCCAGTCGGGACGCGAGGCGAGGTACTCCGCTGCCCGATAGCAGGAAAGGAACATCCTGAGGAGATAGCACGTTTCGCGGTTGTCACGCCCCTGGTGGGCATAATCTCTCAAAGCGCCTTGCTGGAGTTCCCTGTAGTACTCGGCGGGCTTGCCATTTTCGATGGAGTGCGCGTTGATGTTGAGGGCTATGAAGCCCTGCTGCGCGCGGGCGACCACCCAGCGCGGCTCGAGCGAATAGACGCCCGACCATTGCTCCACGAGGTAGGCGGGAAACGGGCCATCGCCTTTCGGCTTGGCGAGTTGGCCGTACACTTTCGTGTTATTGATGTTGTCCAGAGTGAGGCTGAACAGTTCGACGTTCGGGTCGCCTGACGCCATGGGTTCGAGCTTGGGGCCGGCGGGGATTTTGTCCAGGCGCGCCTTCTGGTCTGCCCAGAAGGAGTCGAAGTCGGGCGGAGGGGGCATGGAAGGGGTGATTTCCAGCGGGCTAAAGGCGGCGCCGGCCAGGGTCTGGACTGGTTTGCCGTCCGCATCCTTGTAAGTGACCCGTATCCAGAGGACGCACGGGAAGTCGCGTGTGGCGGATACGCGGGCCTTTCCATCAATGAACGTGATCCGGCTCTTCTCGGAGTGCCGGAAGGCATCGGTGGATAGCTCGCACTCGGCCTGCTGCGCGGCTCCCTGCGGCGGCGCTGTCTGGCCGGGCAACAGCTCGATAAGGAAGGTGACGGTTTCACCTTTTGCGTAGATAGCATCCGCTTTGTCCGTCTGGACTGTAATCCTGGCGGCTGCCCCAGCCGCCGCGGCCCCGGCCGCGAGCGCAGCCACAGGGAAGAAGGCGACTATTGCAGCAACGAACGTGAGCCCTGCCAGCATTCTCATCGTCTGAATCTCCGAAAGAGCAGCGGGTTGACATCATCGGGCGGAGTAAGGCCGACCGGCGGCCGTCGCGCGCACTGCATCGCCGTTGCCGGCGGGAGCGCCTTAATCCTTTCCGTGGGCCAGGAAGAAGCTCCAGGACTCCTTCGACCAGTTCGGCTTCTGGCCGACGTGGCCTGCCAAGGGGTCTATCACCATCCGCTTCGGGCCTGCAAGGACATTGTAAGCTGCGTAGACGCTGGAGGCGGGACATGTCATGTCTGCAAAGCCGACGCCGACGATGGCGGAGACCTTTACTTGTCGCGCAAAGTTCACGACGTCAAAATACCGCGCCACCTCAAGCTGCACCGGATCGGGCTTGCCGTCTTTCATGAGAACGAGCGCCGGCCAGCCGGGGGCTCTGTCCGCCACCATCGCCGTGTGGTCGCACAAGGCCGGCTCTCCGGCTACAACCGCCGTGACGTGCGGATCGAGGGCAGCCGTCACGATGGCCTGGCCGCCGCCTTGACTGTCGCCGGACACGACGAGGTGTTTCCGATCCCAGTCCGGCCGCGAGGCCAGATACTCCGCGGCGCGATAGCATGACAGGTACATGCCGAGGAAGTAGCAGGTGTCCCGGTTGTCGCGACCCTGGTAGGGGTAGTCCTTGAGTGCGCCTTCCCGCAGCGCGTTGTAGTACTCGACGGGTCTCCCGTTCTCGATTGGGTGGGCGTTGATGTTGAGCGAAAGGAAGCCCTGTTGCGCGCGGCTCGTGACCCAGGCCGGTTCAAGCGAGTGGACGCCCGCCCACTGCGGCTGGAAGTACCCGGGGAACGGCCCTTCGCCTTTCGGCCTGGCGAGGTAGCCGTAGATCTTCGTCTGGTTGATGCCGTCCATCGTGACGCTAAACAGCTCGACGTTTGGGTCCTTCGATGCCATGGGCTCGATCTGCGGGTTAAGGGGGATGTTGTCGAGCGGCGCCTTCTGCGCGGCCCAAAAGGCATCGAAATCGGGCGGCGCTGGCATAGACGGAGCTATCTCCTCAGGGCTGAAGGCCGCGCCCGCGAGGGCCTGGACTGATTTGCCCTCGCCTTCTCTGTAAGTAACCCGTATCCAGAGGATGCATGGGAAGTCGCGCGCGGCGGTTACGGGGGCCTTTCCATCCGTAAGCGTGATCCGGCTCTTTTCCGAATGCCGGAAGGCGTCGGTGGAAAGCTCGCAGTCGGCCTCCAGCGTGGCACCGGGGGGTGGGACTGCTTGCTGAGCGGGAGACAATTTAATGAGGAAAGTGGCGGTTTCACCTTGCGCGTAGACGGCTGCCGGCTTGTCGGTCCGAATCCCGAGTCGGGCTGTCGCCTCTGCGGTCGAGGCGGTCTGAGCTGCCAGCACGGCGGTTGCGACTGCCGTAGTACACAGAGTCGTCACTACGACAACAGGAACGAACCACTTCGTCCGTCTCGGCATCTCTAACCTCCCTGAGGGAGTTTCGGTGGAGCCGGGCTTGAGGGAAGCCGGACCGAGTCCACAACGGCGCCTCCGTGAAAAGGCACGGCTGCACGCGGTCCAGTCGTTAGCGCCTTGCGGTCCTATCAGGCAAGTCCGGGAACTTATAGCAGAAACACGAGTGGTTCTCCACAGTAACGCGAGCCGGGGGCTGTTACGGCCAGGGGGTGCCGAATTGAACATAGACGCACATCTGGAAGATGGCAGGACGCGGACGGTTATTGCTACAATGTCGGGAAGAGGTGGTTTTATCCAAGCGACGACATCAGGGAGGATATGCCGTGAAGAAGCAGAAGGCTGTGCAAGGAAGTGTGGGGCCGTCGGGCAGGGCTTCTCTGAAGCTCGAAGCTTTGGAGCCGCGCCTGCTGCTTTCCGGGAATGTAGTCGCCTCCATCGTCAGCGGCAGCCTGGTCGTCACGGGGGATAGCCTGGGCAACTCCATCGTGGTGAATCAGTCCGGCCTGGCTGCCAACCAGGTCCGCGTCTTCTCAGGGGACGGCACTACCACAATAAACGGGGGAGCCGTGCCGGTGGTGCTGACCGGCTTCAGCAAGAACACGGTGTTTTCCATGTTGGGCGGTAACGACACCGTGAAGCTTGACAGCGTGGCGGTGCCTGGGAGCGTGGTATTCGACGGCGGAACGGGCAGCGACTCTCTTACCATTGATCCGAGCAGCATCGGCGGCAGCATAGCCGTCAAGGAGGAGGGGACGCACATAGCGTTCTCGCTGCAAGACACCCAAGTCACCGGGAGCATCAAGCTCACCAATTCCTTCGGGGGCAGCTCTACAGACATTGTTTCCAGCACGGTGCACGGCGGCGTGCAGGTCAGGAATACCAGTGGCCAGGACAGCCTCGACGTTCAGCAATCCACTGTGAGCGGCGGCGTGAAGTCCACCAGCGGAAGCGGAGACACGTCCACCACGTTCCAGAGTAGCAGCCTGGGGGGCGCCATCCAGGTTAAGAACATGGATGGGTTTGACAGCTTCCTACTGGAGGACGGAACCGTGGGCGGAACCATAAAGATCAGCAATGGCGCCGGAGGCAGCTCAACCACGATTGATCCGAGCACGGTCTTCGGGAGCGTGCAGGTGCTGAATGGAGCGGGAGCGGACCAGTTCACGCTCGATGGTTCGACAGTCTCAGGCAGCCTGACAGTCGCCAACGGGAACGGCACCAGCGAACTCACCCTTGACTCGAGTACAGTGCAGGGAAGCCTGAAAGCGCTCAACTTGCTGGGCGCCCAGAAGTTCTCGCTCGGGAGTTCCACCGTTCACGGGAGCGTAGCCCTTGGCAACCTCGGCGGTGGAAGCGACACCAAGATCAAAGACAACAGCACGATAGACGGGAGCTTCGCCCTGGCCAACCCGGCGGGTTTTGCCAATCTGCTTATGGAGGATTCCTCCATCAACGGCAGCGTGAAGGTGCTGAACGGCGACGGCGGCAGTTCCTTGACATTGGACCCCAGCAGAATCGGCGGAGCGCTGATCATTGCGACAGGAGCGGGGGTTGACACGATCAACCTGGATGGCCTGACGGTGACGGGCGCGACGGTTATGAGCACCGGGGCCGGCAAGGACTCCGTCACCGTGAAAGGGACTTCAGTCTTCCAAAGCCCTTTCGTGTTGGATACGGGATTGGGCAACGATACGGCCAGTCTGGACGCTTCGACGTTCAACAGCAGCCTGATTGTCCTCATGGGCCCGGGGGACGATACGCTGTCCGTGGGGTCCGATGAACCTATAACCGCCAACGGCAAGGCAATCTTTGACGGCGGCCTGGACACGGACAGCATAGACATCCTGACGAACGGCAACACATTCGTTGTCCCACCGGTCATCGTCAATTTCGAGACGGAGACGTAGCAGACCTGCCGGTGGCTGCACAAGGCGCTTGAGTTGCCTGTCGCGACGAGAGGGCGGGCGCTGGGATGTCTTGTTGCACGCCGCAACGGGCCGTGCAATGCGGACGCGTGTTGAGCCACACCGGATTTCGGTTTCCACACTCCGGCCCGAATAGGCCCCACCCTCGTCGCACCTGATGCAGCTCCGCATTGAACGGGCTCCTGAGAACTGCTATCATGTTTCTCTGCCGGGCCTTCTGACAACCTATGGGAAGAACGGGGATTCAAAGGATATGGGGAAGACCGTACAAAGGATGGAACAGGCCGGCGCCGGCCGCACCCTCGCGCTTGAGCAGCTCGAACCGCGTTTGCTGCTGTCCGGGAACGTCCTCGCCTCAGTAGTGGGCGGCTCACTGGTCGTCACGGGGGATGCCCTGGGGAACTCGGTCGTGATAGATCAGGCCGGGCTCGCCGCCGGGCAGTTCCGCATCAGGCCAGGAGACGGCACAACCACGGTGAACAGCGGCACTGATCCCGTGGTGCTGTCCGGCGTGACGGCGAACGTGCAGGTCGTAATGGGCGATGGCGGCGACGTCGTGCGCATTGACGGGGCGGCCGTCCCTAAGAGCGTGTCCTTTGACGGCGGAACCGGGGACAACTCTCTGGTCATTGACCCGAGCACCATCGGGGGCGGCGTAAGCATCAAGAATAGTGGCACGAGCGCGAGCTTCACGTTGACGGGCTCAGTAGTGAACAAGAGCATCAAGGTGTCCAATGCGAGCGGCGGCTTCTCCGCCACAATCCAGTCCAGCACCACGCATAGCGGCATTCAGATCAAGAGCAAGGTCGGCGACGACAGCCTGACGGTCCAGAGTTCCGCAATCGGCGGAGGCATTAAGGCCAGCAACGGAGACGGGGGAACTTCCACCGTGATCAGCTCGAGCGCCATACATGGAGGCGTGACGCTCAAAGGCGGGAGCGGGTTCGATGACGTTCATATCGAGGGCGCGTCCATGTCCGGCAGCGTAATGCTCAGCAACGGCGGGGGAGGTAGCGCAACTGAGATTGACCCTGCCACGGTCGGGGGGGGCCTGGTGGTTCGCAACGGCGGAGGCTCCAATGCACTCTCCCTTGCGGGCTTGACCGTTGCGGGCAGCGTGCAGGTCTTCACGGGAGGAAACAGCACAGTTGACATTGACTCCAGCACCATCGGAGGGATCGTGGGGGTCCTGAGCACCGGTGGCTCCGACACCTTCTCGTTCACGGACTCAACGGTTCAGAGCAACATGACGATCCTGAACCAGGGGTCCAGCAGTTCGATGACGATCGAGGACGGCAGCAAGATAAATGGCGTCCTCAGCGTAGCCTGCTTCGCCGGAAATGCAACTTTTACCATGAGCGACTCGGACGTAGGCGGAAGCGCCATAGTCTTCAGCGGAAGCGGCGGAAGTTCCATGACTTTCGGCCCAGGCACGGTGGGCGGCCAGTTCGGCATCTCCACGGGATCCGGCGTGGATGACATCGTGCTGAACGGCCTGTCGGTAACCGGGCAGACCACTATCCTGACAGGCCCCGGCAAGGACTCGGTCAAGGTGGGCAGCACTTCAACCTTCGCCGGTCTCTTTCAGTTGGACACGGGTCTGGACGAAGACAAGGCGTTCCTCAGCGACTCGACGTTCAAGGGCGGCATGTCGGTTCTGATGGGTGATGGAAGTGACACGCTTCAGATCGGCATCCCGAAAGGCATCACGGCTTACGGGATCGATACTTTCGATGGCGGAGCGGGGACTGACAGCTTAGACATGCTGCACAACGGCAATTGGTTTGCCTGGCAGCCGACGCTGATCAACTTTGAGACCATCACGTGACCGAATGGGGCACGGCACGGCGTGCTCGTGCGACGCGCTCCCGAGCCGAGACCTCACCCCGCGGCGCGTATGGTCTTTCAATTGGGGGCGATGGCAGAAGCCATCGGTTCTGCTGCCCCGGTCGCGGGCGCGCCTTCAGGATTTGGATTGACCTCGGCTTGAGAAGCCTGTTACGATAGTGGCGCGGCCGTAGAGGGGGGAAACTACAAGATGAGGGGAGGTTGTAAGATGGGCATGCGCAGGAGTGTTGTTGGTATCGGCGTTCCTTCTGGTAGGGCGTTGTTGCGACTCGAGGCTTTGGAGCCAAGGCTGCTGCTGTCCGGCAACGTTACGGCCGCCGTTGTCAATGGCAGCCTGGTCATCCTGGGAGACGGCGCCAGCAACGACATCAAGATTGACCAGTCAGGCCTCAGCAGCAACCAGTTCCGCATCTCGTCGGGGGTCAGCGTGACCACCATAAACGGCGGGGCCGGGCCGATCGTGCTGCCCGGGGTGACCAAGGACCTGAAATTCAATATGGGAGACGGAGACGATAAGGTAGAGCTTAGCAGTGTCGTCGTTCCACGCAGCGTGCTGTTCGACGGCGGAAGCGGTGCCAATACGCTGACGATAGACCCCAGCACAATCCACCACGACGTGGTCGTCTCAAATGGCCCGGGGTTCGACGCCTTCACGCTGACAAGTTCCACCATTGAGGGCAGCCTTACCATCACGAACGGAGACGGCGGCAGCGAGACCACCCTCAGTTCGAGCACCGTTGACGGGAACGTGAACATTGCGAACCTGGAAGGCACCGACGGCTTCCTCCTGACGAGTTCAACCATTGAGGGCAACCTGGCCGTCGCGAACGGGAACGGAAGTGGTAGCAGCGCGACCGCGATTGACGCGAGCACAGTTGCGGGCAACGTCAGCGTCCAGAACCTGGAGGGCTTCGACAGTTTCGCGCTTGATGGCTCAACCATAAGCGGCAACCTGGCCGTTTCGAACGGGAACGGAGGCAGCGCGACCACCCTGAGTTCCAGCACCGTCGTCAGAAACGTGAGCATCACGAACGGGGACGGCGCCGACAGCTTCTTCCTGGGAAGCTCAACCGTTGAAGGCAACCTGACGATCAACAACGGAAACGTCGGCACCGGGGCCGTGTTCGGTGCGAGCACGATCAGCGCCCCCCTCCTCGGGCCGGCCGTCGGCGCCACGACAGACATCGTTTCGAGCACCGTCGTCGGAAACGTGAGCGTAACGAACGGGGAAGGTTCCGATTCGTTCCTGCTGGAAGACTCAACCATTGAGGGCAACCTGACCCTCGATAACGGAAACGGGCCCACAGCCGTAACGACCGCGGCCAGCACGAGCGGCACGATAGTAGTTGATGACGGCATCCTGGGCGGCCACACAACTGAATTGCTCAGCAGCACGGTCGAGAAAAACGTGAGCGTGGAGAACGGCGAAGGCAGCACCAGTTTTGTGATGGAAGTATCAACCGTTGACGGCAACTTGACCATTTCAAATGGCAACGCCCCCACGGCTCTTCCGGTTGCCGCGAGCGCGAGCAGCACGATAACGACTGACCCCCCCCCGCTGGGCCACGTGACTGAACTCCTGAGCAGCACCGTCGAGGGAAACGTAAGCGTGCAGAACGGGGACGGCTTCGACCTCTTCCGGCTCCTGGATTCCACTATTGGGCGCAATGTGACGATTGATAATGAAGACGGCGGCAGCTTGACCACGATAGATCCGAGCACAATCAACGGAAACCTGCAGGTTGTAAACGACTCCGGGAACAACACTTTCTCCATGACCAGCGGGACTGACGACACCCCCGATGGCAGCCTGGTGAGCCCCCAGATTGAAACAGGCACTCAGGTCAAAGGCAACACCCGGATCCAGAACGGTGGGAGTGGCACGAACTCCGTCCTGTTTGATCCTGTGTTTCTCGGCGGGAATCTATCTATTTCCGGCGGAAGTGGCGTGGACAGCATTACGTTGAGCGGCCTCCACGTGAGCGGCAAGACCGACATCAGCACGGGGCCGGGCAGTGACTCCGTCGCGGTGACCAGTCTGTCGGTCTTCGGCGGCGCGTTCCGGGTAGACACCGGCCCGGATGCGGACACGGTTGCCCTGAACATCTCCACCTTCCACGGCACGCTGACCGTCCTCATGGACACCGGCAGCGATATCACCTCGGTTGGCGGCGGCGGGCCGATCACGGTGGACAAGCGGGCCCTCTTCGACGGCGGGCCGGGAAGCGACAGCATTGACATCCTGGCCAACGGCAACACGTTCACCAAAGGACGGACGATAACGGGCTACGAGACAATCACCTGAGGGGAAGGGCTCGAGGCATCTTGCAGCGCGGCCCGCAGGCGCTTGCCGATGGTGCCCTCGTCTCGGTCGTCCTGCCGGACCAACGGCAGGCAACGCCGTGTGGCCGCAGTAGCGTGCGCTTCCAGCGCGACCGCAACTCGTTGCTTCTTGTCAATGCGGAATGCGGCACGGGGCCGACGGGTCCCCATTGCGCAGGGGCCGGCCATCAGGCCGCGACCGCCTTGCTGTTAGCGTGCCAACGGAGGTATGATTGCAGCAGCTGGAGGCGGGCCCATGGCCCATAAGGTGATCTTCGTTATTGCTGCCATTGTCCTCGTTCTGCTCGTATTACGTTTCATGTCTTGTTGACCCCGCGGGAAGCGCCAGCGGAGGTCTGCCACCGGGGGTTGAGCCATGACCAACGAGTCGTCCAAACCGAGCTTCGGGGCCGACTTCGTGCTGAAGGTCGGCCGTTACATGAGGTCCGTGGCCGTCGTCCTTCTCCTGATCTGCATCGTGAGCACCATCGTCATCCTCGCGCGCTGGCGGCCGCTGAACTGGGGCCGCATCGAGAAGACGACCATCGAAATCCTCCGACGCGAGGACCTCATGTTCCTCGTCACGGACCGCGTTGTCACTCGCGTGGATGTGGTGTCCAAAGAGGGAAGCATGTTCCTGGGCTGGCACGAGAGCATCCTCGTGGGGACGGTCAAGTTCCTATGCGGGATTGATTTGCAGAAGCTGACCCCGAAGGACATACGCGAAGAGGACGGCAAGCTGATAATCACCGTGCCGGACCCGGAGGTGCTCGACTTTGCCGTTGACCTGGGTTCGCTCGTCCTGTTCGAGAAAAAAAGCGGGCTGGTGGCGATAAAGGAGTATCTGGAGAACGAGGACACGAGGGGCAAACTCCAGAAGCAACTGGAGGCCCGAGCGCGGCAGTTCGTCGCGGAACAAGAACTGCTGCCCAAGCGGGAGGCGTTGGTGAAGCGGCTGAACGAGTGGGCATCGCCGCTGCTGACTTCACGGGTCAAGGTGGGCGTCGAGTTCCGTTGACGGGGAGTCCCGGGCCGGGCGTGCCCGAAGCTGGCACCGCACGCCCCGCGTTTCTTGAAGGAGGCCGCTGGATGTCAGTCTATGTCGTCACGGGCGGGGCAGGTTTTATCGGGTCTAACATCGCGCGCCGACTTCTCGACCTTGGAGAGGAAATCCGGGTGGTCGACGACCTGTCCACGGGGCGCAAGGAGAACCTGAATACGCTGCCCCGCGGCGTGTACTTCCACGAGGGAAGCATCTGCGACCGCAGCCTGCTGCATAAAGCCTTCGCGGGGGTTGATTTCGTCCTTCATCAGGCGGCCCGCCCGAGCGTGCAGAGATCCGTCGAGAATCCTGCCGAAACAAACAGGGTTAACGTGGATGGCACACTGGCGGTTCTGACCGCAGCGCGCGACGAGGGAGTCAAACGGGTCGTCTACGCCTCCAGCAGTTCCGTCTACGGGGACCTCCCCGAACTGCCGAAGCGCGAGAGTGCCATCCCTCGACCGAAGAGTCCTTATGCCGTCAGCAAGCTGGCCGGCGAATACTACTGCCGTGTGTTTGGGGACGTTTTCGGGCTCCAAACGGTCTCGCTTCGTTACTTCAACGTTTACGGCCCCCGTCAGGACCCCGGCAGCCAGTATGCCGCGGTCATCCCCATCTTCATCCGGTGTCTCTTAGAGGGCAAACCGCCGCGGGTCTTCGGAGACGGCGAGCAGTCGCGTGACTTCACGTACGTGGACGATGTCGTGGAAGCCAACCTCCTGGCGGCCCGTGCGCCGGACGCGGGCGGGGCGGTTCTGAACATCGGGTGCGGCGCGCGCCACACATTGAATGAGTTACTGCGGCATCTGCAACGGCTGACTGGAAAGTCTGCGACGCCCGAGTATGCCGCGAACCGCGCGGGCGACGTCCGCGATTCCCAGGCAGACATCACGAGGGCCCGCGAGGTGATCCGCTATCAGCCTCGCGTGAGCTTCGAAGAGGGCCTGCGCCGGACCGTGGAGTGGTATCAGAATGGGCCTCTCGGCAGATGATCTCGGGGCCGATGAACTTGGCCTGTGCGTCCGGCGCTAAGCCGACAAAGAAGACGCATGGCGCCGCACGAACACGGAAGACCTGCACAGACCCCGGCAGTCCGAGGTGCGGCAACCCCCTGAGCGCGGACGGGTGCCCACTAAGCGCCTGCCCTCAGCCTCCCACCTCATAGAACTTCTTGAGTTCCGCCTTGCGCTCGTCTGTCAGCTTGTCCCCGAACGCCTTCACGACGGCCTCGTAGCTGGCACGCAGGGAGGTGCGAGGATTCCCATTCGGATTGTGCAATTCGGCCTCACTGACCCATAGCACGGCCACGTCCGCGCACAGAACGTTTCGCCCAGCCGGATAAATGCCCCTGCGGCTGTAAGCCATGATGACATTCCCAGGCACGGCCGCGGGGACAGTGCCGACGTATTCGTAACTGTACCTGAAGCCCGCGGCGCCGCGCTGCACCGGCGCTTTGTCCGCCGGATCAACGAACACCTCCGGCGATTCGAGGAAGCCCTTGTCGAGCAGGGGCTCGAGGTCGGGCGGGTAATCATCATTGTTGCCCTCGCGGTACATTGCGATCCCGAGGCCGATGTCGTGCAGATTCGCTCTGCCACCGGACTCGCGAGCTGCAGTCCGAGCCCGGGCGATGGCCGGCATCAACATGGCAGCCATCATGGCCGGATACGCGACCAGGGATGCCTGGCCAAGTTGCTGCACGTCCAGGTCCTCGACCGAGGCAGTCATGGCAAGTCCTGTTCGCTCGCGGCCGAGCGTGAGAACAAGCTTTGTACCGGATCTGGCAGCGGGATAGCTCTTGAGAAGAAGGCCGAGGTCCGCCCAGGCAAGCGCCGCCGCCCCGCCGTGGGCAGCGCCGAGTTGCAGCGATTTGCGAGCCGGTGCAGCATGCCAATCGAGGTGCTTCTTCACGGCCGCGGCGCTCCCGCCCAAGACCACGCGGTCAGGCAGAACCTTGTAGAAGACGGGCACCCCAGGGATCTGCGACATTGCGACGCCCTCATAAGTTGTCGCCGCGGGCTGCTGCCCCACCGAATACATGCTCAGCTTGCTTAGCGACGCCTCGAATCCCTTGGAGTCGCTCAGGCGCACGGCGGCCGTCCAGTCTGCACTTTCCATGAGGCCGTTAGGAACCGCCTCCGGCAAGTAGATGACGCCCCCTGAACCAACCTGTGCGAGAAGCTGGTCAAGAGAGAGCCCCAGGTTCTTCTCAATCTCGGCAAAGCGGGCCCGCATAGTGCGGTCGCCGCCGACCTCGTTCACTTGCAGTGCTAAGTCCCGGATGCCGCCGAAGAACGCCTTGGCGTCCTTCCAGCTGAGCACAAATGCCGCGGCCGCGTCCGCCGGAACGTCGGCACTGACCTCGAGCGGCCCTTCGGGGACCAGACGCAGAAGCAAGGCGTCTTCGCCTTGGAACTGAAGCAGGGCAGTGAGCCCCGCCGTGCGGTCTTGGCCCGGGCCCCGACCGGCCACAACGGCGTACTGCGCATGATCCAGTCCTGACGCCCTGCAGAAGGCGTCGAGTTCCGCTGCCCTGTCAAGCGGCATGGACTCGCGTGCGGCCTGCAGCACCGCCGGAACCGCCACATAGGCCCAGACAGGCGCCTTGCCAGCGGGTGGCGGGCCTGCTAAGACCGGCGAGGCGCCGACGGCGGCCTTGAACGCGGCATCGGATGCAAGGGTCGCGTAGTCGCCCCGGGCCAGTCGCGCGCACACTTGTGGCGCCGAGACGATAAGGAAGCCGTTCCGGGAGATGGCGGCCACCGGGCCGCCGAAGAGCGCTGAGGTCCCGTCGGGGGCTTTTGGAACGCCTTGCAGGAGGGCCGCCGGCCAGCGGTCCTCGTCGAAGGAGAGGACCAGGATGGGCGTGTTCTGTTCGAGAGCGAATCCGACACTTCCCAAGTGAGGGGCAGCGTTCTCAACGTCCTTGGCCGGCAAGTTAAGCCCCTGGTCCGCGTACGCAAACGGGGACTGCATCGCCGGAGCGAATATCCCAGCCGCCGGAGGCAGCGCCGCCATGCCCAGAAGGTCCTGGGCGGCCTCCTTGCCCAGCTCCAGGTAAAGGACTGCATCCTGCGGAACCACGGAGGCCGGCTCGCTGGCACGGACCCCCGCCGGGTGCAGGAGGCACAGAATCCCCAACAGAGCCGACATGACGATGAAGCGTTTCATTGCGCTGCCTCCCCGGAGGCCACTGCCGAGCCCCGATTGACTACCGCCAGGCCGTAGGGTACCGGGGAAGGACACAAAAGTCAACCTTTTGTTGCGTGCGCAACGACACCTCAGCGGGGCAGCGAGTCAGCGCGGCTCAGCAAACTCCTGGAAGCAAGAGAGCCCGGGCTGTGGAACCCGGGCTCTTGTTATCAACCGACGACCGGCCGCACAGCCCTGCGCGGCTGCGGGCCAATAAGCGCTGCACAAGCAGTTTCAGGCAATCAGTTCGGGCTGGCAGAGATTCTTCTTGTCTGCAGCAACCCGCGCGCAGGCCTTGCAGATGTATTTCGCTTCCTTGACCAGGGACTTGATCTTCTTCAACGGCAGGTCGTGCGGACAGCACGCCAATGCGCACATTTTTTCCGCGTGCTCTTTTGCGGTGTGGACAGACTTGGCCATCTCGCCCTCCTTCAATGAGACCCCCCGAGAAACCCCCGTGCGCCGGACGGCGCCCATACTCTCAACCTACCAGCAGCATCTGCGGCTGTCAAGCCCAATCTACGCTTGCCGGGCAGGCCGGACACATTCCGCGGTCATCCAACTCCGTGCTGGCACCGCTGAGTGCCGGCTGCGTCAGCACGTGGGGCAGGGACGAGGCCGCACGCCGCGGGTGCGCACACCTTAATGCATCTCCTGCTCGGGAGCACTGACTCCGGGGACACCCTGAGCGCAGCGCCTGGTCAGCGGGTCGTCAGTGTGACGGAGTCGCTTGTCTCGGCGTTCCGCGACGGGTCATAGGTGCAGCCCGTGGCGCTCAGGCCGGTGACAGTGAGCGTGGCCGTTCCGCCATTCCGGGTCCTGGCGGAAGTAAGCGTAGCCACGCCGTTCGAGCCGGTCGTTGCCGAACTCGTACCGGTGACGACGCCACTCCAAGCCCCGGAGACCTGAACGCCGGGCACTGGAGCGCCGCCTGCATCCAGCACGAGAACTGCGCCGGAGGCCTTGGCTCCGTTGCCGACGGTGAGCGCCGTCATGCTAATGGTGCCGACGTGGATGGGGCGGGTCGGGGCGGCAGCAACAGTCACGGTGACAGTGTCAGATGCTGTGGACCCGCTGTTATCCTGGACGGTCAGCCTGGCGACGAATGCGCCCGCTGACGCATATGTATGAGTGACGACCGCTCCCTGGGCGCTCGTGCCGTCACCGAAGGCCCACGCGTAGGACACAACTGTTCCGTCGCTATCCGCTGATGCGCTGCCGTCGAAGGTGACATTCAAGGGGGCATTGCCCGAGGCAGGTGAGGCGGATGCGCTGGCAGTCGGTGGCAGGTCTGAAACTATGGCGCCGGCCGCTGCAACGGCCGCCGCAGCATTCACGCGGCCGTGGCTGTAGACATTGTCAACGCCAGCGGCGCCGAGGTCGGCGCAGGTGGAGAGGATGGCGTCTTCTGCCTGGGATGCGGTGAGAGACGGATTCGCAGCGAAGACGAGCGCCGCCACACCGGCCGCTATCGGAGACGCGAAGGATGTGCCGCTCACGCTGGCGTAACTGCCGCCGGCGGTCGTCGTGTATATGCTTGACCCCGGAGCCACGAGGTCAATGCTGGTGCCGTAGTTCGAGTAACCTGCCAACGTGTCCGAGGACGTCGTAGCTCCGACGACCAGGGAATAGGGCGAATTGGGAGACGTAGCCGACGTATCCAGTCCGCTGTTGCCGGCCGCGATGAAGAGGAGGCCGCCCTTGTCTCGGAGGTACTGGGCGGCGTAGTCCACAGTGGAACTCGCCCCCGCGTCATAGCTGAGATTGGCTACGCGGGCCCCTGCGTCCGCGGCCCACCGGATGCCCTCCGCCATGTCCGAGTAGTAGGCCCACCCGTCCGACCTGTTGCTTATTCGAACCGGCAATATCGAAACGCTCCAGTTTACGCCGGAGACGCCTACTGCGTTGTTTCCTACGGCTCCGATGCATCCTGCCACGCTCGTCCCGTGCGCCATGACCGGTTCGGTGTTGGTCGAGTTGTCCACGCTGTTGAACCCCGGCAAGCGCAGATTAGCCGACAGGTCAGGGTGGGTGGACTGAACGCCGGTGTCGCACACGGCCGCGATGACCGAGCGGCTCCCCACGGTCACGTCCCAGGCGCTGGCCGACCCGATCGTCTTGTGGAACCATTGCGACGCGTAGCATGGGTCGTTCGGCACGGATCCCGGCGCGACCAGGCGGTCCGGCTCGGCGAAGTCAACTGCGCCGCTGCCGCGCAAGTCGGTGCAGATCGCCTCAGGGTCAAGTGCCGTTGGCGCCAGAGCCCTTCCGCGCGTCACCTTGCCCTCAATGAGCTTCCGATCTTCCCGCAAGTCATACTTCTGCAGCACTGCGGTCAAGGCCTGAAGTTGGGCGCCTGTCGCGTCGCCTTTCAGCTTATAAAGGACCCGCTGTTCACCGGGCTCCGGTTCCTGGGCGTTCGCGTTGACGGATTCCACGTGCATCCCACCGACCGACTGAGGAGCCTGCGTGGCAGACGAAGGCCTCACAGTAGGTTCGACGGACATGGCGATCTTCTCGATCGCGGCCCGGCTCCGTACGTGGAGGGCAGGCAAGGCGACAACCGCCACAAGTCCGAAGAAAGCCAACAGCAACGCGTACTCCGTCAGGCTCTGGCCTGTCTTGGGCCTCAGCGCCCTCCGCAGTCTCCTCATCCTGCTACTCACCGGCATATCCTCCTACTCAGAGTCGAAGCCGCCTCCCGGGATCCGCCCCGACGCAGCCGGCCAGCGACGCTGCTGGCCAGCGACGCTGCCGGCATATGCGCCCAGTCACCTTAGACTCTTCGGACGGCCCACACACGATGGCGACCGATTGGTTTTCAGTTCATCACACGTTCAGAAGAGGACAGCAGGAGCTACCGTGCGGCCTTTGCTGAGAAACCCATGCAATCACAGGATGCAACACTTGGATGATGCCACCTTCGCCGCAAACTCCATGCCGAGGAACAAACGGCCGGAGCGCCGGCTCAAAAACAAAGCTGCCCGCCGTGATTCCCATGCCGGCGGGCAGCGTACTTCGAGCGTGCCGTAAGAATCAGCCCTTGCGCCTTTTCCCGAGCAGCAGCCCGCACAGCCCGATCCCGAGGAGCGCCACCGTAGTCGGCTCGGGGATAACCTGCTGGGGCGGGCCGCCTCCCTCCGACACGAGGTCCGGGGTCGTCCCGAAGGAGAAAGCGACGTTGCGGATATTAGCCTCGGTCAGTCCAGAGTAGCCGGAGATGACGAACGTAGCCGATGTGTCCACCGCTGGAAAGTTCTTAAGCCCGTCAAGATTAAGGTCCGTGCCCGCAGCGACAATATGGTAATCAGGACCGTCTATCAGATCGCCGTTGAACAGTCCGCCATCGCCGGCAGTGCTCAGACCGTACTCGTAAGGGAAATTGACGCCATTTTCGTTCACTCCGAAAGTGCTGCCGGGGTGCCCTACAAACTCCCATGTCCCGTCGCCCTTATTCACCGCCTTTAAGTCGACACCCGTGGCGCTGGGATTGAGCGTGTTTCCGGTTGCGGACGACATAGCAAGAACCGGGTCTGCCGCGATGACGGTGAAGAAAAGGTCGGTAAGCGCATCCCCGTTGGCCAGCGTGCCGCCGGAAGTTGTATTGGTCAGCACGATCTGGAGATTGCCGCCAGACAACACGGTGAACTCAGCCGATGCTGACACAGTGTCCCCTGTGCTCGGCACCGTGCCGCTTGTCGTGAAAGTGATGGGGATTGCTTGAGCGACGCGTGCATTGAGGCCGACTGCCAGCATGAGAGCAATCAGGACACCGGCGATACGAACCAACGGCACCCCCCCGTATGCAAGCTTCCCCCGCTCCATCCTTACTCCTCCTCAGGCTACAAATGGACCTCATGGACCTACAGCCATACCCCCCAATCTTTCGCAAACTACACGCCAAAGTGTAAGCATGAAAGCAGATTAGTCGTAAGCCCCGTGCCCCCAAGCCGTTACTTCGTCCCCCGCAAGCTGGTTACCGTGGCCTACAGCGCCGCCTCGTGTTGATAAACAGCGACGCCTTCACATGGGCCAAGTTGTAACCAGTACCTTTACAAGGCTTTGCATGAACGTCGTCCGATATGGACTCGTTCAGAAACTTAGACGCAGACCTGACCGCCATCCCCTGCCATCCGGGCTACCCGCGGGCTTAGACAAGCTTACGCTTTCTCCCGAGAAGCAGCCCACACAGCCCGATCCCGAGCAGTGCCACCGTAGTGGGCTCAGGTATGACGTTCTGGGGCACCGGTGCATCGGGAACGGCAATCCACGGGTCAAAGCTGGCAGCCCCGGTAGGATCTATCCCGAAGCCTGCGTTGTAAGCGAAGCAGTCTATCTTCACGTTGTTGTGGGGTCCCAGATGGATCATCTCAACGCCGTCCTTGGCGTAGAAGTCTCCCCACATGGGTGCCTTATCAGCCGTGAACTCAACAAAATCGTCGCTGCCAAAATCGAGCTTCACGCCGAGGAGTGAGCCAGGTAGCCCGGGATTCGAATTCCCCGGCTGAGTGCTCCAGTCGGTGCTGGTGGGTAAATCGCTTGGCTGAAGAGCGATATTGAGGTCGCTCAATTCAACGAGCATATGCGCCGGAAGCCTCTCCAGGGTGCCCCCGTCCGGAGCCGTGAGTGTATACCGATAGGTCCAGGTTCCGTCGAGGTTGTCGGTGATATTCCAGGTTATCTTCAGCCCGCCGGATCCATATGACCAACCGTCCTGAGCAACAATCTGCGTGTTGCCCGAGTCAGTAACCCGGAAACCTGTAAGCGGCACGGCTAACACAACTGTCGGCAGGATGCCCAAGACGAGAACAGCGTATAGCAATTTCCTCAACATCTTGCTCTCCTCTGCTAAGCCACAACCGATGGCTACACGTCACGACCCAACTTACTGCCGCAAGGGTCGCAATTGGCGTGCCTTTCTGGCAACGCATTTCGTAACTTCCTGAAGCATAATAGGTTATGGCTTGGCAGTTATGCCGGATCAGACCCATTGCCTCCGATATGTAGACTAATCTCAACACGTCGCGTGTGTTCCGCTCAACACGGAATTGGCGAGCCTGGGAAAAGGTTAGCCGGCGCACAGAGACAAAGACAGGAACCCTGGCGCCTCCCCCGAGAGAACTCTCGCAAGCCGGGACATGGCGGCGACCACAGCCATGCTGGCACTACAGACGCCTATCGCGTGACGATCTCGCCCACCGAGACGACCTCAAAATCCGACCCCTTGACGCGCTTGAGTTCCTCGATCTCCTTGGCGGGCCAGCGCGAATCGGCAGTCCCGGTGAGGAACCAGCCTCCCCCGTTATCCGCAAGCATCATCCCGTGCTTTTTCAGCGCCGTCAGTATCACGCGGGCCGACGGGGGGAAAGACGAGATATCGTAGGACGCCTTCAGTCGCACTCTGAGCCCCATCGGCGGCAATGCAGGATCGGTCGAGCGGCTTGCGAAATGACGGGCCGGATAGACGTAGGCGTGCCGCGTTCTCGGGGCCGTAAACCGAAGGGCATGGCGGATTTCCTTCTGCTCCATGACCTCGTCATAGCGCACCAGGCCCGCGAAGACCGGCAGGCCTGCTGCATCTGTTGACGTCCAACCTGCCGGGCGCAGGTCGTTGGAGGACAAGTTAAAGGCCGCGCCGGCGGCGGCGCGCCAGCCCTCGCCTTCCTTCCTTGCGCCGATGAGTTCGTAGAGTTTCCAGTTGTCCCGGTCAATCACCAGGATATGTTGTTCGGCGGGATCAGAAGGCGCATCGGCGGGGATGGGGTACGGGCCGGGGTCTGATTCGCTTGCGTACCTGAACCGCACTGGCACCTTCGACTGGTCCCCGGGAACTACCACGTATGGAATCCCGCACGGCGCTCCGTTCCACATGAACCCGAAGTCGGGATGGAGAGAAGCAGAGGCTCCGATGCTCGCAATGTACGTGCTGGAATTGGGGTCCACGGGTTCCTGCGAGATGTCAAGGTTCCACGGGTTGTCGTCCGGGAACGGACGGCGCCCCCCCAGGCTCGCGTTCTGCCCCAATTGGACCTCTCCGGTCGCGCTTGATGCGCGAGGAGAATCGCCGGCAACTCCCGCCTTGGCATCCTGGCCGGCGCCGCCCGCCAGCAGGCGCGTACCCAGAGTTGCGACGGCGATTGCCAGAACCAAAAAGACGGCCAGATACGTCCTCTTCCCTCTCATGCTTCACCCCCTTACCCCCGTGGCCCGGCGTGCAAGACAGCGCCGCACGATTGCGCGTCACATCTCCAGTCTCCCATCGTAAGCCCTGCGCGGCATCCGGTCAAGCCTTTAGTGCGGCGCGCGCCTGTGGGCTCAGTCTTCTTCAAAGCCGGGCTGAAGACCGTTTCGGCTACAGCGCAGCCGCTGACGTCATTTAGACAATCGCCGGCCTCGGCCGGAGTCAGTCCGGGAGGAGCGTGTGGGTTCGCACCCGGCGCAGGTTACCTGAGCTTCAAGTGCGGGATTTTCTTGACGACCTCGTTGTAGAGGCGATCGTACGCATCTGCACACCGGGGAACGCTGAAGTCCCGGCGCGCGCGCTGCTTCGCCGTCTCGCCCATCGCGGCGGCCGTCGCAGGCTGCGTGAGCAGCGACATGATGGCCTCGGCTAAGGCGTTGACGTTCTCCTTGGGGAAGATCAGGCCGGTGCGGTTATGAGCCACGATCTCAGGCAGTGCCCCCAGGTGCGCGGCGACAACGGGCCGCGCCATCCGTGCGGCTTCCAGCGCGGACACGCTGAAGGGCTCCTCCCGCCGCGACGGCACGAGCACCATCGTGGCTGTGTTCACCAGGGCCGGCACGTCGTACGGGGCAACCCAACCCAGAAACTCGACAGCCCCTGCGAGTCCGAGCGAGGAAGCCTGCTCCTCCAGCCTGCCCCGGGCCGGGCCATCGCCGGCGATCACCATGCGAGCGTTGGGGTATCGCTGGAGCACGCGGCTCAACGCCGATAGAGCAAGATCAAAGCCCTTTTCCCCTATCAGGGGGCCCAGGCATAGGAGCTTCGGAGGCTCGGTGGAGAGCGGCAGAGGGACCATGGGCGGCGGGCCTAAGCCCCAATGCACGACCGACGTGCGCTCGATGACATCAGGCAGGACGCGGCGCAAGCGCGCGAGAACAGCCTCGGAACAGCACGCTATCCAGTCCGCCGAGCGCAGCGCCCGTCCGTGCAATGTGTCCTCGCCCACGGCATCGGGCGCCAGAAGCCGGCCCAGCGTGAGCAGAAACGGTGTGGGGTATGCCTTCGCGGTGGACAGATGGAAAGGGACGCCCGGGCCAATGGAGTTCATGTGGACCAGGTCAGGGCCGAAGCTCTGCTTGAGGTCCGCCAGTTGCTGCCGGACCTCCGCTATGCGATCAGCGTTTCCTTGCGCCAGCGCTTCCCGGAAGGGAAAGCGGTGCACTGAAACGCCCTTGTGGCGCTCCTGGTCCCGCAGGTTCATGTCGCCGTGCGAAGTGACGACGATCAACTCATGGCCGAGTTGTCGCAAGGCCGGGATCAGATTCGCGGCCACAACCTCGGCGCCGCCGATATAAGGCCAAAACGAGTCCGACCAGAACAGGATACGCATCAACAACCTCACTTGGTTAACAGATCCGGATCCCGCGCGTCGCGGGCCGGCACGCCGGGTTACGCAGGCCTGGCGCGTCCGCCGGGCTCTACCCGGAGGCCCGTGTCAGGGAGGACACAGGCGGCGACTCCCGTACTGCCGTTCAACGAGTCCCGCAGGAATGATGGTGACGGGCGCAAGGCAATGCGGCTCCAGAACACAACTGACCCGAAGATGGTTGCTCACAGAAACTGCCAGACAACCTTTCTTCTATTCTACCTCGTGCCACGGGAGTATCAACCGTTCGCAACTTCGCTGAAACGGTGGACTTGCGCACGGGCGCGGGCAGGGCTGACTTCCGGGACAGCCGTGGCACGCTCGGGGGCAGGGGCTCGCCACGCCCAGGCGCGTGCTGCGCGCCTGAAAAGAAGCGGGAGCGCGGCCGCGTCCCTCTGCACGGCCTCGCTCCCGTGGTTTCGCCGACCTTTCCTTACTCCTTTACTTTCTCGACGTTAACTGCTCTCGGTCCCTTGGGCCCCGGCTCGATCTCGAACTCGACGACGTCGTTCTCGGCCAGGCTCTTGAACCCGGTGCCTTTCACGGCGCTGTGGTGGACGAAGACGTCCTTGCTTCCGTCATCAGGCGTGATGAAACCGTAGCCCTTCGTGTCGCTGAACCACTTTACTTTGCCCCTAACCATCGCAGAACCTCAGAAAAACAGCCACTGCTGCGAGCCGACGCGCCGCCGCGCATCTCGAAGCTCAAACCGTCAAAAGGCGCCCTCCCATTGGCGTTTGCCGGTTGGCGAGCAGGCGTAAAACGTCGCCCGATGCTTGAGGAGACGCACGGCTCGGCTTACGTCGGCCGCCGACCGTGAGGGAACCGGGGCGGCCGAATGAAGCTTGCGAGCGTCCCGCGCGGGCAGCGGAGCGCGGCACAACCTGCGCCCCACGCCCGTCCTGCATAGCTACGATGCGACCCCACCGCTCCACACAACAGAAGCGCCGTCCCGCCGAAGGGACACAAGAGCGCGTCTTCGGCGGCGTAGTATATCCTCTCCATCCCGGCCGCGCAAGAGCGCCCAGAGCTTGACCAAACTCCGTCGCATGACTTATTGACGGCTGCAAATAATGGTGAAAGCGCCTCAAACGAAAACAGGGCGCGGCACGGCGGTCCATCAGCATTGTGGATTACTCTTCCGTGCAAACTCCCGTAGTTTGCCTGCAGAAGCCGGCCGCACGCCCTCGGAGGGATGCGCTCCGTCGCGTCCGCGTCGCTGCGCCCACCTTTCGAACCGTGGCGTTGTTCCGAACTGCGGCCACGACAGCTCGTGCTTCGCAGAGTAGCAAGCGTGGCCCCTCCATAGGCCGGCAAGCCTCCATGACCACCGGCGGCCCCGAAACGGCTGCAAGAAGGCGCTCCGTCGCCTCCCTTTGGGACAGGCTCGAAAGGATGGGCATCTCTCTCGACGAGGAAACCCTGCCCCACAAGTACGGCTTCGATGAAGCCACTCAGGCGCGCAAGGCCATCCGCGAAGCCATCGGCAAGTTGCCAGGTCCGAAGTAAAGCCGCCGCGGGCTGCGCTGCGTCCTGCGCCGACACAGCGGCTGGACGACTTGGCCGAGGGGCGCGGAGTTCAGGAGCCGGGCAAGCCTTGGCCGGGCGCGGTTTGTGTTCCGATTCCTCTTGTGCAAAGCCCTGGGGCGAGCGACAATGAACAAGCAGCCCCTTGGGATTCCGGGCGGGGGAGGTCCGCGCCGGGCAGGCTGAGTGGGCGTGCGCCAACCAGGCGCAAGCGATGGCCGATCTCCGGCGTCAGGCCGGCGGCCGTGGCCTTCAGCGGATTTGTCTGGTGTTCAAAAGGGGAGTGAGGCGGAGATGGCGCGAAGCAGGCTTGCCGCATTGGCGGTCGTCGTGGGCGTTCTGTTGATAGTATCGGTGGCCGAGGCGGCTGAACGGCCGATGTTCACCGGTGCTCCGGGGGCGCCGGCTCGGATGCTGGGCCCGGCGGGGCGGACGCCTTCCTTCTTCCCGGGGACTCGCTTCGGCGTTGCGCAGGGCGCGCCGTTTGCGTCCGCCGGCGCTCGCATGGGCGCTCCCGGGCGCCGCGGGCCTTTCGTGTCGCCCGAATCTCGCGGCGGCATCCGGCCGGGGTTCCGTAACGAGGAGGAGGAACGCGAACGGGATCGCGACCGGGACCACAGGTTCTCCTTCCGCGACCGGGACGATAGGTTTTTCTTCCACGACCGGGACCACAGGTTCTTCTTCCGCGACCGGCACCACAGGTCCTTCCTCTTCTTCGGCTTCCCGTCTTTCTACTACCCTTATTACCCGTACTATTACAGCTATCCGTACGGCGGGACCTACTCCTACAGCCCGTATTCTTACTACAATTACTATGGAAATCCGCCGTCCTATAGTTCTCCCGCCCCGGGCTACAAAGCCCAGCCGCCCGCACCTTCAGAGGAGCAGCCGTACGAAGCGGCCCCCGGCGAACACCCGTCGCCGCCCGCAGAGGACCGGGCGTTCAACTCCAGGCTTTCACCGATGCTGGGCGAGCCCGGGCCTGTAGGCACAGCCTTCGCCTTGGGCGAGGCGAAGCTGAAAGCCGGCGACTACACGGACGCCGTCACTGCGTTCCAGCGGGCGCGGGACGCCGCTCCCGGCGACCCTGCGCCGCAGATCGCGCTTGCCCTCGCTCTGGAGGGCGTCCAGAGGTATGAGGGGGCGGCGTACATGCTCCGCAACGGCCTGAAGGCGATCGAGGATTGGGGTGCCGTGCATCCCGACCTGCAGGTGGCCTTCGGGGGCGCCGATCGTTACGCGGCGGCCGCTGGCCGCCTCATGGACGCAGACCGGAAAGCCCCCGACAGCCATGACCTCCAGTTGCTGGTAGCCTTCCACTACTTCGGCACGAGCCATTACGCGAAGGCCGCCACGATCCTCGCGCCCTTGCAGCAGGCCGCTCCGACTGACGCGGCCGTGAAGGCCTTGCTGCGAGCCGCCGAACACCGGCTCGGCGAGGAGGCACCGCCTGCTGAGCGCACGCAACTGTGAGGCAGGCAGCGCGCCGACAGACTACGGCAACGGCTACGAGACACGGATTAGCACGGGCACAAGGGATTCTGTCAGCGCGCGGGCGATCTTCGAGAAGGCCCTTGGCCCCAACCACCCCGATGTGGCTACGACGCTTGAGAATATGGCAGAACTCTATAGAGAAACCGGCCGGGAAAAGCAGGCGGAGCCGTTAGAGAAACGAGCCGCAACCCTCCGTGCACTGAAACGATGAGTTCAAGTGCCTGGCAAACCAGCCATGGTTACGCCGAGGCACTGAACCATGAGCGCATTGACCACATGACCGGCCAACTCGGCCGCACGCCATCCTGAGCGTTCTGACTTTGTCCGGTCAGCCCGACAAGTCCAGCAGCCTCCTTTGGCACTGTCAGTCCCCCTGATCTCACCTGACCGCCGCTGCCGCCGTTGCCACGCCAATTCTTCGCCCCTTTGCGCGCAAGCCTGCTGGAAGCGTGCCATTCCGGTCTTGCCCCGCCTGGGGGCGGCCCGAAAGCACTCACTCATCGCGTCTGACGCTGGAGTTCGGAGAGCTTCATTCACTGCGCCGGCCTCAGAGTATTCGCTTGAACCCCGACGTGTTCGACGCCTTGCATTGAGGCGGCGGCTGCGCATCCCACCACGCAGTCAAACCAGTGATTGTCGGGTTTGTGGGCTGGCCGACTTGGCTGGTCTGCACCATCATCGGCGTTCTCCTTAGCGCGGTGTACTCCCTCGCCACCATCCTTATAGAGCACATCCTCGCGCCCTGACTTCCCCTCCCCAAGGGAATAGGCTGGCAACATCTCAGGGGGAAGGTCGGTGAGCAGGCTTCTCACCTCTGCAGCTCTCTTGGCCGTCCTGGCCGGGGCCCCCTATCCTGCCGGCGTCTACGTGGTGCAGGGTCCAGCGCCGGCAATTCGCAACGCCCGCTTTGTCGGAGCCGGTGCCGCACTGCAGGACTCCACCCGATGGCTTCTTTTCTACCACTGGACGGACAGCCCGGGCGAGCCGTACCCCTGGTGGCCTCAGATGGCGCAATCCCTTGACGAGGGCCAGACATGGCAGGACTACGGGCCCGTGCGCATCGAGACGCCCAAGGCCGATCATGTCTGGATACACAGCGCCCTCGTATGGGAAGGCGTGCCGTGGATCTTCTACCACTGGCACGAACTTGAGGACAACACCTGGCATATCGGAGCCGCCAGTTCCCAGGACGGAAAGCCTTGGCAGTCCGCCAGTGTCGTGCTCCCGCCGGCTCAAGGAATTCTGACGAATCCCGCCGCCGTAGTAGCAGATGGGCACGTTTACCTTTTCGCCAGCGAGTGCATCGAGGGCGCGTTTCAGATCCGCCTGTACCGGGCGGACGCGCCCCCTGGTCCGTACGAGGCGGTTTCGCTTGCGGTCCCGTTCGGCGCGGCGTCTTGGTGCGAACGCGGAGCCTGGGATGCCTGCCCTGTCCGTCTTCCGTCTGGCCGTTGGCTCCTGTGGTTCTCGGGATCTGCCGGGCCGCCGCCCGACCGCTCCAATACGACGCTCGGGTACGCCCTCGCCGAGGCGATCGAGGGGCCGTACATCGTTCAGCCTGAGCCTTCTTTCCGGCATTCGACGGGTGTGGGGGGCCGAACGGCGGCTTTCTATAGGAGCGACGGGACCGTGACACTCTACTCCGACGCCTTCTATGGAGGCGGGTTGAAACGGTCCATGTCCCTGCTGCAGTTCACGATCAGGGAAGCGAAGGGCACGTCGGGAGAGTCCCCTACCAATCCGGCTGGACCTGGCCCGGTAGGACATGCGCATACCTCTGGGTCGTCTTGACGCTGGTGTGGCCTTCGAGCACCAGCCCCGCCAACTCTTCATCGCTCTGCCTCATCGCCCCATGCCCTTCGTAGTCCGCCTCCGCGGAATGCAGAACCGGATGGTTCTGCCGCGCGCACCACACATGCTCGCTCGAAGTAGGCCCATGGCCTTCGTAGTCCGCGTTTGCGGACGGAGTAGGCTCCGTCCTTCCGTCAACATAGATACGTATCGGCCCGCAGGGGGTTTCAGGAATTAACGCTTTTCCCTCGGGGCATGATACAGTAGCTCTGGCTCGATTCCACTGGCGGGAGGTGCGTAAGTCCAATCGCAGAACGCGCGGAAAGAAGGTTGACGGTTTGAAGTGGCACCAGTAGACTACATCCAGTTTTCGGATTCCATGGCTCCAGCAGAAGGGGGGTGATGCAGATGAAAGCGCTGAAGAAGATCGTTAATTGCGCGGGATTCGCACGCCTCCTGGAGGCGACGCCATGACGTAGCACCAGGAGGTCCACAGAGAGGCCGAGTACTCAGGCGGCCACGTTGCGGAAGAACGCGCGTGGTCGCATTTCTTTTCTGCGAGGTATCGATATGGACAGAACGACCGGATCTCCACAAGCTCATTGGTATCGCTCTGAGGACGCCCACGCCGAGTCCGTCGTAAGGGCAGCCTACGCGCCTGAAGCCCGTAATCGTCACATGCATTGGCCCGCAGCCGCCGGCAGTTTCGTCGTCGCGGAGTTAGACGGCAGAGTCGTTGGGCGGGCCTGCATGGATGCAGTGTGGCCGCCGTTCGCCGAGATCCAGAACATGGAAGTCCTGCCTCCGTTCAGGGGCAGGGGAGCGGGCGGTGCGCTCGTAGACGAGTGCCTCCGACGCATAGCGCAGATGGGGTTCGTGGCGGCGTTCCTCCAGACGTTTCCAGAGAATGTCCAGGCGCACAGACTGTACGCGAGGAAAGGTTTCCTGATCGCAGCGAAAGGGGAGATGCTCAGGCTCGTTCGTTTCATAGGCATGCCGGTTCTGGATGGGTTCCTCCACGAACATCCGCTGGCGACCTACGGCGCGTCGGCTGACAAGCCAAGCGAATGGTCGCTTGAGTGGTCTGACTGGCCCACGGGCGACCGTTTGCAACTCGCGCTGTCGGGAGGATCGTGCCAGCGCGACAGCGACGGGTACGGGCCGGCCCTCCGCGGGGTGTCGCTGGCTACCGGTAAGGCAGCATTTTCGGCGCAGCTTACGGGGCCCAAGGTGTGCGCAAGGGGGGGCGATGTGGCATTGTCCCTCGAACTCACCAACACCAGCTCCGATCCATTGCAGATATGGGCCCGTCTTCTGCTACCTCAGGGCTGCATGGCCGCCGGCAAGTGGGAGAACACCGGACCGGCCGAGACGATTGCGCCGGGAGCCAGTCTCCGCACGGACTTCGCGGTCACTCTTGGCCCGGAGCTTGACCTTGCGGCTCTGCGGGGCGCGGCTTTCCCATCCGTGCCGCTTACGGTCGAGGTATTTGCAGGCGATACTTCGTTTTGGCTGTCGCGTTCGATCAAGATGAGAGAAGAAAAGGGCTGACAGACCAATGCTCCGAACATCCGAACCGGCGAGGCGCGACTTGGGCGAGATTCTCAGGTTTCTCGGGCAGCGTCGGCTTCACAATGCGTGGCTGATTTGGCCTGTGTACGACGCCCTCCGGCGGCCCCAGGATTGGGCGAGGGTCATCATCTGCCGCCGGCAACGCAGCGTCCGTCGCCCTGGCACGGTCTCTGGGTTACACGGTGTAATTCCGACATCTGAGCGTAACATGACGGCTGCGGGAGGTGGTTGCTCGGCGTGCCGCGGCTCTCGGGCTGAGGCGGCGGCTGGCGGGCCCTCCCCCCGCCTGCACCGAGCAAGAGCCGCGAAGCAGATGGCATTGCAGCCTGCTGGCGCGTATTGCATGGGGCCCAAGGGCGAGGGGGCACCTTCGGCCCCTCGCGTGCGGTCGGGCCCTTTGCGATCCTGACCAAACTCCGGTCTGACGGTAGTATGGCCACCCCGGACCACACTGACCACAGTACTTTCTGACCGTAGTATGGTCAGGGCAGACTTCACTTGACCAAAGTACGGTCTGACCGTAGTATGGTCAGCATGAAACCTCGTTATCTTTCCAGCGCTATCAGAAGATTCTGTTTCGACCGGCACAAGATCGCTCTGGTGTCGGGACCTCGGCAGTGCGGGAAGACGACACTGGCGAAGATGCTGCTCAAGGAACGCGGCACAGGTAGCTACTACAACTGGGACGAATTCGAGTTCCGGCACGCCTGGAGCAGTAAACCTTCGTCTGTCATTACGGCAACGGACGGCAAGACAGTTCCACTGGTTGTGCTCGACGAGATCCAGAAGGACCGCTACTGGAAGCGCAACCTCAAGGGCCTCTACGACACGCTGGCAGCGCCGTGCGACTTTCTCGCGACCGGAAGCGCTCGCCTGAACATCTATCGCAGGGGGAGCGACAGCTTGCTTGGGCGGCATCTTCACTTCCGGCTTCACCCATTCAGCATGCGGGAGATGGAACGGGAAGACGTAATGCGCCCCGACGAGGTGATGGAGTCCTTGTTCAGCCGTTCCGCAAAGCGGAGTCGAACAGGCGAAAGGAATCTGGCCTTGCTTATGACTCACGGTCCATTCCCAGGGCCGCTCTTCGAGAACGATGTGCAAAGCACAAACACTTGGAGGCGCAGCCGGGAGCAGGCCGTTATACGTGAAGACCTCCGGGACGTCAGTCGGATCCTCGACCTTGGTCGCATTGAACTGATGGTCACTCTTCTGCCGGAACGCGTCGGCTCCCTTTTCAGCGTGGCAAGTCTGCGCGAGATCCTGGAGGTCAGGTTCGACACGATCAACCGGTGGACGACCTACCTCAAGGAGCTCTACTACCTTTTCGAACTCAAGCCCTATACCAAGAAGATCGCGCGTGCCATTCGGCGCGAAGGCAAGGTCTACCTCTGGGACTACGGCGCGATCCCGGAACCGGCCGCGCGCTTCGAGAACCTTGTCGCCAGCCACCTGCTGAAGGCCTGCCATTACTGGACGGACACGGGTGAGGGGGAGTTCGACCTGCGCTTCCTGCGCAACAAGGAGAAGCAGGAGATCGACTTCTTGATCGTGCGGGACGGCGTGCCCTGGCTGCCTGTAGAGGTGAAGTATGCCGACGAAGAGGCCTCGCCGAACTGGAGGAAGTTCGCGCCCATGCTGCCATGCAAGCGCGGCTTGCAGCTCGTGTATCATCCCCACTGGGAGAGCCACGAGTTCGGCAACGCGCAGGTCCTTGTGGCCGGCGCGGCCGAGGCATTGTCCTATTTCGCCTGACATTAATCCGCCAAGCGGGCAGTTCGTCCTTGCCATTATTTACAAATTGTAAATTATGCCCTGCTCCTGAGCCGACAATCGGGGGGCAGTCCGTCCCATCCTGACCAAACTAACGCCTGACGCTAAATCGGCCAGCTTCCTGCATCCGCCCCGGCGGACGCACCATTCCGCAATCCAAATGCCTTCGCCATTCCGTCGAACGCAGTTCGACTACCTTTCGGCTCCGCCGAAAGTCCGCCTTCGCAGTCCGCCCCGCCGAACGCAGTTCGGCGCACTGTCTGCCGTACCGCGGACAGTCCTCATCCCTCGGACGTTCCGCTCTGGGGCCCCACGTCCGGCGCAGACACTGCAAAAGGTCATCTCGACCGTCTGCCCCTGGCACGAGCGTGTAGGCTCGCCTCGGTGACACGATTCGCCGGCGGGCATCCCTTTCTCAGAGGATGCCCAACCAGTGCAGCGCCACGCCGGCCGAGACGGCCAGGACGACCAGGATGAGCTGCGTCAGGTGGATGCCGATCGTCCTGCGCGCCACCGAGCGCGTCGGCCGGGAGAAGAGGTAGGCGTCTGCACCCGCCATCAGCGCGCCCGCGCCCAGCACCCCTATGAGCATGATTGGCCCGGCGTGGGCGACCCGCCAGGTGAAGACAAGGGCGGCCGTGCAGAGCACCGAGAACGTGAAGGCCCAGCCGGCCACGAACCGCACGCCCAGCACACTGCTCAGCGTCGTGATGCCCCGCAGGCGGTCGTTTTCCACGTCAATCGTGTCGTACAGTTGGTTGAAGCCGACCTCCCAGCAGTAGATGGCCGCGAACATCCCCAAAGGCGTTAGGTCCGGCCGGCGGGTGGCCAGGTAGCCCGCCACAGGGCAGAGGGCCTCCAGCGGGGCGTGAAAGAAGGTGGCGATCGGGAAGACCTTCTGCTTCCTCTTGATGAGGCAGTACGTGGGCTCGGCCACGGTGCAGTAGCCGAGGATGGCGAGCAGGTACCAGCGGTTCGGAGAGGGGAAGGTGAGGCAGATGGCCGCAGCGACGCCGATGAGGCCGAGGGCGAAAGCAAGGCCGCCGGCCGGCGAGATGATGCCGGCGGCGATGGGCCGCGTGCCGGTGAAGGTGCGCTCCTTGCGGAGCTGGGCCAGGTACTCGGCGTCGTGAGCGCGGGCGGCCAGCATGGCCTTGTCGGCGCGCCAGTCGGCCCAGTCGTTCAGGACGAACCCTCCAGCAAAGCCTACGGCGCCGAGCAAGAGCACCCGCACCAGCGCGCTCCAGACCGGCGCGTTCGGCATGGACAGCATCACGCCCAGCAGGAAGAGGCTCAGCACCGCTGGGCCGAAGCACAGCATGCGGGTCAGGTCCACGAGCGCGCCAGCCAGCGGAGGCTTCTCAATCGCCGCCACTTTGTCCATCTGCCTTGCCTCCGACGTGAATTTCCCGCCTGCCCTGAGCCATTCCAGCGTCCCGTATAGTAACCGTGCGCGGCGATTGGGTCAAGCTGGCACCGGCGGGGCGAAGGATGGTCGGTGAAGCGGACGCGAAGGCCGCTCTGAAGGTAGCTATGGGTAGCTCAACCTTGCTGGGGGCAGGCGCCGGAGATGCTGTTGGGTTCATGCTCTCAGCGAGTGCGAGAAGGGCGTCGTACGCCGGGCGCACCGTTTCGACATTTGGACGTTAGCGCCCGAACCAGGCCCGTGACAACAGCTCGGCGGTCAGTTAACCCTCGCAGCGGCTCCCCAGGTCTACGCAGATCCCCGGGCCGAAGCCGGAGCACGGATGACATTGCACCCTGCCGCCCGCCATCCCCCACTCCGTGTCATTCCGTCGAAGGCAGCATCCTTGGCTGACTTCGACCAGCTGTCGCCCCGCGACAGCCCGACATTGCAGCCTGCCGCCCCGTACTGCATAATGCCCGCAGGGGGCGGGCAACGTCTGCTGCCCTCCCCCGGATGTCTCCGCTGCCAAGACCTACCTTGCGCAGCCATTTCGATTGCCGTTGTGCTGGCATGCGAACCGGAGCCGGGAGGACATGGGGAGAAGGACGCTCATCCTGATCGTGGTGCTGGTGCTTGCCGCCGCGGCCTTCCTCGCCTACGAACTGCTCTTCAAACGCACTCCGCACGAGCCCAGCGTCATCCGCGTCTCAGGCAACATCGAGCTTACCGACGTCGAGATGAGCTTCAAGATCCCCGGCATCCTGAAGGAGCGCGCAGTAGACGAAGGACAATCCGTCGCCGCCGACCAGGTGGTCGCGAAGCTCGACGACTCCGAACTTGCCAGGCAGGTCTCTCTGACCAGAGCACAGGTAAGCGAGGCCGAGGCGGTGCTTAAGGAGCTTGAGGCGGGCTCGCGGCCCGAGGAGATCGCCCAGGCTGAGGCAGTCGTCCAGCGCGCCCAAGCCAGGCTCGACGAACTGCTCGCAGGTTCAAGGCCGCAGGAGATCGCCGTCGCTGAAGCCGAAGTAAACCGCGCCGCCGCCGATGCGGCCAACCTCAAGACCGAATACAACCGCCGGGTCGAACTCCGGGAGCGCTCCGTCGTGACGCCTCGCGAGTACGACGCCGCGAAGGCCGCATATGGAGTGGCGGAAGCGCGGCTGGCCTCGGCCCAGGAGCAGCTCAAGCTCGTCAAGGAAGGTCCGCGCAAGGAGCAGATCGAGCAGGCGAGGGCCTCCCTGGAGGAGGCGAAGGCGGCATACGCCCTGACTAAGGAAGGCCCGCGGAAGGAAAGGATCGAACAGGCCCGTGCCCGGCTGGCCCAGACGGAGGATTCGGAGGCCCTGGCCGAGACCCAGCTCGGATATGCGACGGTGCGCGCTCCCTTCACCGGCCTCGTCTTGTCGAAGAACGCGGAGCCGGGCGAGTACGTCTCCCCCGGGACGCCGATCGTCGTCGTGGGCGATATTGAGCACGTTTGGCTGCGCGCTTATGTTGACGAGGCCGACCTGGGGCGCGTCAAGCTCGGCCAGCGCGCCTACGTCACGACCGACACCTATCCAGGCAAAGTCTACGACGGGCGCCTCTCCTTCATCGCCTCCGAGGCGGAGTTCACGCCCCGGAACGTCCAGACCCAGAAGGAGCGCGTCAAGCTCGTCTATCGGATCAAGATAGACATCCCAAACCCCGCCCAGGAACTCAAGCCGGGCATGCCTGCCGACGCCGAGATCGTGCTGAGCGGCTCGCAGTGAGGTGAGCCATGGACACGATCCGCACCGAACGGCTCGCCAAGTCCTTCCATGACGTCATGGCCGTTGACGGCCTCACGCTGACGATAGCGGAGGGGGAGATCTTCGGCCTTGTCGGCCCCGACGGCGCCGGCAAGACCACGACGATGAGGCTTCTGGCCTCAGTGATGGAGCCCACCTCGGGGGATGCCTGGGTGGCCGGCTACCACGTCGTCAGAGACGCCGAAGCCGTCAAGGAATGCATAGGCTACATGAGCCAGCGGTTCGGGCTCTACCCGGACCTGACGGTCCTGGAGAACATCAATTTCTATGGCGACATCTACGGCGTGCCGCGGCGCGGGCGCTCGGAGAAGATCGAGCGTTTGCTCGGTTTTAGTAATCTGACCGCGTTCAAGAAGCGCCTGGCGGGCGACCTTTCGGGCGGCATGAAGCAAAAGCTCGGCCTGTGCTGCGGCCTCATCCATACTCCAAAGGTGCTCCTGCTCGACGAGCCGACGAACGGCGTAGACCCGCTGTCCCGCCGCGAGTTCTGGCGCATCCTCTACCAACTGCTTCGCGAAAAGGTCACGATCCTCATCACGACCGCTTACCTGGACGAGGCCGAGCGCTGCAATCGCGTAGGGCTCATCCACAAGGGCAAGCTCGCCGCATCCGGCACGCCGCAGGAGGTCAAGCGGCTGATGCGCGGTGAAATCCTCGAGATCCGCGCCACCGAGCCGCGCAAGGCTATCGCGCTGCTGCGCGCGGGCGTCACGGCGGATTCCGTAGGCCTCTTCGGCGATCGTATCCACCTTGTGACAAGGAACATGGAGCAATCTGCGGCAGAGGCTCAGCGGGCGTTGCGGGAGGCGGGCTTCGCGGTGACAGCGGTCCGTACTATCGAGCCAACGCTCGAGGACGTCTTCGTTTCCGTCATGGCCGAGGAAAGCCCGGATGGCGAACGCCGCGCCGATTAGGAACGGGAAAGCCGTCGTCGTCAAGGACTTAGAGCGGCGGTTCGGCAGCTTCGTGGCCGTCAACCGGGTGAGCTTCGAGGTTGCGACGGGCGAAGTTTTCGGCTTCCTCGGTCCGAACGGGGCGGGCAAGTCCACGACGATCCGCATGCTCTGCGGCATACTCGCGCCGAGCGCGGGCGCGGGCACCGTGGCCGGGTTCGACATCCGGACTGAGGCCGAGCGGATCAAAGCAAACATCGGCTACATGAGTCAGAAGTTCTCGCTCTACGAGGACTTAACTGTCGAGGAGAACATTGACTTCTACGCCGGCATCTACCGCATTCCCGCCGAGCGGAAGCGCCAAAGGAAGGAATGGGTGCTCGAAATGGCGGGCCTGAGCGGGCGCCGCCGCTCGCGTACGAGCGTTCTGGCGGGCGGCTGGAAACAGCGCCTGGCGCTCGGCTGCGCGATCATCCATGAGCCGCCGATAGTATTCCTTGACGAGCCGACCTCCGGCGTGGACCCGATCAGCCGCCGCAGGTTCTGGGATCTGATCTATCAGCTTGCCGGGCAGGGGGTTACCATCTTTGTCACGACCCATTACATGGACGAGGCGGAATACTGCGACAGGATCGGGCTGATATACCGGGGCGAACTCGTTGCGCTCGGCGCGCCCGAGGCGCTCAAGACCGAGCATATGACGGAGGAGGTGCTCGAAGTCGAGTGCGAGCGAGCGCAAGACGCGCTCGGTGAGGTCGAGCATCTGCCCGGCGTGCGCGAAGCGGCACTGTTCGGTCGAGGGCTCCACGTGGTTGTGCTCGACGCTGGAGAGACCGGGCGAGCGATCAAGCGGGCGCTCGGTGAGAAGGGCTACGCGGTTGAGCGCGTCGAGAAGATAGCGCCGTCCCTGGAGGACGTGTTCGTTTCGCTCATCGCGGCGCGCGATCGCTCGGGGCAGCCGCAGCAGGAGGTGGCGCGATGAAGCTGTCACGATTGGCGGCCATCGCGCGCAAGGAGTTCATCCACGTCTTCCGTGACCCCCGCAGCCTGGGCATGGCCATCGGCATCCCTATGGTCCTCCTGCTGCTCTTCGGGTATGCGCTGACGCTGGACGTGGACCGCGTGCCCATGGTGGTCTGGGACCAGAGCCGCACCCAGGCGAGCCGCGAGTTCATCAGTCGCTTCACCGGCTCGCGGTATTTCTCGCTCGTCCGGCACGTGGACAGCCCGCGCGACATCGAGCGCGCGATTGATGCCCGAGACGCGTTGCTCGGAGTGACTATTCCCTCCGACTTTGCCAGGCAGACCGAGCCGGGGCGTGCTGCATCCGTCCAAATCATCGTGGACGGAAGTGACTCGAACACCGCGTCTATTGCGATGGGCTACCTGCGTATCATTGAACTGACGTACAACCAGGATTTGGCCGTCAATCAGGCCGGCCGCCTGGGCGGCGGCGCGCTCCCCGTCCCGGTGGACCTGCGCCCAAGAGTCTGGTTCAACACGGAGATGGAGTCCAGGAACTTCATCTTCCCGGGCTTGATCGCCGTCATCATGATGATTATCGCCGCGCTTATCACTTCGCTGACGGTCGCTCGGGAATGGGAGCGTGGAACAATGGAACAGCTCATCTCCACGCCGGTCAAGGGGTCTGAGCTGATCCTGGGCAAGCTCATCCCGTACTTCACCATCGGCATGTTCGACGTATTCCTGGCCTTCCTCATGGGCGAGTTCCTTTTCAAGGTGCCTTTCCGCGGGAGCCTCGCCCTTTTCTTCGGCATGGCGGCGGTCTTCCTGGCGGGCACACAGTCACTCGGCATACTGATCAGCGTTGTGGCGCGCAGCCAGTTGGTGGCCAACCAGTTGGCCATGCTCCTGACATTCCTGCCCTCGTTCCTGCTTTCGGGTTTCATGTATGCGATCGCCAACATGCCGCGGCCGGTCCAGGTGATCACCTACTTCGTCCCGGCCAGGTACTTCATAGCGCTTCTGCGGGGGGTCTACCTGAAGGGAGTCGGCTTGCAGATACTGGCGGCGGAGACGGCCCTGCTGACGGTCTTCTCTGGGGCCATGGTGGGGCTTGCGCTGATGATGTTCAAGAAGAAGCTGGAGTAAACGGGTGCTCGAACGCATAAGGCACATGTTGCGGAAGGAGTTCCTTCAGACCATGCGCGACTGGCGGATGGCGGGCATGGTCTTTATCGCGCCGGTGATCCAGGTCTGCATCTTCGGATATGTGGCCACGACGGACGTCCGTCACGTCGAGACCGCCGTATTCGACCTGGACAACACGCAGGCGAGCCGTCAGCTCGTCGCGCGTTTCGTCGGTTCGGGCTATTTCGACGTCATCGAGCATGTGACCGACGAGGCCCGCGCCCGCGATATTATGGACCGCGGCCAGGCCAGCGCCATCCTCCGCATGAACACGGGCTTTGAAGACGACCTGCGCGCCGGCCGCACCGCTGAGCTTCAGGTGATCGTGGACGGCACGGACTCGAACACGGGGGGCATCGTGCTCAGCTACGCCGCCCGGATCGTGGAGCAGTACTCGGAGGAGGTCCTGGACTCGCGAGTCGCCCGCCTCACGGGTTCGCCTCCGCGGGTGGGGAAGGTTGAGCTACAGGTACGTGCCTGGTTCAATGAGAATCTCGAGAGCCGCAACTACTACCTGCCCGGCGTCATGGCCAACCTCCTTTTCCTCATCCCGCTCGTCCTGACGAGCATGGCCATCGTGCGCGAAAAAGAGATCGGCACCATGGAGCAGATTCTGGTCACGCCGATCAGGCCGACGGAGTTCATCCTCGGGAAGACAGTTCCGTTCGCCCTCATCGGCTTCTTTGACGTGATCGCGATCACGGCGTTCGGGGTCCTGTGGTTCAGCATCCCCGTGCGCGGGAGCGTCCTCCTGCTGCTGGCCTGCAGCGGGCTCTACCTGATGACGGGGCTCAGCATCGGACTTCTGATCTCCACCGTTAGCAGGACGCAGCAACAGGCCATGATGACCACGTTTTTCTTCACCCTCCCGGCGATCCTTCTGTCGGGGTTCATGTTTCCCATCGCCAACATGCCGCCGGCCATCCAGGCGCTGACGTACGTGGACCCTCTGCGTTACTTCCTTGTGATCATTCGCGGCATCTACTTGAAGGGCCTGGGAGCGAGCGTACTCTGGCCGCAGATGTGCGCTCTGGCGCTGATGGGAGTTGCGACGTTGTGGCTGGCGGTGAGGAGGTTTCGAAAGACGCTGAAGTAGGAGCAGGGCCCCGCGGTGGCGGCAGACGGCACACGGAAATGTTCACCACAGAGTTACCATGTAGAAAGAAGAGGGCCAGTTGCCTCCGATGGGGTTTGGTGGTAGGAAAGCTCAAGTTTGGTTGTCGTAACGAGCGTTTCCGTTCACTTTTCCCCGTGAGGAGGGCTGGCCATGCGTAATCCTATCATGGTGGGCTGTGACTTGCACGATGAAACGATGCTTCTGAAGGTGGCCGTCGGGCAGGAGGAGCCGAGCAGGGAATGCTATGCCAACGACCGCGCCGGCCGCAAGGCCATGATCTCCAAGCTCGCCCGCCTCTCGCAGGCCCAAGCGGGCGCTGAGGTGGTCTTTGCGTACGAAGCGTCGGGGCTGGGATTCGGGCTCTGTGACGAACTGGTAGAGGCGGGCATGCGTTGTCATGTGCTGGCACCGACCAAGATGACGAAGTCGGTCAAGCACCGAAAGGCCAAGACGGACGAGCGGGACGCTCAGGATATTCTGGAACAGCTCAGGTCCCATGTGCTGGCGGGCAATCCGCTGCCCGAAGTCTGGGTCCCGGATCGAGAGACGCGGGACGACCGGGAGGTGGTGAGGGCGCGGCTGGACCTTTCGGAGAAACTGGCGGCGCTGAAGACCCAAGTGCAGGCGCTTCTGAAGCGCAACCAGGTGACCAGGCCGAAAGAAGCGGGCACGGGGTGGACGAAATCCTATCGGGCGTGGCTGCGGGGTCTGGCGAGATCGGAGACGGTGCTGTTGTATGGGGCACGGGTGGCGCTGGGATCGCTTTTGCGGCAGATCGAAGCGGTCGAGGAGGAGATCGGGGTGCTTGATGAGCAGGTAGAGGTAGTGGCGGCCAAAGAGAAGAATGCGCAGCGTGCGGAGGCGCTGACGGAACTCAAAGGTGTGGGGCTTCTGACAGCGATGGTGTTTCTGGTGGAGATGGGGGATCTGGGCCGGTTTGGCAACCGCCGTCAGGTGGGATCCTACCTGGGGCTTGTGCCGACGAGCGACGAGACGGGAGAGTCGAACGACCGCAAGGGGCACATCACGCGCCAGGGGCCCGGCAGGCTGCGCAAGTCGCTCTGTCAGGCGGTCTGGTGCCGTGTGAGGACGGACGCCGGCGAGAAGGCAGTCTACGAACGGATCGCAGCCAAGAATCCGAAGCACAAGAAGGTGGCGGTGGTGGCGGCGATGAGGCGACTGGGAGTGAGGATGTGGCACCTGGGCCTGGAGGGTCAGGGAAAAGCAGCGACTGAACGGCAGATCTAAAGAGGGCCTCCGGAGAGGCTCGAAGCGGGAAAGAAGCGCCGAAGGAAAGAAAGACAAAAGAAGGTAGCCAAGGGAAGGATGGGATGAGGCAGAGGAGTCGAACCCGTCTAAGATCACGAAGGGGGCGAGACCGTTTGCGGCATGGGCTCCGGCCCGTCACAGAGTATGGTCCGCCCCCGGCGATTCGGCAAAGTGGTCTGTCCGCTTGGGCGGACACGATCGAATAGCAGAATGCGCGGGATCAAACTTCACCGCCAAACCCGGATCCGCAAGCGCGCCCTTGACACCTTTCTACATAGTAGCCGTCCGAGTAGCCCGTGATCAGCCCCGACGGCATTCCCACCAGGCCGACCCGCATCCTATCGAGAGTGCTCGGGTCGTCCTTGTCGTAGTTGCCCCAGCCTACCTCCTCATCGCCCCAGGCCAGAGCGCCCCAGGCCTTCATGTGGTGGGGCATGGCGCCAAAGCGCCCGCCTCCCCAGCCGATCATGGTGCCGTCGAAGTCGGCATAGCCTACCGGCAAGGTAGACTCAAAGGTCATGTAGAAGGCGAACTGCGGGTCCTTGGAGACGGTGACGCCGATGTCCATCATGTTGGCAAAGTCGGTGGCGCAGTCCTGCGGGTAGGTCCCGCAGCCCGAGCCCACAGACACCGCTATGACGGCGAAAAGCAAGAGGGCCCGTGGAACCCCTGGCATACGACCACTCCTCTGTGCTGACGGCATGCGAGCGGTTCCATATGTTGATACCAGACCGCGGGGAGGGTGTCAACGCGAAGGGGAAGCCTGGGCGGCCTCCTCGGCTTCGTACTTCTCGGCGATTTTGCGGAACATCTCCGTCCTGTAGAGGCCCCAGGTGCAGAAGGGCACCGTGGCGACCTTGTTAGTTTTGGGGTGCACGTAGGCGAAGGCGGCCGTGCATTGTACGAGGCGCTCCGACTCGACCGAATGCAGTTCCTCGAAGGGCAGGATGGTCACGGCGACGCCGTCAATCACGTTCGTGTGGCGGCGAACCTGCTCCTTTAGGTCCCTGCCGATCAGCATTCCGCCGAACAGGCGGAAACCCCGCAGGATCCGGTTGCCCTTCAATATCTTCTTGAAATCAAGGGAACTGACCATCAAACCGCCGAACGCCCTCAGGACGAGCACCCGCCCCCAGAGCCTGTGCAGGGCCTTGGAAGGGTCCAGAGCCGCCAGCCGCGGGTTAACTGCCTCGGCCCGGTCGATCAAATCGGAGACGATCTCGGCAAGCGGCCGTTTCAAGATGAAGCTCATTGGGCGATAGCGCTCGCCGTCCGAGAGCAGGAAAGTGGTCTGCTCGCAGTTTGGATGGACGCCAGCGAAGCGGATTGCACTCTTACCGAAGAGGCGGGTGGCCGGCACAAGGTGGCTGAACAGCCCGGCGGGGACGAACTCCAATGGCTCGTCTGGGAAGGCTGCCTGCAGTATTTCCTCGCAGTCCGCCGGAGTGGTCATGACTTCCGCTTCGTACTCACCCGACTCCCACAACTCCGCCAGCGGGATGAAGAAAAGCCGCCGGGTGACCGAGACGTAGTTGTGGATGAACTCGAAGTAGTCCTTCATCGCGTGTTCGTTTACACCACGCCCGACGGTGCAGACGATGGTGTGCTTACGGCGCGAGTGCTTCCTGACGTTCTCAAGCGCCTGAAGCTTCTTTTCGTAGGCCTTGGCGCTGCCCCGCATCTTCTGATAGATCTCGGCGCCCCGGCCGTCGAACGCCAGGAGCATGTCCACCTTGGCCTCGCAGACGCGCCTGCAATATTCCTCGTCAGCCAGGCTAATTGAGTTGGTCACCAATGAGACGGAAATGCCGCGGTCACGCGCCATGCCGATGATCTCGAACATGTCCTTGCGCACGGTGGGCTCCCCGCCGAAAAGCTCGACGCGCGGCTTTGGATTCCACGTGGCCAATTCATCCAGGATCGTCTCGAAGTAGCTCAGGGGCGGGTCGAAAACGAACCCCATACCGGGCACGTTGGCCAGGCAGATGGGGCAATTCAGGTTGCAGCGATTGGTTACGTCGATGAACACGAGCTTCGGCTTGTGGTTCTGACCACAAGTGTCGCAGTTCAGCCTGCAGTCCAGGAGGCGCGGCGCGTCCGGGTCGTAGCGGTACATGTCCCGCTTTGCCTGCCAGCTGTCGGCATTTGAGCTGATCATGAACCGGTGGCGGCCACACTCGGGGCAGACGGTCTCCAGGTAGACCTTGCCGTCCTGAAATACGTGCTCGACCGGCACGCGCGCCTTGCACTTCTCACATACACCGTAATTCATCTCCGAGCCTCCGCAGTCCGGCGTACGCGCCTGACCCCGGCGCCAGCGCACCGATCGCCCCGAAGTCGCAATACACCACAAATATCATCTTAATAGGAGAGTATCCCTGTTGCCCTTCCTTGTCAAGCGGAGGATTTCCGTTCTGGACGCCAGGGGCAGAGCGCTGTGACCTGGCAATCGAGCTCGCGGGGGTAACCGGAACCTTGCTGCCCCGAGCGTTGCGCCTGTGCGGCTGGCTCCGGACATCCACGGTCACCCACATCGGTCGGAAGCAATCGGCGATGTTGCCGTTCGTACCGCGGGTTGGGCGGCGCGGGCTCGTTCGGCAAGCTCGCCATCGGCGACTGGACGCTCGATCCGTTCGCCTTGCCGTTCCAGCAGGACGACTTTTGTGTGGAGGTGATCTGAGAGACACCCGAGCGCATTGCTCTATCAAGTGCCTGCGCTCGTCTGCGGCGACCGATCGGTGAGTCGGCCAAGACGACAGGCTTGGGAGCGCCTCCAGCGCCCCCGCAACATCGAGGAGCGTCGGGTCTGTGTAGACGTTGTGCGCGCCCCGTAGAGGCGGGGCGGCGCATCCCTTCGGAGACTCGGGGCCGCGACGGCGGCCACTCGCGACGCGTTTGCTCGCTACGCTCGCAAGCCGCGTGCATCGTGAGGGCGAGGCTGGAATGGGGCAGCCTACTTCGTCCGCTGCACGGCGCACTACGAAGGCCGGGGTAGCAGCCTAAGCTGTGGGGGGGCGCACGCCATTTTTACTGAGGTGGGTTCCGAAGGTGCGACGGAGGGCGTGCAGGGAGACTGTGCGGACGAATAGAGCGCTACGAATTAGGACCCAAGCCGGCCAGCGGTTGCAGCAGCCGGTGATAGGGCCAGTGCAAACGTACGTTGCATGACGCCGAGAGGGCTACTTCCCGCCCGGGGCCACGCCAGCGACCAGGCCGCTGAGCTGAGGGTGGCCCCAGAGGCTGTCCACGGCGGTGTAATGCTCGATTTGCCAGGTGGCGTCGTCTACGGCGCGGCCGGCCCAGCCATACTCTATGGCGAAGCCGGAGGGATTGGCCATGTAGAAGGAGACCATGTGGTCGTTCATGTGGCGGCCGAGGTCTATGACGATGGGGATGCCGCGCTGCAGGCAGAGGTCACGGCCGGAACCAACGTCGTCGAGGGAGTTGCACTCGAACATGATATGGTTTATGCGCTTCGGCGCGCCCGGAGCCTCCAGGAAGGCGATGGAGTGGTGGCGCGGGTTGCAGTGGAGAAAGGCAAGGCGAACCTTGCCGCGGGGCGTGCTGACCTCGGAGAAGTCGGAGACGCGGAAGCCGAGGAGGTCGCGGTAGAAGCGCACCGTTTCGTCCAGGCTGCGAGCGTAGACGAGGATGTGGCCGAGGCCCATGTCGCCCGTCTTGAAGCCGCTCATGGGACGGGCCGGATGGAAGGGCTGCTGATTGATGGGGCGGCCGCAGAAGACCTCGGTGGGGATTCCGTCGGGGTCAATGCACTTGATGAGGGCGACGACGCGGCGGTTGTCGGCTTCGTCGCGGGTGCCCGGGGTCACCTTTACGCCGCCGTCCATTAGTTGCCGGGCGACACGCTGGAGGGTGGCGGGATCGGGGACCTCCCAGCCGACGAACTGGAGGTCATCGGCCCGGTTCTCGCGCAACTCCAGACGGTGGTGGTACTCGTCCATGCGGAGGTAGGAGGTGGACTGGTCGTCGCCGGGAACAACCTGAAGGCCAAGGAGGGAGGTAGCGAGGGCGTGCCACGCCTTCGCATCGCTGACACCGATGCCGAGGTAACCGAGTTGGGAAACACTGGCCATGGGGCGCTCCTCTTGCGAGGGAAGGGAAGAAGCTCCTGGTCCGGGATTTCATGTGGCCGCCGTCCACGCGACGCTCAGCCATCAAATGTCCGATTCTGGCCATGATTATGTTGCTTGTCAAGTAAGTCGTGACGGACGTGCGAAGAGGCCGGTCAGGTTATGTGAGAAGATCTGCCCCTACTCCCAAGCTCCATCGGATTCAGGCTGCCCCGGTTGCGGTCTATGTACAAGATTCTGCCTGCGGCGCGCCATCCAGATGGAAGGGAGGTCGGCGCTACGCGTGGCCCACCGGTCCGGCGGCAATGCAGTTCCTGCACGCCGGTTCTGAGTCGCAGCAGGCCGCTTGCGGTGAGAGACGGGATCGTTGCTTTGCGGAGCACTCAGGGGCCGGCTCCGCCGGCACTTCGCGGGGCGAGAGGTCTCTGGGGGACCCGAGGTTCCTCATTCGCCTGAGGCGAATTCGGAACGACAGGCTGTTGCGGCTGCGGTAGCTCAGGAGCCGGGACTAAGGCCTTCGGCCGCGTGAACCCGATTGAGATTTCATGCACCCGGAAGAGAACCCAGGTGCGTTTGAGGGTAGACGGACTCTCGCATTGCCATGACATCATGGTTCGCGCTGAAGGGGATGCGGGTAGACGTACGGCGCATAGTACTCGGCCGGCGGCTTCTCGTTGAAGAAGTCCCGCCCTTCCTTGATCGTGGCCGCCTCGTTCGCATCAGCACGGCGGCTCACTTCCATGCGGAGCGGCTCGCCATTAAAGGTGTTGTTCCACGCATAGCACGGCGACGACTTAAACGTGCCGTCGGCGTTCGTCGTCCAACCAACCTGGCCCATACACGGGTAGCCTGCGCCGAGCTCGCCGGCAGGAATCTGATTGCCGTCCATGGGGTTCTTGCCATCGGCCTTGGGGAAACCGGGTAGATCGCGCCATGCCCGTTCATTACGGAGCTCGAGTTGGCGGCAGTTGTAGGTCGTGCCCGTCACCGTGTTGTTGAAGACGATGGCTACGCCCCCGCCGATGAAGATGAAGCCCTGCGGCCGGCCTTGCTTCAGGCCAACCGCGGAAAACTCGTTGTCGTAGATCTCGGCGGTCTGGCAGCCGTAATACCCCTTCATAACGCCGGGCCTGTAGATCTCGAGCTGCGAATTGACGATCTTGTTGTGGCGAATGACGACGCGGGCACCGTTGTTGGGCGCGATCCAGGGGTTATTGCCCGTCGGGTTCACCACCTCGGGGCTGAGATTGACCTCGTTGTCCTCGAAGTACATGGCTGCCGCGGTCCCCATGGTCAGCGGTCTGCGGTAGTTGGGGGCGCCGGGGCCGGAATGGACGACAGGTTGCACGTTGCCGCCGTGGGACTGCTCAGCTTCAAAACGGCAGTGGTCAACCAGCCCGTAAGTGTCGCCCTCGATGGCGAGCATGTGGTCGGCGTTCTTGAACGCGCAGTGATCGATGCGAAAGTCCTTGCAGGTGCCGCTGAGCGACAGGAGCGCCTGGCCGGCGTCGGCCCAGTCTTTGCCGTCGAAGGTAATGCCCGTAACTCGGAAGGGCTTTCCTTCGACTCCCATCAACTGGAAAGGCGCGCTCCACCGGTCGCTGCGATGATCGAAGATGACGGTCTTGTCCATTCCCGCGCCCTGGATGGTGATGGCCTTCATGGTGGCACCATGGCCGGTGTTCCAGCCTTTCGACCACGCGGCCGTGCCGGCGGGAAGTTGGACGGTGTCGCCGTCTTGGGCCGCGTCGATCGCCTCCCAAACGGCTTCCGGAGTTAAGGCGGCAGCCGTGCGCGTTTCGGCGTAAAGGGCGGCGGGCGATAGACCAGCCGCAACAAGGCAAGAAGCCGCCAACAACGACCACAATCGCGCGAGTCTGATTCTCATCACTTAAGGCTCCTGTACAATTCGGGTAGAAACTGATTCACGGCTTGCTCGCGGGGGGCGTCGTCGTAGAGCTGCCGGAGCCGGCAGCAGGGGCGGCGACGGACTTCATCAGCGCTTCCCAGCCCTCTTGGAGCGGATGCGGGTAGACGTAAGGCTTGTAGTATCCCTCCGGCGGCTCCTCGTTGAAGAAGTCGCGTCCCTCCTTGATCTGCGCCGCCTCGTTCGGATCCCTGCCGTCAACGCCCATCAGCAGCTTCTGGCCGTTGAGGGTGTTGTTCCAGGCGTAGCAGGGGGACGGCTCGAAGATGCCGTCGCCATCGACGTCCGTCCCCCGGCCCGGCTGGCCCATGCAGGGATAGCCGGCCCCAACCTGACCGGCAGGAATCTGATTGCCGTCGAAAGGATTGGTTCCGTCGGCCTTGCCGAAAATGGAACCCCGCATTACGTAGTATGCCCGGTGATTCTGCAGTTGGATGAGGCGGGGGCGGTAGGACGTGCCGGTGGCCGTGTTGTTGAAAACGATGCCCACCCCTGCGGCAACACTAATGATGATCTGCGGCGTACGGTCGTCCAGGGAAAACTGGTTGTCGTAGATTTCGGCGGTCTGGCAGCCGTACTCCTTCTGGTTCTTGCCCGGCCCGTAGATTTCGAGTTCCGCATTGACGATTTTGTTGTGACGGATGACGACGCGGGCGCCATTGCTGGGCGCAATCCAGGGATTATTGCCCGACCTCTTGCCGTTTGCGCCGGCGGCCTCTGCGATATAGACCTCGTTGTCCTCGAGGTACATCGCCTGGGCGGTGCCCAGCGTGAGGGGCTTGCGATAGTTGGGGGCGCCGGGGCCCACATACACGATGGGCTGCACGTTGCCGCCGTGCGACTCCGTCCCTTCAAAATAGCAGTGGTCCACGAGCCCGTAGGTGTCGCCGACGATTTCGAGCATGTGATCGGTATTCCTGAACTTGCAGTGGTCTATGCGGAAGTTCTTGCAGGTTCCGTTGATGGTCATCAGCCCGCCCCAGTTCCCGGCGTTGCGGTATCCCGTTCCGTCGAGGGTGATGCCCGTGACGCGGAAAGGCTTGCCTTCCACTCCCACCAGGAAGAACGGGGCGGCGTCGGGCTTGGCCCGATCGTCGCCAATGACGGTTTTGTCGATGCCGGCCCCTTGGATGGTGATGGCCTTCATCTTGGCCCCATGGCCTGTGTTCCAGCCTTTCGACCACACGGCCGTCCCGGCGGGAAGTTGGACGGTGTCGCCGTCCTTGGCCGCATTGATCGCCTCCCAGACGGCCTCCGGCGTAAGGCTGGCGGCTGTGCGGGTCTCGGCGCACAAAGCAGCGGGCACAAAGCAACCGGAAGCGCCGAGCAGGCAACACGCCAGCCACAAGCCAAGGCCGCCTTTTCTCCTTGCCATCGTTGTATCTCCTTAGAGCACCTGGACTACGATGAGACCAATCAGCCACCCGTAACCCGGGCCTTCAATTCCAGCATCTGACGGTCTCCAACGCGCACCCGCACCTCGCGTACGGCGCCTTTAGTGGGGATCGCAAAGCTAAAGGACCTGCTCTCTCCGAAGGCGAGCGACTGGAAGTGCTGCGCCGCCGGCCAACCTGCCGGCTTCTGCTCTCCGGCCGTAATCAGATCGACGACGCCATCCTGCGCCCTGCGCGACCGGCCCGTAACCTTCACTTCGATACCGCGGCTGGACGCGCTGGCCGTGACGACGACTTGATCCACGTACGCCACTTCCGCGCCCGCGAGGGCGTTCTCCAGCAGCGTGTAATCGCCGCCCGCACACCGCAGATAGATCGGGCGATCCACCGGAAACTCTACGACGGCCCGATCCTTCTCGGCGACCACCTGCACGGCGTTGCCCATCGTGTCGAAGGCCTGCACCTTGTCCGACGGCAGCGGCAGGCTGAGGCGTATCGGCGCTTTGATGTTCCAGATGACGCACACGGCGCTCGCTCCCTTAAAGAGGTGGGCATAAGTGCTCTTGTCGGGGTTGACCGACTCCTGGTACTTCAGCCCCTCGAGGAACGCGGCACAGGCGTTGAGCGCCGTCAGCCGCGAACGGGGAATATAGTTCTCGTAGAAAACGGCCGCCCCATAGGTTGGACTCGTCTGGGCCGAGAACCAGAAATACTTGCGCACGCCCAGTGCGCTGCACGTCACCAGGTTGCGAGTGTAGAGAGACGCCGAGTCGGGTTCCGACATCAGGCACGCCCGGTAGCCGTCGTCATCGGCCATGGTACCTTGCTCCGTGTGCCAGATCGGCTTTTCCGCGCCGGCTGCGCGGAGGAGATCGCGCACCGCTTTCATTTGCGTGGGCAAGCTCACTTCCGGCGTATTGATCTGGCCGTAGGAGTGCTCGCTGACCACGTCCATCAGCGAGCCGACGTCCAACTCCAGCGTACTCTTCATGTAGGGGAGATTGACTCCAGCAAAGCCGACAATCGTGGCTTGCGGGTCGGACCGGCGGATGGCCGGCGAGGCTTCCTTGAGGATCTGGGCGTAGATCTCGGGCGGGATGGCGCCCTTGTTGTCCGTGGGCGGTTCGTTCCATATCTCGTAGGCCCCGACTTTGCCCGCAAAGTGCCGGGCCACCTGGCCGGCGAACTTGCCCCACTCGTCCATCATGTTCGGCGCCGGCGGCTGCTGAACCGTAGCCAGGGAGCCGGCCCAGGCCTGCTCCAAGTTCGGATAGTATCGCAATAGGACCGGCATCACCTGCATCTTCGCGCCCGACACGGCGGCGAACTGCCGTTCGTATTCCGTCCAATCGAACTGCCCCTGAGTCTTTTCGCACATGCCCCAGCCCCACCAGGCGCGAATCCACTTCACGCCGCACTGCGAGAGCACCTCCATGTTGCGCAGCAGGTGCTCCGTGGGCTCGCGATCCATGTGCGTGTTCATGCCGAAGATCGAAGCGTCAGCGTCCCCCACGCCTTTCAGCGGAACGACCACGGCGTATCTGAACTCGGTGCTTTGACGCCAGCTCTGGCCGTCGGCGTTGAGCTCGAAGCCCAGGCGGAAAGTCCCCCGCCGGCCGGTATCGAGCGGGTACGTCAGTTCCTTGACGCCGCGTGCAGGCACCTCGACCGTGCCTATTGTCGTTGCCGGCGATTGCGCGTATTCCCAGTCGGTGACATACGCCCGGACAGCCACCCGGTGCGCCTGGGTGTCCGTATTCACCACATTGAGGACAAGCGGCGCCGGCTCTCCGGCGAAATACAGGTTGCCCACGGGCGCCGTCTTGGGTCCCACGGCAATCTTGTCCTGGAGAATCGGGGCTTCCTTCCCATCACCGAGCACCAACCGCACGTCGTCCACCCAAACCTGCCCGCTGCCGGGATTCTGAAAGCGGATGCACAGCGAGGGCGCCGCAAAATCGGCCGGAAGCGTGAACGATTGCGACACCTGCGTCCACCTTGCATTCAGCGTGGGGTTGAGCGGGAAGGGCTGAAGCGCGACGGGCCCGCCGTTGACGCCGAATCCCTCGATCGCGACGCGCACCGTTCGTTCGGCATCCGACTTCATCCGGGCGCTAAACGTGTAGAGGGTAGCGAGACTGACCGGTATCGGCCGCGACAGCAAGTCCAAGTGGAGTTTGCTGTCGGGCAGATTGTGCAGGCAACGGAGGCCGTTGGCCGGATCCTGCGTCGTCGTGCCCCACACCAGGTTTGCATCTCCCTCGCCATTGAGCCGCCAACCCAACAGACCCAACTCGAAATCGCCGTTGGGAATCAGATTGCCCTTGGACGCTGCCGCTTCATGGACCGCAGCCGGCAGCTCGAACGTGCGGGCGACATTCGACACCCGCACCGAATCGATCTTCCCGTCCACCACGCTGCTGAGGGGGCTCCAATCGTTCGCGCCGAGACGAAGCTCGGCGGTGGACTGGTCCAGCCGGCCTGTCGTCAAGTCCTTGATCTCCTGCTTCACGTCCAGCGCGCCGTCTACATAGATCGCGGCCGTCTTCGTGGCCGCATCATAAGTCGCCGCCAGATGGGTCCACCGGCCCATCGGCACGGCCTTGTGTCCAGACAAAACGCGCCACTTGCCGTCGACGTGCAGCGATAGGCGCAAGGTGGGGTCGAGCCGCAACTGGTAGACCCCGTTCTTGCAGACCAGGTCCCCTCCCAATCGTCCGAGCTTGACCCAGACTTCAACCGTCAGGGCATCCTTCGGGCGCAGTTCCGGCGCATCCAGGATCGACACATATCCGGCGCCGGTGGCCAGGGCGAAGCCTTCGCGCCCCGGAACCCAGGTGGCGCCGTGCAAAGTGGCTGCCGGCCCTTTCACTTCGCAAGCGGAGGTGTTGCCCTCGCCTTCCTGGAACCGCCACAGTCCCACGGTGGCAGCATCGGCAGTCAGCGAGGTGGGCACGGGCTCGGCGGCAGCTCGGGCGGCAAGCACGCCAGCCGTGATGATGGGTGAACAGGCCAAGAGGCAACGCAATAGGCTCACGGTCGCTCTCCTCGAAGATTCGGACACGCACTAATCCGGGATAGAAACTCATTCACGGTTTGCTCGGCGGCGTCGTGGAGCTGCCGGAGCCGGCAGGGACGGCGACGGACTTCATCAGCGCCTCCCAGCCCTCTTGTAGCGGATGGGGATAGACATACGGCTTGTAATACTCGTGTTTCGGCTCCTCGTTGAAGAAATCCCGCCCTTCCTTGATCGTCGCCGCTTCGTTCGCGGCAGCGCGGCGGCTCGTTTCCATGCGGAGCGGCTCGCCATTGAAGGTGTTGTTCCACGCATAGCAGGGCGACGGCTTAAACACGCCGTCAACGTTCGTTGCCCAACCGACCTGGCCGAAGCACGGGTAGCCTGCGCCGAGCTGGCCGGCGGGAATCTGGTTGCCGTCCATGGGATTCTTGCCATCGGCCTTGGGGAAACCAGGTAGGTCGCGCAATGCCCGTTCATTGCGGAGCTCAAGCTGGCGCACATTGTAGGTTGTCCCCCTCACCGTGTTGTTGAACACGATGGCCACCCCGGCACCAATGGTGATGAAGCACTGCGGTGTACCTTGCTTCACGCCGACCGCGGAGAACTCGTTATCGTAGATTTCGGCGGTCTGGGAACCGTACTGCTTGTTCATGCCGGGCCTGTAGATTTCGAGTTGCGAATTGATGATCTTGTTGTGGCGGATGACAACGCGGGAGCCGTTGTTGGGCGCGATCCAGGGAACATTGCCCTCCCTGATCGCCGCCGGGCCGATGTAGACCTCGTTGTCCTCGAAGTACATCGCCTCGGCGGTCCCCAGGGTTAGGGGCTTGCGGTAGTTCGCAGCGCCGGCCGCCGAGTACTTGAGGGGCTGCACGTTGCCGCCGTGCGATTGTTGCCCGTCAAAATAGCAGTGGTCGAGCAGTCCATAGGTGTCGCCATCGATGTTGATCATCGCGTCGGTGTTCTTGAACTTGCAGTGATCGATGCGGAAGTTCTTGCAGGTTCCCCTGATGTCCATCAGCCCGCCCCAGTTTCCGGCGTTGCGGTATCCTGTTCCGTCGAAGGTGATGCCCGTGACACGGAAGGGCTTGCCTTCCACTCCCAGCAAGAAGAAAGGCGCGGCGTCGGGCTTGCTCCGATCATCGCCAATGACCGTTTTGTCGATGCCCGCGCCCTGGATGGTGATGGCCTTCATTTTGGCGCCATGTCCAGTGTTCCATCCCTTCGTCCAAACGGCGGTCCCGGCGGGGAGTTGTATGGTGTCCCCGTCCTTCGCCGTGTTGATCGCCTCCCAGACGGCCTCCGGCGTCAGGTCGGCAGCCGTGCGGGTCTCGGCATAAGCGGCCTCGGGCGATAAACAGGCAGCGACGAGGCAAGACGCCGCCAACAACAACCCCAATCGCGCGGATCTGGTTCTCATCGCTAAGGCTCCTATACAATTCGGGGTAGAGACTGATTCACGGCTTACTCACAGGAGGCGTCGTCGTGGAACTGCCGGAGTCGTCGGCGGGGGCGGCGACAGACTTCCTCAGCGCTTCCCATCCCTCTTGCAACGGATGCGGATAGACGTACGGCTTATAGTACTCGGGTTTGGGCTCCTCGTTGAAGAAATCCCGCCCTTCCTTGACGATCTCTGCCTGTCGCGCTGTCTGTTTCGGGTCCGGCCAGCGTCGCAGTGTCATATCAAGCCTTGCCCCGTTGAGCGTGTTGTTCCACGCGTAGCAAGGCGTTGGTGTGAACACGCCCTTTCCGTCGAAGTCGGTTGCCCCACCCGGTTGGCCTATGGCTGGATAGCCTGCCCCCTTCTGGCCCGCAGGAATCTGATTGCCGTCAAGGGGGTTCGTGCCGTCACACACACCAAACTCGCCAATGGCTTTGAACGCTCTGTCGTGCATGAGTTCTATCGTGCGGCAGTTGTACGTCGTTCCCGTTACCGTGTTGTTGAACACCATAGCCACGCCCCCGCTGATCATGATGAACCCTTGCGGCCGGCCCATGTTCGCGCCCTCTGCGGAGAAGGCATTGTCGTAAATCTCAGCGCTGCGGCATCCGTAAGCTCCCGGGCGGACCCTGTAGATTTCCAGTTGGGTGTTGATGACCTTGTTGTGTCTGATCACCACCCGGGCGCCCTCGTATGGCACGATCCACGGGTTGTTGCCGGTCGGGTTCACGACCTCGGGGCTGAAGCGGGCCTCATTGTCTTCGAAGTAGACCGCTTGGGCAGTGCCGAGGGTGAGGGGCTTCGTGAAGGGGACCTTGCCGGGCCCCATGCACATGATCGTCTGAGCCAGGCGGTTCTTCTCCAGGGAGTGAAAGTAGCAGTGGTCGACCAAACCATAGGTGTCTCCACTGATTGTTATCATCCAATCCATATTCAGGAACTTGCAGTGGTCAACGCGGAAGTTCTTGCAGTTCCCGCCGATCACGATTTCGCCCGCCCACACTCCCGCGTCAGGGAGCCCGGTCCCGTCAAAGGTGATCCCCGTGATCCGGAAGGGCTTTCCTTCGACTCCATTGATCACGAACGGCTCATCTCCAGCGGCCCTGCTTGTGTCATCGCGAATGATCGTCTTGTCGATTCCCGCACCCTGGATTGTAATGGCCTTCATTTTGGCCGAATGGCCGGTGTTCCATCCCTTCGTCCACACGGCCGTGCCCTCGGGAAGTTGTACGATGTCGCCGTCCTTGGCCGCATTGATCGCCTCCCAGACGGCTTCCGGCGTCAGGTTGGCGGCGGTGCGGGCCTCGGCGTAAAGGGTGGCGGGCACAACACCACCGGATGCGCCGAGCAAGCAACAGGCTAGCCACAAGCGGAGTCCGCATCTTCTCGTTGCCGTTGTCGTATCTCCCTGGAACGTTTGGAAGATGGGCAAACAGACAGCACAGCACGCATTATGGTCCGGCATGTCCGGCCCCGTCAAGAAGGGGGTCTCGTTCGTGTGGCGGTTGAGATTGTAGCCGAGGAGGCGCGTCTGGGTTCCGTCTACCAGCGGCTGCTGCGGGGTGTGTTGCCCAGGACGCTCGGCCGCATTGACCGCCGGGCGGGCATCAGCTTTGATTCTGACGCGGGATGCGTTGGATGACGGCGACAATCAGGCGTCGGACGGCCGGTTCGACGGCCGCCGCTTTGAACGGCCACGGTGTCCGCACAAAGAAAGAGCGACGGGAGAGATCTCGCCGCTCTTGAGCTTCGGCACCCCACGGAGCGGGTGAGAGACCCTCGTGGGCACGACTAAGTGCACCTTGCCGCAATTACGATGACATATTTTATGGATGGTTCTGGGACGCCTTCTGGTATAATGCACTTCCGGAAAGGAGCTGCAGTATGCCTCGAAGGA